>ERZ777305.178-NODE-178-length-107455-cov-89.876285_pt1 | contig 107455 bp, 85 predicted proteins | sample MGYA00374965_ERZ777305 | MGnify/ENA primary metagenome ERZ777305 (study PRJEB29328, sample SAMD00013331) | mouse gut metagenome | study: EMG produced TPA metagenomics assembly of the Metagenome analysis of fecal microbiota from mouse which was promoted... | reverse complement strand
TTTAAATTACTAATTTTCAGGGACTTTTGCAAATTTAATCGACTGAAAATTAAGTATTTAACAGCATAAATTTAATTTTTGTCATCTACTAAAAACAAAGCTTTAAAAATACGAGAACGTATCTTTGGCTCAAACCATACAATGGTAGCAACTTCATATAATAATCTCGGTGCGGCTTATCATAGCCAAAGAGAATATGATAAAGCGTTAGAATATTACGTAAAAGCATTGAAAATTCGTGAAAATTTATTTGGAGAAAAACATCCAGGAATTGCAATTTTATATAATAATATAGGTTCAGCTTATCTCTTACAACAAGAATATACAAAAGCATTGAAGCATTATCTAAAAGCATTGAAAATTTTGGAAAAGATATATGGTTCTAAACATCATAATGTCGCTACTACCTGCAACAATATTGCATGGACATACCAAAACATGAAAGATTACCAATCAGCATTAGAATATAACCAAAAGGCACTATCAATCCGAAAAGCGCTTTTTGGAACATACCATCTGAAGGTGGCAGAATCTTGTTACAATATCGGTAAGACATATTATTTACAGGGGGATTACGACTATGCATCAAAATATCTCCAAAATTCATTAGAAATATATGAATTAATCTCTTCTAATAATCCAAATATTTCAACGATTAAACAAATCATCACAGAATTAAAACGGACAAACTCCTTATCAAAATAAAAACTATATTATAATAAAATTTTTTATATTTCAAAAAATTAGCTTATCTTTGTAATATACCTTAATATTACAACTAATACCCTCATATTATGCGGCATAGTATACGTAAATTTAACCATTTTGGCATTCAGGGAGCTATATTTTCTATATTCTCATTATGTTGTCTCTCATCACACTCTCAAATAATACAGAATGGGGTGATTCAGGAATACAACGAGAGGGCAAAGAAAACGCCTCTTGGTGGTGTGGAACTGAATGTTAGATCGGCAGGAAGCACTGTATCGGATGGAAACGGTAATTTCAAATTACAATTCTTGACACTTAAGCCTGGAGAAAAGGTAAATGTGCGCCGTGTTGAGAAGCTCGGTTACGAAATTTTCAATAAGGAAGCTGTGGAGCAGTGGAACATCAATCCGAAAGAGCCTTTCGTGATAATCATGTGCAGCTCCGAACGTTTCAAGAAGATACGTGACAACTACGAACGAGTATCGTCCGAAAGCTATGCCCGTCAATTGAAAAAAGAAGAAGCAGCCCTCGCTAAGCTCAAGGCTGATGGGAAATTACAGGAAGTCGAATATAAGAAACAGCTCTACGAACTGAGAGAGAATTACGAAAAGCAACTCGATAATCTCGACAATTATGTTGATCGCTTTTCACGCATCGACTTATCAGAACTATCTATAGTCGAACAGAAAATAATAGAATTGGTCCAGCAAGGTAAAATCGATGAAGCAATCGCCAAGTACGAAGAGCAAAACTATGTGGACAAGTATACTAAAGAGGTGGCGCAAATCAAAGAAGTGTCGTCGGCAATAGACAAACTATCGGATATAAAAGTATCGAAAGAACAATCCCGTGACACTCTCCTTGCTGCTATAAATCGCCAAGTCGAAACCCTAAAACTCGCCGGAGGCAAAGAGAATTATGAGAGGATACATGTCATCCTAAGGGATGTTGCATTCAGTGATACGACTAATGCCGAGTGTATGATAAAATATGGGATATTTTTGGCTGAACAAAACATGCTTAAAGATGCAAATTCTGTATTATCAAGTGTCATAATAAATCCAAATCTCAGAGTAGACGAAAAAATCCAAGCTCTTTTTACGCTTGGATCACTCCAACATGAAATATTTGATATTAAAAGTGCTTTTGAGTCATTCAATGAGGGATTATATTTGATTGCTCCAAATGATACAACTGTGTCAATGGCAGAACTTAATTACCTCATAGCATTAGGGGCTACCTATGCTGATATTGGTGATATCGCAAAATCACATGAAATGTATCTGAAAGGTAAAGAAAAAGCTGATATTTTCGCAATAAATTCATCTGATAAAGAGTTTTATAAAATATATTCCCGTATTTATACGAATTTGGGGAACAGTTATCGTAATTTAGGGAAAGTAGATGATGCTATAAAAGCGTATAAGAAATCTATCGAAATAGAAAATTGTCTTCATAACTCGCATGATTTGAATAATTCATCATATCAACACCTTGCTTACATATACTTAGATTTAGGGAATATCGACGATGCTTTAAAATTGCAATTAAAATATGCTGAAATTTTAGAAGAATTATCTCAAAAACAACCGCTGGGATATTTAAGGAGCCTAAATAATGCCTATATTGACCTTTCCAAAACTCATCTTATGATGGGGAATTTAAATGAGGCTCAAGAAATGTCAATGAAAGCTCTAAAGGCACTCAACTACCTTAAGTCTGAAACAGGGGAAACAGATAATTGGGGATATTCTCAAATATACGATATGTTGGCTTTAATAAGTAAGTCAAAGGGAGAAATAACTGAATGTATTGAAGATTTCAAAAAGTCATTATCACACATTTTGAATATCAAAAATACAGGTATTGACGATATTAAAATAAATTTAGCTATATCATACGCTAATTTAGCAACTATATATGGAGAAATTGAAGATTGGGATAATTTCAATGACAACCTTTCTAAAGCGAACAAAGAACTTGATGAGTATAACACTCCCAATATACCCAATCAAATATTAAAAGCAAATATATATGTGAATTTGGGAGAAATTTACAGGACTGTCATGAATAATTATCCTGAATCAAGAAAATATTATCATAAAGGTCTTGATATCGTACTTAGCGCAGCAACGGCTCATTCCTCATATTTAAAAGAGGCAGGGAATATATATTACAACATAGCAGCTTCTTATCTTTTTGAAGGTGATGGTGATAATGCTATTAGCCATATTGATAAAGCATTAGAGTGCGATCCTGAGAATATACATCACATGGACGGCAAGGGTGAAGTAATGATGAATTTAGGCAGACGTGAGGATGCGTTAAAAGTGTGGGATGATATTCTGAGGATAAACCCAGAAATCGATCCTACAACAATTTATTTCCATCGCTTGCTTTTCCCTGATAAATACGAGCAAAATTAAAAGAATAAAATATTGCTTGAAATGGACAGCAACGAATTCAAAAATTTCGCATTCATAAGCTACAGCCATCGTGATATGAAAATAGCAAGATGGCTGCAGCGCCATCTTGAAAGCTATAAACTTCCGACAGAAATTCATAATGACATTGAAGCCGGAAGCCGATACCTGCGTCCAATCTTCCGTGATCAGTCAGATCTCAACACAGGTATCCTGTCAGATGAATTGCGCAAGAATCTTGAAGAAAGTAAGTATCTAATACTTATATGCTCTGTGAGTTCAGCTCAGTCGCAATGGGTAAGCGATGAAGCTAAAGCTTTTGTTGATATGGGAAGGCTCGATAAGATCATCCCCGTCATAATACCCGATGGCGAAACTGCGGAAAGAGAACTATTTCCAATCTATTTGCGGGAATACTTTACCCTCCATCCCGACAAAGAACTGCTGGGTGTAAATATAGGAGAAGTAGGCAAAAATAAATCACTTGTCAGGATAGTTTCACGTATGCTTGAAGTTTCCTTTGACACTTTGTGGAAACGCTACCTACGCCAAAAACGGATACGGATAATTTCAATCACCACGCTCTCAATACTTGTCTTAGCCTTATCCTATATTTTTGCTATTCCTGTAAACGTCTTAGTATCGGTCACTCCTGAGACATCACATCTTCCCACCGGGGAATCAGTGTCAGTTAACATAGATGGAAGTGATTATACAGTTCCTATCAATAATCCGCTAACAGATGATGTGTCGCTGCCGGGGTACAAGCGTTTCCAGTCTATCAAAATCATTGTGGCATCTCAATTTTTCAATAACATTGACACCATTATCTCTCCCGGCTTAGGGATAAAACGCATTTTGCATATTCCTCTTAATCGAGATAAAACATTCTCAATATTCAGCGGAACGATTTTTGACTCAAAAATGATGCCATTGGAGGATGTTGACGTAAATGTGGCAGAAATAATATGCCATACCGATTCGCAAGGACAATTCACAATCGAACTGCCTCTTCATTCTCAAAGGCAGGAACAAACCATTACTTTAAAGAAAGATGGTTATTCCACTATCATACGTGAAGATGAAACACCCGGTACTGATCTCAAATTCATAATGCATACAGATGATAAAAGAAGAAAGTAATAGACATTTTGTATTCGCAGGAAATATTATTTCACAAAAAGATAGTATATTGCAGACAGCCCTTACGATGCATTTCCCGAGCTATGAACTTAACGAGCGTAACCGAACTCGTATAACCCTTATAGTTCAAGAGATGGAGACTGTTCATGATATAGTGTTTGAATATAAAGAGCTATTCGACAATTCCTATTGGCGTATCGTTGATTTGACCAAGAAGAAACCGGAGATTGAATTGCATCGTCCGCAGTATGAAGGGAAACGAAAAGATTTCGTTGATTTGGAATGGGAATTTGTATTATGCCATTTTTCCAACCCACTCCTACAGGAAAAATTACGTCGTTGGGCTAACGATTCAAAACAGAAGCTTGTCATTACGCTCGGTTATGACGATGATATGAAAAATAAAAATTATGCAGAAAAGTTACGTAACAGATTATCAGATTCTGCAGAAGTAATAGCGCATAAGAATGATCCATTAGCTGAATCTGAAAAGAAAAAAGAGTTGATGGAAATGGCTAAATATTTGCACTATTTTTATAAGGTATGCTACGAACAAAAACATGTACCCACAGAATTACCTGAAAACGAAGTAAATAAAGCATGGAATGACATTGACAATGAAACATTGAAAAAATCAAATCTCTATAATGTAATGTCAATACCTGTAAAAATGCAGATACTCGGGCATGATCGCAACGATTGGAATACCTTATATGCCCTCACAGCTGAAGAGATTGAAATGCTCACAGCCGTTGAGCATAATCGTTGGTGTGTGGAACGACTTATACAAGGTATGCGACCATGTACTGATGATGAACGGACTGAAATCAAAGAGGATATGATCAGACGTTTGAACGATCCTATTTACCGTGAGAAGAATCCAATATCACTTAAAAAAAGATATAAAATCGAACGTAACGCCCACTATGATCTCTGCGCTTTTTCAGAGTTAGATATAGATGAATCAGGGAAACACGTCAGCCGTTATGACCGAGATCTAACAGCAGCTATACCTCTGATCGTTAAAACGTTTAATGACCGCTATTATAATGGATAAGCACTTCATTTTAACATCAAAAACTGGGATATACACAGCCGGAAGCACCCGTATAACCACCATAGGGCAAACAGAAGGCTGTGACATCCGTATTCCTAACCATTCGCCATATATTGATGTGATATTCGGTAAAATACTACTGAATCGTGACTGTGAAGGTTGGCATTTAGTTAAAACGACTACATATTATCCCATCCGGATAAACGGAATAGAAATGAAACGAGTACACTATCTATCGGACGGAGATAATATTGAGGTTGACAATCATATCTATAGATTCAACATACATGATGGGAAACAGTCTACCCCAACGGTTACACATATAAATAACAACGGGAAGTTAATATGGAGCATGGCTATATCCATAGCATTGATAATTTGCATGATATGTTATCAATTCTACGATAATCGCCGGGAGAATATAACTGAATCCATGCGTGACGAAATTGAAAAATCACTATATTCAGTTCGTGTAGATAGCTTACAATTATTGGACTGCGATAGCATAATTGAGACATATACGTATGCATCCTCCCCCTCAGGAACTGCATTTCTTACCAACGATTCATTACTTATCACCGCACGTCACTGTCTTCAACCTTGGCTCAACCAAATTTTGCCGCATGACTACGCTAAGATACCATCAATTAATGACTGGTCTGTGAAAAAGGCTTTATTTTCTGAAACGGAAAATCAGTTATCAGGCACTAACCGTTACCGCATAATATCATATTTGACTTTTAACAATAAAACAGATGAATCTTTTTCTATTTCTTCTGATGAATTTATAATGAATTATGCTCTTGATGACATAGTGGAACTTGGCGATTATAACAATCCCCAATACTGGCGTAGCATATCGCACCGATATTCACGATGTGACATGATGTTGGGAGATGTTGCTATTGCGAAAATAGACAGGAAAGGCTCAATCCCTATGGCTTCTGTAGAAGATCTGCACCGACTGCTAAATAAACGAGGAGTCACGCTCACATTTGCCGGTTATCCCGAAGCAGGAGTAACTGGGAACAACCTTGATTTCAAAGTTGATGAACTACGTTTACCAATATCTGAATTAACTGATTCTGACAGACGCTTGTTCCTATTGGCACATGAAGGTGGACTGACCCCGGGATTTTCAGGCGGTCCCGTGCTGATTCGTGATGGAATAAATTATAAAGCAGTTGGAGTAATATCTGTGATCGATGAACGCAACGGGAACCGAGCATATTCGGTACCTACCTCTGAAATTGAAACGCTCAAAAACAAATAATCATGCTTATTTATAAGGGAAAGAGATATACCATAAATACAGATGGGATAAATGCGACGAAAAGCGATGGGATAACAACTAAGACAATGGCATATTATCCTGAACGAGATGCATCGGCAATTGCTGGAGAGATTGACGAACTGACTGCATGGCGATTACTCCGTGACATCTCGGGACAAGCCACCATTATAAATACTCCTATCTCACCCGAGCATATATTAATTGACGGGGAAAAATTCCATCTTTCAGAATGGTCTACGGGATACGATCCACGCTTTACATCCCATGAAGGATATTCAGCAGTTTGGGCTTTAGGTGCAAGCATATTCTATATTTTTCTTGGCTGCCATGTATTCCAAGGGTTAGGTGGCAAAGGACAAACTGCATCCACTCCAATACCAACACTCAGAGGAGAATTGCCGGAATTGAGCAAACTGATTGCTGAATCTCTTGACTATGACCCGGATAAACGTCCTACCTTATATAAGATACGAGATATAGCAGATCTCAACATATCAAAATGCGAATCTAATAATAAATTTCTTCCATTAAAACAGATTGAGGCTAAAACTATCACGCAAGACGAACTCGACATATTTTGGCCCGACGAAATCTATTAAATAACGAAATATGAAATATCTAATTCTAATAACAATCTTATTCCTAAGTCCGACATGCGCCTATTCACAGGATATTGAACTGAACAGACTTACAGATATTGTAAAGTCATTACAATCAGGCGGAGAGGGAGCATATAAGACAGCAATAGCCAAATTAGCAGTTGATAAAATGTGGACTCCAATGGATGAGGTTGGTATTGACAAAACTGTGGAGTGTAAGGTTTCAGATCGAGTCCCCGGCTTCAAACTAAATTCCGCTATGACAAATGCTGAGAATATTGAACGCTACCAGACCACAACCGGCAACCATCTTAACGGGGCTGACAGCCGCTATAATTATTCGCTTATTGAAAAGACACTAAAAGCAGGAAAGTCCGCATCCTTTTCTCTACCCAAACGATGGGGCAAACAAACACTTATCATTATACCATTCTCCGGTGAAAATGCAAAGTTATCGGCATCAGCGGTATCCGGTGATCAGATTTTTGTCACTACCCCAATGGGAAATGGTGCAATTAAACTAACTGGAATTGCTTTAAAGGGAAAACCGATAACTTTAATCGTCACAAACGGGTCATTGTCTAATATATCATACGTTATACTTAATCATAATTCCCGGAAATGAGAAACCGATATATATTACTTGCTTTTGCATTTATATTGTCATGCACATATATAAAAGCCAATTCCAAAGATATAAAATCACATCTCGACTCGCTAATTACAATGGGAAACCGAGCATACGAGCAAAGTCAGCGTACCAAAATCAAGCTCTATGCCGATTCTATTTCTGAAATTTTAAGAACTAATGACTTGCCGGAAAGTGCATTGTTGGATTACACAGTCGCTATGAACAAATTATACGGAAATTATCATTATGAAAATGCCTCTCTTGACTCGGCAAAATACTACTATTCAAAAGCAAAAAATATAATTGATAAAAATCCTTATACCGATTTTCACGGCAATGACCTACTTATGTTACGTGAATTAGCACAGCTATATTACCGAATAGCGGATTATGAGAAGGCAGCTAAAATTATGGCTGAGGCTGATGACAAAATGGAGTACAACGGCATATATCTTATTGGGGATGACAATTGGCTAACTACCAAAATGACATACGCAATCTGCCTCGCCCGTCTCGGAGAATTTGACAAGGCGTTATCCATTGCCAACACAGAATTAGGTCAAGCGTTGAATAAATCCGGATTAACACATGCAAAATCCGAACGAATATATGCTAAAATTCTTCTTTTGGCAAATGCGAATAAATATGGAGCGTTAAAAGCATACAAATTATACTTCTCCACGCAGAAAAAATACACCATGGAGAATTTTTCAAGAATGACAGCTAAAGAGCGTGAAGAATATTGGCATATATTATATCCTTTTATCACAGATTGTTATAAACTTGAAGATACAGACCCTTCTTTTCTATTCGATGTGACGTTATTTTCAAAAGGTATCTTATTGCAAGTGGCATCACTGTCCGGAACAGATGTTGCAACTGAAAAGTCACTGCAATCATTGAATTATCACTGGCAGGATATTCAGAAAAAACTTAAAAGCAAACAAGCCGCAATTGAATTTGTACAATATGAAAAAGATGGCAGTCAGTGTATGGGAGCCCTTGTCCTTAAACACGAAGGAAAGCTTCAATTTATACGCCTCACTCCCCCAGCGAAAATAATCGACAGAACCGGAAAGTCTTTAAGCTCAACCACTCGGACAGATAAAGATAAGCTTTACAATGACACATGTCTACAATCACTCGTATGGACTGAACAACTTATGAATTCACTAACCGGTATCACCCGACTATATTTTTCCCCTGACGGATACATGCATCGTCTGGCGATAGAATACATGCCACAGGTGGCTGATATTGAAGTATTCCGTCTTACATCCACAAGAAGGCTAATGGAGTCCGAATCAAAATTCTCTTTTTATTCCCCTGCCCTGCTCTGTGGAGGTATAAATTACGAATTAGATAAAACATATGCCAAAGAAATGCCAAATGATGCTTTAGCATTTAAGGCGTATTCAGGAAAATATTTTTCACGATTGAACGACAAGACAAATGAGACTAAAAACATATATGCTCTGCGCAATAATAATTCTGACACACTCTTATCCGCATCTAAAGCATCGGAAAATGTTTTTCGCTTGATTTCCCCTCATTACCATTCCATAATTATTTCAACTCATGGCGATTTTTGCGCTATACATCCGATAAGCACAGATATGAAACCTGTGCTTAATGATGAAAGCATGTCACAAAACATAATCGCATTTGCTGGAGTCAATTCTCATTTGAAGGATATAAATTTCAATCCGAGCACTAACTGCGATGGATTACTATCAGCTAAAGAGCTTTCGTCATTGGACCTTTCAAAATGTGAACTATTTACTATATCAGCTTGTCAATCTGCACTTGGTGAGATAACGTCCGATGGGGTTTTCGGATTGCAACGAGGGCTTAAAAATGCCGGAGTCAAAACTATGTTACTTAGCCTGTGGAATGTAAATAGTGATGCTACAGCGATATTAATGCGTGAATTTTATTCTAATCTTAGAGATGGAAAAACTCTAAGGCAAGCTTTCAAATTAGCCAGAAAGTCATTGCTTAAAAGCGATACGATTAACAATATCGAAGCTGATAGTAGCTCATATATCTTCGATCCTGCTACAATGGCGAATAAAGCTGTACATAATAATAAGCTTAAATATGATACCCCGCAATTTACAAACGCCTTTATAATGATTGATGCACTTGATTGAATTACTGCTGTTAAACATAACACTTCATATCCAAAGATTTGAAAAACTTTGTGTAATTTTGTGACATGTCGAATAAACCAATCTTAGAATAAAATGATTTTAAAAAAATTATTGCTATGTCTCGCTATAGTGGGATTAACAACTCAGAATCTATATTCACAACATTCCATTACCCCTGCTAAAGCCCCAAAGAGTGGCATCCCCGTGGATAGTTGGGAAGTCAATGTGCGCCAAATGCCGCCTGAAATTCGTGCTGAAATAACAGAAACAATGGATCGACTAAAAGGTGACGATGAAGACAGAAGCATAATCTCGGATGTCGGACAAGCTGTAGGTTTAGGTTTGGTATCTGGAATGGTTGATGTGGTGGTATCTGAAACATTCAATCTCATGCAATACAGAAAAAAGCAAAAGCAAGAATGGATGCGTATGATTCAGAATGAAAACAATTATACTGATAGTATTGCATCTATAAAGGGGCTGAAAGATTTTTACGCATCAAATTCACATCGGGGAGCATTGGACCCTTCCGATATTAATTTTGACGGGATAGAAATAAGAGGGATGCGCAACGGAAAAGAGGTCATCTACATGTCATGCAGTATCGACCGTGATAAACTCGACCACATGTTCCGCCATAGTAAGTTTAATCTTGTAATTGACACTTTATCATTTTATCCCTATCAATGCCATTTGCCTAATGTGACCGCAAATGGGATACGAACAATGCGTGAGCTAAAAAAGGGAAAAGCCGAGGTTAAGGGTGACACAATAATGCGACCGGGCTTAGGGGGAAATGGGTTCTCATTTGACGAACGTAATAATCTAAAAATAGCTATTAATTTCTCAATCTATTCCTCATGGATTAATCAGGCAGTTCAAATACATAAAAATATTGAACTCGGAAATTTCAAATTCGTAATAGATATTCCTGATAACGTAATGGTATACACTTATTCTCGAAACCGAATTATCAATGAATCTAAAAAAATCACGGATCAAACTAATCGAGACCAATTCCTAAATCAAAATTTACTCGCTGTTGAAGGTGATTGTTTTGTAGTCCCGCGCTCATTCATGCCTCTCGACAACGGACATCCTATGTGGGGAACAGGTGAATACAATATTAAAGTAAAAGTTAGAGAGTCATGCCAATTTTCTTACAATAGCGAAAAAGCAAAACATTGGAGAGAAGATTATAAACGCCTCCGACAAATGCAAAACCGCAGTAATGAGGTGCAAGAATACTTCCAAACACTTTGGAATCAACATGGCAATAATTTGGTTAAATCATCATATAGCACCGCCCTCAAAACAGTGGCTAACGATCTGACAGGAAAATCAGCAGGCGCATCTGCCAAAAATGTACAGATTGGTGGTAATCCCGGAATGGGTCAAAAAACAAAAAATGGGACATCACCCAAATAGCTAACTCAAATAATAATTCGCAAATAAATAATTAAAAATAATATCTTATAGATTTTAGTAATATCCACCATGTGGCTGCCCCTAAATACCTTATGTGAGAGGTTTAGGAGCAGCCACATGCTTTATCCTATCCTTTTTTCTTATAGCACACAACTATTTGTTTCCTGCATTGAAAAAATTTTTTCGGATGTTTCGCTTTCGAGTCTGAAAATATTTTGTACCTTTGCGAGCGGATAAAATTTTTGCCGAGTCAGACGTATCTACATTCACTGACCTCCAAAAAAATATCAATAAAATACCCCGCCAGACAATTGTGCGGTCGAGTTTTCGGAAGTTTGGTCAAAAACATCTGTAATGTGATATTATACAGACGTTTACAAAAACCAGACCAAGAATAAATTACCCATTATTGTAAAATAATGAGTGACGCTATAGCATCACATACCCCCACGCAATGGTATATATTAAGGTATATAAAGCCCGACACCATAAGGCTTAAGCAACCCATTGCCGGCACAATCAATCAATTCAACCGCACTGAAAACACATCACTTGAGCTATTTGCCCCCACTATAATCCGGGTCGTCCACAGGGAAGGCAAGCTGATAAAAGTTGAATCGCCACTCGCTTACCAATACATTTTCCTACGGGGTGACATCCAGCCCATACGCAAACTCTGTTGCCTCAACTGTGGATTTTCGCTCGTGCTCAACCACGGAAGCAGCGAAAAATACGCCCGACTCACCGACGAACAGATGAACATGTTCCGTCAGATAGCGACCGCATACCGAAACCGGCTCCCATTTTTCGCCATCAACGACATCGACCTCCAGCAAGGCGACAAAGTTGAGATACTCGAAGGCTCCTTCCCGGGACTCATCGGCTACTACATACCAAAGCCCAAAAGCGCGTCAGGCAACATAGTCCTCGCCGTCACTCAAAGCCTCGGCACCATAATCTACGACGTAAAAGCCAAATATGTCCGTGTGCTCGAATTCGCAAAAAACTCAAAGCGAAGCTACGACCAGATCGACGCCTTCATCCCCAAACTTCTGAAATCGCTCCGAGACTACGCCGCCGGCACTCCCCTCACCTGCAAATCAATCAGCGAACTCACCATCTTCTGCCGACGCATGGATCAAGTCAAGCTCGACAACCCCAAACTCGAAGCAAAACTCATGGCAATATTAGCCTGCGCCTATATTATACTCGGTGACACCGAAGGCTATCAATCGGCAACCGACCGCTTCGAACGCCGCAAGACAGCTATCACCTCCCCCTCAACCCTCTCGCTCATCCATCTCCTTAAAGCCGTCACCACCAACTCACCCACCCTCTTCGCCCAAGGGCTCGACCTCCTCACCCACTCCACCCCCGAAGAAAAATCCAAAACCCTCCACCTCCTCCACGAAGAATACAACTACTATCAAAGCAAATTCCTTTGGAATAAACAATAATTCAATTTGTATCGTTACAAAAATATCATTATCTTTGCCATATAATGAAAAAGAAAGACAAAATACTCCGTGAAATTTCTCGTGTTGCCAAGCAAATTTTTGGCAACAATAACGGACATGTCTATCTTTATGGCTCCCAAGCTCGCGGAGACGCAAATCCTCAATCCGACTGGGATCTTCTCATAGTAACCAACGATAACATATCCGTTGCAAACGACATAGACGCATTCCGCAAATATGCATTCCCGTTTGCTGAAATCGGATGGCACTTTGGTGCTCAAATCACGCCTATACATTTCACTCATTCTCAGTGGGAAGCCCAACGTGGCACCCCATTCTTCATAAATGTCACTTCAGAGGCTATCCAATTATGACACTATCCTCTGATCAACGCAAAATAGCCATAAAGCTTTTGGTTGAAAAATCTCAACGCAATATGGAACAAGCCATAAAAAATTCCGAACTTAATTATTGGGATCTTGTGGCAAACCGGCTCTATTATTCAATATTTCATGCTGTAACAGCTTTAATGATGGCTGATGGAATAAAAAATAACACCCATAAAGGACATCATCTCAATTCGGTCGTTATTACGTGCTTTCAGGTCAATTTTCACGTGAAGATGGCATATTATACAGCCGTCTGCAAACCATGAGAGAAAAAGCCGACTATCAAAACACCTTCACTTTGGACTCCGCTATTGGAAAATCACTAATATCACAAGCTCAAGCCCTGCAAGAAAAAATAATATCAGTGATAAATTCCAAATTATCACAAATTTAGCATCCCTCCTCACCCACACCACCTCCTCCAAGAAGAATACGACTACTACCATTCTAAATTTCAGAGCGACAAGGCAAATCATTAATACAGGTATCAATAATCTGCATTAATGAAACTTAAACTTTTATTCTTTCATCACACACCCATACCAAGCGATAAATGAATATTATATATCATTTCCGCAAATTTTTCGACGGCAATCAGCGGACTGTCCTATTGAAAAAGAATATTATAGGGTCAGTAATTTTAAAAGGTATAAGTATGATTATATCCTTCTTCATCGTCCCTATAACAATCAATTTTGTAAACCCAACACAATATGGCATTTGGCTCACATTAAGCTCTCTAATGTCATGGTTCTACTTCTTTGATATTGGATTGACTCATGGTTTTAGAAATCGTTTTGCCGAAGCCAAAGCAAACGATGACATCAAATTAGCAAGAATATATGTGTCAACCACTTATGCAACATTATTCCTGCTTTGTATTTTAATGTGGATTATCGTACTCCCGGTCAATTCGATAATTAACTGGAGCGAGATCCTCAACATTGACAGCGGTTATCGTGAAGAACTTGGAAAAGTTTTCATGATAATGATTCTGTTCTTGGGATTAAGCATTGTTTCACAAGTGTTTTCCACACTTGTTATAGCCGACCAAAGACCGGTTATGGCTTCCCTAATACAGGTGTTGGGACAGACTATGGCTTTCGTAACAATATATATCTTGGTCAATACTATCCACGATGGAAATCTGCTTTACCTCGCCTTTATCTTTTCAGGAGTTCCGGTTATAGTTCTGATAATTGCGTCTATAGCGTTATTTCGGTCAAAATATCGTATATATCGACCCTCAATTAATTTAATCCGATTTCAATATGTTAAGAATATCCTTGGAATCGGGAGTAAATTTTTCATCATCACAACCTCCATGTTATTCATATTCCAATTAATGAATGTGATTATTTCAAGAATACTCGGACCCGAAACCGTGACAGAATACAATATAGCTTACAAGTATTTCAACTTATTGTTTATGCTGGCTATAATAATTCTCAACCCCTTTTGGTCGGCATTCACAGATGCATACACCCGTAAAGATTATGACTGGATGAGAAAAATGTTTCAACGATTGGAATACCTATGGCTAATCTCCATCCCAGTAATCATTGTCATGTTTTTTATCGCACCATGGTTTTACAAACTATGGTTGGGAAATGCGGTTGAAGTGTCGTTTGCAACCAATATTTCAGTGGCTGTTTACACTGTCTTTCTTATGCTTGCAAATGTCTACATGTACCTTATAAATGGTATCGGTAAAGTACAGATACAACTAATTATATATCTTTCCTTTGCTCTAATAGCATATCCACTGATGAATTTATGCTGCCGACTATGGGGAATACCCGGAATTCTTTTGATTCCGACCTTGGTTTATATCTTTCAAGCAATTCTCGGGAGGATACAGCTCATTAAGATTCTAAAAGCCAATACCTCCGGAATATGGGATAAATAATCCTGAACTATAATAAAATCATGACATCTGAACATCTGAAAATATCTGTTGTAACAGTCTGTTACAATGCTGCGGAGACGATTGAGGAGACGATGCTATCCGTCCTCAATCAAACATATCCGAATATCGAGTATATCATAATTGACGGTGGATCTACCGACGGGACGGTAGATATAATCAAAAAATACGCCAATCGTCTCGCCTACTGGGTATCTGAACCCGACAAAGGAATTTATGATGCAATGAATAAGGGAATTAAAGTCGTTACAGGCGAATATGTAAATTTCATGAATGCCGGTGATAGCTTCTTCACTTCTACAACAATTTCAGATGCAGTAAAACAATTTGATAATTATGATTTTATCGGAGGAATTGCTGCCTATAGAAAAAGAAGAAAAATTCTCTATAGTTTTTGGAAACCAGTCAAGACAAATTATAGCTTTAATGATGTATGTCATGGAAAAATTGTAAATCATCAGTCAAGCTTTATTCGAAAGAGAATCCTTTCTGATGGATATGACCTCTCGTATAAGATTATCGCCGATGAGTTACTATTTATTAACAAAATTGCTATAATGGGGAATTCTTATAAACGAATAAACACAATAATAGCTTTATATGACATAACTGGTATTAGTAACACAAAAAATATTGGATTAACAGTGCGAAATGAGCGTATGGATTTTCTTAAAAAGAATATTCCACTATCCATCCTAAAAGATTATAAAATGCCATTGTATAAAAAAATCTTACGAAAGTCATGGCACATTATTGAGCCTTTAAAATCTGTGGTCAATCGAATTCTTATTTACCGACCGAGTTTTATACTTGGAGATTAATTGTAATAAGTATGGTTCCTAAAGTTAGTGTAATTGTTCCAATATATAAAGCTGAAAAATATATTGAACGATGTGTAATGTCATTACTAAAACAGACATTAGAAGAAATTGAATTAATATTCGTTGATGACTGCTCTCCTGATCGGAGCATAGATATATTAAAAAGGACTATTGAGCAATATCCAAATAAGTTAAACCATATAAAATTGGTGCATCACAATACTAATTTAGGAGTCAGCATATCAAGACAAGATGGAGTCAATGCCGCTATCGGAGACTATATAATCCATTGCGATCCTGATGATTGGGTTGAACCAGAAATGTATAATAATGTATATAATTATGCCATCCAGAATCATGCCGACATTGTAATATGTGATTATGTGATGGAATACCATGATAAGTCTGTCTTAAAAAAAATAAATTTAAAAGATACCAATAGCACAAATTTAATGAGCGCATTAGTGGAAGGGAAGTTGCATGGTGGACTATGGAATAAACTAGTAAAACGCAAATTCATCACTAACAATAATATTTTTTTCACTCCCGGGCTTAATATTTGTGAAGACTTAATATATTGCCTAAGACTCATGCAAAAACGTCCATCAGTATCTTATTTAAACATACCATTATATCACTATGATAAATATTCTAATCCAAATGCAATGACACATCCATATACACAACATAGACGTATTCAACATGACATTTTATATAACACGTTCAATGATCTTTTTTATAAACATAAAAAGGACAAAATATATCGTACAGGAATAACTTATATTGCATATTGGGCTTTTGCTCATGATGTTTTATCCAATATAGAATTTAGGAATCAATATACGAATCATTTAATGGATATTATAAAAAGTAATCGGCAATGGTTGAATAAATTCCCTTTAATCTTATCTATAATTGGTCTAAAGAAGCCATTATTCTATCTATACAGACATTTAAAATTCAAAGATGAAAACAAATAGATACTTTTATTGTGGGTTAGTATTATCATCTTTAGACAGTTTCCCACTATTTAGCTCTATTTCAACATATTCTCCATATCTTTCAGTTATATTTTTTGCCATCTATTATATTACTACTTCAAAAAATATATTAAATTTTAAATTTACAAAAAATAATTTTATAATATTAATAATTATTTTATTCGCCTTAATTTATTCTTTATATAACGGACTTTTTATATATTATGACATTGGGGGATTTACAATTTTCTCTGTCCAATTATTAATTGCTATAATCCTATATAAATCTTTTAATTGCTATTTCAAGAATTTACCGAAGATTGATTACATCAAAACATTTGCTCAAAATTTTATAAAATTTTCTATACCAATTATAATTATAGGTCTAATTGAAATTTTATTTTTCCCATTTAAAAATATCTATAGTTCCTTACTATCAATCATATCATGGAGAGTAACTATGGAGAGAATTCAGTTAGTCTCAGGTGAACCTGCATGGGCTACACGGTTTCTTCTTACATTTATTGCATTAATACCTTTAGCCAAATTTTCTAGGAAAAAACATATAACATTGACACTTATAAGCTTATTACTATTATTCGCAACAGGATCTACTTTAGGAATAATCTGTGTAGGTATATATTATGGAATAACCTATTTTAATAAACAATATATTAAATATTATGCTCTTGTATTTATCATATTTTTAATGATAGCACCAACATTGTATAATAATCTAAATAACTATACAAAAGAGCGAATTGAATTACTATGCCAATTAAATTCAACAGATATAGAAACTTTAGCAGTAAGTGCTGGAAGCGGCTCCGTTATGGCTCGCTTAGGAAATCCAATACTTGCATCATACATGGGAATAGATAATCTCATATTTGGTGTTGGGGGTGGTTATTATTATTATCATCACTATGATTATCTAGAAAAATATTTTCCTAAAGCACTTAATATTAAAAACGTATATGAAACAGGAACTACTGCAAAAAATTTATTCGCTAGAATTTTTGCAGAAACCGGGATCATTGGGCTTGGAGTACTAATTTGGATTCTAATTTGGATATATAAATTTAAGGTAAGAAATAATATCTTCTTATGCGGGATATTCACGGCAATGTTATTACTTACATTAAATTTTGATAATTTATTTCATATATATCCATTATTATTATTTTGTTTTCTACTTAATATTCCATATACAATAAAACATAAATGAAAATTTGCTTTTTTCTTAGTGATATTACTAAAATCGGTGGAATTGAAAGAGTCACAGCGACCTTAGCTCCTCTATTAAATGGTTTTAATGATTTAGATGTATCTATTGTGTCAATGTTTAAAGGTCGCAGTTCGCCTAATTACAAAATGCCATCTAATATTCCTATAAAGTTCCTAACTAATGAACAACATGGTCTAAGACCCCATTCTTTCAAAAGAGCAATGGGAATGTTATTAAACATTTCTGTTGTTCGGAATTATTTTAAAAATTCAATATATGATTATATTATAGCACAATCCTTCCCTATTGCATTAATTTTATTTTTAAGCGGATATCCTGCACATAAAATTATTGCTGTTGAGCATGTTTATGCCGGCTATTATGGTACAATACTCCAGTACATTCGAAAATATATATATTCCAAGTTTTCCAAAATTATAGTATTAACAAATGCTGATAAATTATTTTTTGAAAAATATTTGCCATCAAATTTGATATGTGTTATACCAAATCCTGTAAGGAAAATAAACTCAATGATAAATTCAACTCTTGAAAAGAAAGAAATCATATCAGTTGGTAGATTAGAATATCAAAAAGGTTATGATAATCTAATTCTTGGCTTTAAGGATATTAATAAAAAATATCCAGATTGGAAGTTGAATATATATGGTGATGGTTCTTTGCGATATCAATTACAAACAAAAATAAATAACCTAGGCTTAAACAAAGTTATCACTTTATGTGGTCACACGAATGATATTGATTCTAAATTAAATAAGGCATCCATATATGTAATGTCATCTATATTTGAAGGATTTGGAATGGTATTAGTAGAAGCTATGTCTCATGGCGTTCCTTGTGTAGCATATGACTGTCCAAATGGACCAGCCGACATTATAGCCAATGGAATAAATGGATATCTAGTTGAGGACCAAAATATTCAGGCTCTTAACCAAGCTCTTGAAGAATTAATTAAAAATCCAGCAGAAAGAAAACGATTAGGCTCAAACGCACCAAAATCAATACTTAAATTTTCCGCGGAAATAGTAGCGCATAAATGGCATGATATGCTCAAATCTCTATAAATATTACTCAAACATATATTTTAATATGATGATTTAACATTAGCAATAATTATTTTACAATGGACGAATACGCATTAATATCAATTATAATGCCATCATATAACTGTGCCTACTTTATTGGAGAGACTATTGATTCAATATTGGCACAGACCTATCAAAATTGGGAATTATTAATTACCGACGACTGTTCTACCGACAATTCGAAGGACATAATTAATGAGTATACTCAACAAGATCCAAGGATTAAATTATTTACTCTGTCTGAAAATTCGGGTGCCGGCATAGCCCGAAACAATTCAATAAAAGAGGCAAAAGGCAGATTTATAGCGTTTTGCGACAGTGACGACCGTTGGATGCCTGAAAAATTGGAGAAACAGATTTCTTTCATGGAAAGAGAAAATATAAGTTTCTCATCGACATCATATATCACATGTGATGAAGAGAATAGAATAACTGGAATTGTAATCACTCCTAAAATCATCACATTTAAAGACATGTGTTCTGACGATAGAATGGGCTTTTTAACATGTATCTACGACGCAAATAAACTTGGGAAGATTTACCTTCCGGCATTACGAAAAAGACAAGACTGGGCACTTAAAATAAAGATTCTTCAAAAATGTAAAATAGCTAAAGGCTTAGTAGAGACATTAGGAATATACCGCCTTCGCAGCAATTCACTTTCTAATAATAAGAAAGCTTTGATAAAATATAATATTGCTGTTTACAGAGAGGTATTAGAATATTCAAATCTAAGAGCATGGCTAAAATTCATATTCGATTTCATGCCCCATTATTTAATAAAGCGCATTCGTACAAAAATAGCTAATGGCTAATTATTCGATATATTTTAATGAGCCTGAAAATTATATCAGTCTCATGATTCAATTGATTTAATCATATTTTCCAAAGAAGACAAATCTATTTCTCTCGTTAAAACTCCTCGCATGTATTCTCGTCCTATATATTGGTAATCTTCTCCTCGAATCTCTCCGCTACGTCTATCTAATATTCGAACTTGCCAAATTTAAATTAAGATAAATAAATTATGAAAACCGCATTAATTACGGGAATAACTGGTCAGGACGGGAGTTTTCTGGCGGAGTTGCTTATTGAGAAAGGTTATGACGTGCATGGGACTATCCGACGGTCGTCGGTGGATTTTCGTGAGCGAATAGCACATCTTGAGGGGCATCCCAATTTCCATCTGCATTATGCCGACCTTGGCGACTCTATGTCGATAATTCAGGTGCTCAACAAGGTGCGTCCCGATGAAGTGTACAACCTTGCGGCTCAGAGCCATGTGCAGGTGTCGTTCGACTCTCCGGAATTCACCGCCGACGTAGATGCCACAGGCGTGCTTCGTCTTCTCGAAGGAATCCGCCAGTGCGGACTTGCCGACACATGCCGTTTCTATCAGGCTTCAACTTCCGAGCTTTACGGCAAAGTCGAAGAAGTACCGCAAAACGAAAACACTCCCTTCCATCCTTATTCCCCTTACGCAGTCGCCAAACTCTACGGCTTCTGGATAGTAAAGGAGTACCGTGAGGCATATAACATGTTCGCCTGTTCAGGTATCCTCTTCAACCACGAGTCCGAACGCCGTGGCGAGACATTCGTAACCCGCAAAATCACTCTTGCAGCCGCCCGCATAGCGCAAGGCAAACAGGAGAAACTCTACCTCGGCAACCTCTCATCCCTCCGTGACTGGGGCTACGCCAAGGACTACGTGGAATGCATGTGGCTGATCCTCCAACAGCCTAAGCCTGAGGACTATGTTATCGCCACCGGTGAGCAACATTCAGTCCGTGAATTTTGCCAATTAGCTTTCCGCCGTGCAGGGATAGAACTCCGTTTCGAAGGCGAAGGCGAGAACGAGAAAGGTATAGATGTGGAAACAGGGAAAGTCCTCATAGAGGTATCCCCTGACTTCTACCGACCTACTGATGTGGTAAACCTCTGGGGAGACCCGACCAAAGCCAAGGGAAAACTTGGATGGGATCCGTCGAAAAAGACATCATTCGAAGAGCTTGTCAACCTCATGGTAGACGCCGACATGGCAAAAGTAGCCGTCGAACGTGCCGGTGAAGCCGTCCGCACTAACCTCGCCGAATACCTCGAAAAAGGCATCGTGAAGTAGTCGATATTCCTAAAATCCCGACCAATAAAAACGGGCAGCTGACCATATTTTAATGGTAAGCTGCCCGTTTTTATTATCGTTATATCCTATTGTTTCTCCCCTTCAGGAGTCAAGGTTACGGCTATCTTGTCGATTCTGGCATAGTCCATGTCGGCGACTTCAAGGTTAAAGCCGTGCCAGTGAAATATGTCACCGGCAACAGGCACCCTTTTTAGATGCTCCATTATAAGACCGCCCAAGGTTGTATACGATGCCGGCTCATACAGATCTTCCCTGTCAAAATATGAAAGAAAATCATATATCGGACATTGCCCGTCCACAAGCCATTCATCCTTATCACGCCTTTTCACAATCACAGGCTCATCTATCCCCTGAGGGATATTGCCGATAAGCCCGTCAAGAATATCTCTGAGCGTAACCACACCCTGAAAGCACCCGTACTCATCGCACACAAGCGCTGAATGTTCCTTAGTGCGTTTAAATGTGTCAAGCGCATCATAAACAGTCATACTCTCTGGTAAAAACAACGGTGCCGACAGCTCATGTCCGATACTGAAATCCTTATTACCCAACGTGAGAATAAGCTTCTTCAAGGATATCACACCGCAAATATCCTCCCTTTTCTTGTCAAATACCGGGTACGAGGAATGTAACTCTTCGGCAAGCACACCCTTTATGGCAGCCACATCCATGTCTACCGAAAGTGACACTACATCTTTCCTATTTGTCATTATAGCCTCTATACGGCAGTCACCAAGCACCAAAGCTCTTTCCATTATATCCTGCTCCACCTCTTTGACCTCACCCGACTCCATACCTTCCTGAATCAGTGACTTAATCTCCTCCTCGGTGACTTTGGATGAGCTGTTCCCCAAACGGAACAATTTCACAATCCCGGCAGTGGATACAGACAACAGCCACACTATCGGGAAAGTCACCACCGACAATAATTTCATAGCCGGAGCCACAAGTTTAGCTATCGTGTCAGCCCGTCCAAGCCCTATGCGCTTAGGCACCAACTCCCCTACCACTATGCTCAGGTAGGTGACAATAGCCACTATCAGGACTTTCGACAGATTGAGCGCCAGCTTAGGAGCAACTCCAATAGATGCAAGGTATTCGCCCAAATCAGTAGCTATAGTGGCACCGGAAAACAAACCGGTCAAAATTCCAATCAAAGTGATCCCTATCTGTACGGTTGACAGAAACTTATCCGGTTCATTTGCAAGTTCAAGCGCAACAGAGGCACTACGATTCCCATTTTTCGAATCAGAACTAAGCTTTGACTTTCTGGCAGAAATCAGCGCAACTTCCGACATGGAGAACACCCCGTTAAGAAGTATCAGGCAGATTATAATTATCAAATCATTCATGTGATGTTAACTCTATTTTTTCTCTATAACAAAATTTAAACATTCATTGTTGAATCCACGTCGTTAACGCACAAAAAACGCAGGTGGTAAATAAAATATCTACCGTCTGCGTTGCTTATATAGCTACATTTTATAAGATTGACGTACCGGAAATATTATTCAGCCGCATGGATATCTCATCAGCCATATCGAGAGGCAAAGAGATGGTAAGCTGACACGTATTATCAAATTCCTGATTGACTATGGTGATCACCTCCCTCGGAGCAAGTTGATTCTGCGCTTTTATCAGCTTCATCACATCGTTCATCGCAAGATAGGGAAACGTAAGCGTCAATGTGGCCATTTCCCGACCTTCGATTATCTCAGCCGCTTCAATTGCCAATTTAGCCGCTTCACGATATGCCGAAATAAGCCCTGAAGTCCCGAGTTTGATTCCGCCAAAATACCTCACCACGATTATGACGATATTGGTGAGATTAAAAGAATTTATTTGTCCCAATATAGGTTTCCCGGCAGTACCCGACGGCTCGCCATTGTCGGTCGAAAGAAATTCCTTCCTGTCCGCCCCTATCATGTATGCCCAACACACATGGCGCGCATCATGATATTCATTAGCATACATACCTATATATTCCTTAGCCTCGGCTGCGGACGACACAGGTATGGCAAACGAAAGAAACCGGCTCATTTTCTCACGGAAAACGGCGTCACTCTGAGATGCTATCGTGAAATATTTAGCCAACGGGACAATATACTCCTATTAGTTAATCGCCATCAGATGATGAGCATGGCATCGCCATACACACCAAATTTATATCCCTCCTTGACAGCCTTATGGTAGGCATCCATGACAAGATCATAGCCTCCGAATGCTGCTACCATCATCAGCATGGTGGAATAAGGGAGATGGAAATTAGAAATCAATGCATCAGTGACGGTAAAATCATACGGAGGGAAGATGAATTTGTTGGTCCATCCGGTATATGTCTTCATGTGTCCACCCATGCTGACAGCGCTTGCGATGGCACGTAACACAGAGGTTCCCACCGCACACACACGATGACCCTCATCCTTGGTATGATTTACAAGCTCCACCAACGGCTCTGAGGCTTCCATTTCCTCAGAATCCATGCGATGTTTTGTCAAATCCTCAACATCAATTTCACGATAGTTGCCGAGTCCGCTGTGAATAGTGATGAAACCCTGATTTACACCCTTGATTTCAAGACGCTTCAACAACTCACGAGAGAAGTGCAATCCTGCAGCCGGAACCACTACAGCACCTTCCTTGCTTGCGAAAATAGTCTGATAGCGCTCCATATCCTCCTCATTCGGCTCACGCTTAATGTAATAAGGAAGAGGAGTGGTGCCTAATTTATAAAGTGCCTCCTTAAATTCCTCATGGGGACCGTCATAGAGGAAGCGCAATGTGCGACCGCGAGATGTGGTGTTGTCAATAACCTCAGCCACCATCGACTCATCGTCGCCAAAATAAAGCTTATTGCCAATACGGATCTTTCGAGCCGGCTCCACGAGCACATCCCATAGTTTGTTCTCGGCACTAAGTTCACGCAGCAAGAACACCTCGATACGCGCCCCGGTCTTTTCCTTATTTCCATAAAGACGAGCAGGGAATACCATTGTATCATTATACACAAACAAATCACCGTCATCAAAGTAATCAATGATTTCTTTGAATACTCGCTCCTCAATAGTACCGGTTTTACGATTAACCACCATCAGGCGTGACTCATCTCGCACAGGGTTTGGCTCTTGTGCAATCAAATCTTCCGGAAGACGAAATTTAAATTGTGAAAGCTTCATCCTTAATAACTATCTAATTCTAAATAATACTCTATAATTCTTTTCTCCTAAATATTTACACTGCAGAAATTATCTTCTATCCGTTTCCGTGTCTCCGGTTTCCTCATCCGGAAACTCAAGGGAAGTGTTTCGTATCAGTTCCACAGCTTGCTCCACACTCATACATGAACTTATCGTGGTGTCTCCCACACGTGTGCGCCTAAGCGCTATAAGATGACCTCCCGAACCGAGAGCCTCACCTATATCACGGGCAAGCGCACGTATATATGTGCCTTTACTGCAGACTATGCGAAGTGTCAGGGTCATTTCATCGGAATTAAAATCCTGAATTTCGATTTCATCTATGACCAACACCTTCGGCTTAAGCTTCACATCGTGACCTTTACGCGCCATATTATAGGCTCGTTTACCGTCAATCTTACATGCCGAAAATGACGGTGGCACTTGCTCTATACGTCCAACGAACCTCGGCAGGACCTCTTCCACGAGTTCACGTGTTATATGCTCGGTAGGATGCACGGCGTCTATCTCCGTCTCAAGGTCAAACGAAGGCGTTGTAGCGCCAAGTTTAATCGTGGCGACATACTCCTTAACGCCAGCCTGCAACTCCTCAATCCTCTTTGTAGCCCTTCCGGTAACCACTATCATGACACCGGTGGCGAGAGGGTCAAGAGTCCCGGCATGTCCCACCTTAAGCTTTTTCTTATGCAGTCTATGAAGCAAGACACCCCTGACACGCTTCACCACGTCAAACGATGTCCACTCCAACGGCTTATCTATATATAATATTTCTCCGGTTATGAAATCCATAGTCAGGAACTACCAAAGTATGCATAAAACACCCATGGCAACACAATATAGCGCAAACCATATCAATTTGCCTTTCTTCACTATGCTGATCATCCATTTGCAAGCCATGCAGCCCACAATGAACGATGCAAAAAAACCAACCACCAACGGAAGCGTACCGACAGTGCCGCTGACACCTTCTCCCTGAAGAATATCTTTCAATCCAAGGAGAGCTTCACCGAGGATCGGAATAATCACCATAAAGAATGAGAATTGAGCAATCTTATCACGCTTATCCCCCAACAGAAGACCGGTAGCTATTGTAGTTCCCGAACGGCTAAGTCCCGGCAACACTGCTACTGCCTGCGAGCAGCCTATTATGAAAGCGTCCAGCCATGTGATATCATGACCTTTCACACCCTCCTTTGCCTCACGGGCCGGATTACGGAAATAATATGCAAACGCAAGCAATGCGGCGGTAACCAACAGGCAAATACCCACGATACCAAGACCGCTTCCAAAAAATTGCTCCACAAAATCCTTAAAACACAATCCCACTATTGCCACAGGAATACATGAAAGAAGGATTTTGCACACATAGAAAAAGTTGTCGTCACGCGCTATTGTGAAAAACGATTTGCACAACGGCACAAATTCACGCCATAGAACCACAATAGTACTCAAGACTGTAGCCACGTGGAGCACGACATCAAACTCCAATGCTTCCGAACCCTCAAGATTTAATCCCAATATCTCACGGAATATCTCAAGATGCCCGCTGCTGCTTATCGGCAGGTATTCTGCAAGACCTTGGACTATGCCAAGAATCAAAGCATCAATTACATCCATTTTCTATAAAACAGGTGAAATAACTATTCTATTTATTATTTTTAGGAGTATACATGATAGCAAAACCCATGAAAAGGAAACCCAAGAAGGCTATAGTAGGTCCTATCACTATGCGACGAGCCGAGAATATGTCCTCATTAAATGAGTTCCAGTCAGTAGCGCCTCCTGCCATCAGGGCAAAACCGAGCACTATCATCACACCTGCTATTATCATCAGGATAAAATTCTTCCTGATAAGCGGCATCTGCTCTGGTGTCTCTTTTATCAGAGAGGTCTCACCGGCTTTTTGATGTGTAATCTTTTTGTTAGCCATATATTTTTGTTATTTAAACATTTCATCGTACGACAGGCGCAGATAGCGGTTAGTAGCAAATATCGACGCTATAAGACATAGCAGCAGCCCCACTATCATGACACCTGCAAACACCGGAGCTATCAATTGCCAGTCGAGAACCGAAGCTATCGACAAATCCAATGCCCTGCAATAATATATCAAGAGCGACAACCCAGCTATAGCTATCACTGAAGCGACCAATCCATTGACTATATTGTCAACTATAAACGGCTTCCTGATAAATCCGGGAGTGGCTCCGACCAATTTCATCGTATGTATTATGAATCTCCGGGCATACACTGAAAGACGCACTGTGTTAAATATCAGGACAAACGATATCGCCAATAACGCAATCGCCACTATGAATAGTCCGAGAGTGACACTTCGCAACGTGCTGTTAATCCTGCCTATCATCTCTGTATGCACCTTTATATCGCTGATTTGAGGCATAAGGAAAAGCGGAGCTATAAGCATGTTTATGCTGTCCTGCGATGCGTATTTCGGACTCACATGCACATCCATCTCACCAACGAATGGATTTACATCAGCCAATAACATGATATCTTCACCCTCGCCTACCATTTTCTGCCAACGGTCAAGCACAACGTCGGGCGAAGAGTACTCACATTTTGCCACTCCGGCAGTCCCCTTCAGATACTTATTTACCTCGGCGATATCCGAAGCTGTGACATCCTCATTGAATAAAATCACAAATCCAATGTTCTCCTTTATGCTCTCAGTCACCCTATGCGTGGCTATCCCGACTATCGAGGCTATTCCAAGTATAAAAAGCACAAGAGCAACCGAGACTGTAGCTGTAGCTCGGGTGCTGAACATGGGAATTAAATGATGACGCCTTTTAGCCATAATAAGAAATAATGTACAAAATTACAATCTGAGCGCCCCCTTGTCAAGTGCTTTAACTAAATTTTAACAATTTGAGGCTCCGCCGTTTGCCTTACCTGAAATATAACTCTCCCACTTCTCTATAAGTGCCGTCATATCTTCGGGAATAGGTGCTGAAAAAAACATCTCCTCACCGGTGTTTGGATGAACAAATCCCAAGGTCCGGGCATGTAAAGCTTGACGTGGACATACATCAAAACAGTTTGCGATAAATTTCTGATAACTGCCGCTACGCTCCCCTCTCAGTATATTATCCCCGCCATAACGGGCATCGTTAAACAGAGGGTGGCCGATATGCTTCATGTGTACTCTGATTTGATGTGTGCGCCCTGTCTCCAAAACACACTTTACCAACGCCACATGCGTCAGATTGTTCAGTATCTCATAATGCGTCACAGCATGTTTCCCGCTCGGATCGTCCGGAGGTAGCACTGTCATCTGCAATCTGTCTTTCGGATTTCTACCTATATTCCCCTCTATCCGACCTTTCTGAGGGTCAGGGACACCCCATACAAGGGCATTATACTCTCGTTTGGTAGTCTTATTAAAAAATTGCTTTCCGAGATGTGTCTTTGCGTCAGGAGTCTTTGCCACTACAAGCAGCCCTGATGTATCCTTGTCGATACGATGCACAAGCCCTAAACGAGGGTCGGAAACATCATAATCGGGATTATCCCTGAAGTGGTAGGCAAGTGCGTTCACTAATGTGCCGGAATAATTCCCATGTCCCGGATGCACCACCAACCCTGCCGGCTTATTCACCACCAAGAGTGCGTCATCCTCATAAACTATATCAAGAGGTATATCTTCAGGGATTATTTCAAGCTCGTAGCGAGGTCTGTCCATCACCACCTGCACCACATCCAACGGCTTAACCCTGTAATTGGATTTTACAGGCTTCCCGTTCACAAGTATGCACCCGGCATCCGCCGCTTGCTGTATACGGTTTCGAGAGGATTTTTCAAGGCGTGTCACAAGAAACTTGTCAACCCTCAGAAGCTGTTGTCCCTTATCGGCTATGAACCTGAAATGCTCATAGAGTTCCTGACCGGTCTCATCCGAGACCTCCGCCATATCATCTATCTCATCATCCAACCCCTCTATATTATCTATATCCATTGTTTTTTTACAGGCAGGTTTTGAAAAAATGACACCTCTCAGATTAAATCACCATTAATTGAACAAGTCAAGCTGCTCGGTAGGCACCGACTCTTCCGCAGGAATAGAATCAGTCTCCAATACATCAGGCAACCCCTCACCCACTTCAAGCTCGATAGTTGCGCTCACCGGCACACGTGCTCCGGGCGACAGTCGGCTGCCGTTATAACGCACGGCAAGCACCAAATCTTTAAAATCACTTGGCACACGCTTCTCTATCACCTTCTTTATCTCCAATCCTTCCAATATGGATTTTGCCTGACGCACGGATATATCCGTCAACGACGGCAATGTCACCATCTTTGGAGAGAAAGCATTGATTGTGAGATAAATCTCACGTCCTTCCTTAACCACGGTGCCGGCTTTAGGGTTCTGCTCTATGACTGTGCCGGGCGCAGTACGGTTATCATATACCGAGTCGGAAAGTATGGCGAGCAATCCGTCCTCCTTAAGCGCCTGAGTAGCTCTTTCGAATGAATATGTTTTTACTGACGGCACCACTATTGTGTCCCCGTGACGAGTCCATTTGTCAAGCCAAAGCATAGCCATCCAAGCCACAGCGAGACCGACAAGCACCATCAGTCCGATATGCATCAATATCTTTTTCATTATTCTATATATTTATTGAGGTATTGCCAATGAAAACACCTCATCTATAGTCTTTACATAATGGAATTGCACACCCTCAAGATATATCGGACGTATATCCTCTATATCTTTTTGATTATCAGCACACAGTATTATATCCGTGATTCCGGCACGTTTGGCAGCAAGTATCTTTTCCTTTATGCCTCCCACCGGTAGCACCTTGCCTCGGAGAGTGATTTCACCTGTCATTGCAAGTCTTTGGCGCACAGGTCTGCCAGTGAGTGCCGACATAATTGACACACACATCGTTATACCCGCCGAGGGACCATCCTTAGGAATTGCCCCTTCCGGCACATGGATATGCAACTGCTGTGTCTCGAATTTTTCCGGATCAACACCATAATTTGAGCAACGTGCCCTTACCACTTTACATGCGATGACGGCTGATTCCTTCATCACGTCACCGAGGTTACCTGTGATGGTGAGCTTTTCACCCTTACCGGGTGTGAACGACGACTCGATGAACAGGATTTCACCGCCGACGGCAGTCCATGCAAGCCCTGTGGCGACACCGGGAGTATCCGATACCTCGTAACGCTCGGGAGTGAACATCTCCACACCTAAATAATCACGCAGATTCTCCACTTCCACAGTCTTAGAAAATTCCTCACCTCGCATCTTCTTAAGCACTATCTTGCGTATCACCTTGGCAATTCTCTTGTCAAGCTGACGCACACCGCTTTCACTGGTGTAGCTCTCCACTATTTTGGTTATGGCTTCAGGTGAAAACACTATCTCGTCACCTTCAAATCCATTTTCCTTTGCGATTCGCGGTATGAGGTGCCTGCGGGCAATCTCGATCTTTTCCTCAATAAGATAACCGGAAATATCGATAATTTCCATACGGTCAAGCAGCGGCTGAGGTATGGTTGACAGCGTATTGGCAGTAGCTATGAAAAGCACATGCGAAAGGTCATAATCCACATCTACATAATTGTCATGGAAATGACTGTTTTGCTCCGGGTCAAGCACCTCAAGCAACGCAGCCGACGGGTCACCTTTGAAATCATTGCCTGTCTTATCTATCTCGTCAAGCAGAAGCACGGGATTTGATGCGCCGGCTCGCTTTATGGCATCAATGATACGTCCGGGCATAGCGCCTATGTATGTGCGGCGATGTCCTCGGATCTCAGCCTCGTCATGCAGACCGCCAAGCGACACCCTCTGATACTTACGGCTGAGAGCACGTGCTATCGACTGACCTAATGACGTTTTGCCGACACCGGGTGCGCCCACAAGACAGATGATAGGGGAACGACCTTCCGGAGTGTTCATCATCACAGCAAGCTGCTCCAATATGCGTTCCTTGACCTTCTCCAACCCATAGTGGTCCTCGTCAAGCACTCTTTCAGCTGTCGGGAAATCGGCAGTCAAAGGGTCACCCATCCCCCATGGCAAGTCTGTGAGCAGTTGCAGGTAAGAATATTGCACCGAGTAATCGGGGCTTTGCGGATTAAGCCTGCGCAATTTTTCCAGCTCCTTTTCAAATACCTTACGTACATCGTCAGGAAACTTTATAGGCTTTGCCTTCTCTTCAAGTTCTCTGCAATCATCGTCATCCCCGTAAAGCTCGTCACGGATCACATCAAACTGATGTTGCAGGAACATGTTGCGCTGCTGCTCATCTATATTTTTACGAGCCTTCCTGTGGATTTCAGCCCTTATCTCTGCTATCTGTTCGCTTTGCGCCAAATTTGCAAGCAGCATCATTCCCCTGTCCTTCAACCTGCTCTTTTTGAGCATTTCATACTTGATTTCAGGCTGGAAGGGCGAATGAGTCGCTATCATATTTATAAGTAGCCCCGGTGAAGGTATGTTCTCGATATTAAATGCGAGATCATTCATCTTCTCACCGCCACTGTTAAGTATGTTAAGTGTGGTCTGACGTATATCGGCTACTAATGCTGCAAATTCCTTGTCTGAGCTTCTTGGAGTGGTGTCTCTTACCGATTTCACCGATGCCGACAATGCGCCGGGTATGGTTTCCTTCTCTGACTTGATGACTATTTTTATTTTTTCACGAGCCGAGAGTATGGCGGTATGAGTGCCATCAGGAAGATCAAATGTCTTAAGCACATCGGCAACAACCCCAAATTCATACAGATCATCTATCGTAGGGGCATCAACCGTTGAATCCTTCTGACAGAATACACCTACAGGAATATTCTTTTCTGATGCGTATGTAGCCGTGTTAACTGAAATTTCCCTTGCCAAAGTTATCGGGAATGTTACTCCCGGGAAAAGCACGAGATCTCTCATTGCTATAATCGGAAGCGCGTCATAATCAGGTTGCGGACGTTCTGTTGGAATACCGATGTCAATCTGACCTACTGATAATATCTTAGTTTCTTCTTTCATTCATCATTATTTTTTGGAGAAGAGTGAATCTATGATTTGGTTGTCATATCCTATCCCCGTTATTTGATTTTAACTTTTTATTTTTTAGTACCATCCTTTTCCTGAATCAGTTTGGATTTTAACATTTTATAAAAAGTTCAAACCAATTACATCTATAGTTTTCTTCAAGATTGCTTATTATAATTGTGAGCCGATTGCAAATTAAAATCTGAACCGGTCCTTATAATAAGTCCCCAAAGTTAGTAATTTTTCGGCAATTTTCAGCCATTTATATAGAAGTATTTAGTATTAAAATCACAAACATTCACTTCACCTTTGCTCCTGTGTCCTCTAATAAGGGTTAATGTTTAACCCTCTAATATTTTTAACAAAATTTAAACTAATCGCAATTGTCAGTAATCTTGTAAGTTTACTATCATTTTTCATAAATTGCGTTGATAATACTGACAATTATTCAAATTTAAGACGATTTTCAAGCCTTACAGACAAATCCCCGTTAAAAATAGATGTAAAACTATTAGGATTTCTTATTTTTTTATTTTACCTTTGCATCACCATCGCACGAAAGGGCATTTCTAAATGCTACTCTGTGATGGTGAAAAGACTCACTAAGAGCATGATTAGACATTTGCATTATTAGACATTTATAAATCCACTGACGTTAAGTACTATGTGTAAGCAACAAAGGGTGACCGTGAGGCTACCCTTTGTTATTTTTATTATCCTTCGAATTTATATAATTTGATGGAATCCCTGTCCGATTACAATATAGGGCTGAGCAAACGGAATATGGACTCCTTGACTTTATCGGCACGTGGTCGCTTGTTCCATTCCGACAGCTTTAAACGTGTGCAATCCTTGGCATCCTCCATAAATTGCTCGGCAAGCAGTCCGTTCACTTCCCGGGAATATGCCACTATATTTTCTTCAAAGTTATGCTCGAAACTGCGGAAATCAAAATTGGTCGATCCGGTCGATGCAAATTCCTCATCAACAACCAGCACCTTCCCATGCAGCATCCCCGCTTCATAAAGATATATTTTTATGCCGGCAAGCAGACATTCCTCCACATAGCTCTGTGACGCATGGGTAAGTATCCATGAGTCACTTTTACGTGGAAGCATGACCCTCACGTCAACCCCCGACAGCGCTGCGCTCTCCAACGCTTTAAGCAAACCGTCGCTGGGCAGGAAGTAAGGTGTCTGCAACAAAATTCTCCGTTTCGCCGCTGAAATGGCTTTAAAGAAGAGCAGCAACATGTTTCCCCAACGGTTTGTCGGACCCGATGTGATCAGCTGAACCATCACATCCCCCACACTACCCGGCTCCGGAACAGGTTGTGAGTTAACTTCATCGCAAAGCAATGCATGTCCCATAAACTTCCAGTCAACTGCGAAATTATATTGCAGTCCTGCTACCGCCGGACCGGTTATTCTCACCGCTGTATCTCTCCATTTATTGAATGGCTTCCCGGTTATATATCGCTCGGCTACATTCATCCCTCCGATATAGCCGATCTTTCCGTCCACTACCACTATCTTTCTGTGGTTTCTCCAGTTCGCCCTATTTATATGGTTGGGAAATTCAAGTCTGAAAAAAGGATGTACTTCAACTCCGTGGATCTTCAGTTTTTGGAAAAAATCACGCCTGCTGGCGTCAAACGACCCTACATAGTCATATATGACCCTGACCTTCACCCCATGTTTTGCCCTGTCTATCAGTATATCACGGAGTTCCTTCCCAAGTGAGTCATTGGCTATAATATAAAATTGCAGATTTATATATGACTTGGCATTCCTTAAGTCATCAAAAAGATATTTGAAATGCGTCGCGCCGTCATTAAATATCTTAAGGTCATTTCCGGTATAAAATATTGCTCCGGCTATCGAATATCCCAATCGTATAAGCTGCCGGTTTTCCAATGAGATTTCACGGTTGATTCTCGGGAGAGGCTGCGCATCCTCCTGCTTCAACAGTTTCCGACGGTTGCGCCTTGATATCATCTTCACATTCTTGATGCTTCGCCCAAACAAGAAATACAGCACCACCCCACCTACAGGGAAAAGCAAAAGCCCTGTCACCCATGCAAGTGACTTCAACGGATTACGGTTTTCGCTTAGCACTATACCTATGACAAATATTATCAATGCGCCGTATGCCACAAGAAGCCCCCATAGGACCCCCGACCAGTTTATTGAAATGAATGTGGCTTGCATGATTAAGAATTTGTCAGTTAATTAAGCAAAGTTACATCTTATTTATAAAACTATCAAACTATATTTAAACTTTTATTTCCTTAACATCCAATTAACATTTTATAAAAAGTTTAAATCAGTTCATCATCCAATTAACATTTTATATAAAGCTTAAATTAGTTCGTTTATAAAAAGTTTAAATTATTGAGCTAAAATCGAGAAATAATTGCTAAATTCGTGCCTTTAAAGAACTAAACTCAAAATGCGTAAAGGTTTTCTCAGAATAGCAGCGGTAGCACCCGCCATCAATGTGGCTGATGTGGATTTCAACGTCGCCCAAATCATGTCAAAGCTCCAATCCCTCAATAATGAGGGGGTTGAATTAGCGGTTTTTCCTGAAATGTGCATAACTGCCTACACTTGTGCCGACCTGTTTCATAACTCCACACTGCTCGATGCTGCCGAAAAAGCCCTTATAAGGCTAAAGGATTTCTCTACCTCCATCGATACTCACTTTGTAGTTGGACTCCCGGTTAGAGCCGGCGGTTCTCTGTACAATTGCGCTGCATTAATACGCAAAGGCGATGTTGCCCTTGTGGCAAAATCATATATCCCCAACTATAATGAGTTTTACGAACGCAGATGGTGGCGACCTCTACCTTTCGGTTCATCCGTGGACGTTAATATTTCCGGTGAGGTTTTCGAAATGTCAACCGGTAAAATATTCTCAAGCCATGGTGCGAAAATAGGTATTGAGATATGCGAAGACCTTTGGGTGCCCATTCCACCATCCTGCCGTCTTGCAATGGGTGGTGCGCAAGTGATACTCAATCTCTCGGCTTCCGACGACCTTATCGGCAAATATGCATACCTCCAATCTCTATTGAAACAACAGTCGGCAAGATGTTTGTGCGCTTACGCTTATGCAGGTGCCGGATGGGGAGAATCATCCACCGACCTGACATTCGACGGCAAGGCGATAATAGCTGAAAACGGTGTCATCTTGGCTGCCAACAAGCGTTGGGATCCTGATGATAATACAGTGATAGCTGATGTAGATATTGAAGCACTAAATCGTGACCGGTTGCATACCACCACATTCTCCGATTGCGCATCGACTGAATGTAAAGACGTTACGAAAGAAATTTCAAGTGAATATTCAACCGGTGATTCACTTCCAGATGGCAAATTTTTCCGTTATGTTGACCCTCACCCCTTCGTTCCGGCAAGCTCCGAAGCTATCGACAGACGATGCGATGAAATCATCAACATACAGGTTGCAGGGCTTGCCAAAAGGCTCCATGCCATCAACTGCAAGAAGCTGGTTGTCGGGATTTCCGGCGGTCTGGACTCCACCCTCGCTCTCCTTGTGGCTGTAAAAACATTCGACCGTTTGAAGCTCGACAGAAAAGGTATAATAGGTATAACCATGCCGGGCTTCGGCACCACTTCACGCACCCACAACAATGCCGTGGCTCTTATGGATGCGCTCGGTGTCACCTCAAAGGAAATATCGATTGCCGCTGCCGTTAACCAACATTTTCAGGATATAGGTCATGACCCTTCCGTGCATGATGTCACCTACGAAAATTGTCAGGCGCGTGAACGCACTCAAATACTGATGGATGTGTCAAATCAGGTGGGAGGAATAGTCCTCGGCACGGGCGATCTTTCCGAGCTTGCCCTTGGGTGGGCTACCTACAACGGTGACCACATGTCAATGTATGGAGTCAACGCCGGTGTGCCAAAGACTCTCGTAAAATACCTTGTAAATTATTTTGCCATGAGCCATGAGGAAGGATCCGCTATCCGCACTCACCTCCTTGACATTATAGACACCCCAATCAGCCCCGAACTTATTCCTGCTGATGAGCACGGCAACATAAAACAGAAGACCGAGGATCTCGTAGGACCATACGAGCTTCATGACTTCTTCCTATACTACATGTTGCGCTACGGTTTCTCGGCTGACCGCATCTATTTCCTTGCCCGAAAGGCCTTCAAGGCGGAAGAATATTCCGACGAGACAATAAAACATTGGCTTACAACATTTATGCGACGCTTCTTCAACCAACAGTTTAAGCGTTCTTGCCTGCCTGACGGTCCCAAGGTCGGCTCTGTCTGCCTGTCACCGCGAGGCGATTGGCGTATGCCTTCCGATGCGTCGTCAGCACTTTGGAAACTGTAAAATTTTGAAATGAACTGATTTAAAGCCCCTCCGCATGAAACGAATAGGACTGTTGCCACGAATAGCCATAGCCATTTTAATCGGTATCCTCTTAGGATTTGTCGCCCCTATGTGGCTCGCTCAGATATTCGCGACATTTAATGCCGTATTCTCTCAATTTCTCGGATTCATGATTCCCATGATTATCGTGGGGTTTGTGACACCGGCTATAGCCGACATTGGCAGCCGTGCCGGGAAATTGCTTGTTGTGACAGCAGTCATAGCATATTTAGCCACATTCTTTGCAGGATTTTTATCCTATGTGACAGGCACACTTTCGTTCCCGTCACTGATAGGCGGCGAGGAAAACATAGCTCTTGTGGAAGATGGCGCTAAAGTGTTACCATATTTCACGGTTGAGATGCCACCATTAATGGCTGTGATGACAGCTCTCGTTCTTGCATTCATGCTCGGTCTCGGCATAGCATTCTCTTCAGGCAATGCTTTGCGCAACGGTTTCACGGAATTTCGCAACATAGTCAGCAAGACCATCGACACAGCCATCATCCCCCTTCTCCCCATATATATTTTAGGCATATTCCTCATCATGACCGTTGAGGGGCAGGTCGGGATGATTCTTAAATGTTTCATTAAGATCATTATAGTAATATTCATCCTGCATGTGTTTATACTCGTGTTGCAATACTGCATCGCAGCGATTTTCGCCAAGAAAAATCCGTTCAAAATGCTTCGCACCATGCTCCCAGCATACTTCACCGCACTCGGCACTCAGTCATCGGCAGCCACAATACCTGTGACACTCCGACAGGCTATACAAATGGGAGTCCGTGAGGACATCGCAGGATTCGTGATACCGCTTTGCGCCACAATACACATGAGCGGAAGCACACTTAAAATCGTGGCTTGTGCACTTGCGCTTCTTATAATGCACAACCAACCCCACGACTTAGGACTGTTTTGCCATTTCATAGGAATGCTTGGCATAACCATCATCGCCGCCCCCGGAATACCCGGAGGAGCCATAATGGCATCCATCGGTCTCCTGCAGTCAATCCTCGGCTTTGATGACCAAATGGTAGCATTGATGATAGCCCTCTACATCGCCATGGACAGCTTCGGCACAGCCTGCAACGTCACCGGCGACGGCGCCCTCGCCGCCATCATCAACCGCCTCTTCCCCACCACCACAACCACATCGCAGTCCAAAAATTCCGAACTCTAATTATGTTTTGAGAACCAAACAGTCAACAAAACGAGAAAAGCTTCTCAATATAATTCCAAAACTTTAATTATAAAAGATTATTAATTTATCATATCCCTGTATTTTAAATATATATTACCAGTTTGAGCAGCTTCTCTCCTTTTACGAGAGAGCAAGTCTGATATTGTAATTCGTTCATCAAGCACTGCAATTAAATCCTCTCCGTCCATTAATAAAACTCGTTTATCCTTGGAATTTCTAAATTGTATTATAGCTTCATCAGAAAAACCAGAAATCGAAATGAAAAGTCCTAATGTATTTTCAAACTTTCGACCTATTTTGCATGAGAAAGAATCAAGATCAGATAGTGAAATGGGGTTATTTCTCCATTTTGTTTCCAATAGGTATTCTTCATAATTAAAAGAGAATGCACCATCAATCTGTTCTCCAGTAACTTTAAAAGACCCTTTAGGATCTAAATCTGACAACTCAAACAAACCATATATTATCCTTTCTAATGCGAAACCACTTCCTTGACGGTCTGTTGATGCTGACCATGAATAAAAATCTTTTTTTAGCTTTGATAAAATATGTTTTGTACGATTCAGCCGAATCTGACGTGCTTGAATCTTATCTCGCCGTTGTTTAGCTTCTTCAAGCTCTTTCTGAATATTTTGATGACCAAGGACATGAATTCTCAATGCTTTCACAGCTTCTTTGGCGCATTTAGCTTTTTCTTTACCACCATCCAAAATTTCCAAATGTGAAAAATCAGAAACAGAGAAGAACAGTTGCATTAAAATATTGTGAGTTTTATTCCCATTTTTGACAAGCATATCTATCACACAAGCGGCTATGTTTTTCTTTAAGCCATTCCAATCAATTGCAGCTAAAATGCCAGTTTCTTCACCGATTATTTGGTATAAAAAACTCTTAAGATCCCTTTTATACCAATATATAGTAGATAAAGCTTTTTCCAACGCGACAATTGCCTGAGGAGATATCATCTTATTATTTGACATAGTATCACATAGGTTTAATCATTGATTCGATGAAGGCAATTTCTTCATCAGAGAGACTATATTTAGAGTAGAGCTGGGCATCAATTTCTGCCACACTCTTGCGCCAGTCTATGTCACTTTTAGAGGTGAAATCCTGTATCGGAACAAAGCGATAAACTTTACTAAGTGCATCTTGTGTTACTTTAGCAGCCGAAACAAGAATACGAAGAAACTTCGTACGAATATATTTTTCAAACGCTATAGCTTCATCAGCAGAATTAAACGAAGCATATACATAAGTTTGAGAACAAACCGAAGGTTTAAGAGCTAATATTGGGTCGCTCAATACTTTTGTATCACTGCCGCTACCACCCGCTTTAGGAATATACACTTTAGGTTTTTTTATGTCTTGGGAATTTTTGGTGATAATTTTTTTTGGAATATATGCGGAAATTCTTCTTAGCTTGGAAAGATAATGAAGCTCAATAGAATGTGATTCATCTATTTGCTGAGAAAGAGAAGCTTTTATGTTTTTATTAACTTCTGGATTGGTTGGGATTCCAAAAGGTGTGTCAGCCGAAATAAGACTATCTACAAAATTCCCACAGTGGGATTCTTTTATATGAGCAACCAATTGCGATAATTGAGGGTCTCTAATGAATATTTCATTCAACGCCAGATTGCGTTTCTCTCTAATAATTACACCATCTTTATGTAGTGAATAGTCACATAATTCACTTAGTCTATCTTCTAATAGGAAATAGCAAATACCTCCTTTAATCTCAACTGATGGGAATAGTTCACGAGATGACGTGAAAGCCACTAATTTTTTAACATGACCACTCGTCAACATTCTTGTTCGAAACTCACCTAAAAGTGAATCCCTACCACCTGCAAACCACTTTGAAGGAATAATCATAGATACGTTCGACGGTTTCAATGCAGAGGCAACATTACAAAAATGTTGAAAAATAGGAGCATCGTTAGTGCCACCGCTACCTCCACGATCTTGATATGGAGGATTTCCAATTATAGCTGCGAAGTTCATATCTGTTATTACTTGCGGTATTATGTATTTCTTATTCTTGTCTTTTTTTATTAAATCGTAACTCGTAAATGTATTGAAAATATGGTCAATAGGTAAAGAAAGTAGTTTGTATACTTTTCTGGTAAACTCATATGCTAACTGCGAGGTACATACAGAATAAATCTTATCCGATACCACATTACCATAACGTTTTAATAGAGCAATGGTAAACTCACCTTGTTTGGATGCAATATCCAATACTGGACCATCTGAAAAAACAGTTTCGGGAAGGAGTTTTACTACATTGTCAGCCACATTTAAAGGCGTGACTATCTCTGAATCAGACATACGACCAAATTTGCGCATAGCAACTTCTACACGCTTGATGGGCGTTAATCTCTCGTCTCGCATCAATTCATTGACATTCTCAATCTTATAATCAAACTTTTGCAAAACAAATGGATTGCTTTTTCTCTGAACGTGATTGAGAACATCTATATTAAGACCAAGATTATTTGCAATACGACGATTATCTTCAGTCGATGGAATCATTGAAATTACGTCCTCAAGTGATTTTACTGTTGATTCCGTCAAAAATGCAAAAAAGAGGATACGCGCATAATATGCCGCCAGTCTCTTATAGAGGTTATCATTCTCTATGGTTTCTGTGGGTTGCTCTGTATCTGTAGATGGATTGTCACTTTTTATAGAATCTTCTTTTGGCACATTTGTTTCTTCCCCATCAGGAACATCTATATTATCCCCTTCACCCTCGGTCGGTTTAATCTGCAATCCATTTTTTGCATCAAGAGGCTCAATCGTTCGCAGTATTGCTGCCAGAGTATCATCTTGCAATAAATCATTATCAGCCGGTATCTCCGAGGCATCATCCAAAATACTGCGTGTGTATGAGTATTCTCGCACGGCATCGATAATATTGGTTGGCGTAGCCTGTTGCAATTTGTTTTTGTTCAGAACAATAATCGGTGAAATCTCCAACTCCTTTGCAATATGTTCCTTTAGTCGCGAATTACCCTGTACCTCAGTATTGACATTGTAAAACTGTGATTTCTGTTCTTGTAATACAAACATTCGATTCGGATCGAAATCTACAAGCAATGTCTGCGGCTTCATATTGTATTTAATAATCTTGCCGTTTTCATCCCTGAAAGTCGTAACATATTGATTCTGCAAACGGAATATTGCTTGATCGTATTCCTGAGGCGAAGCCGTACCTTTGAGATACAGCATGGTATCCCATTGCGGCACTGTCGTGCCAGTCAGCATTCTATTGACAGTTAGAGTGAGCGTCTTTTTATTCTGGTTCTCAAATTTTTTTATTGCCTGCTTTACATCGCCTACTGATTTATATTTACTTTCATCGTCAAAACCGGCAATATTGATTATTTCGTAATCATCCAGATTCTTGAATCTATCATTATTTTTCAATATCAAAGCCTTCATAGCATCGCATGACGCTCGAAACGGCAGGACACAGACAATGTGACGACACATCTTGCCATCCTTGATTTTGTCGTAATCAAGGAAGCCAAGCAAGTTTTCATCTTCTTTTGTGCCGTCAATAACCTCCAACAATTCAAGTATCTCAGCTTCGTGTTTGAATCGGCGGTGGCGACCATCTTTTTGGATTGTCATGGATAACGTACGGAACAGTTCAGAGAACGCATAGGTAATGCCCTCCTTACGTATCTGCTCAATCTTTTTGCGCGACAACTCATTGGGATTAAAAGCAAAGCGAATCATTTGTGGAAAGCCAAAGTATGGATTCTACCATTCATCGCAGTCATCTTCCTTTAGGTGTTCTTCATTCCATTGTTGCTGTGCGTCGATAATATCAGAAAATTGAACAAAAGCAATAACATCCTCCTTTTGGAACTCGTTGCTCATCAAAATGCGGTATGGCGTACCCGATAAGTGAAGTCGGATTTTCGCTTTCAGCACCTTAGTTGCATTTTCTACGTAGTCAAGCGTCTCAAATTCATCGAGACCCTTTAGCACATTGTTTATTTCAGGCTTACTTAACCTTTGCTCACGCAATACTTTACCATAAGATTCTCCACGCACACCGAAATGAGTCTCATCGATAATAAGCAGGTCAATGTAGCGATCGAACACCTTTTTGTGCTTATATTTTATCTCATCGCCTTGCAAATCCTGCAAAGTCAAAAACAAGGCTACTTTCTTATTACGGTTGGAAAGCGTATCAATAATGATATTCTCATTACGTTTCAACGCTTCGCTATCAACAAAGAGATAATCTTCAAAATATATATGGCTTTCCACTGTCTTTTTCCATTCCTCCTTAACATCTGCTTTGGCAGATACAATAACGACAAATCGCGCATTTATTTCCCTTGCACAGCACATTGATGTAAACGATTTGCCAAAACGCATAACGGCATAGAGTAACAAGTTTTTACGTCCAGCTTCAACAGCTGCTTTGAAATTTTCAATTGCTTGCCGTTGATTATCTCGTGGAGCGAAATCCTCTATGCGATCGTGAGTGAATATTTGTGGGAGGCGGTCAAGAGAGTACAGTGGATACTTGCCACTGTTTTCGTGGGCACTTTGAATAATATCCTTAATAGCAGAATCTAAATCCTCAACAGTCGCATCTTTGAAAAACTCTTTGGAGTAATAAGGTAAATTTTCAATTGTATGCGGTTGCAATCGTTCGCACGCCATCTCCTGTTCTAAAAAAGCATGTACGGCATAATCACGAAAGATAGTATTGTCATCAATCTGAGCTGTATGTTGGTATTGTTGTATCAAATTCGGGAAAATCTTTCTCCATTCATCCAAGCGCACACGAACACCGCGCGAAGTATCTCCAATCTTTAAATAGTTAGGAACAGTCTCTGTTGAAAAAGCGTATATATATATGGCTCCACACGACCGACAATTATATTGTCAAGGACTGTTGTATCTATTTTTGATAATGCACTTTCCATATTACTATTCTTTAATCAAAGATACAAAGGTTAAAACTTTGTCATCTTTCCAATCTCTAATTTTTGCATACTTACATGTGTGGGAGTGAATATCTTTATTTTTGCATCCAGGACAATCAGCTAAAGTCTGAGTTTCTGGATCTCCTATCTCCTCAGGACTAAAAAGGGATGAGGTCTCTCTTTTTAATTTAGGTATTTTAATGCAACTATTGGGAATAACACCTTTAAGTCCGTCCATCTGCCAAATGTTCCATGAGATGATGTAGACGATATGTTGCAAAGATTTGAGTTGTGGATCTTTTCCGAACTTGGCTCGGTAGTAATCAATAAAGGTATAGAGTAACGCTTCTCGAGCAAGAACTAAGTTATCGCCCTGCCATTCAAAACCATAGACGCTCATATAGGCAGCTTGTGCCGCTTTGAGCCAATCTCCGCTTGTTTCAGTATTCTCACCGACAACACGAAGTTTTCGGTCAAGAAGCCCTATACGACGTTCAATCGGAATAGGCTCGCCGGTCACAGTGTCGTATCGGCTCACAAGATAAGGAGCCTCTCCGCAGGTGATTTCAAGACGGTTCTCATTCACATAATCTAGCCAAGTTTTTCCCTCAGGGAAAACTATAGGCGCAATATTGACAATCCACGAATGTGTGCCATCAGAATTGTCTACTTCTGAATTGAAAACGCCATTGCGACCGAACCACGCATTATCAATAAGATTATTTTGCTTGTTACATATCCACGAAGGGGTAAATACCTCTGCCCTTTCGCGGATACGTTGGTTTTGCTGTTCACGTGATTTGACAGCACGGCGCACGATTACGTTGCCATTTGTGCCGTTGATTGATTCGATTGTGATTTGGTCACCATACTGATAACCATCACCAAGATCAGCATAGCTATCAGTTGCCCAAAATATATTTACCTGTTCATTTTCACTACTCAAAGTCTGGTCTTTGAGTAGTGCATTAAGTAATTCGGGCGAATGCTCGAAAATTTCATTTTCTTTTATATCGACTTGCGTATTAGTCATTGGTATAAGAAGCTCCAGTGTAGCTATGCGAGGCAGACCTTATGCTCGCTTTGCAACCGCTAAAACGCCCTTAAGCAACCACGTAGGAGTTTTCAGATTTTTGTTTACGGCTTTCGCCGTCATTATGTTGTGATATTGTTCTTTGCCAAGGCAAAGCGCCAAGGCGATGAGGTCATTTCGCATATTGTGCTTAGACTACAAAGTTAGCATTTTTTTGTGAATTTAATGGTCTGCAAACTAAAAATCTATCACTATAAAAAATAAATCCGTAACTGAATCCGTAACCATAGGAAATATTACCTACAAAATGGGATTTTGCTAAATTAAGCCCAGTATAAAAATTATTTTTCACATTTTTTCTCAAAAACGTGTAACATTTGCGCTATTAATCCGTCTTAATATAAAAAGGGTTAAAAAACATGCATTAAAATTGCATGTTAACAGCCAAAATACAAAAGCTGCCGATCGACAGCCAAAATATATTCGGTATTAACAACCAAAATATACTCGGCATTAACAATTAAAATACATTCGATATTAACAACTAAAATATATTAGATAGATTATGAAGAAAAGCCTATTTACTCTTCTGCTCGCATTCTGCATCGGAGCGTTCAATGCTTCTGCCGACAAGAAGGTGATGAATGTGAAGTCAAGTTACACTGCGCTCCATGTGGCGACAGCTGCAAATGTGGTCTACACCCCCGAATCATCAAAACAGACTGTCATTGAAATCATAGGTCCCGCCGAAAAAATAAATTGGGTTGATGTTTCCGTGTCAAATAACACCCTACATATTCGTGTCAAAGAAGACAAAGACGGCTCCAGAAACGGCTATCGCATAAAAGGCGTGACAATTAATGTGAATGGTCCGCTGGTGAGAAGCTTCCGGGCTTCGTCAAGTGGCAAAATCACATCATCGACATGGTTTGAATTCCGCAAAAGCACAGTGTCGCTTAACGCATCATCATCCGGCGAAATCAAATTGGCTAATATATCCTCCCCGGCTATTGTAGCTAATGCATCATCATCCGGCGAAATAGATATTAAATCTGCCAATTCACCATCAATCAACCTAAGCGCATCATCATCTGCAGACATTGAAATAAAGAGCGTGCAGGGTAAATCCTTAACCGCAAAAGCATCATCATCTGCCGACATTGAAATTTCAACAATCGCAGCCACTACTGTGACGCTTGCAGCATCATCTTCCGCCGACGTTGAAGTGAAAAACATAACTGCCGAAAAACTTAACGCCAGCGCATCTTCATCCGGCGACATCAAGGTGATAGGCACAGTTGACCGTGCATTGCTCTCAGCCTCTTCCGGCGGTGATGTCGATGCCAAAAATCTATCTTACTCACACTCTACAATACGCTCGTCAAGCGGCGGTTCGGTATATGAACGATAATCTCCCTGTCTGACCTCTCAATCAGACACAGACAAAGCGATTGCTGAAATTTATACTTCCTCAATAAAATAAATGTGAGAAATCCTGTTAGGCGCAAGCTTAACGGGATTTTTTTGTAAAGTAATCCATGACATCCTGCTGGATCCGTGACTTCATCAAGTAATTTATCCCAAGATAAAGGACGGCAAAAGTCAAAGCCTGAAGTATACATATAGCCAACGGAGCCATATCCAAACGTGAAATCATAATGCAAGGCAATGCGAATACAGCCGTCTGCGCTGCGTAGGGGGCTATATCGGCAAGATATGCGAACAGCGACCTATGGGTCAGACGAATCACAAACCACAATGAGACAACCCATGTGACTATGGCAGCGGCAAGCTGTCCGAAAAGCAAAATTTCCACACCCTTCACAATATTATCAGGTGTGCTTAGCCCGATATAAGGCAATGTCAGTATTATGGCAAGCGCAGCCACTCCATCACGGATAACTTCGGTTACAACCAACAGTTTTGACTTGCCAAGGGAGATTATGTAGTTGTTATACTGCAACGACAGCACCATGAATATACCCCTGAACAGCAAAATCTGAAACAAGATGATTGACGGATCCCATTTCTGCCCGAAGAGCGTATGAAATATAGGCGTAGCCATGACTATCAGCAGCCCCATTGCCGGAAAAAGCAGATAGGAGGTAAAACGATGAGTCTTTCCGCATATCCTCGCATATCGCTCAGGTTCGTCCTGAACCTCGGAAAGCAATGGCAGGAATGAGGCGGTGAATGCCTGTGTCAGCGACATTATCCCCATCTTGCTCCACTTGTCAGCCTGCGTGTAGTAACCCAACGGAGCATAGCCCACCTTATAGCCGATGAAAAAGGAGTATATGTTTTGAAATACGGTGTTTAGGAATGAGCTGAACATCAGCCCGGAGCCAACTTTGAAGAACCCACCGAGGACACCCCATGAGAATTGCCACAACGGAGTCCAACCGCTTGTGAACCATAAAATCAAAGATTTGACAGATGCAAGTGTTATAGTCTGCCAGACGATTGCCCATGGTCCCCACCCTGCTACCGCAAGATAAATTCCAACAACGGCACTCACTATAAGCCCCGCACTATTGCTGACCGCCAACATTTTCACATTCATCTTCTTCATCAGCCTGTTGGTCTGGACTATGGCGGAAGCATTGATGATGAACGACAGGAACATAACACGTGAGAGTGGCACCAACCGCTCATCACCTTGGAATATGTCGGCAATAAGAGGGGCACATAAAAACAGCACCACATAAATCACTGTAGCCACCCCGAGATTAAACCACAACACCGTGGAGTAGTCGAGCCTTGTGGGAGATTTCCGTTGTATGAGGGCAGAGGAGAATCCGCTGTCAACAAACAGCGAGGCGAAAGCCTGAAATATCAGTATCACCCCGACGAGACCGAAATCCTCCTCCGTGAGTTTATTAGCAAGCACTATGCCCGTCACAGCATAAAGCAGCTGCGACGCCACACGGTCTATAACATTCCATTTTATAGTGCGTGCTACGGTTAATTTCAGATCCTCCATCTATCCCCGGCTTAAACCGTTGTCAATCCAGCCTACATCTGCGTAGCCTTTATACCAACCGAACGATTTTTGATTTCAGGATTTCCCTTATAATATACTTTGGTAGAACCGGCACCCATGATGGAAAGCTTAGACACAGCCCATACGCCGATAGAACCGGTGCCGCTCGCTTTCACTGACACCAGTTCAGCTTTCATACCGTCAGCCTGAATCACACCGGTACCCATGAAGGTGTAGTTCGCTTTTTCACAACTCCCATCAAGCACAAGTGTGCCGTTACCGGTAGCGATTTTTCCATTCACCTCCACCATCTCAATATTTCTGATAGCCAAACGACCGTTACCCATCAGTGTGGCTGCGAACTTCGGACCCTTAGCAACCGACAGCACTCTCACAGTGGAATCGCCCGAATTTTCGACTTTGGTGAGATATTTTGAATACACTGTCACGGTAGGCATATCTTTCATCCCGACACTCTCAGTGGAAATCTGCATGGAAAGTTTACCCTTCTTATTATTGAATATAAACGCAGAGGCTTTCTCAGGCAATGAGGTAAACACGGCAAGTCCTGCGGAATCATTGTTGCATTTGTAATCCACATTGATACCATCCACGACCTTCAGCTCGTTAAATTCGCCTACTTTCAATTCATATTTTGTAAGATTCTGCCCGTATGCCGCAACACCGCAGATCAGGGCTATAATTGGTGTCAATATAAATTTCATAATCTTTATAGTGTTTGTTGATTTGACAATATTAATTCCTCAATCTTTCCTAATATTTCCATAAGGTCATCCAGATGCGATGCACGAAGCATCTCTATACGGGTTTCCCGGAAATGAGATATACCTTTAAACAAGGGTGATGCGGCAAGATGCCGTCTGATATGAAGTATCCCCCTGTATTCATCTATTCGATCCACACTCTCTCGTATCTGACGGCGCAGAAGCTCGAACTTTTCATGAACCGTTACAGTAGCGACATCATCGCCATCAATGAAGCTGCGGATCTCCTTGAATATCCAAGGGGCGCCAATTGACGCACGACCCACCATCACACCGTCGACACCATATTTTTCAAATGCGTCACGGGCGAGTTCGGGTGTGGTTATGTCGCCATTCCCTATCAACGGGATGGTAAGCCGGGGATTCTCCTTGACTTTAGCTATCATCTGCCAGTCAGCCGAACCGGTGTACATCTGCGAACGGGTTCTGCCATGCACAGTTAGAGCCTGTATTCCGCAATCCTGAAGCTGCTCGGCGAGAGTCACAATTATTTTTGACTCATGATCCCACCCAAGACGGGTTTTGACTGTCACGGGGAGTTTCACGGCATTGACCACTGCTTTTGTGATTTCAAGCATCTTAGGGATATCACGGAGCATACCTGCACCCGCACCCTTTCCAGCCACCTTTTTGACGGGACAGCCGAAATTTATATCTATTATATCAGGATTGGCACTTTCAACTATTTTCGCAGCCTCGACCATCGGCTCCACCTCACGCCCGTATATCTGAATGGCGGTAGGACGTTCTCCGGGATCGATGGCAAGCTTCCTTGTGGTGGCAGGAATATCCCTGATCAAAGCGTCAGCGCTCACAAATTCCGTATACACCATAGATGCCCCTTGCTCCTTACAGATCAAGCGGAACGAACGATCAGTGACATCCTCCATCGGGGCAAGCATCACAGGTCGTTTTCCAAGGTCTATACTCCCTATTTTCATTGCTTATCGGATTGCTGTGGTGTTGTTGGTTTATAAATTGGCACTTTGGTTTACAAAATTATGAAAAATATTCCAACGCTCTTAGTATTTCCCTATACAAAAATATCCATTTTAGCTTAAAAATAGGCTAAAAGAACCACTCCAGCCTATTTATTGTCCCATAAACCCCACATATTGACACAAAAAAAGAAGCTGGTCGCTCATATTACGAGCAATCAGCTTGATTTTTTCTTTGCGTTTTAGACGCCTCGCACTGAAATTATTCGGCAACTACAGCAGCAGAATCAGCGGGAGCAGCTACAGAGTCAGCAGGAGCAGCAGTAGTGTCAACGGCTACAACTTCTTCAACAGCTACTTCTTCAACAGCTACAGTGTCAGCAGCCTGAGCAGCCTTGTCAGAAGAACCACAAGAGAAAAGTGATGCGCTGAAAACTACAGCGAGTAATAAAACTAACTTTTTCATTTTCTTTTTGATTAATTTATAAAACAATTTTAAGCTTCAAAAACGCCACAAAGGTAAAACAAAAAAATAACATACCAAACTTTTTTTAGTCTTTTTTTTGCCAACGTATAATATTTAGCAAAAAAATACAAAATATTGTAGCATTTTCCTCCCCTATTTAACATTTCTAAGACTTTTTACCGCACAAGTAACATTCCAATGAAAATTTTGCCTAAATTTGCACATTATATAATAGAATTTGGTTTACTCTTTTTATAAAAAGTTTAAATCAGCTCATAATGTAAAGTTTCCACCATGCTTGCTAAGCGTATCATTCCATGTCTTGACGTCAAAAACGGCAGAACAGTAAAAGGTATCAATTTCGTAGGGCTGACCGATGTCGGTGATCCTGTGGAACTTGGAGCCAAATATGCCAAAGATGGAGCTGACGAACTCGTATTTCTCGACATAAGCGCCACTCTTGAAGAGCGATCCACGTTCGCAAAACTCGTGAGCCGTATAGCCGACCGACTTAACATCCCCTTCACCGTGGGTGGAGGTATCGCATCACTTGACGATGCCTCGCGTCTGCTTGATGCAGGAGCCGACAAAATCACAATAAATTCATCGGCTGTGCGCCGTCCAGAGCTCATCAATGAGATAGCTTCACGATATGGGAGCCAGTTCGTGGTTGTAGCCATCGACGCCAAGCTAAGTGAGGGCGTATGGCATGTCACCACTCACGGCGGAAGCAAATTAAGTGACCGAGAGCTGTTCTCATGGGCAAAACTATCGCAAGAGATGGGTGCCGGCGAAATCATGTTCACATCCATGAACCATGACGGAACCCGTGAAGGATACCCCTGTGACACATTCGCTAAACTCGCTGAAACTGTCTCAATACCCATCATAGCTTCAGGTGGAGCCGGCTCGGTAAAGGATATAGCGGATGTGCTTACCACCGGTCACGCCGATGCCGCCCTCGCCGCATCAATCTTCCATTACGGTGAGATCACGATACCCGAACTTAAGCGTCAGCTTTCGGCACTCAATATTCCGGTACGCTTATAACCCCTATCTTATCCCTACATAACATTTCATAATGACATTTTCAGACTTCAACCTCAGCAAATGCGCTGATCAACTTCTTCCTGTTATAATACAAGACGCAGTAACACTCCGAGTGCTTATGCTCGGCTACATGAACCGAGAAGCATTCGACAAAACAGTGGAGACACGCCGTGTCACATTCTACTCACGTACCAGAAACCAGCTTTGGACCAAAGGTGAGACAAGCGGCAATTACCTTGATGTAGTTGAAATGTATCGTGACTGCGATGATGACACCTTATTAATAAAGGTGCATCCACATGGTCCCACTTGCCATAGAGGGACTGTTTCATGTTTCGACTTACCGGCAGAGGAAGGCTTCATCCGTTCGCTCTCAGCACTTATAGCACGTAGGCACGAGGAAATGCCTGAAAACAGCTATACCACACGCTTATTCATAAAAGGTGTGAAGAAGATTGCTCAGAAAGTCGGGGAAGAGGCGGTTGAATCGGTTGTTGAGGCGGTTGACGGGAACCGAGACCGTTTCACTTACGAAGCCTGCGACCTCATCTACCATCTATTAGTGCTTATAGAACAGATGGGTATCAGTCTGCCTCAGCTTGAAAAGGAACTTTTGCGCCGACACTCATAGCATAAGGTTATCCCATTCCTAAACTTTGCAGATACCTTCTGGTATCCTCTGCCATTCGTTTCTCTTTCGCCAGATCTCGTTGGTATTTTTCCCGTTCCAAATCGAACTTGTCACGTTCGAGTTGCAGGAATTCACGGTGATAATCGGAGATTTCTGATGCCGGGGGCAAAACAATTTTTGATTTTTCGACGACAGGCAAACCGGCTGCTGCTATGAGTCCACGGTTTTTGCGCCGTAATTCCGCTCGTTCACGTGCAGCGGCAGAACGCTTTGCCGACACGTCAATGCGTTCCTTTATCTCTGCCCATATATTGGGGTTGATATCGGCATCCTCTGCTGGGAGGCTTTCGGACTCGATGTAATTGTATGCTGCAAACACGGTGTCGTGAAACTGTTCTTTTGAAATCTCGGTAGAACGGGTTCTCTCGATAATATCCACGATGATTTTCCCGAGGGCGGCATTTGAAATGCGATATTTGTGTTTATTTGCCATAGTTTTGGATGTTACAGGTTTAGAAACGATTTAGATCAATCTATTTTTCGGCAAAGATAATACACGAAATCGCCCAAATAGTGCGAAAAAGTCAAAATCAACGGAATATTTTATATGCCCGCTAAAATTAGTAATTTTGCATATAGCATTAAAGCGATGATAGACCAATGGCAAAAATTACAGTTCAAAATACCAGTAACAGCTTTACTATACAAATCTTAAACCCGCCGAATTCGAGGGGTTTAGACGGCAGGCAGGGCTGAACGCATTTAAACTCTCACAAAATAAATGGACGGAAGTTACAAATGCTATCTGCATAATCGCTAAATCAGTTCAATATCAAAACTTATTGCTTATGGGAATGATTGAAATTGGTTCACGTGATGAATTAAATAAACTATACAATAAACCGACTAATAGAAAATTAAAATACGGCGCAATCATTGCTATCTCAATCAGTATAGTCCTCTTGTTCACTATATTGATATGGAGCGGGCAACTTTCCTCTCAATGCACACTGCTTTTGAAAGGTTTCGCCGGACTATTCGCAATTATCTTCGCTGTTCTATCTGGAGTGCTTGTATATCGAGTAAACAAAGAGTATATCAGCAAAAGGAGATAAGTGATTTCAGGAGCGGAAATTAAATAAAAATGCAGCCATAACAAAATGTATCGAACATACTGTAAATAAGCCGTTCTGCTCTCGGATGCTCCGTGGGAGCATCCCTACATCGAGGACAAAACCTCATTTTGCAACAGCCTCCAATAAACTAATCCCATCCACAGGAACCTATGCAACGAAATTCCTGCGGATGGGATTAGCATGTCAGTACTATGCGTGTCCTTAGTGCTATGTGATTCTAACTATTGCTTCATCAGATATTCATGTATACCTTTGGCGGCATTTCTGCCCGAGGCGATGCAACGGACAACAAGTGAGGCTCCGGTGGAGACATCGCCGGCGGCAAACACTTTGTCAACGCTGCTCTGCTGCTTTGCATTTACCTTAACATTGCCTCTCGCGTCTTTCTCAACTCCGAGTTGGTCAAGAATACCCTCAGCCACGGGGTTAGTGAACCCCATAGCGAGAAGTACGAGCTCAGCCTTGATAGTTTCGACATTGCCGGTATGTTTCAGATTCATACGTCCGGTTTCAGGGTCTTTGATCCACTCAACCTCTTCGACTTCGACCTCCTTGACATTGCCATTCTCATCAGGGATGAAGCGGCGAGTGTCAAGAAGCCAACGGCGCTCGCAACCTTCGAGATGGCTGCTTGAGGTCTTTAGCACCACGGGCCAATAGGGCCAAGGAGTGGCTGGATTGTCACCTACAGGTGGCTTCGGCATAATCTCAATCTGAGTTACCGACAATGCACCCTGACGGTGGGATGTGCCAACACAGTCGCTACCTGTATCACCGCCACCTATCACAAGGACATGTTTCTTCTTGGCGGAGATACGTTTATCCTTAGGTATATCAGCACCGGCGTTGACACGATTTTGCTGCTGTAAAAGTTCCAATGCGAAATGCACACCTTTAAGGTCTCGACCCTCGACCTTCAAATCTCTCGGCACCTCGGCACCCATGGCAAGGCAGACGGCATCGTAATCTTTAAGCAACTCCTCGGCAGTGATGTCCTCGCCTACCTTAACACCGCATTTGAACTCGATGCCCTCCTCTTTCAATAGCGCAAGACGGCGATCTATCACACTCTTGTTAAGCTTGAAGTCAGGTATGCCAAAACGGAGCAGACCTCCGATCGCCTCATTTTTTTCAAACACGGTGACTGTATGACCCTTACGATTGAGCTGATTGGCACACGCCAAACCGGCAGGACCCGAGCCCACAACAGCCACACGGAAACCAGTGCGCTGCTTCGGGGGACGAGCCGACACATAGCCCTCGTTAAAGGCACGTTCGACTATGGCAGCCTCATTCTCACGGATAGTCACAGGCTCATGCTGCTTGTTAAGCACACATCCTTTCTCGCAAAGCGCAGGACAGACACGTCCGGTGAATTCCGGAAAATCGTCGGTCATTGTGAGAAGCTGATAGGCTCCCTTTATGTCATTTTTATACAATCTGTCCTGCCATTCAGGCTGACGGTTTCCGAGCGGACAGCTCCAGTGGCAGAAAGGCACACCGCACTCCATGCATCGTGATGCCTGCAAGCGTCTGTCCTCAGTATTGAGAGTCTGCTCAACCTCTCCATAATCATTGATACGGTCATGTACCGGACGGTAGCCCGCTTCCTTGCGGGGTATATTTAGAAAAGCTTTAGGATTTCCCATTTTTTTCTTTAGTGTAAGTGATTTAGTCAACCTCCATTGAGGCAATTTTACGTGCAAGATTGGCAACTTTTTCGTCATGGAGCACTTTCTTGTACTCGATGGGGATAACCTTGATAAACTGCTGCACATATTCATCCCAATTATCAAGCATCGCACCGGCAAGCGGGCTGTGGGTATGCTTGTAGTGGTTACCTATGAGACGATAAAGCTCACGGTTGTCAGCCATCTCCTCAATCAGTGAGAGTTCGACCATCTCCATATTGCAGAAATAGTCAAAGTCACCGTTAGGATTCCAAACGTAGGCGATACCACCACTCATACCGGCGGCAAAGTTACGTCCGGTAGTACCGAGAACCACAGTACGTCCGCCTGTCATATATTCGCAACAGTGGTCACCAACACCTTCAACGACAGCGGTGGCACCGGAGTTACGCACACAGAAGCGCTCGCCCACACGACCGTTTATGTAGATCTCACCCGAAGTGGCACCATAGAGAATTGTGTTACCGGCAATGATATTGGCTTCGGGGGCGAAAGTTGAGCCCTGCGGAGGAACAATCACAATCTTACCGCCTGACAAACCTTTACCGACATAATCGTTAGCATCTCCCTCAAGACGGAAAGAAATGCCATGGGCGAGGAAAGCACCGAAGCTCTGACCCGCAGCACCTTTGAAGAGACACTGAATAGTATTGTCAGGGAGCCCGGCATCGCCATATTTCTTTGCAACAACGCCCGAAAGCATCGCACCGGTAGAACGGTCGGTATTCTTAATGGGGAATTCGAGCGAAACCGGCATAGCTGATTCAATGGCAGGATATGAGCGGCTTATAATCTCACGGTCAAGCACATGGTCAATATCATGCTTCTGAGCCACGACGTTGATAATAGCGTTTGTGGCAGTTTCCTCAGGCATATAGAGTATGCGTGAAAAGTCGAGAGTTGATGTTTTCGAATCATCGACACCGGGCTTCACAAACAGAAGGTCGGCTCTACCGATAATGTCGTCCATCTTCCTGACGCCGATCTCTGCCAAAGTCTCACGAATCTCCTGAGCGAGGAATTTGAAGAAGTTTATTACATACTCCGAGCGTCCCACGAAACGTTTACGCAATTCCTCATTCTGAGTGGCAACACCCACAGGGCAGGTATTAAGATGGCACTTGCGCATCATCACACATCCGAGGACAATGAGGGCACTTGTGGCAAATCCATATTCCTCGGCACCGAGCATAGCCATGATCACCACATCACGGGCACTCTTGAGCTGACCATCAGCCTGCAACTTGACCTGACCACGGAGATTGTTGATGACCAATGTCTGCTGAGTCTCGGCAAGACCTATCTCAACAGGTACACCGGCATAACGGATGGAACTTGCGGGTGAAGCCCCGGTGCCACCGTCGCTACCGCTGATGGTTATCAAATCGCTCTTAGCCTTAGCCACACCGGCGGCAATGGTTCCGACACCGCTTTCGGCAACAAGCTTGACACTTACCTTGGCAGCTGGGTTGATATTTTTCAAGTCAAATATGAGCTGAGCCAAGTCCTCAATTGAATATATGTCGTGGTGAGGGGGCGGTGAAATCAAAGAGATTCCGGGGATAGAGTGACGTGTCTTGGCAATGATTTTATCCACTTTAAATCCGGGGAGCTGTCCGCCCTCACCCGGCTTAGCGCCTTGAGCCACTTTAATCTGGATCTCATCGGCATTCATAAGGTATTCAGCAGTCACACCGAAACGACCGGAAGCGACCTGCTTGATGGCAGAACGTGCGGAAGTGCCATCTTCACGAAGTTTGAAGCGTTCGGGGTCCTCACCACCTTCACCGGTATTGCTGCGAGCACCTATAGCATTCATAGCTATGCCTAACGCCTCATGAGCTTCACGGCTGATAGAGCCGAATGACATCGCACCGGTCACGAAACGTCGCATAATATCCTCGATAGGCTCAACCTCCTCGACGGGTATAGCCTCTCCCCTCTTGAAATCAAGGAAATCCCTGATAAATATTGGCTCGGGCTTATTATCCACGAGGTTGGTGAATTCTTTGAACTTCTTATAGCTGCCCATTCTTGTGGCAAGCTGGAGAGTGGCAATGGTTTCAGGATTCCATGCGTGGGACTCGCCATCCTTACGGAAAGCATATTGTCCGATGAAAGGCAACGGAATTTCCTTGTCAAAGTCCTCCGAGAAAGCTTCGGAATGAGCTTTAGCTATGTCATTATAGAGTTCTTCCAGACCTACACCGCTGATTTTGCTGACAGTATTGCCGAAATATTCCTTGCAGAGGTCTTCCGACAATCCGACAGCCTCAAACAACTGCGCTCCCTTGTAACTCGGTATAGTAGAAATACCCATTTTAGACATGACCTTCAGCAAACCTTTATCCACGGCTTTGATATAGTTCTTGGCGGCGGTGTTGAAGTCGAGCTGTATGTCATGATGCTTCACAAGGTCGTCGATAACCGCAAATGCGAGATAGGGATTTATGGCACTTGCCCCATATCCGGAAAGGAGGGCGAAGTGCATCACCTCACGGGCATCGGCAGTCTCGACAATCAGCGCGGTCTGAACACGTTTCTTACAGTCAATAAGATGGTGATGCACGGCAGAAGTGGCAAGCAACGAGGGGATTGGGGCGTTATCCTTATCCACTCCACGATCGCTCAGCACTACATAATTGCAGCCCTCATCCACGGCTTCCTCAGCTTCTTTGCAAAGACGCTTCACAGCCTCACGGATACCCTCGGCACCATCCTTAACAGGGAAGGTCATGGCAAGTTTGCGGGTGTTGAATCCTTTGTAACGGAGATTGCAAAGGAGGTCAAGCTCTCTGTTGGAGATAATCGGTCGCTTTAGAAGCACCATTTTACAAAGTTCGGGTGAGAGTTCAAGCAGATTGAGCTTCACGGCTCCGATGTAACTGTCAAGGCTCATGACCAATTCCTCACGGAGCGGGTCGATGGCAGGATTAGTGACCTGAGCGAAATGCTGACGGAAATAGTTATAAAGCAACTGAGGTTCCTTAGACATAACGGCAAGAGGAGTATCCTTACCCATGGAATTAACAGGTTCCTTGGCGTCGGTAACCATCGGGGTCATGATCTTCTCAACCTCCTCACGATGGAAGAAGAAGGTGTGAAGGAGCTTTTCATACTCTTCTACTGAGGTCTCGACCTTACGTCCGCTGCTTATTGAGTCGAGATTGATACGGTTACGTGACAGCCAGTCACGGTAAGGGAATTCAGATGCCAATTTTTCCTTTAATTCAGCATCGTGATATATCTTACCTTCCTCGATGTCAATCATCATCATCTTTCCGGGGCGCAAACGGCCCTTCTCCTTGATTTCAGACGCATCAAACGGGAGGACACCGGTCTCTGATGCAAGCACAACAGTGTCGTTGGAGGTTATGAGGTAACGGGCGGGACGCAAACCATTGCGGTCAAGCATACCTCCGGCATAACGTCCGTCACTGAATAGAAGAGCGGCGGGTCCGTCCCAAGCCTCCATGAGGATTGAATGGTATTCGTAGAAGGCTTTCAACTCCGGAGAGATGGGGTTCTTATCGTTAAACGATTCCGGAATCAACATTGCCAACGCATGGGGAAGGCTCATACCACCCATGACGAAAAATTCAAGAACATTGTCAAGCGAAGCCGAATCGCTCATGCCCGGCTGCACTATGGGAGTGACATCACGTCCACCGAACGCTTCGGGATGGAGCATACATTCACGGGCTTTCATCCAAAGGCGGTTGCCCTGTATAGTGTTTATCTCCCCGTTATGTCCCAACATTCTGAACGGCTGAGCCAATGACCATGTGGGGAAGGTGTTGGTGCTGAAACGTGAGTGAACCAAAGCCATCGCCGTGGTGAAATGCGGATTCATCAAATCCGGGAAATAGTACCTCAGCTGCAGGCTTGACAGCATACCTTTATATATGATGACACGTGAGGATAGCGACACGATATAGAAATCCTCTTTGCCTTGAAGGGTTGAAGCCGCTATTTTCTTTTCAACAGCTCTGCGGAGAAGATAGAGACGGATATCAATAGGATCATTTGTCTCCTCATCGGCAACAAAAATCTGTTTTATCGCAGGTTCAGCCTTACGGGCGACTGAGCCGAGCTGCTCGTTATTGGTAGGTACGTCACGCACAGCTATAAGCTTTAGCTTGAACTCGATAGCCTCACGCTCTATTATGTCAAGCATTATCTGCTGCGAATCCTCATCCTTAGGCATGAAGACCAAACCGGAGCCGTACCTCCCCTTTTCAGGGACAGGGATACCTTGCAATAGTATGAACTCATGCGGAATCTGCACCATTATGCCGGCACCGTCGCCTGTCTTAGGATCTGCGCCCTCGGCACCACGATGTACCATGTGTTCAAGCACTTGCAGACCTTTTTCCACCAACTGGTGGGATTTAACCCCTCTGACGTTTACAAGTAGACCGACACCACAGGCATCATGCTCAAAACGCGGGTCGTAAAGTCCTCGATTTTTCATCATTGTTTGTTGCATATAAATATTCTATTTGATGAATTGTAACTATTGAACTGATTTAATTTTCTTCCGTTCCACGGAACCATTCTGAATCCGAAGGGAGTTCTAAGGCGGCTTCCGAACCATATTCTTCGCCATGTTGTGAAGAATCCAGCCCCACTTTTTCATTCCATCCTGACACTCTCATAGGCACTATTTTATTGGTGAGCCAGTAAAGACCGTAGCTCATTGCGAATGTGTAGACAAACACACCAGCCATCACAAGGATATGGTTCATGAAAAATTCACTCCTTGAGATCATATCAGGGTCACCGGCTGCAAAAAAGTCGTAGGCAAATATACCTGTAAGCACGGTTCCTATTATACCACCGAGACCATGAGTCGGGAACACATCAAGGGCATCGTCGAGTACCCTGCTGTAACCTTTCCAGCAGACAGCCATGTTGCAGCATACAGTGATGAAGAATGCGATGAAAATACTTTCTCCGACTGTCACCCAACCGGCACATGGGGTTATCGCCACAAGTCCGACCACAGCGCCGATGGCAGCCCCCATTGCCGACGGTTTGCGACCACGCAGTGCGTCAAGCGCAATCCATGCAACCATAGCGGTAGCGGCGGCAGTATTGGTGTTCAAAAATGCCGAAACGGCAATACCGTCGGCAGCCAACGAGCTACCACCGTTAAATCCGAACCAACCAAGCCAAAGGAGTGCGGCACCTAAAAGCACGAATGGCACGTTAGCCGGTTTTGAAGATTTGGTCTCACGTCTTTTCCCAAGAAACATCGCTCCGGCGAGAGCCGCTATTCCGGAAGCGGCATGAACGACGATACCGCCGGCATAATCATGTACATGGAGCATACCGAACAAACCTTCAGGGTGCCATGTGCAATGAGCCAAGGGACAATATACCACGATGGTCCAAAGAACCATAAAGAGCAAATAGCCTGTGAAATGCACACGTTCGGCAAATGCACCGGTGATAAGTGACGGTGTGATAATGGCAAATTTCATTTGGAAAAGCGCAAAGAGCGCCAACGGAATCGTGGTGGTCACCAAACCGATCTGTGAGAGCTCATTCGAAGGGTCAGTGACATTTTTCACACCCACATTTTTAAACATGAAAAAGTCGGTAGGATCACCTATTATATGGCATATATCATCGCCAAAAGCAAGTCCAAAACCGAAAACCACCCATATAACACTTACAAACCCCATCACGATAAAGCTTTGCAACATGGTGGAGATGACATTTTTGGAACGCACCATACCACCATAGAAGAAAGAAAGACCGGGAGTCATCATTAGCACGAAAATCGTGGCAGTAATCATCCAAGCCACATTAGCCCATAAATGATCACCAGACATTTCAAACTGACCTTCCTGAACATCCACTCGAAGTCCTAACACGCTGAACACAATCAGCCCCAATAAAACTGTCAGCCAACCTAAGCTGATCTTTTTACCATCGAATTTCATACCTAAATAAGTTTATTTATAAAACGACCTAAAACAATCTTAACAAATCTTTATCTACGCCACAAAAGTAACATATTGTTTTTATTTTGACAAGTTTTATTGCAATTTTCTTTCAAAATAGCTAAAATTCTTACTATTTTCTATTTTTGAAATGGTAAAAGTGAACATATTTTGTAATTATTTCCCCTCTTGAATTGAGTTTTATCCAATTTTTTGTATTTTTGCAAAAAATCTCGTTTCAGTAAATTATATAATTATATTATGGCATTAGCACAACACAAAATTTATGGATTAATCGGTTTCCCGTTGACCCACTCATTCTCCCAGAACTATTTTAACAACATGTTCGAATCAGAACATATCGACGCAGAGTATGTAAACTTTGAGCTTGCCGATATAGGCGACCTCATGGAGGTTGTGGCAGAAAACCCTCAATTATGTGGACTGAATGTCACAATACCATATAAAGAACAGGTGATACCCTACATGGACGAAATGGATGAAGAAGCCGCAAAAATTGGCGCAGTCAATGTGATAAAATTCATCCGTGGCAAAAATGGAGAACTTAAATTCAAGGGATATAATTCAGATGCTATGGGTTTTCAAAACTCTATAGCTCCGCTCATAAATCAAAATCGCACTAATGCCCTCGTGCTCGGCACAGGCGGTGCGTCGAAAGCTATAGTCCAAGGACTCAGAAATCTTGGAGTAGAACCTACACTCGTGTCACGTACCAAACGTGAAGGGATGCTCACATACGAAGAGCTTACGCCAGAAATAATGGCTATTAATAAGGTTATTGTCAACACAACCCCACTCGGGATGTATCCGAATGTGGACGAATGCCCGGATATACCTTACGACTTACTGACACCACAGCACCTGTGCTATGACCTTATTTACAATCCGGATGTGACAACTTTTATGAAGAAGTCTCAGAAATACGGTGCAGAAGTTAAAAACGGGCTTGAAATGCTGCTGCTGCAGGCTTTCGAATCATGGAACATCTGGAATCTCTAACAATCACAACAAAATTCCCCTAATAATTGTTATCTATAACACGATTCAATTAAATTCATCCTAAAATAAAAACAGAAATGCTCACAGAAAAGAGAAGTAGTATGCTTCATGGGATTCTCCTTATCGGTCTTTTCTCATGTGCCGCCTTTTATATAGGCGAAGCTCAGTTCTTTAAAGATCTCTCTTTCAGCCCGATGATTATCGGTATCGTATTAGGTATGCTTTATGCCAACAGTCTGCGAAACCATTTACCCGAGACATGGGTTCCGGGCATACAATTTTGCTCGAAAAAAATATTGCGATTAGGCATAATCCTATACGGATTCCGACTCACATTCCAAGATGTGTTGAATGTCGGAGTAGCCGGAATATTAATTGACGCCATAGTAGTCGTGGTGACTATCATAGGTGGCGTATACCTTGGCAAGCTATTGAAAATGGATAAAGATATTGCACTACTTACTTCGATAGGTAGTGGTATCTGTGGCGCAGCTGCTGTTCTCGGTGCCGAGTCAACCATACAGACCAAGCCATACAAGACTGCGGTAGCAGTTGCTACAGTGGTAATTTTCGGTACAATATCCATGTTCATCTACCCGATAGCTTACCGTGCCGGGATACTACAGTTGACACCAAACGAGATGGGTATATATGCGGGCTCCACACTCCATGAGGTTGCACACGCCGTAGGTGCCGGTAACGCCATGGGAGAAGAGATCTCTAACGTGGCAATAATCGTAAAAATGATACGAGTTATGCTACTGGTTCCGGTTCTTCTTGTTCTCGGATACTGGGTGGCAGTACAGGCAGCCAAAGGCAAAGGCGCAGCAACAAAAGGCAGCGTCACTATTCCTTGGTTCGCAATCGGCTTCCTCGTTGTGATCGGCTTCAATTCTTTTAATCTTCTTCCGGTCAAGGTGGTTGATCTGATAAATTATATCGACACATTCCTCCTCACAATGGCTATGGTTGCCTTAGGAGCTGAAACCAGCATTGACAAGTTCAAGAAAGCAGGTGCGAAACCATTTATCCTCGCATTCCTGCTTTACATCTGGCTTATTGCCGGAGGATGGGCTCTGTCAAAATATTTGGCACCGTTAGTCCTATAATATTTATTTATGCCTCCTCTCCTTCCTATTACAATCGCACTGATTATCGGAATATTGCTACAATATTCCGGACTCAGTGCGATTTTTACTTTCATACCGGTATGTGCGTCTGCCATATTGGCTTTCAAGAAATTCACCACCGCAGCTATCGTTATAATGGCAAGTGTGTTAGGATTCACTATCTCATCACTACATGCTCCCCTTCCGTTTAATGGCAATCTCTCCAAATATGAGTTGAAATATTCAGGCGTTATAAAAGAGATAAAAGAGTTTGACTCCTCACGCACGTTAATAGTGAGTATCGACAGCTGCTCCAACAGTTATTGCCATCCTATTCTTGCCAAAATATTTATTCCCTCAACCTTGCCTATGTTGGATGAGACCGAGAGAATAGAGTTTACAGCCAAACTGACTCCTTTACAATCAGCCACATATCTGCCTGACGAAATAGACTATAACAGACCTTTAAGACAACAAGGCGTGACAGCAGAAGCGCTTATAGAACCTGAGGATATCACATATTCTTATTATGAGCCGGGGATTCTCAATTCCATATTTCGCTTTAGAATGAGTGTGACACGTGTTATTGCCACCACTTCCCTATCGCCTGACGCTAAAAATTTCCTAATCACCATTCTCACAGGTGATAAAAGTTATCTTACGTCTGATAGCCGTGATATATTTTCACATACCGGTCTTGCGCATATATTGGCATTAAGCGGACTGCATGTCGGCATTTTGTCATGGCTGATTTTCATAACTCTCCTACCCTTACACCTTACAGGAGCACGGCGGTTACGGATATTCATAACAATAATTATCCTATGGTTATTCGCAATGATGACCGGGTTGTCACCATCAGTGGTCAGAGCGGTCATAATGGCGACACTATTTCTCATCGCAACCATGCTTGAAAGGGTCAGGAATCCATTTAACTCGCTATGTTTCGCAGCTATTATCATACTCCTGTTCTCACCAAACGCCCTCTTCACAATAGGTTTTCAACTGTCATTTATTTCAGTGGCGACTATACTCCTTTTTGCCGAGAAAATAAACTTTGTGAAACCTGACAAAAAAATAGCACACACAGCTGTTTCATACATTACCGTTTCTCTTGCGGCTATGCTTGGCACGGGAATAGTAAGCGCATATTATTTCGGGATATTCCCTATCTATTTCATAATCGCAAATGTGGTAGCATCATTACTGCTACCAATACTCCTCGGGACAGGTATTATCATTGTATTTGCAGGCGCATTAGGTATCGCCACCCCTCATCTTTGCATCATAGCAGACAAGATATATGAAGCCATGGAAAGCACTGCTGAATGGATAGCATCATTACCGGGGGCATATATCGATGGTTTCTATTTAACACCTATTGCTATCCCGATGTACTTTCTCGCATTGTTATTTTGGGGATTGTATCTTTACAAGCGTAGGCAGGTATGGATAATCTCGGCAACTGCTATAATCGCAGTATCATTTCTAATAATAAAATACGATAAGCCGAAATATACCGCCGAAGCGCTGTATATACCCCCATCTTATTCAGAGACATCCATAATACTTAAAGAAAGTACCATGCTCTGGCTTATCACGACTGCTCACAATATCGAAACCGATGAAATAAAGACCAAACTTGAACGAAAATATCAAAAATACATGTCCCGCCGGGAGATAGATTCAATAAGCATCTTGCCTGAATTATATAAATCCAATTCGGGAAGCATAAACCGTAACGGGAACCTGTTTTATGCCAAAGGGAAAACTTTTCTTATAGTCAATAGTCCTGATCACTTAAAAAAATACCCTTTGCCAATAGATTTCGCTATTGTAACAAAGGGTTTTAGAGGTGACATAATCCAGCTCCACGATTCAGTAATGCCTGATACCATAGTTCTTAGCGCTGACATACATCTGCAGCGACATAATCGTTACGCTAAAGAGTTGACGGCAGCAAAAATACCACACAAAGAACTACGAAGGGAGCCGTTGATAATGAACTGATTCTTAGATTACTTATTTCTTAACGCCAAGGTCTTACTCGGACTGGAAAGCTCCTTTAGCAAGCAGTTCACGATAGCCCTGATTAAAGTAATGGCGTTCGAAATCTTTCGGGCGCATTATGCGTGAATCCCAAATCACCAAATCCAAATCTATCGGGATGATACCTTCGAATGTGTCAATCTGGGTTCTGCCATGATCCGCTTCCCATTTCTTTAAAGCTTTTATCGTGTCATCGTAATTAGATGAACTATAGCCATGGACCACCGCATTCAAATAAGGCTTGTCTTTACCGTTGAAAGCCTCCGACTCATACACGGATGATGCGGAGCATTTTGTCAGGGTACCGAGCAAGAACTCAATAGCCTGAGTAATCTGGTACTCCCTGTCATCAGTGTTACTTCCCAGACCAATGGTACACGGTATAGCTGTTTCCATTTTTTATCTTGTATTTGAATTATCAATCTTATTTAGAAGTGTCACTAATTATTGCTGGACACCTTTCATTGTAAGTGCGATACGACCACGGGCAACATCCACATCCAACACCTTGACTTTCACTCTCTGCCCTATCGAAACAAGTTCAGCGGGAGATGAGATAAACTTCTCGGAGAGCTGGGATATATGCACGAGTCCGTTTTCTTTCATTCCAAGGTCAACAAACACACCGAAAGCAGTGATATTGTTTATTTTCCCTGTGAGTTCCTGCCCGAGATGCAGATCGTCTATTTTCCTTATGGAGTCATCGTATGGGATTTCCTCGGCAACCTCTCTGGGGTCTCTACCGGGCTTCTCTAATTCAAGTATAATATCGGTCAAGGTCGGTAAGCCGACATCCTTAGTGACATATTTGTCAAGCTCTATATTATGCAGAAGATTCTTGTCTCGTATAAGACGATTTATATCCGACTTGGCATCTTCAGCCATCTGCTCAACCAAAGAATAACGTTCGGGATGCACGGCTGTATTATCGAGAGGATTTGAACCTCCGGGGATTCTCAGGAATCCCACGCACTGCTGGAAAGCCTTTTCGCCCATGCGAGGAACGTTAAGCAACTGCATCCTGTCAGTAAAATCGCCATTTTCCGCACGATATTTTACAATATTAGCAGCCAATGCCGGACCGATACCGGAAACATAAGACAACAATTGCTTGGAGGCTGTATTGACATTCACACCAACTGTATTTACGCAGCTTTCAACCACGTAGTCAAGCGATTCCTTCAGGCGGGTTTGATTGACATCATGCTGATATTGCCCTACGCCAATTGACTTGGGGTCTATTTTCACCAACTCAGCCAACGGGTCAAGGAGACGTCTGCCTATGGAGACAGCACCTCTCACAGTCACATCTTCATTCGGGAATTCCTCACGTGCCACATCCGATGCAGAATAAATGGAAGCGCCATTTTCATTCACAATGAAAATCTGTACCTTGCGAGGCAACATCAGGTCACGGATAAAGCGTTCCGTCTCACGTCCCGCAGTTCCGTTTCCTATTGCTATAGCATCAATCCGGAACTTATCTACAAAGTAACATATAGCATCTGTAGCTCCGATATAATCGTTAGCCGGGGGTGTGGGATAAATCACATCGTGAGCCATCAGATTGCCTTGCTCATCAAGCGCGACAATCTTACAACCTGTACGGAAACCGGGATCTATCGCAAGCACACGCTTCTTTCCAAGTGGTGATGCCATGAGGAGCTGACGCACATTATCAGCAAACATCTGTATTGCCGCAGTATCGCTCTTTTCCTTGGTGACATTAGAGATTTCTGTCTCTATGGAAGGGCGCATCAGACGGCGGTAACCGTCCTTAACCGCACCTTTAACTATATTAACAGTCGATGACGATTCAGACTTAACAAACATACGGCTAAGACGGTCAATCATCTCATCATCGTCTATAGATATCGAAACTTTCAATATACCCTCATCCTCACCTCTACGTATGGCGAGATAACGATGGGAATTGCACGTGCGCAGAGGTTCGGAGAAATCGAAATAGTTCTGATAATTCTTACCTTCCTCCTCCTTGCCTTGAATAACTTTTGAACTTATAGTGGCTGAGCGCTGATAACGGGCACGCACTATATTTCGAGCCTTTTCGCTCTCGCTGACCCACTCTGCGATTATATCGGCAGCTCCATTTATGGCTGCATCGATATTTTCAACGCCATCCTTGACAAACTTCTTCGCCTGTTTTTCAATATCCGAAGAGTTCTGAGCCATTATTATCTTTGCAAGCGGCTCCAGCCCTAAAGCACGGGCTGCTTGTGCTCTGGTATTACGTTTGGGTTTATAGGGAAGATATATATCCTCCAATACCACCGGGTCAAGGGTTTCGGTGATTCTCTCCTCTAATTCGGGAGTAAGCGCTCCAGCCGATTTTATCACATCCAAGATATAATCCTTACGCTTATCAAGCTCGGTGAGAGCCAAATGGCGTTCCTGAACGGAGCGGACCACAACTTCATCCATCCCGCCGGTTGCTTCTTTTCGATAACGTGCTATGAAAGGTACCGTAGCGCCTTCATCGAGAAGCTTAAGACAAGCTGCAACATGTTTGCGCAAATAAGAGCCAAGCTCTTTAGTAATAATATTAGCGTGAATGTTCGCCATGCTAATTTGTAAGTTTTTCTTTTTTAAGAGTTATAAGTGTAATCTCAGGGGTGGCACCAATACGAGCGGGAATAGCTACCGTACCGATGCCTATGTTAACGTATAATTGATGTTCTTTAGTCTTATCTGCATAAAGTCCGCCCCAAGTCTTATACCGGTATTTGGCAGGCGACCATCCCATTATCTCCATCTGCATGGCATGTGTATGCCCCGAGAGAGTCAATGGAATATTCATATCTTTGCAATCAGATATGGAGTCAACCCAATGGGCAGGATTATGTGACAACAAAATTTTTGTCACACTGTCATTAAGATTTTTATATGCTTTACGCAAAGACCCATAAACATGAAATGGTGGATCACCGATATTCTCAACGCCTATCACGGCTATCGAATCATTGTTCTTATGTAGGATTTCAGTTTCATTTTTAAGCAGACGCCAACCCATATCTTTCTGAAGGATTTCCATGCGGTCCCTATTATCCTGCTTTGAGCGTGGAGACGCCCATTCAGAGTAATCGCCATAATCATGATTGCCGAGGATTGAAAGTACCCCGTCGGGAGCGGAGAGACGAGACAACGGCGAGACATGAGGTTCAAGCTCAGAGGTCTTGGAGTTGACTATATCACCTGTAAAAACTATCAAATCAGGCTTTAGAGTATTGACACGCTCAACCACTTTAGCGACATAGGTAGTATCTTCGCCATAAGTCCCGACATGAAAGTCGGATATCTGAGCTATCTTATAATTTTCAAATTCAGAAGGGAGTCCCGGAATGTATACATCAACCTTATTCACATTGATATCATAGCGATTAATCAATGCCGCCCACCAAAATGTCGCAAATGTAAGCAATGCCATTATAGTTCCCGCCAATGAAAGCCATTTCAAACGAGGCTTATGGAACAATTTCGGTATGCTTGCGATAAGGTCGATTATTACAAATACATATTTTGAGATATAAACCGAGAAATATGTATACAGGCACCACATAATTGTCATCAACATACCATTGGAACAATTACGGCGAGGGAGAGATATTGTAACAATGATAAGGACGAGCAATAATGCCGCGCTCCATAACTGCAGACGGGGAACGAATAAATTTTTCAGCCTCCGTTTAAGAGCCCTATAGATATACGAATCAACAAAGAGGTTGATAAGTATTATGACTATTATCGGAATCAACGGAAGTCTCATAACATTAACAATTTATAGCTCAATAGCGACCTGTAGCAAGCAACTTGTTACGCAGCGGATTCGCATACATCATGTACATGTAGGTACGCATAAATCCACGTTCCTGAGGGGTAATATCCGGAATGTCAACCTTATCAAGCTGACCTTCGATATAATCGGAGATACGATCAGCCTCTTCGGGTGTATATCGTTCGCTGTACATATCAGAGTCAAATGCCCTATCGTAAGCTATGTAGTTTATCGGATATATCTTGTAACCGCCATGAATACCGCAATCTATCTGATGACAAACACGGTGAATGACATCCTGCTTTTCGGCTCCTTCGGGAATAACTTCCAAGAACGGAGTTATACATGAAGCAAAAGATATATGCACATGTCCCTTGTAATTCAACATACCGGTCTCCATTGAGAACAGGTCGTCATGCTGCGATTTCTTGAAATCAGGGTCTCTGTGACGCATTAAATACTCCTTTGCCTTAAGATAGTCGTTAGGGTCAAATTCGTATGATATGGCAACGGGGAAAATGTTTATTTCAGCAAGACTCTGAGCAACAGAACCGTTACCGCCAAGCGACAACATCTTCAAGACGCTTTCCTGAGTATGATCGCTTGAGTCCTTGGCTCGTCCTTGTCGCTGGGCAATCCATACACTTTCATGCTTCTCATTGATAGCATAATGAATATATGCTGAAAGCTCCTTAGCTGCATCAAGAGCCTGTCGTGTCGGGAGGTTACGTTTCACTATGAAGCTGCCGTTAAGCTTGACAAGATCAGTGATCCAATCATAGATAAGGAGGTTATCACCTATCGCCACTTCCGAAGTCCTCAGACCTTTACGCAGGAAACAAAGATTAAGGAATGACGCATCAAGCACTATGTCTCGATGATTAGTGATAAACGTATAGTTTTTATCGGCTTCTATCTTATCAATACCGGAAACTGTTATCCCGGCAGTCGTACGACGTTCAAGTTCCTCAAGGAATTTTTGCATAATCCTTGACTGGAATTTATACTTGCCTGTACAATGTTTGAGTTGCTCCACAAATTGCCCGTAATCCACGTCAGGCAATACCCACCGGACTGCATGTTCGAAACCCGGCTGCTCAACCAAATTTGCGATCTTTGCTGCAAACTGGTCATCATCGTACGGGGCTATATCTGAAAAATCGTATTTATTCGCGTCCATTACGCTATTTATATACAAATTTAATTTCAAACTGATTTATTTCTAATACTAATCATAGAGAAAAATCAGTTCTTATGTATTAAACCAAATAATTGAAACAATAGTTGGGTCAAAGGTAGGACTTTTTGGTATAATTTGCAAGCAAATCCATGCAAATCTCAATCTCAGTGCCTTAGAATTAAGATTTTTTATCTACGAAAAAATATATTTGCAATTAGAAAATTATAATTTTAAATGCAAAAAGAGGTTCGATAAAAGCCCGATTTCAGCTCTATACTTTCTTAAAAATTTAAATACCGAACCGGCTGAAATTCCGCTTTTAATCTCCGTGTCTATTCAGATAGGGAATTAATTATATCAATGACGTGGAATGGCACTGTATGGTATAAGGATAAATTGTAATTGCGGTGTATCAAGGATATAGACAGTGAAGCGGGAGGTATATTTGATTTTTTTAATCTGTCCCCATGTGATTGTCTCCGGATCAGGCACAACGACATCAACAGTCATATCCTCAGGATCAGCTTCAACCCCAAGCAAAGGCTGTTTTAACACCGGTTTTTCCGGAGGCAAATAGATCAGACGCATACACTTGCCATCGTCAATTTCCACTTCCTTGCGTGTCACAGCCCTTCTCGCTTCCGGAGTCAGCATATAATATGTGTACAAAAATGACATGAGCATCGGCACCACAATAAAAAGAAGCATCAAAGCTATGAAGAGGAAACGCACGTCGATGGTGGCACCGATAACGGCGCACACCAACAACGGTAAGGCTACGGTCCATCCATATTTCGGGATCCATAGCTTCATAAGCGTAGACAAGTAGTCACCGGAAGTGGTGACAAAAGGGGATGTCTTAATCAATGAATCTTCGAGTTATGTCAGTGTAATTTTCTATACGGCGATCACGCAGGAAGGGCCACCAGCGGCGCACCTGTTCAGAACGCTTCATATCTATATCTATCACAGCCAAGGCTTCCTCAGAATCGGAAGCCACGTAAATCAGCTCACCTTGGGGACCTGCCACAAAGCTTGAACCCCAAAACTGGATTCCGGCAGTCATGCCTGAGGGGTCAGTTTCATGCCCCACTCTATTGACAGTAACCACGGGGAGTCCGTTAGCCACGGCATGACCTCTCTGCACGGTCATCCAAGCCTCACGCTGGCGGATTTTCTCTTCAGGAGTATCACTACTCTCCCATCCTATCGCAGTAGGATAAATCAGCAATTCGGCACCCTTCATAGCCATGAGACGGGCTGCTTCCGGATACCATTGATCCCAACATACCAATACGCCCAGTTTACCTATTGAAGTTTCTATAGGCTCAAATCCCAAATCTCCGGGGGTAAAATAAAATTTCTCATAATATGCAGGGTCATCGGGAATATGCATCTTCCTATACTTGCCGGCAATAGAACCGTCGCTATCAAACACCACAGCTGTATTATGATACAACCCGGGGGCACGGCGTTCAAACAAAGATGTGACGAGTACCACACCAGCTTCCTTTGCCACCTTTGAATAAAAATCGGTTATATCGGATGGAATAGAGACTGCAAGATCAAAATTATCCACTGACTCTATCTGACAGAAATACAGAGAATCGTGAAGTTCCTGAAGCACGACCAGTTTAGCCCCGTCGGCAGCAAGACGATTAATCTTTTCAGCCAGACGAAGGCGGTTGTCGCATATATCCGGTGTGTTATGTTGCTGAATTATTCCGGTTTTCATCTGCAAATATATATGTTTAAATTTTAGTCAAGTTATTAATCAATCCATTTCCCATCCTTAATCCCCGCAATCGCACCAACCGGGAATTGCATAGTGACGCAGTGAAGGGAACCGTGTTGCTGTATTAACGCCCGGCAATCGATAGGGATCACTTCATGGTCGGGAAAAGCGATTTTCAATATCTGCTCGGCAAGAAAATCCTTCTTCGGCTGAGCATAAACCGGGAGCAAAATGCGTTTGGGTGTAATCAGAAAATTAGCATACGTAGCAGGGAGCTGCATACCAGATTCATCAAACACAGGTTCAGGTGACGGAAGTTCTATAAGATTATATGGCTGCCCTGAAACTGTCCTCAACGAAGACAGTTGTTCCCGCATAAGGCGCAGTGATTCTGAATTAGGGTCGTTCTCATCTCCGGGACCGACATACAGAATGGTATCATGAGGGGCAAGACGAGCCAAAGTGTCTATATGGCTGTCGGTATCGTCTCCAGCCAATGCGCCATGGTCAAGCCACAGTAAATGGTCTATTCCAAATGCTTTGGAAAGATATTCGGCAATCTCTTTTCTGCCAAATTCGCCATTACGATTGGGTGAAAGCAGACACTCGGAGGTGGTGAGCAGAGTTCCGTTTCCATCGCTCTCGATAGAGCCACCTTCAAGCACAAAATTCAAATGATTTTCGAGTTGTGCCGCAAAAATCTTATTTTCAGATAATTGATTGAGGCGAGTATTTATAAGATTATCATAGTTGGAAGCGAACTTTAGTCCCCAACCATTGAATTTAAAATCAAGTATACGGAGCGAGCCATTTTCCTCGACTGTTATCCCACCGAAATCACGCGCCCATGTATCATTGGTAGGAATATCAACAAACTTAACTCTGTCGGATGGAAAATTATGTTTTTTAATAGACGATAGACACAATTCCGCCGGTCCCACCAATAATACACACTCTTCCTGAGCGATAGCTTTCACGATAGACGCGAAACAATCACGAGCTTCGTCAAGCATGTAGTTCCAGTCAGTCTGTTCATGGGGCCAAGCAAGAAGCACACAATCGTGCGCCTCCCATTCAGCGGGCAAGCGTCTTAAAGCGTTCGGACAATTTTTATCACTCATCCTCAAAATCATCTTTTAGATTGTCCCAAATTGACTCCTGTGACTCAAGGTACTCCTCACAATAATCTAAAAATCCGCGTTTCTCAGAGCTACCTACCTCATGACACCAGTCACGATATTGGTTGCGTATTTCGGGATCTTCATGAATCATTTTTTTAAATTCCGCCTCGGCGATGTCAACACTGCCATATTGCTGCAGCATATCGTTGAAAAGGTCGGTTATATCATTCATTTTATTTAGTTTAAGGGTGTTGAATGTTATGAATTGTTAACGACACGTAGTTGTTTACAAATATGTGTGAAATTTTAACATGCCAATATGTTTGCGGTTCAAAATTAAGGCATTACAATCAATTAACCAAATTTTAAAGGAGTAAAGTTTACTTTTTGGAACTTTTTAAGTATTCAAAATGTTATTATATTGACGAGTTTTCCAAATAACAATTTGATTACTAAAAAGTTATCAGGTTTAATATATAGAATTTTTCTTATAAATTGTGTTTCTCACCGTTATCACTAACAATCGCACATAATTCTCTTGACGGTAAGGAAAGCATACCTGACAGATGTTTTAGGGTCAATTCTGTCAAATTCCGGGGCTGGTATCTGCCACTCGTCCGTGCTAAGATCAGGGAAGCGGGTATCTGCCTCGGGCTTCTCGGCGTCAATAAAAGTCAACTCTATAGTATCGGCAAGAAGGAGAGCCTGCCGGTAAATCTCCCCTCCCCCAATTATGAATATATGGTCATCCATGCCACACATCGAGATGGCTTCCTCAACCGATGAAGCAGTCTCAATGGATGGAGCTGTATAGTCAGAATTTCGTGTAATCACTATGTTGCGACGTCCGGGCAAAGCGCCTTTAGGGAAAGACTCGAAAGTCTTCCTCCCCATAATTATAGGATGCCCCATGGTCAGAGACTTAAATCTCTTAAGGTCATCGCTTATGTGATATAACAGATCGCCTTTGTCCCCAATAGCGAAATCTCGTGTGCAGGCAACTATTATCGTAATCATACAGCTACTTGTGCTTTTATGTGAGGCTGGGCGACATAATCGACCAGTTCAAAATCCTCATATTTAAAATCAAATATATCCTTTACATCAGGATTCAGTTTCATCTTAGGCAATGCAGTGGGTATACGTGACAACTGTTCCTTCACTTGCTCAAAATGATTATGGTAGATATGGGTGTCACCAAGAGTATGCACAAATTCGCCGGGTTCCAATCCTGTAACCTGTGCCATCATCATAAGCAACAGAGCGTAGGAGGCTATGTTAAACGGCACACCAAGGAAACAATCGGCACTTCGCTGGTAAAGCATAAGCGACAACCGTCCGTCTGCCACATAGAACTGGAACAACAGATGGCATGGGGGAAGCGCCATGTCAGGTAAATCAGCAACATTCCATGCGCTCACTATTATACGGCGTGATTCAGGATTCTTTTTAATGGTCTCAACAACCTCTTTTATCTGATCTATATGTCCGCCATTGTAATCACCCCATGACCGCCATTGATAACCGTAAACATGTCCGAGGTCACCGTCTGGTCGCGCCCATTCATTCCATATCCTGACGCCATGGTCCTGAAGGTATTTCACGTTTGTGTCACCTTTAAGGAACCAAAGCAATTCATATATTATCGATTTCAGATGAAGTTTCTTAGTAGTCAGGAGCGGGAAACCGTACTTAAGGTCAAAACGCATTTGGTAACCGAATATGCTGCGAGTACCTGTGCCTGTGCGGTCGCCACGGTCTACCCCTTCGGTCATTATCTTATTTAAAAGGTCAAGATACTGTTTCATCAGATATATTATTTCATATACGTTTATAACTATTATATAAGCCTTATGGTAGTCCGTTTACCACAATAGCTTTTGAGGGAGTGCCGGGACAAACATACTGGCAAGCTCCACAACCAATGCAGATATTATTAGAAACTACCGGAGATGGTCCATGCCCTTCGGTCTCAGACGGCACCATCTTTATAGCCTCTACCGGACAACGACGAGCGCAAGCCCCGCATTTCACATCATCCTTATATGAGATGCAGAAGTCCAGATTAACATGTGCCACACCTATGCGAGTACGATGTTTCTCTTCCAAAGTAAGTGGACGAAGAGCACCTGTGGGGCACAAATTAGCACAACGGGTACAGTTATACAAACACCACGAGCGGTCATAGTCCATAACAGGATGGAGTGCCCGCAACAGACCATATTGGTCAAATGAGGGTATCAGTACCTTTTGAGGGCAATGAGCTATACATAACCCGCAAGCGGTGCATCGGTCAAGAAATTCTTTCTGAGTAGTCGTACCCGGAGGTGTCACCGGAAGAGATGGCGATGAGGGGGATTGCTCCAGTTCCAACGCCTCAATACGTCCGGTCACCTTATTAAGTTTTGCAGCTATCGGAGAAGCAGCCGCAAACGCACCGGCTATCAAGAATGTACGGCGACCGTCATCCATACTTGCTGTAGTCCCAGCCAATGGGTCTCGGACTTTTTGCATAAGAGGTATTGACAACTGATGGCGGGTGTATGTGTAATGTATGGCATCATTAGGACATACAGGGAGACAGTCAAAACAGACCACACAACGTGACATATCCACCACATGGTCATTCAAATCTATACATGAGGATTTGCATACATGCTCGCATTTGCGACACTGGATACACTTATCGGTGTTTATGTCAAAACGGAACACGGCATAACGAGCTACAAAACTCAAAGTGGTGCCTACCGGACATACGGTGTTACATAATGTGCGCCCATTCCGAAAAGCGACAACACTAATAACTACCATGGTCGCCAATGTGATTGTCATCCCCAAAGCGGAAGCAAACGCTATCTTTACCGGAGGTGTCCCGACGATAGAAGAGTAGACATTTATAACAGCACCCCAGACGGGACGAAGAATATCCACGCAGAAACGTCCATATATGCTATACGGGTCAAGCAAAGATGTTATCACCGAAATACCAAGCAAGATTGAAACCACAACCACAAAAAGGACGATGTTGCGCAAACGGCGTCTTGCCGGTTTGTAGTGGTAAGCCCGGGGGGAATCAAAAACTTTTTTCAACCGTGGCAGACGGGCACATATATCCTGAAATATGCCGAGGGGACATGCGACCGAACAATATATCCTGCCAAAACAGAGCGTGACTATAAGCCAACCAATAAATGTGGCAAGCGAAAATGCCATTGTAGCCGGAAGAAACTGAACCCTTGCAAGCCATGAAGCTATGCGTGGGAAGGTCATTCCATAGTCCACAAACAAACCTGTCATCAGCACTATGCTAATGAACGCAACGACTACACGAGTGATCCGAAGAAATTTAGCTGAATTCATCCCATCGAGCGATAATCGCGCAGCAGATCTGTTAGCGCAGTTATTTTTTCAAGTTCTTTGGATATGTTCACTCCATGTCTACATACCGAAAGGCATTTGTCGCAACATATACAATGCTGAGCCTGTGCCTTATCGGGAATTTCCGCCTCATACATTGCCAAAAACTCCGAACCCAAGTCATAGAAATCGGGGGACTCAGAGGAATCAGGAAGTTTTTTATCCTTCACAGATGCATTCAGCAGAGCAAAATTGCCGGGAATATCCACACCGTACTCGCATGGCATACAAGCATCGCATTGCCTGCAATTTATGATACCAATCGAAATCGGTTCGTGATTTTTGTCATTCGCCCCGGTAAATTGGGAAACATGTCTGGAGCCTGATTCGCATGAGGACATGACCAGCGAGCCGAGAGCTAAACTCCCGACACGAGCTAACCATTCCCTGCGATTCATACTATCCATATCGTGCAAAGTTACATAATAATTACCAAACACGCATCATGGAAAAGGATTAATTATGCCAATTCGACCTTATAGGAAGTCCGCCAATATGACTAAACGAAACACAAATATGAGCTAAACGGATTCCAATGTGGCAATAGCCTGTGCGGCAATACCCTCACCTCGTCCGGTAAATCCAAGATGCTCAGTGGTGGTGGCTTTCACAGAAACACAATCGACAGGTAGCATCAGATCGGCAGCTATATTATCGATCATACGAGGTATAAAATCAAGCAATTTCGGACGCTGGGCTATGATGGTCACATCCACGTTATTTATATTAAAGCCTTTAGCCTTGACAAGCTTGACCACTTTCCTCAACAACACCCGAGAGTCAGCCCCGGCGTATGCACTGTCTGTGTCAGGGAAATGATAACCTATATCTCTTAATGCAGCTGCGCCAAGTATCGCATCGGAAAGCGCATGAAGCGCAACATCCGCATCGCTGTGTCCAAGCAATCCCTTTTCATACGGAACATCGACACCACATAGAATAAGTTTCCTGTTCTCTACAAGTTTATGAACATCATATCCAAGTCCGGTACGTATCATATCTATTTCTTATTTTTTGCCAAATATTTCTTTAACTCCGTCCATATCAAAAGTGAGGGTGAAACGGAGTGTCTGATCAAGAGGAGAAGTTTCAGCAGTGGCAACCATATAGGAAGCATCAAGCCTAAGCACATTCAAAGCGAAACCTGCACCAATGCCAAAGTATTGCTGATTTCCCTTCTTGGGGTTCTGGTAATAATAGCCGCCACGAAGAAAAAATTGCTGATTGTAGCTATACTCCGCACCAAGAGAAACCCCTATCTCACGCAATTCCTCGCTAAACCCTCCGGGAGCATCGCTGAATGACTTGAATATACCTGTGATAGGTGACATATCCTGCCATTTCTCGTATGCCTTAACGTAGGCAATCTCACCGTCGGTACCATCCTCATAGTCAACCCTTCTCGGCATGGTAGGCACAAGGAGCTTGTTAAGGTCAAGACCGAGTGAGAGGTTATGATAATTTGCAAGAGGGAAAGTGAATGTGGTACCTATACGCAAATTCGTAGGTAGAAACGCAGGATTCTCGCCATGATTATATGAGACCTTGGTACCTATGTTAGAGATATTCCATCCCCAAGACCATTGGCACTCGCTACGGCCCACTATGGGGTATGAGGTATAGTAACCAGATATGTCAGCGGCAAAAGCGGATGCGCCTGTAGACTGATCGCCGACATAGCTTTCGCTAAATCCAAGGTCACTGTAGATATATCGGAACACTATACCCATAGAGTAACTCTCAGACAGTTTCCTTGAGTATCCGACATCCACCGACATCTCGTATGGATTAAGCGACTGTCCCCCGCCGGTATCGCCGGGAGGTGTGGTGGTCACTTCTCCGAGAGAAAAATAGCGTAGAGAAGCCGATATAGCCTGATTGTCTTCGGCTCCAACTTTCCAATACCCCGACAGGTATGCAAGATAAATGTCGTCCACTATCTTGCGAAGCCACGGAGTGTAACTTATACCGATAGCTCCTCGACTATAGGCGAACGGGTATTTCGAAGGGTTCCAGAACTGACTGTTGACGTCAGGGTCGGTCGCAGCGCCAAGGTCACCCATAGCGGCGCCACGAGCATCAGGGGCAATACCCAATGATGTCACTCCGGTCTGGACGGGATTAAAATCATCCTTACCCTGAGCAAAAGAAATCGGCGCTGTCACTCCGCATAAAGCCAATGACAAAAATATTTTTCCAAATAATCTCATGTAATCTATATCATATACATTATCTATAACTTAAAAATGGTGAAAATATTGCATAAAATATGCACACGATATACAAACCTGATGTCCTTAGCAAATATCACTACTTTTAGGTATTTGATTTGTCAACAATAATGACGAAATTTGCATACTTATTTTTAGCTCGCTCACCTTTCACTCTCCCGGCAAAGGCCCGAACCGCTTACAAAATTATTTGTCATGAAAAGACTGTCTCAACTTGCCACAGGCGATGAAGCCATTGTGGTTAAAATATTAGGTCACGGAGCATTTCGCAAACGCATGATTGAAATGGGATTTGTGAAGGGCCGTGAGATAAAGGTTTTGATGGCTGCCCCGTTAAAGGACCCTATCAAATACCAGATAATGGACTATGAGGTGTCATTACGCCGAGCTGAAGCCGACCTTGTGGAAGTAGAACTCGTCAATGACGATTCAATCCAAGAATCGCACAAACTGAGCCACACAAACACGATAGACGACTATGAGAAACCGGACGAAGAAATCAAGCCCGTACACAGCCACAACATAATAAATGTGGCGCTGATAGGTAATCCAAATTGCGGAAAGACATCCCTCTTCAACATTGCATCAGGTTCACGTGAACATGTGGGTAATTACAGCGGTGTTACCGTCGATGCAAAGAAAGGAAAATTTCAGCACAATGGGTACACGTTCAACATTGTTGACCTTCCGGGGACATATTCACTCGCCTCATACTCTCCCGAAGAATTATATGTGCGAAGATACCTGAAAGACGAGATACCCGATGTGATAATCAATGTCATTGACGGCTCAAATCTCGAACGTAACCTGTATCTGACCACCGAACTGATAGATATGGACCGAAGCATGGTGATAGCTCTGAACATGTACGACGAGCTTCAACGTGACGGCAACGATCTTGACTTCAAGACACTCGGCAAGATGATAGGTGTCCCCATAGTGCCCACGACGGCAAAAACCGGACAGGGAATCGATGAGCTGTTCGACACCGTGATACGTGTGTATGAAGGGACTGAAAAATCGGTAAGACATATCCATATCAATCTCGGTAACGACATCGAGAGCGCATTGAAGGAGCTGAAAGACCTGCTCAAATCCGACCCGTATGTGGGTAAGCATTTCTCACCTCGTTACCTCGCCATAAAACTTCTTGAAAAAGATGCCGAGGTAGAGCGGATCGTAAAAGAATTGCCCGCTGCCGAGCAGATATTATCTCTTCGTGACCAAAAGCTTGCCCTATTTGAGCAACTGCACCCTGACGAAGATATAACTTCAGCCATCGCAAACGAAAAATACGGATTCATAGCCGGAGCGCTTGCAGAAACAATGGTCAAGGCTAAAAGCTCTGAGATAACATCGACACATATCCTTGACACCATAGTCACAAACCGCCTTTTCGGATTCCCGATATTCCTCGCCATAATGTGCTTCATATTTTGGGCTACATTCGAAATCGGCTCCTACCCGATGGGATGGATCGAAAGCCTTGTAAGCTGGCTCGGCGATGTTGTTAGGGATCTTCTGCCTGACGGAGCCATTAAGGCCCTAATAGCTGACGGCATTATAGGTGGCGTGGGAGGTGTCATAGTCTTCCTTCCCAACATACTCATACTGTATCTCTGCATCTCATTTATGGAGGACTCGGGCTATATGGCACGAGCCGCATTCATAATGGATAAAGTTATGCACCGCCTCGGACTGCACGGCAAATCGTTCATACCGTTGGTTATGGGATTTGGTTGCACAGTCCCATCCATCATGGCATCACGCTCGATAGAAAGCCGCTCAAGCCGAATCATAACCATACTCATAAATCCCTTCATCAGCTGCTCGGCACGTTTACCGATATATGTATTGCTAATCGGGACATTCTTCCCCAACCACGCCACATTAGTATTTATGTGTATATATATATTAGGTATACTTGTGGCTGCGCTTACCGCACGATTGCTGCGCCGGTTCTACTTCGGGGAGGATGTAACACCCTTCGTGATGGAGCTGCCCCCTTACCGTGTCCCGACCATGAAAGCCACACTGCGTCACATGTGGGGCAAAGGTGAGCAATACCTTAAAAAGATGGGTGGCATAATCCTATTCGCAAGTATAATAGTCTGGGCGCTTAATTACTTCCCCACCCACAACGAGGAAGCCACTGCCATAAACCCCGACGGCACAAGCGTGGTGGATGACTCGGCAATCGACTTCGGCAGCGACAGCTACCTTGAAATGATGGGTAAAGCCATTAACCCTATTATGGAACCACTCGGATTCCACTGGCGCGCCTCCGTGGCAGCTCTCGCAGGTGTCCCCGCAAAGGAGATAGTGGTTTCGACCCTCGGAGTGCTTTACACAGGCGACGAGGAAGCATCCGAACAGACCCTCTCCACTCGACTGACCGCACCAAACCCCGTGACCGGCAAACCTGACTTCACAGCCGCCGCGGCTCTTAGTTTCATGGTGTTCGTGCTGCTCTACTGTCCTTGCATAGCCACTATCACAGCCATTGTGAAGGAGACAGGCAATCCCCGCTACGGGCTTTTCTCCGTGCTCTACAACACCGCCGTGGCTTGGGTATTCGCATTCATAGTCTATCAGATAGCGTTGATTGTATAGAAATTATTATTACTTTTGTGCTGTCAAAGTAATCAGTAAGCAATGTCATTCCCATATTTTTTGGCAAGCAGGCTATCGTTGAAATCATCCGGGGGTAAATCCCGGACAGGTATTGTCATTGCCGTCACAGGTATAGCCATGTCGGTAGTGATAATGCTGGTTTCCATAGCAGTGCTGATGGGATTCCGACATGAGGTGAGACAGAAATTCACCGGATTTGACTCGCAGATCACTGTAACACGCCTTGTGTCATCCAGCGACAACGAGGTCCCTATCGTAGACATGGACAGCATCAGCAATGTGCTGTCGCAACTTCCCGATTATGCCAAGGCAACACTCACTATACGTCAGCCGTCAATAATAAAAACGCCGGAAAACTTCACCGGAGCGGTGATTAAGGGTATGGCACGTGACCATGACTGGAAATTCATCAAGGAGAACCTTGTGGAAGGGTCTATCCCCGACTATTCCGCCGATTCCACCCGCTACCACATTATCATATCCAATGCCATAGCTTCAGCTCTTGACCTGAAACTCAATGACAAGGTTGACGCTTACTTTCTCGGTGAAAACTCATCGTACCGCACCCGCCGTCTGAAAATAGCCGCCATATACGACACGCATTTCAGCGAGTACGACAAGCATTACATATTCTCCACCATCAAAATGCTTCAGCAACTCGGCTCCATCCCTGAGTCGCAAGGCACCGTGTTGGAGATCGCCGGGCTTAAATCAGACAAAGAGATTGACCGCACACAGAATTTTCTGATAGAAAACCTCACCGAGTCACTTTACCGTGGCGAGACCAGCCGCCTGTACTCCGTAAGCAATATCCATGACACCGCTGCCATATACTTCAACTGGCTCGCCCTGCTTGACACCAATGTGGTGGTCATACTGACACTCATGGCTTTGCTTGGCGCTCTCACTCTGATATCATCGCTTTTCATGCTCATACTGCGACGTGTCACCATGATAGGTATCCTCAAAGCCCTTGGCGCCACCGACCGGCAGATACGTACTTCGTTCGTTCTGCTCACCTTGCGTATACTCATAGCCGGGCTACTCATCGGCAATATTATCGGTATCGCACTCATAATAATCCAAGGCACAACCCATATCCTACCCTTGAATCCTGACGCATATTACCTGAACCATGTGCCGGTGCTTCTGAACCTCTCCACAATTCTAATACTAAACGCTTCTGTCATAGCGTTGTCATTCCTAATTCTAATTTTACCCTCTGCAATAATTACAACTATTCCGCCATCGAGGGTTATAACTTACGAATAGTCACAAAAACGCAACATAAACTAATTATTTCGTAACAAAATCTGGCAATTTTCTAAAAAAATCCCTCAATTTAACTCATTTTAACACTACGTGAGAGATTTTACGTTAATTATTAATTACATTTGCAATTATTCTTTCAAAGTGTAAATCTGTGTTAATTCATTTTGGTGAATTACAAGTTTAATAGTTAATCATGAAAGCCAGCAGTAACAAATGTAGACGTTCTCTCTGCGTCATTGCGACAGCATTTCTATTGTTAACGGGAAATGCGGAGAATCGCCAAGCTTCCTTGGTAGATCCTTATCAGGCAGGGAGTCAATATCTCGCCTATCCACGTCCCGACTATGGATTGCCGACATTGAGTGATGCACCCGAAGGATATGCGCCATTCCATATCGAGCATTACGGACGTCATGGCAGCCGATGGCTTCTCAACAACGATAAGTATGACGAGCCGGTAGAGCAGCTTGAGCTTGCCGACAAATATGGGAAACTGACCCCTCGCGGAAAAGAACTCCTCGAACAGCTCAAAGAGATACGTACCGCATCAAAGGGGCGTGTGGGCGAACTCACCCCTCTCGGTCACCGCCAGCACCGTGACATAGCTCGCCGCATGGTGGCTAACTTTCCCGAAGTCTTCACACCCGGCACCCATGTGGATGCCAAGTCAACAGTGGTGATACGTTGCATCCTCTCCATGGCTAACGAGATAGCCGAAATGCAGACATTATGCCCCGAACTGATAATAACATGCGACGCTTCACGCACCACCCAGAAAATTCTTGCCTACAACAGCACTGACACTGTGGCTAAGAAACTTGGAAGAGCTGCTGAAAAGAAGTATGGCAAAGAATACGCAAAATCACTTCCAAAGCCTGAAGCATTTTTCAATAAGATATTCACCGACCGTAAGTTTGTGACCGACAGCCTTGATGATATGGAGGTGTTCCATAACATTTTCGACGTGGCTGTCAACACCCAAAGCCACGACAACCAGAAGTCGATGTACGACATCTTCACTCCTGAAGAGCTTCACAACGAATGGCTTGCCAACAACGCCGACTGGTATCTCTCGGCAGGCAACACACCTCTTACTAAAAACCGTGTGCCGTACAATCAGCGAGTGCTGCTGCGCAACATCATAGAGTCAGCCGATACAGCCATGATTTCACCACGTCAAAGTGTGAATCTGAGATTCGGGCATGAATCCATATTGCTCCCCCTCTCCGTGCTTATGGAGCTTAACAATGCCGCTTACGAAACTACTGACCTCACCACACTTGCCGACAATTGGCGTAATTATGAAATCTTCCCGATGGGAAGCAACATTCAGATGATATTTTATCGTCCAGAAAACGACAAAACCATCTCTCCCGACAATGTGCTCGTAAAAGTGCTGCTTAATGAAGCGGAAGCATCTCTCCCAATAGTCCCGGTACAAGGCTCATATTACCGATGGAACGACCTTAGACAATACTACATGAAAAAGCTTGATGCTTTTCCCTCACTTTTCAACGAATAATTATTTTAATTATTTTCCAATCATACTCATTTATGGCAAACGAAATTTTAACATTTATTAGCAAATCGGGGGGAACAAAATGCCTCAACCGGATTATGCTGCTTCTCGTCTGCGCATTTTTGGCTATTAACGCCTCAGCACAGACCCGTTCGATTACGGGTACAGTGACCGATGAATCTGGTGAGCCAATGCCCGGTGTATCTGTTATCATAAAAGGTACCCAAACCGGCATGGCCACCGACCTTGACGGAAAATATTCAGTTAAGGCATCAAAAGGTGCTGTAATTGAATTTTCCTATATCGGTTACATGACCCAGAGCGTAACTGTAGGAGAACGTTCTGTGATCAACATCACAATGAAGGAAGATATCAAGGCTCTTGACGAGGTTGTCGTTGTGGCCTATGGTACTGCTTCCAAGGAATCTTTGACAGGTTCAGTTGCGGTCATCAGCGATAAGGACATTCAGCGCCGTCCCGTGACCTCTGTCACCTCAGCCCTCGAAGGTATGGCTCCCGGTGTGCAGGTCAACGGTTCTACAGGTACTCCGGGTGAATCTCCTGCCATTCTTATCCGTGGTATCAACTCAATCAACGGTACCACCGCACCTCTTTATGTAGTGGACGGTGTGGTATGGAGCGGCCAATACAACGACATCAACCCTAACGACGTTGAAAGCATCTCAGTGTTGAAGGACGCTGCCTCCTGCGCTCTTTACGGTGCAAAGGGCGCAAACGGCGTTGTCCTCATCACCACCAAGAAAGCGAAGAATGTCGGCAATATTGAAGTTACAGCAAAAATCCGTCAGGGTGTCTATCAGCGTGCCCTTCCAGAATACAAACGTCTCGGCTACAACCGCTGGAACGAAGCCATGCTTCAGGCTATCTCAAACGGCAAGGTAACCTCCAACCCCACTGTTTATCCTACCTATGAATCAGCTATGAAGGAGACCATTAGCAACTTCTTCTCTGAGGCTGGTGTTCTCAATCTTTACGGAACAGGTACTGACGGCAGTGTCACTGACGGCGGAGACAAGGTGTTTGACGCAAACGGAAACGTTATCCTCGACCCACTCGCAGCCTACAGCGATACCGACTGGTGGGATGCCATCTCCCGTAACGGTCACCGTCAGGAATACAACGTTAGCGCATCCGGCGCATCAGAAAGATTTAGTGCCTACGCTTCTCTCGGTTATGTAAAAGAAAAAGGTTACCTTCTCAAGACCGACTTCGAGCGTTGGAACGCCCGACTTAACTCTGAGTATCGTCCAACCAACTACCTCAAGTTCGGTTTAGGCGTAACCGCCGCTGAAATTGAGTCAAACCAGCCACAGTTTGATACCGACAACCTCTCATCGACTTCAAATGCCATGTCTTATCAGGGTACCGCACCGGGTCTACCCTATTACGCTCACGACTGGAAAACTGGCGAAATCCTCCGTGATGAAAACGGCAAACCCATTTGGAATACCATGGACGGCTATGCAGCTTTCACCAGCAATAAGGCATATATTCTCCGTGCGAATTCCGAAGATTACGAACGCCTCTCTGTTGACGGTAACGCATTTGCAACTATCTACCTTCCTTACAACTTCGAGGTAACAGTTCGTGGAACAATGAACCGCTACCGTCAGGAAGACACCGAATACGACAGCCCCGTCATAGGTTCCGCACAGGGATTCGGACGTCTCACAAAAACATTCTACAAGCGTGAGACCACTAATTTCCAACAATATATCACTTGGTCACACGACTACGGTGCACACCACATCGATGCCATGCTCAACCATGAGAGCTACAGTCGCTATTACAACTATTCAGAGGTAAAAAATAAGAACCAGCTCTTCCCCGACAACTTCTATCTCAGCAACTTCACTGAAAACGAAGGAACATCAGCTTACGCTTACCGCTATCGTACAGAGACCTTCATGGGTCGTGCCCGCTACAACTGGAACAACCAATACTTCCTTGAGGCAAGCCTCTCACGCGACGCTTCAAGTAAGTTTGACGAAGATAACCGCTGGGGTACTTTCTGGAGCTTAGGTGCAAGCTGGATCATCAACAAGGAAAAATTCCTTAAGGAAGTGGAATGGATCAATCAGCTCAAACTCCGTGCCGCTTACGGTACAGCCGGTAACGACTACACCAGCAACTACTATCCCACATACGACCTGTGGTCGAAATATAGTCATACTCTTGACGGAAATCCCTCTGTGTTCCCTTCCACACTCGGTAATAAAAATATCCGTTGGGAGTCAACCAAGACTCTTGACCTCGCTCTTGAAGGCTACTTCTTTAACAGCCGTCTCAACGCTTCTGTAGGTTTCTTCTCACGTGTAAACGCCGACCTTCTCTTTAACGTACCTCAGGCTCCATCCAACGGTGTCGATGGTGGTGGCGAATCAATGTCACAGTGGCAGAACATCGGTAACATGAGAAACACCGGTTGGGAGATCTTGGTCAGCGGTGACATTATCCGCACTAAGGATTTCAACTGGTCGGCTCACGTAGACGCTACATTCATCAAGAACAAAATCACTAAACTCCCCGCAGGTAACCTTTGGAACTCACCCCGCGCACTCGTTGAAGGCAAGAGCCGTTACGAATACTATACCTATAAGTGGGCTGGTGTGGACATGACTACCGGTCAGTCACTCTATGAAATCAATCAGGATTCCCACGCTTTCGAAACAGAAGTGTTAAATGAAAACGGACAGGGCACAGGTGTTTGGGAATTTGACGAAACAAAATGGCAGTCAAACCTCGACAATGCTGAAAAGAGCAACGCTCTCGTAAAGATCGGTGACAGATACTATACCACCAGTACTTCGTTTGCGTCCAGACATTTCCGTGGCACTTCTCTTCCGACTGTCTATGGTTCATTCGGAACCAATCTCCGTTGGAAAGGACTCACTGTGAGCGCACTTTTCACCTATAGTCTCGGTGGCAAGACACTTAACACAGTCTACAGTGGTATGCTTACACCAAGTGCCGGTTCATCACTTCATGTTGACGCCATCACCAACTCCTGGACTCCAGACATGGCTGAGGGCATCACTGATGAAAACAGAGTAAATCCTAACATCCGACCGCAGATTAATACAGTCAACTCCAGCAACAGCAACGCAAGTAGTGACCGTTTCTTAATTTCAAGCAGCTATCTTGCATTCAAGAATCTCAACATCAATTACGACCTCCCCAGAAAATGGGTTGCGCCTCTCAGTCTTCGTGGTCTCAGTGCCGGTCTCTCTATCGACAACGTAAAACTCTTCACCAAACTCCGTGGTATGAACCCGACCTATAGCTATTCAGGCAGTCAGGGCAACTACTTCGTTCCTTCACGCGTATATTCTTTCGAAATCACAGCACGTTTCTAAAACACCACAATTAAAACTGAAACAATATGAAAAATAGATATATTATCGGCAGCCTCGCTGTGGCACTAATGACTCCGGCATTGGTTTCATGCGGCGACGACTTCCTTAGCGAAGAGCCCCAAACAAGCATTTCCTCTGTGACTGTAAATTCGTCGGAAGAAGGTGCTAATGCGGCTGTAACCGGCCTCGTTCGTCAGATGCAACGTCAATTCGACGATCTTAAAAATGGCAACCTTAATGCATCGGGCGAAACATTCTTTGCCAACGTTTACGGCGAAGGTCTTGGTCCAGACAACAATGCGAGCGAAATTACCAGATATTTAGCATCAGGCTGCAAACCAGCAAACTTTCGATATATGAACAATGGCTGGTGGACCGTTTGGATGTATAACTACGCTTACTCCATCATAGGTTCAGCCAACTCTATTCTGAGTAATATCAACGACGAAACCACTAATGATAATGAACTTTGGCTAAAAGCTTCAGCACTTACCATGCGAGCTCATGCATATACACGTCTCATGCAGGTATATGCTCCACGCTGGATTGACTCTGATAATGGTAATAAGTATTGTATCGTATTCCGTATCAAGTCTGGCGAGCCCAACGACAAGCAGTTCAGTACTTGCAACGAGGTCTATGACCAACTCTACAATGATCTCAACGAGGCTATTGCCTGCTTCGAAAGATCGTCGAAGAAACGTGGCGACCAGCTTTTCTTCGTCGATGAGAACGTGGCTCGTGGTCTTTTAGCCCGTCTCGCTCTGCTGAAAGATGACTATCAGACAGCACAGAAAATGGCTCATGACGCACGTCAGGACTATCCCATCATGTCTGAGAAGGATTATCTTTCAGGCTTCTCGACTGTGAACGATGAATGGATGTGGGCACCGGCAATGGATCCCTTAGGTGTATATTACTGGGGCTTCGGTCCTCACTACGCTTGCAACGGTCACTATGTAAAAAGCTGGGGCTACAGCTCATCGATGGAATATTCCCTCTATAAGCATTTCAAAGAGACTGACGTACGCTCACAGCTCTATTTCGGTCCTCTCTGTGTGAAACATGCTCCTGAGATGGCAGACAAATTCGGTATTACAGAAGAAGACTTCTTTGATCCGAGCCTCTATTCGAACCAAACATATCTTGTCTCAATCACCGGCTCCGGTTCAAAACCGAAAGGTAAAAACAAAGCCATGTGGGATTTCATCAAAGAATATGGTAAGCGTTTTGCATCCCTGCGTCCTGAAGATATCAAAGGTATCTATCCCACTAATAGCAAGGGGATTGCTTTTGGTGTACACTTCAAATTCCAGGGTCTGCCCGACGGCTATACTTCCTGCTGGCCCCCCTATATGCGCGGTGCTGAAATGCTTCTCATAGAGGCTGAGGCTGCCTGCCACAACGGAGACAATGCCACTGCTGTAAATTGCCTCAAGGAACTAATGGCTAAGCGTGATCCCAACTATACCATTCCCGCCACTTCAGGCACAGCACTGCTCGACGAGGTAAAACTTCAACGCCGTCTCGAACTCTGGGGCGAAGGTTTCAACTGGTTTGACTACAAACGCTGGAACGAGGTTATTGAGTTCAAAACCTTCGACAAAAACAATATTGAGAACATGGGTAGCTTCCCTCCCACTGTCGCTGCCACTTATCAGCCCGACTTCATGAACGGCTGGCGTGCCGCCATTCCTCAGAGAGAGTTCACCTATAACAAGACTGCCGATCCTTCACTTGTAGATCAATAATCGATACAAGAGAACATAATTAAATGACTTTTTGCTGTGCCGGTTCCATATCGGCACAGCTTTTTTATATAATTTCATCTATTTTCAGTTAAAATACCCTTCCAACACTAATCATTTATAATTTTGATAAAAGTTAAGTAATTTTCTTGACTCTACTGAAAAAAAACACTACCTTTGCACATTATGTAAGAGCTGAACACATGAGTCAGCATTTTACCATCAAGTTAACCTTTAGTTAACCTTCTAAATCTACATAAGACAGAAATAGAATAAAATCAAATTAAGAATTATAATATCAATATCTAATCACAAATGAAAAGAGTTTATACATTTGGAGATGGTAAAGCCGAGGGTAATGCCTCAATGCGCAATCTCCTTGGTGGCAAAGGTGCGAACCTTGCTGAAATGAACCTTCTCGGTATGCCTGTTCCTCCCGGCTTCACTATCACTACCGAAGTCTGCACAGAATATACCCAGTATGGTCGTGACGAAGTGGTGAAACATCTCACCAAAGATGTGCATGAAGCTATCGCCCACGTTGAGTCACTCACCGGCACAAAGTTTAACGACCCTGCTAATCCACTTCTCGTATCAGTACGTTCAGGTGCCCGCGCATCAATGCCCGGTATGATGGATACAGTCCTCAACCTCGGTATGAACGATGCCACAGTTGAATCTCTTGCCAACAAGAGCGGCAATCCCCGCTTCGCATGGGACAGCTACCGCCGTTTCGTGCAGATGTATGGCGATGTCGTGCTCGGCATGAAGCCTAAGAGCAAAGCTGACATCGATCCGTTTGAAGAAATCATGGATAAGGTGAAAGAGGAAAAGGGCGTGAAACTCGACACTGAGCTTGACGTTGACGACCTCAAGAACCTCGTGAAGCTTTTCAAGGGTGCAGTTAAGGAACGTACCGGCAAGGACTTCCCCGATGACGCTTGGGAACAGCTTTGGGGCGGTATCTGCGCTGTGTTTGACAGCTGGATGAACGAACGCGCCATCCTCTACCGCCGTATGAACCAGATACCCGAAGAATGGGGTACCGCTGTCAATGTACAGGCTATGGTTTACGGTAACATGGGTAACAATTCCGCTACCGGCGTGGCATTCAGCCGTGACGCCGCTACCGGTGAAAATATATTTAACGGCGAATACCTCATCAACGCTCAGGGCGAGGATGTGGTTGCCGGTATCCGCACACCTCAGCAGATCACTGTGGAAGGTTCACGCCGCTGGGCTGCCCTTCAGGGTATCAGCGAAGAGGTTCGTGCTGAGAAATATCCTTCACTTGAAGAGTCAATGCCTACTTGCGCTGCCGAGCTTATCGCTATCGCAGGTCGTCTTGAAGACTACTACAAGGATATGCAGGATATGGAATTCACCATTCAGGATGGTAAGCTCTGGATGCTTCAGACCCGTAACGGTAAGCGCACAGGCGCTGCTATGGTGAAGATTGCCATGGATCTCCTCCGTGCAGGTGAAATCGATGAAAAGACTACCCTACTCCGTATGGAGCCTCAGAAACTTGACGAGCTTCTCCACCCGGTATTTGACAAGGCAGCTCTCAAACGTGCGAAGGTTGTTGCCAAGGGTCTTCCCGCATCACCCGGTGCAGCTGCTGGTCAGATAGTATTCTCTGCCGAAGACGCTGAATCTTGGTCGGAAAAGAAACGTAAAGTCGTTCTCGTACGTATCGAAACTTCTCCTGAAGACCTCCGTGGTATGGCTGTGGCTCAGGGTATCCTCACAATGCGTGGCGGTATGACTTCTCACGCTGCCGTTGTGGCTCGTGGTATGGGTAAATGCTGCGTGTCAGGTGCTGGTGAAATCCGTGTTGACTACGCTGCCAAGACTGTAGAAATGGGTGGTAAGGTATATAAGGAAGGTGACTGGATCTCACTCAACGGTTCTACCGGTGAAGTTTATGACGGTCCCGTTCCCACTACTGAACCTGAACTCGGCGGTGACTTCGGCGCAATCATGAATCTTGCTGCCAAGTACACCAAGACTCTTGTCCGCACTAACGCCGACACTCCCCGTGACTCTAAGCAGGCACGTCACTTCGGCGCACAGGGTATCGGTCTTTGCCGTACAGAACACATGTTCTTCGAAGGCGACCGTATCAAGGCTGTACGTGAGATGATTCTTGCTTCTGACGAAGAAGGTCGTCGTCACGCACTCGCTAAGCTTCTCCCCATGCAGCGCGGCGACTTCGAAGGTATCTTCGAAGCTATGGACGGCTACGGAGTGACTATCCGTCTGCTCGATCCCCCGTTGCACGAATTCGTGCCTCATCAGACTGCTACTCAGAAAGAGCTTGCAGCTGAAATGGGTCTCACCCTCGAAGAGGTTAAGGCTAAGGTTGACTCACTTGAGGAATTCAACCCGATGCTTGGTCACCGTGGTTGCCGTCTCGGTATCACTTATCCTGAAATCACTGAGATGCAAACTCGCGCCATCATCGAAGCAGCTCTCGCTGTTAAGGCTCGTGGCATAGATGTACATCCTGAAATCATGATACCTCTTGTAGGTTCACTCAAGGAAATTCAGAATCAGGCTGATGTCATCAACATCACTGCAGCTAAGGTATTTGAAGAAAAAGGTCAGAGCGTACCTTACAAGGTAGGTACTATGATCGAAGTTCCCCGTGCAGCCCTCACTGCCAATGAAATCGCACAGGTTGCCGACTTCTTCTCATTCGGTACTAACGACTTGACTCAGATGACCTTCGGATTCTCTCGTGACGATGCTCCCAAGTTCCTCAAATTCTACAAGGAACACGGTATCATCAAGACCGATCCGTTTGAAGTACTCGATCAGGAAGGTGTTGGTCAGCTCGTAAGAATGGGTGTTGAGAAAGGTCGTGCCACTAAGCCCGAACTCAAAGTGGGTATCTGCGGCGAACATGGCGGCGAACCTTCATCAGTTAAGTTCTGCGCTCGTCTCGGCATGAACTATGTATCTTGCTCACCCTTCCGTGTGCCCATCGCACGTGTAGCTGCGGCCCAGGCTGCCATCGAAGAATAATAGCAAGATGATTTGATCAAATTCGGACAGATTTTATCTGGCACTGAACAAACATCTTTATAATATCACAGTATCGTTTGAGTATCTGATGCTCAAACGATACTTATTTTTATCCTCAGAGGTGAACTTATTATATGATGCAGTGTTTTTTAGGTATAAGTTAAACTCACTATTAATAACATCATATAGTTATGGCTACAAAAAAAAGCATTAAAGGCACTAAGACCGAGAAAAACTTGGTCATAGCCTATATGGCAGAATCATCCGCCTATACACGTTACACATATTACGCACAGCAGGCTGAAAAAGAAAATTATTTCCCAATCTCTGAGATATTCAAAGAAACAGCCAATAATGAAATACGCCACGGCAAGGTTTTCTTCAAGATGCTTGAAGGAGGATCAGTTGAATGCCAGATGCCGGTTGATGCCGGTGTGATTGGCGACACTGCATCAAATCTTGCAACAGCTGCTCACGAAGAACTCGTGGAAGGCGTACAGCTTTACACTGACGCCGCCAAAGTTGCCGATGAAGAGGGCTTCCCTGAAATAGCATCTCATTTCCGTGCAATAGCAGAGGTTGAGAGCCGTCATCATAAACGTTTCGAACGTTATCTTGAACAGGTAAAAACCGGCACTGTATGGAAACGAGAGAAACCTATCAAATGGAAATGCCTTGTATGCGGTTACGTATATGAGGGCACAGAACCTCCTGTAAAATGTCCGGGCTGTGACCATCCTCGTGAACACTACATGGCTATGGATATTGAAGACGAATAACTCTTACTTAGTATTCGATACTAATACATTGAAAAAACGCACATACACCGCTGAATCAATGTGATTCATGCAAAAAGTTAACCTCGCAAGCTTCATGCCTTGCGAGGTTTCTTTTTTCAAAGAGCCGCGAGTGGGACTCGAACCCACGACCTTCTCGTTACGAATGAGATGCTCTAACCGACTGAGCTATTGCGGCTTGCTATTTCATAACTTCTCCCCGAACTAAGTATATCGCCGGGAGGTGTAGAAAAATATCCGCAAAGTTACTATTTATTTCCTACACTAAAAAATTTATTTCCCTCCGAGGGTCTGCTTGCTGAAAGTAAAGTCTATTTTAGCGTTATCAAGATCAAGGATTGCCATCACAGGCTCTGTGACGTAGGGTGTGATAGTGCTGACCTGAGTGGATGTGCTGCCATAACCGTAGCCATAGTAATAGCCGTAATAGCTATTGGAAGAGCCGGTAGTATAGAATGACACTTGCACAGGACAGATCACGAATTCAACATCATCATCGGTCACTTCACCTTTCTTTACCAAATCCACTATATAATCACGCATTGATGAGAATTTGTAGCTCTTCGTATTGCTGTCGTATATAGCGTAGAATGATGACAGATTATCATTGATCTGTGTAGTGGCAAAGAATTTGTCTTTCTGGGATTTCTTCACCATTAATATATATGGCGGAGGGAGCAAACCGTAGTCGTTGGAAATATCCTTGGCAGGAATTGAAAAATTCAATCCGTTGATGACTGCGAGAGAACCGCTCTGACTGTAATACTTGTCAAGGATATCACGAGCGGGGAATGTAAACTCAACATCGTAACCTGTAGGTCCCACCAAAATAGTCTCCCCTTCCTGAGCCATAGACTGAAGGTCGGATGACATCTGATAAGTGATATTATTATTGGATATAACCTCAGGTGTCACGCCCATGTAGGATGACACGTGATATAAGGTGGTGTCACGAGGATTTTTCTCATCGTTAATTTTATGAACCGAATGGTAATACACATTTATGCGGTTACTATTTATACGAGTCACACGACCGGAACCGAATGAGTTGGCGATATACAGACCGGGGAACCATTTAGCAAACGCCTGAGGTGTCTGCAAGGTCTGCGGTGAGTTAAGAAACAGGTCATAGAGTTTCAAGCCGATTTCACGCGGGAGATCAACATATATGCTCTTATATATCGCTCCGTTGCCGTCAGTGCTGATATCGGCTCCGTCAATGAGAGCAGAATATGTAGTGCCACCAAGCGGCTTAGATGAGTCGTAATATCCGGTCGGGTCAAAATCGCTATATATCGGCGATGGCAGTTGCTTGTTGAGCAGATATACCTGCAATCCCATGGGGACAGTAGAGTCACCGGCGAATGCTCCACGATACATGCACAGCTCAAGTTTCACCGAGTCTATATAGTCTGCTTTAACCCCTAATGTGTCTATGCTTGATGCAGGCATATACTGGCATACGATGTCAGAAGAAAGCACGCCATAACCGTCAGCCTTTACACTTCCCAATAATTGCAGGATTGTACGCGACTGCACAAGATCATTGCTGACAGGACGTCCGGACACTGTGAATGCCGAATCCATGACTATTTCCACTTCGTCCTGAACCAGACTTGCACCAGCTGAAGAAGAATCCTCGCACGAAACTACAGCGAGCATCGAGAGAAGACCGACAGCAAAAAATGCTATTTTTTTCATTATTTAATATATACGTAGATAAAATCTGACATTCGGAACAATCCTCTATTCCTCTGTCAAGGTACGATAGAAATTAACATACTGAGCTGAACGTGGTTCGGAAGCATCGTATGGAAGGAATGGCTTGCTTGTTGAGGCGGCATATTCCACAAGTTCCGGATCAACATCATCAGTAACTTGTATAATGGCATCGGCATATTCCATAGCAAGCTTATTAAGCTTCTTGAAATCTACCGGCTCATTTCCGAAAATGCGGAGATCATCCTCGGTGAATTCGCTCATGATTAGTTTTTCGACAAAACGCGGATCAAGGGTTCCCTCGAACTTATCGGGATGAAGCGCAAACACAATCTTCGAATTGCGGAATGTCGGATCGTCATTATATTTACGGCGCAAATAGAGAGGAGCAAGAGCCGAAACCCAACCGCTGCAATGTATCACAGCCGGCTGCCAGCGAAGCTTCTTCACAGTTTCTATGACACCCATGGTGAAGAACATCACACGTTCATCGTTATCTGAAGGGAGCAAGTCTGTCTCAAGTCCTTTTTCCGGCATCGGCTGGAAATAATCATCATTGTCGATGAAATACACTTGCATACGTGATGGCAACAACGTTGCGACCTTGATAATCAAAGGATGGTCAGCGTCGTCTATTATCAAATTCATGCCGGAGAGTCGAATCACTTCGTGAAGCTGATTACGACGCTCGTTTATACAGCCATATCGTGGCGTGAAAGAGCGCACTTCAAACTCTTTACCGTGGATGCCTTGTGGCACATCGCGCCCGAGCACAGACATAGGCGTTTCCGGAAGATAAGGGGCGACTTCCTGGGAGATGAATAATACTTTTTTTGCCTCCATTTAGGGATATTCTAATAGAAAAATGCAAACCCTCGTCAGAATCTTTTGAACTCCTTAGGGCAAGCTCTGTGTTTATGTGATTCAGATTGCAAAGTTACGAAAAATATTTGATTTTTCCATCCTGTCGCACAAACAATACACAAATTTTAATATTCACGGCGGCGTAACAGGAGAATCACCTGTAAAAATATGTCAAAAACGTTGCGAGAAACAATTATTTTAATCATTTTTAAGTTGACTTTTGGTCAAAAATTCGTACCTTTGCACGAATTATGTGCTTTAAGTAGACATGAGACAATTAAAAATCACAAAATCAATCACCAATCGTGAGAGCGCTTCTCTCGATAAATTCCTTCAAGAGATTGGTAGAGAAGACCTTATCTCAGTGGAGGAAGAAGTCGAACTTGCCCAGCGCATTCACAACGGAGATCAGAGAGCACTCGACAAGCTCGTTCGCGCCAACCTCCGCTTCGTAGTATCAGTAGCCAAGCAGTACCAGAACCAGGGTTTAAGCTTGCCTGACCTTATTAACGAAGGCAATCTCGGCTTGATTAAAGCAGCGCAAAAGTTTGACGAGACCCGTGGTTTCAAGTTTATTTCTTACGCAGTGTGGTGGATTCGCCAATCCATCCTGCAAGCATTGGCAGAACAGAGCCGTATAGTACGTCTTCCGCTCAACCAAGTAGGCTCGCTTAATAAAATAAGCAAAGCATTGTCCAAATTCGAGCAGGAGAACGAACGCAGACCGTCGCCTGAAGAGCTTGCAGAGAAACTTGACGTGCCTGTCGATAAGATAGCAGACACGTTGAAGGTGTCGGGCCGTCACATCTCAGTTGACGCACCATTCGTCGAAGGCGAGGACAACAGCCTTCTCGATGTGTTGACAAACGATGATTCACCAATGGCTGACGCCACATTGACTCAGGAATCGCTTTCAAAAGAGGTGGAACGCGCATTGAAGCAACTTCACGACCGCGAACGCGAAATCCTCAAAATGTTTTTCGGCATAGGCTGCCAGGAAATGACACTTGAAGAAATTGGTGCTAAATTTGACCTCACACGTGAACGTGTGCGTCAGATTAAGGAGAAAGCCATCCGCCGCCTCAAAGGGCAAAAAAGCCATCTTTTAAAGGCTTATCTCGGGCAATAAAAACTTATTTTTCTATTTTTCCGGACATACAGATTCCGGAGAAAATCGAAATTAAAGGCGCAAGGCCTCATCTATCCGGGGACCATCCCCTTAATGACAGTTGAGACCTTCGCCTTTTTAATTTTCACATTCATCTATTTCAAATATCTTACCTAAAAACCATGAGCTCAGCATTATTATCACTACTGCTTTCAATCACAGTGACCGTAAGCAATCCGCTTGACACTCCCCGTGAGAATGTGCCGGTCGTAATCCCCATCAACCAAAAAGAAGAAGTACGCTCCGTCAGCATCAAGGAATACCCCACCCTGCCCTATCAGCTTGACGACATAAATCAGGACGGGAAAGCCGATGAGCTTGTATTGCTGCTCGACATACCTGCAAAAGGCAAAAAGACATTGACCATCAACATGTCGCCAAAATCCAAGGACACAACATTTGAGCCAAAGACCAATGCCTACATTCGCCTTAACGACAAGAACAAGAAACATCCTAAAATCACAGCCATAGCCTACCCCGGTGATGTGAAAAATCTGGAGATGTATAACAGCATACACGGACACGGGGCTGTGCTGGAAGGCTTGAATAATGCAATACGTGTATATATGGACAACCGCCAGAGTGTTGACCTATATGCTAAAAACAAGCCGCAGCTTGAACTTGACACAACCGGATTTTACACCACACGCGAACAGCTCGCACAGGGATATGGCAGAGACATACTTTGGGCTGGAAAATCAGTCGCATTAGGATCTTTCAGAGGCTATCAGAACAACTCCCCGGTCACAATTGACACTGTAAGCTCACGCGGACAACGAATCATAACCACAGGTCCCCTGCGTTCCATAATTGAAGTCGAGGACAGAGATTGGATCTACAACGGAAAGCCTCTTCACATGACCCAGAGATATACCATGTATGGAGGTCATCGTGACGTTGAAGTTGATATCAAGATTTCAGGCGCACCCGTTTCCAACAAATATTGCACCGGAATACAAAAACTTGAAACTGACAACGAAGGTTTTATCAAGAAAGACGGACTCGCCGGCAGCTGGGGCTCAAACATCCCTGATAAAGGGATGAAAGACCTTACCGACACTCTCGGCTTGGGCATATACGTACCCACACCCTATCTCGTTGAGACCAAAGAGGACGATGTGAACTATCTTACCGTATTAAAACCGGACGCAAAAGGCAACATCCGTTACACATTCACATCCGGCGCAATGCGTGACATCACCTCACCACATTCAGCTGAAGATTGGTTTACATACCTGCGTAAATGGCAGAAGGAATTACAAAATCCAGTAAAGGTAACTATACGTAAATAACCTTTGCCTAAGACATCCGATACCTATAATAAATAACTTCCGGGAGTGTATATCTCGGAAGTTATTTATTATAATACACCCCGACGAAATATAGACTGCTAAATCCACATTACCATCCAAAGCTTATAAATCGCTATAGCGCAAACAAATATGACAATCAGGCAAAGTTACTACACTGAAACGTTCAAAAAAATTAATAAAATATTTGCATATTTGAAAAATACTGCCTAACTTTGCATCGCTTTTTGAGAGAACAACGAACAAACCGGTCAACAACCAAGACCAGCTAAGTTCAAACTCCGATAAAAGTTGGTAAACAAAGATTCGCTAGCTCAGCTGGTAGAGCACAACACTTTTAATGTTGGGGTCCTGGGTTCGAGCCCCAGGCGGATCACAGAAGTATTCGGCAGAATACTGCAAAACACTGCAACTGGTTCAGTAGCAGTGTTTTTTCTTTATGTCCAAACGGCATCTGAGTGCGCCCTGTGCGATACACGCATGGGCAAATCGTGGGCAAATAATCCGTGGGCATTTTTGCCCACGATTGAAAATCCCGATACCTTACTCTCGCGGTATTAGAACTTTAGAGATGAATTCCCGCATTTATGGTGGGGTTCTGAACCTAAAATAGCCATCAGAAGCCTCAGATTTCGCGGGAATTGAGCGAATATTAACATCTGTTATATATTGTAGGTCGTATAGTATTGCGATATAACATATATTAACATGATTCGCTCAATTTAAGCTGAAATTAGTGTTGAATTGAGATTATTCTTTCTCAAACTCTGCCATGATTTCATAGAATTGCATCATTCCGCCGTGGGCATTTTTTGAATGGGTACTTGTTGCCCACGATTTTGCCCACGATTGATGAGTCACGGCACTGATTTTATGCCTTTTAGATTTGCATATGTGGAGAAAAATGATTATATTTATTAACCCTTTTAATCCACCTCTATGTTACACGACAGTTATTTCACACTGGCGTTCTTCGTGAGAAAGAACCGACCGTTGAGAAACGGTGAACTTCCAATCTTTGCCCGTATCACTGTAAGTGGTCAGCAATCCGAGCTCTACATCGGTAGAAGCGTTGCCCCCGAACTATGGGATCAAAAGAGAAATGTTGCAACGGGTCGCGCTAAAAAGGAACTTGAACTCAACAAGTACCTTGAGAATATCCGCACCCGTTTCAATGAAATCCACAATATGCTTCTTCGCGAGAACAAGCTTGTGAATCCGAAAGTCCTCCGTGACCACTATCTTGGCACAGTGGAGAAACCGAAGATGCTTTGCGACGTGTTTCGCGAAGTGAACAAGCAGCGCAAAGAAGAGTTCGAGCGTGGAGACATCTGTGCCGCCACCCTCGGACGATGGGAACGCTGTGTCACCTATCTGGAGGAGTTCATGGGACTCACCCAGAACACCAAGGACATCCCTATCAAAGAAGTCAGCAGAGGCTTCATTCAGGACTTCGAGCACTTCCTGAGAATGACAAAGCAAACGGCCAACAACACCACAGTCCGCTACCTGCGTTACCTGAAAAATGTGATGCAGTATGCAATGGCACACAAATGGGTCTCTGAAGATCCCTTCGTGGGCAAACGCTTCAAGCGTACAGTAGCGGAAAGAGAATTTCTGACAGAGCCGGAACTGCAAGCGATGATGAATGTTGACCTGCATGAGTTTCCGAGATTGGAAACAGTACGCGACACATTCGTGTTCTGCTGCTTCACCGGACTCGCTTTCATCGACATCTCGTCGCTGAAACGTAGCGACATCTATGTTGATGCCGACGGCAACAAGTGGATACGCAAGCATCGGGAAAAGACAGGAGAACTCAGCACCATCCCGCTTCTGGAAATACCACAGAAGATAATGGAGAAATATGCCGACCATCCAAAAGTTGTTGCCGATGACGTGGTGATACCGGTTTTCTCCAACCAGCGCACAAACTCATATCTGAAAGAGATAGCATCGCTGGCTAAAATCAAGAAACACCTGACGTCGCATATAGCCCGCCATACCTTTGCGACAATGTCGTTGGCCAATCATGTGCCAATCGAAAGCATCTCGAAGATGCTTGGGCACGTGGATATAAAGACGACCCAGATTTACGCAAAAATGCAGGACCACACCATCTATGAGGATATGGAGAAAATGCGCCAGAAGTTCAATTCCAAAGGATAAGATAGATTTATCCTAATCAAAACAAATGACCGCCAGGGCTATTCCCGGCGGTCATTCGCATAATGTATTCAGTATGACGGTCTATAACTGGCGTTCAGTAAATTCTCAAGATCCTGCTCTGCAATCAGGAGTTTTCCTCCAATTTTGTAATGAGGAACGGTTCCTTTGTCAATCATATCGAAAATAGTACGCCTCGAAATGTGAAGCCTTTCGGATACTTGCCTTACGGTAAGGAATCTTCGGCCATTAAGCATCGGATAATACTCTTTGCCTAAATGCTCACATTTTTCAATAATACTGTTAGCATGGTGGAAAAACATTCTCACCCTGCTATCATTCCGGTCAATCAGCGTTTTCATCGTTTTATCAAAGCATCTACATCATGTCCCTTGTAACGGTTGGCTTTCCCTAATTTGGCATAAGGAATGAGACCATGCTCTTGATATGACCTTAAAGTCCGTGGCGCGATATTCAAATATTCGCATACAAATTCTCCACTTACCCAATCGGACAACTTTTTGTCAACCAGTTTTTCAAACATCACCGAAACGATAGTATGGAGCATTTCCATATGATTAACCATATCTTCAAACACCGACTCTTCGATGTGGACGGTTCTTATACTCTGCATTCAATATCACATTGAAGTAAGGTTATAAAATGGCGGCGGCTCGCAAACCGCCGCCATTAAAGTGCTGACAATATAAAGTCAGCGTGGTTGTGGGTCAGACCGCAGGGCGGAATGAGTCCGTATCAGGAACCCGTACATGGGTCGGCTGATAATTGGCGTCCAGAGCCAGCACCGAGGAGAATCTCTGACCGTCTTCAATCTGAAGACCCTTGACCTCGGAAGTGTAGAAGAACGTCAGTAACTGACGTGTAAGTTCGGGTGTTAGTCTGCGCCCGAGATATGAATCGGCGATGCGGTAGTTACATTCGGCGCAGCGGATGTTGTGGTTTGCATGGTAGATGGCGTGGGCTCCGCAGACGGGGCATACAGTCCCGGCATACTCGCTGTCGATGAGCTTGCCGTCGAGCATCTCCGCAGTAAAGGAATAGAGCCACTCGCCAAAATCGGCGATGCACTGTTTGCCGGTGCCGATTCCGGCCGCAAGTGAATCGGCATCGAACTGGAATGCCACGAGGTTGGCCCCGGGGTATAGACGGCCGATGTTGTCCATAATATCCTCGGCTGTCTCGGAAAGGAATATCATTCCCTCGCATTCTTTGACGAGATTCTTGCCTATAAGGGACGATATTACACTGCCGAAGTCATCTCCTTTTACCCTGAAAGGCATTTCGGAGTCGGTAAACTCCTGCATGAGAGTGGAGAGAACCGAAGTCAGGTCGTATGTTATGGCCGGAGAGGGAGCAATCTCCCTGACGACAGCTTCGATGAACGGCTCACCGCACAGCGATATTCCGAGGGGCGCGTTCTGCACCCGTGATGCAGATAGGGTGTGCGTGAAGTCGATACCTCCCGTTGAATAGGAGATTTTGCCGGTTGTGTTCAGGCCGGAGCCTTTTACGGCGTTTTTGCGGTCGCGTATGAGCTGATAAAGGCTATTCTCTGCACGACTCATACTTGCCACCGGATTGGCGATTGTCGTGATGGATGCCTCATGGGTGAAGGGAGATGTGATTACACCACGGTTGAACAGGTTTCGGGCGGTGGACATTGTACGCCCTGGGAGAAGATGCAGTTTGCGGAACGCCTCTGTCTGGAGTGTGGTCGTGCTGAACAACTGCGGTTGCTTGTCGTCGATGCTGATTTCCATCTCCACGGGGAGCATCGTGGGGAAATTAAGTGACTTCAAGGTGGCTTCCGCTTCCTCGATGGTGTCCCACGATTGTTCGCTCATCATTCCCATTCCTGTACCGGGATTGAGACAGAGCTTGAAGGTGGATGGAGAACGGAACGATTCGTCAATGTGCTCGTCAAGGGCTCGAAGGAAGTCGAGGACTACAACTTCGCGGCGAGTGAGGTTGACATTAGGAAAGCCTATGAGATGAAGAGCGTTGTTGAAGTTATAGTTGAACGCGGAATCCATAGCCATGCTTACCAGTCCTGTCTGTGCGAGACGGTGGAGTTGACGCCCGGACTCTCTGGTCGTCAACGCCGAAACGATGTCCGGACGGCGAAGGCTGTCAAGCCACATACGGGAGGTCTTTTGCCCTACATTGAAGTGACGGCACAGGTTGTCGAAACGGGCCTGGGCATCGGCTCCGCTTTCGGAGGCGAATACCACTTCGCTTGCTGCGAGGATGGCTTTGCGTACTGCTCCCTCGAAACCGCGCTGACATTTACGGCGGTTCTGACGCAGATTGTACGTCGAGGGGATATAGGGCAACTTGCCCAGAGTGTTGATGTCGAGTTTTCTGGGTGTCAGGAAATCCTGCGGTACTGCGATTACAGTGAGGTCGTCGCTGCTGAAGATACCGGATATTTTGCCGGGGGTCGCGTTGAATGCCTTGGCGATAGCCTTGGCTGCGCGGGGGTTCTCGGTAATTATTACCATTTTGTGAGAAATAATTTTAGTGAATAAATATGGCGGGGAGTCATGGGACTCCGAGGCTACCCGCCGTTAATTAAAGATTCAGGATAGAGTGGTTGGTCATCAGGGTCTTGGACCTTTGGGCTTTTTCTTTGACGTCGCCTGTGCGTCCGGCTGCTTCTGCCGGGCCTTCTGCTGTTGGTTCTTCGGTTCAGTCTGTCCCATATCCAGCTTGTCGGTCACGTTCTTTGTGGCTTCATTTGTCTTTCCCTGAAGGTTGATCGCCGCCTGTACCTTGCTTGCGTCAGCAAAACCGACCACTTTGCCGTTTTCAAAGACTCCGAAGCTGCTCTCCGGCATTTTCTTCTCCTTGTTGAATTGAAGATAGACCATGTAATCCTTACCCTCGACATTGAGGATGCCGACCTCGACATTGTTCCCGGCAAGATACTCGTCCTGCTTTTTCTCGTCCATCGGGATTCGATACCACTGTCTGAGTCGCTTGGGATTGCCTTCCGCATCGGTAAAGTTGTACACCTTTTTCTTCGCAGTGGACTCTGACTGCTCCGCTGCCTCCTTCTGAGCGACGTTCTCGCTCTGCTTTAAGGATGTCATGTTTATAAGACCGAGGTCGCGGCGGTCAATGCTGTACCGCAGGTCAGCCTTGAAGTGCCGGCCGTCCTTGGTGATGATTTCTCGGTCACGGAGTGTTCCTCCATTTTTGAGTTGCATGATTTCCTTGATGTCAAGTTCGATATTGCAGATTTTATTCTTGACATACACATCCTTATACGGGATGCTCTGGATTTCGTTTGTGAGCTTGTCAAGATGGACAATGCTTGGCTCCTTCTCGCCGGTCTTGGGGTTGATGAGTTCCACGGGGTGCGAGATTGCACCGTCGTTGAGCAACTCGGTCTTCTCTTCCTCTGAAAACAGGTAGCCGTTATAGGCTTTGTCGAGTTGCGGCTCAACCTTTTTGATATGCGGCGAGAGTGTGATAGTTCCATCCGGATTGTGTTTGAACGAAAGACGAGCCTCCAATTCATGTTTTTCTCCGTCGATGGTCGTGGTAAGCTTTGCCAGACCGGGCGATTTGTGATTATAGAGCATATCGGTCAGTTGTTTCTGCTCTTCAAGGTCATGGCGTGTGATGCCCCATTCCTTTTCTATACGCTCCCAGTCCACTTTGTCAGGATCGACCTTCGGATACTTTTTGTTTTCGGCAGAGACATTTGAGGTTTCTTTGACATTCTGCGTGTAAGTATCTGCCTTTACCGCATATGGGTCAAGCATCTGCTTGTTTGCCTCGGGATTTTCAAGCAGAGTTGCAAGTGCCCGGCCTTCAGTGTCAAAGTTACCGGCAGCTACTTTGAAAAAACCGAATAGCGAAGGATTTTTAGCCTGTCGAATGAAGTTGGACATAAACGCTTCAAGCGGATTCTGCCCTTTGCTGAACTTAACGAGGTCGCTCAGCGATGCCGATTTCACATCGGCCATTTTGGGTGAGCCGTCAGGATTCTGCCCGGTCACCGCGCCGATTTGCCCAGTTTCGTTATTATGGGCAATCAGCACATTGGGTTCATCTTGGTTGTTTTCCATAGAAAATAACTTGGATTAAAACTGTTGATTGTTTCCCTCACGGGATTTTATTCTCTCTTTTCCGACAAGGAGGAAATTCCTGTCGATAAAATCATCGAAACTTCTTTGAGTCACGAACTTCAGATTGCCAACTTTCGCTGTATATATTTCAAGCAAACCGGCCTCTGCATATCGGAGGAATGTCCGGGGCTTGACACGGAAAGCCTCCGTGAGGGTTTCGAGCGGAATAATGGGTTCTCCTTTGAATGTGAGGGAAAGTTTCGGTGCTTCCTTTTGTATGGCGATGAGAGCGTCTGCGCCGGTAAGGAAGTCTGGGTCGGTATCCAACCGTCTGCCCTTGCTCATTCAGGTGGTGGTTTTGTGTTACACATGATTTGTTATGATTTTGTTGTCACCGGGAATATCCGCGGTTTCGATAATCATAACCGCATGGTTTGGAATTTGACTTGAAAATTTTTCAGAAAAGGTGTAATGTATTGATTTAGGGATTGATAGGCGCGGCTGAATATATTTTGCCAATTTTCGGATAATCGGCAAATATTTCCGAATCGGTAAAAATTTCTGGTGCTAAATAGGGTCAGGATGGTTCATTTTAATGTGATAAATTTGATTTGCCTATCCTCACGGACAGAAAAATAGCGTATAGGCTTTCCGATTTTCTGCTGGCTCTGGACGTGCCAATAATCCATCGTTGTTACCTATACGCTATGCTTGAAGCATAGCATAAGATGCAACGTGAGTTGGATTATGTCGTAAATTGTCCAGATTTACAGAAAAGCTCGCGTAATCTTATGTTATTCTAATATCGAGTGCGATCAACTCTTTAATCGCGGCATATTTGATTTCAAATACAAAATTAACAATTTTTTCTGAATCAGACACTCACCTTCTGTGCAATCTTGTTGCCATCGGAATCAAGACCATACTTTTTACGTTTGTTATTGAGTGTCCTGTCGCACATTCCGAGCAATGCCGCAGCATCTTTAAGAGACGGAGTTGACTTTATTGCGAAAACAATCCTCGATTCTTCATCAAGTCCGGCGATTGCCACTGCGGGAGCAACATCGAAGTCGGTGCAACAGTCTTTTTGAAGATTGCTGACTGTTACACGCCCGGTAGTGGATACGGCCGCACATTGTGTTACCGTATTTCGCAGTTCTCTGGCATTGTATGGCCAGTTGTGACCTCTCAACATATTAAGAGCACCGGGAGTAACCTGACATATCGGTTGATTATGAGTCTCGGCAAATTCTTTCAGGAAGAATTTCGTGAGGGGTTCCACATCTTCCGGATTATCATGAAGAGAGGGTATGACGACAGTTGTTGTCGCTGTATTGTGCATCAAAGCATGATTGAATGAGCCGTTGGCAACTTTCTCTTTGATTGAGACATCAGCAGTCGCTATAATTCTGACATCATATTTTCCCGATTCGATTTCTGCGAGAATCAAGGATTGGCCATGAGTGCAGAATGAATGGATATTTTTGATAACGGCGATTCCTCCGTTTGCTTTCTCGAAGCATGAGCGGATATGACAGGCGGGTGTTACATCCCCAAGAGTTTCCATAATAAAATCGGGATAGGTTATAATAACCATCGGCTTGTCTGCCCTGTTACTTTTGTTGTGCATATAACGGGCGAATCGTTCCTTCCCAAGACCAGGTTCGCCAATAATCATGACGTTGACATCAAGTGTCGCAATGCGGTTGAGACAATTCATGGCATTTGTGAATGCCATGCAACTCCTTGGGTATGGAGTAATGCGGTCACCCACACGTCCTTTTTGGGGGAGATGACGATTGACTTTGCCCAACAATTCTTTGTCAAATGTCTGTTGTTGAACATAGTCGATAGCTTTGTGCTCACTCAGGGCGTTACGCACATCCATAGATGAAAGATTTGTTCCATAGACAATCACAGGATGGTTGATACGAACTTTCCGTAGATTGACAATGAACTCCGGGGCCTGATTCCCCTCACTGTCTCCTATTCTGAAGTTAACGAGGACAAGAGAGCCGAATGGTAACTTTTTAGCCTCCTCAATACCAGCTTTCATAGATGTTGCAGAAACAGGATCATGCCCTCCTTTTCGGAGGATAGCCCCTGCCTCACGGTAGTCACCGGGACCACCTACGATTAGGATTTTCGCCATAGGCATGGATATTTAGAATTAAAAATTAGTTGGTCTAAGATGCGTTATTGGAATATTAACAAACTGTAAGAGTTTTTAGATGATTGATGACAAATTTTTATCGTAATCAATATTACGCATACAATTAAAGTCGAAAGCGTATGTTTCTATATATTGAGGACGGCTCTGCAACCATTGACTTTTTTGAACTGTTTGTCTGAGATGTGTTATCTTTAACCTCGACCCTTTGAGCCTCAGGATGCTGCTTGTTCTCTTCGCCGTCCTGCTCCTCCTTCTTGGAAGCGAGTTGGGCGGTAATTTTGCGGTCAAGGGTGGCGAGGTCGGATTTGAGTTGCTTCAATTCGCTTTCCTTGCCCCAGACTTTGGCGATGATGCCTTCAAGTATCGGAACATCCGCTTTCATCTTGGCTGTGCGCTCTTCATATTGCGCCACAATGCCGGGTATTTTCTCCAGAGCGTTGACGAAGTTCATGCAGGCGGCATGGGTGTCGGACATGGCGATGAAGCCGTTGTTGAACTTGTATTTGTAGTTGCCTTCGACCACAAAGCGGTTTTGAACTGTCTCCTTGCCGTCAGCCAAGACACGCTCCGAGATAATACTGATGGGGAAGCCATAGACCTCTCCGATGCGCCTGTACTGACCGTGGGTGTCGGTTTTCATCGCCAGACCTTGCAGGTGGATACCCATGTTCTGCTCGTCACGAAGGTTGCAGGTGTCGATAGTGAGATTGTTGACGGGATTGCCGTCTTTGTCTCGCTGAACGACTACCGCATAGCGGGCTGCATCCTCTTTCATACGACTGATTGCCGCCTCGTTGTAGGTAATATCATGGCTGATGGTCTGGAGCCTGAACTTGGAATCGGAGATGCCCTTGTTGTGGGCTTTACGCTCTGACTCCAGTGCCGCGATACGCTTTTCAAGTTTAGCCTTTTCGAGAAGATCGGTGTTGCCACTGAGAATAGCCATGTACTCCGAGAAGTTCATGCCGTTCTTCTCATCCATTGCACCCTCGTCGATGGTACGCGCTCCGAGTGCGCCGGATTTGAGCTGGTCGATGAATGTCGCCTTGCAGTGAAGAAGATTGAACTTGTAAGAGTCCAGAGACTTCTCGACCGCATAGATGATTACATCAACCTTATTATCAGCGTATAACTTGGCAATCTCGTTGCCGGCTCGTATGGCTCTGCCATCCCTCTGAGTTAAGTCAGAGGGACGCCACGGCGTATCCAAATGATGGATACAAACCGCTCTCTGTTGGGCATTTACGCCTGTTCCAAGCATCGAAGTTGAGCCGAACAAAACACGCACGTCACCACTATTCATAGCCTCGATTACAGCCTTTCTTGACCGCTCGGTTTTACACTCCTGTATAAACCTGATTTCATGCGCAGGAATACCATAATACTCTATCAGCTTGCGCTTGATTTCGGTATAGACATTCCATTCGCCCGGCTTGTATGTCCCAAGATCGCTGAAAACAAACTGTGTACCACGCTGGGCGTCATACTTTCTGTAATACTCAGCAATCATCTTGGCACAATGCGAGGCTTTGTTGTTCGGGTCATCCTCTGCATTGGGGTCAATCATACGCATATCGAGTGCCATCTTTCGGGCATAGTCCGTGGCTATGAGCATCTTCGCCTTTTCCTCAGTCTCCGACAGCGGGGCTCTGCCGAGTATTGTGGCATCGCCACTCTCGGCAAACTTCATCAGTTTCTCTATGAATGCTTCCTGCTGTGGAGTCGGCGGGATATTATGAAGAATCTCGTTCTTCATCGGTCTATCCACTCCCACATCCTCGGCAGTGCGGTAGTCGGTGATTTCGTTGTAGAATGCCGCCAACTCCGGCACCTTGATAAAGTAGCGGAAACGCTCCTTACACACGATGTGATTCGTGACATTGAACTCGAAGTCGGTTGTCTTTTTTGCGAAGATTGCCGCCCATGCGTCGAAGCATCGAATCTCTTGTCTTTCAAGCTCATTCGGACGTAGATACTTGAACAACAGGTACAATTCAGTAAGCGAGTTGCTGATTGTAGTACCTGATAGGAATGTCGCTCCCAAATCCTTACCGGTTCTCTCCTGAATAGTGCGTATGGCATACAACAGGTTGAGTGCCCTCTGGCTACCTTCACTGTTGCCCAGACCTGCTACTCTATCATGGCGGGTGTTGAACATAAGATTCTTGAACTGATGCGATTCATCAACGAAGATGTGGTCTATGCCCATCTGCTTGAAATCTACAACATTATCCCTGTTCTGGTCCATTTGGTACTGAATGGTGGCAATCTTGGCGGTCAGGTTCTCCTTGCGCTTGATTAGACCTTTCAACATACCACGGCTTACGTCGTGGCCCTGCTGCTTCAGCACTTCGAGGTTTTCCTCAACCGTGTCAAGTTCTGCCTGAAGGATTTGCTGCTGCATCTCCGGCGACTGCGGTATCTTGCCGAACTGGTCGTGCGACATGATTACACAGTCATAGTCGTTGTTCTTTATCTGGTTGAAGAACGCCACTCGGTTGTCAGCCTTGAAACTCTTTTCATCGGCAAACAGTATCCGGGCATTTGGATAGGCACTCTGATAGGTCATGGCTATCTCGGCGACATTGGCTTTAAGACCGATAATCATCGGTTTGTGAGCCAGCCCGAGACGCTTCATTTCATGCGCTGCAATGCACATTATCAGCGTTTTACCCGTCCCCACCTCGTGGTCGCAGATGCCACCGCCGTTCTGTTTCAGCATCCATATACAGTCCATCTGTGACTGATAAATGGAGTGGATTCCATACCTGTCACCCAATAATTTCATATTGAGGTCGGGGAAGGTCTGGTGACTGCCGTCATACTGCGGGCGCACGAAACAGTTGAACTTGTCATTGTAGAGGTCAACGAGTTTCTCCTTGAACTCCGGCGACTGGGCTTCAAGCCATTCAGAGAAGCCGTTTCGTATCTCGTCAATCTTGGTATTGGCGAGTTGGATAGCCTCGTTGTCCG
>ERZ777305.177-NODE-177-length-107836-cov-17.723300_pt1 | contig 107836 bp, 101 predicted proteins | sample MGYA00374965_ERZ777305 | MGnify/ENA primary metagenome ERZ777305 (study PRJEB29328, sample SAMD00013331) | mouse gut metagenome | study: EMG produced TPA metagenomics assembly of the Metagenome analysis of fecal microbiota from mouse which was promoted... | reverse complement strand
TGATACTACACTAAACATCCAAATCTCTTTTATTCTGATACAGAAGCATTCTGCCTCCTGTAGGTATCATTGTCTTTCCGGCTTAACTCGTTTTCTACCTGCGCCAGCTTTTTCTCCAGTTCCCGGATTTTTTTTTCATCTCCGGGAGCTGACTGGATCTGCTGTTCCAACCGTTGCTTTTTCTCTTTCAGTTTCTTGATTTCCCTGTCAACCTTATCGGTATTCGTGACACATTTCTCCGCCGGCTTCCCTTGGCTGTCCCCGCTTACCTTCGGCCCTTTTCCATCTTCGCCTTCTCCGTAACAGTCATCCTTTCCATCTGGATGGCCAGCTTTCGGGTCATCAAAAAAGATTTTCCGGTTGCCGTTCTCGTCCTGGCCTACCCGGTACAGTCCCGTAGGCTTTTTTCCCGACTTTTCACTGCTGATGTATTCATCCTGTGGTTCGGACAGCCTGCCGGATTTTTTCTCCTCTGCAGCCTTCTCTGTTTCCTTTACTTTTTCCGCCCTCTCTGTGGCCTGTTTTTCCTTCACCCTTTCTGCGTAGTCGGTTCTGGAATGTTCATAGTTTCCATTTACCTGCATTGCCATAAACATGTTCCTCCTTCAATTTGATACTGTCAAGCGACTTCTCTATAGTCGCTTTGAGCCGCCCATACAGACAGCTTCCTTTTTCTTTTTTTCGGCTGTAGAAAGTAACGCGTTAATCCATTTGCTGTGGGATACCTTCTGGGTGATGTGAAAGGATCAGCAGCACATGGAGGACAAATTTATTCTCCGGTGCCTCTATACTCATGGTGCCGCCATATTTTTCAGCCACCTTCTTTACGTTTGACAGGCCTGTCCCTTTTTTGAACGCGCCTTTCCTATGGAAACTGTTTTCTATTTCCATCATAAGGAAATCTCCCTGGATACGCCCGGACACATGGATATATTTTTCCATACCGGCATCCAGCCTTTTTACTGCCTGAATCGCATTGTCCAATGCATTTGACAGGATAATGCAGATATCGATGTCCCGCAGACTGCAGGGATATGGCAGAAGGAGGGAACAGTCTACATCGATCCCCATGCTTTTGGCAATCCCCAGCTTGTTTCCCACCAAAATATCCACTACCGGGTTATTGGTACTGCAGGGAAATGACATTTTTTCCGCCATATCGTCCATATCTTCCATATAGCTTACCGCTTCTTCCAGTTTCCCGCTCTGCAGAAGATTTTTTACCACTGCGATGTGGTTCCTGATGTCATGACGGAAGGACTTTGTTTCATCGTAACGGGTCTTCGCTTCCTCTACATACTGGTTCAAGGAATGTTCTTCCTGTTCCAGCAGTGAAATTTCAGTGCTGAGCTGGAAATTTTGCTGCAGCTTCTTATAAGAGAACAGAATACAGAACAGGCTTGAAAGTCCCAAAAGATGCATTGCGAGCAGCTGCCAGTGGCTGAGCAGATACTCGAAAGATCCGTCCTCCTCAAAGACCGCATACTGGTAATCAAATGAAAGCGTATTAATGTACTCACTCATAATAAAGATCATCAGGATCGGAATAAAAACCAGAAACATTTGCTGCATTTCCGATGCGGGATAAAAAACATCCCTGGAAAAATAGCGATACACAATATAATAGCAAACCCCTGTCAGCAAAAGTGACGCAGCCTCACTGGCCAGCATGGCCGCAATACCGGCCGTATCATAGAAAAAATATGGCAGCCATGCGTATAACAAGCCTATCAGAGATTTCACGATCCCATAGCAGAGCAGCATGATTTCAGTTGTCAAGGCTGCATACAGAAGGGAAGACTTAAAATCCGCATGGCAGACCAGAATCCCACATACCGTAAGAAGAAATACCATCGCCACGAAACCAGTCACCGTGCCAACTGAAAGAAAACGGGTGACAATCACCGCACATACTCCAAACAGGAAATAGAACGGGCACAAAAGTTTCTTTTTCAAGATTTTTGCCAGGAAATAAAACTGAAAGACCCCCTCAATGAGGCTTATAATATATATATTGAAAAAATCTAAATACTCGACCATGTTACCTGCCCCCGTATGTAAAAACTCTGCATATCTGTACGCTTTCGCACGAATTGCGCAGTAAATGCGCAATTCTGATTGAAACAATTACAAATCTCAGATGTTCTTCATATACTGCAGAACAACGCCGGAGAACTCCTTGCTCCGCAGCCGTGATACGGGAATCTCTTTGCCATTATCCATATAGGCAGTCCCGTTTTTATAGCCTTTTAAATGTTTCAGATTGATAAGATAGCTCCTGTGGCACCGGTAAAAACGGTTATCCAGCTTTGTTTCCAGATTTTCAATCCGTTCATAATAATCAACTACCTCGCCGGAAGCCAGGTTCAGATATATTTTCCTGTCTATAATCTCACAGAAGACAATCTCATCCTTTGGGATGATGCGCCCCTCATATCCCTTTTGCACCAGCAGGCTGTCTTCGCTGGCGTTCTGCATGGAAGCATAAAGGCGCTCCATCGTCTTTTCAAACTGTTTTTTATCCACCGGCTTGACCAGATAATCGTAGGCCTGTACCTCAAAAGACTGGAATACCATCTCTTTCAGTACTGTAATAAAGACTAAAAAACCCCGGAACTTATCCGCCCTAAGTCTCCTTGCCGTCTCCATGCCGTCCATGTCCTTCATCTGGATATCCAGAAACAAGATGTCAATCTGCCCATTGTAGTTCAGCAGCTCTTCGCCGCTGGAAAACATACAGAGGCTGATCTCCCTGTTTTTTTTACGAAAGAAATCAGAGACCATTGACCTTATATGCTCAGACATATGTTTTTCATCATCACAGATTGCAATACGGATCAATGCGCCACCTCCTCGTCATTATATCGCCAGCGGCAAAAGATATACTTTTGCCGCTGCCATAGACAGACATTTTATTATAGCCTGTCGGAAATGCCAAAACAATTTGATTGCTGTGAAATGTTTATCTGTTGCTGTGAAATGCTGAATAAAAATAATGAGCCTGCACAGGTCATAGCCGCTGCCGTCCGGCAGGTTGATATCCAGAAGTACCAGGTCATATTCTGTCTGCGTCAGTAACTGGGTAGCTGTGCCTGCATTTAGGGCTGATACGGTATCGCAACCCTCTGAAATCAGGTTATAAGTCGGCATTTTATTTAAAAGGGCGTCGTCCTCTACCAGCAAAATCTTTTTCATATCCACACTCCTTTATATTTTATAATAAGCTGGCCCGCGGAGCGTGACAGCGTTTGTTGTGAATGGCCGTTTTTTGTCATTTACTATAGTTTAGCAGGCAAATGTCCGCGAAATGTTACAACGGGCAATTTTCACTTAAAAACAAAAATTTCTTCAATCGGGACTTCTACGGCCCTGGAAATATCAATCGCCAGTTTCAGCGACGGATTATACTGCGCCTTTTCCAGACGCATGATCGTCTCCCGGCGCACTCCTACTTTTTCTGCCAACTGTTCCTGTGTCAGATCTTTCATTTGCCGGTACTTTTTTAACATGCATTCAAATTCTGCCATCTTCTATTCCTCGCCTTCCTCTGCCTGGTCGTCATGGTCATATCGGTACAGCAAATATTCAGAGCGGAAAATCCCCAAAGCCAATGCAAGGGAAAGAGTAATAATTGAAACAATCAGGGTGTACTCAAGATTTCCAAAAAGTTTTCCCTGACAAAGAATTATCAGCGCAATAAGCATGACTCCAAAAGTAATTTTATATGCTTTCAGCTTAGCACGGGCAATGTTCTCACGAAAGCGCTCATCCATAAATGTCCCTGACATCTTTCCCTCATAGTAAAAACCAAAAAAACCGAAGAACAGGAAAAACACAAACGGAAAAACTGTACCATCCACAGAGTATGTCCAAAAACCGGCAAACCCCAAAAATCCCAATACGCCTAAATACCCTAGTTTGGGATTTATTTTACGGGTGATGCCTGTTTCTTCTGCTTGCCGCTGCTTTTTCCCTGCATGGATAAAAAGCATGACAAACAATGCAACAAGATAAATGCAAGTGAGAGAAACCGAAACAATCATCGGCAAATCCCTTATCTCAAATACATAATTCTTGAAATCCATCGGGGCTACCAGGCGGGAATCATTAAAATTATTCGCATACCACAGCGAAAGAAACACACTAAGCACACAAAGTATCCCACAGCCGATCCAAATTTTCATCTTGTTCGTTTTCATATTATTCCTCCTTTTGTCGAGATATATTTATCTCTTCATGTGACAAATATATCTCTACTTTTGTCAATAGGAAAGAGAGAAATATGTCACATTTATCATACAAAGCATAGAATCTACGATTTGCGAGTCTCCTATTGTCACAAATAAACAACGGGATGCACATTTTCTGCACCCCGTTGTTTTCATCCTATATCAGTCAATTAATATCCAGTTTCCGATATACCTTTACCGCAACCCGGTACGAGATAAAAAACCAGATAGCAGAAATGATAAGTACAATATTGAAAGCCAGAAGGATATTCTCCTTTACAGGAAAAACCAAATTGATAAGAAGTGCAAGCCCTGTAATAATCCCTGCCCCTGCCATAAATGACATCATAAAGACAATCTGTAATTTCTCCGGATCAAACAGATATGCACACGGCAGGCTGATGCCGCCCGCCAACAGGGTAGCGCTTATCCCGATAGAACCATACAGCAATAGCGAGTGAAGCGTTATATCCGTACCGAAACACGCAAGGACAACACAGGGAATCAACGCAGTAACCAACCCCAATACGGCAAGCAGGATATAAAACAAAAATTTCTCGCCAATGATCTGGTTCCTCGATACCGGCATGGTAATGACATTCTTGTTCCATTTGGAAGCCGAATCACTGGTGATACTGATAAAGGCTGCTGTTGTGGCGGCAACCGGGGCCAGAACCAGAAGTGCGCTGGTCTCCAGCAAAAAGGACAACCCAAAGCCCAAAACAACCAAGCTGACAATCGTTACGAGGATATTGCTCCTGGCAATATAGAGATCTTTCACCAAAACACCTTTCATCACTTTTCTCCCTTTACTTTCTGCTCTAAAAAAGAGACAAGGGCAGAAAATAAAATTTATCTTCTGTTCCTCGTCTCCTTACATTCTGTATTATCTTCTCGTCTGATTACTAAAATTTTATTATAAAATTGCGTCGTTGCCCATGGAAAGCGAGGTAAATTCCGGAACGTCTGCAAGCGGCTTTACTGCGCTGCTCATAGTTTCTATTCCAAACATAAGCACCGCAAACCCGATCAGGATCGTACCCAAATCATTCTTTTTGTATTTTTGATAAACATAACCAGTATCACACCGATCAGTACCAATACCGGGGAAAAAACGAGGGTTTCAGAAGTTTACAAAAAAATTCCCGCTTTCGATACTGGAAAGGCTTAAGATCCACAAGGTAACTGTTGTACCGATATTTGCGCCCATGATCACGCCGACCGCCTGCGACAGTTTCATAATACCGGAATTGACAAACCCTACCACCATAACCGTAGTGGCGGAGGAAGACTGGATCACCGCCGTCACGCCTGCCCCAAGCAAGACAGCCTTCACAGGATTATTCGTCATATGCTCCAGTACCTGCTCCAGCCTGCTGCCTGCCATCTTGGACAAAGCATCTCCCATCATTTTCATCCCATATAGAAATAAGGCCAAACCACCAATCATTGTCAAAAGTCCAAAGAAATCCATCTGCCTGTCATCCTCCACAAAAAACTCTTATAGTCAAATAATTTACAATATATGTAAAATCCAAAAGAGGATTTATGTAAAATCTGTGTTAAATTTTTGCGTATGGATTGTTCTTTGAAAATATGATAGAATTATGTTCAATAAATCAATATTTATGTTGACTTTTATGATAATGCCGATATAGACAATTTTTATAGAATTTTATATGGTGCTCCCGGATTAGGCTGGATGGGAGCCAACAGTAATTGTGTTCATTTTGAAACTTTTACAGATTATATAGAATACCAAACAACACATAATGTTCATTCTTCATTTATATATGGCTATGATAATGAATGAAAAGTAGTATATGTTGCTGATTTATGGACAGGATGGGGAAAATATGTCAAATAAGAGTAAGTTATGATGAAGCAAACGCCAGTATGAATAATGATTATATTATCAATCTGTTTAAGTCACAAGAATCTGACTATAAGTTTGACATGTCATTAATGAGAAAATATTTATTGGATTATTATTCCAGAGATAGTTTTTGCAAGTATGAGTATTCTTATCAATCATATAACAGAGACGCAATATCCGGGTTAAAATATTATGATTTTTTTTTACACGATTTAAAAGAATCAGAGCGACCGGATATACGTTTTTATCATATATTATTTGAACAGAAAACATAATGGATTATAGGTTTAAATATTTGGCATTAAAAGAACAATTTGATCCGGATAAAATGCAAAAGCATATTACTATGAATACACAATTGATTGGTGATTCATTAGAACTGCGAAATTGCGCTTTGAAATATAATTTAGGTCATAGTGCTAAGGCATATAGCAGAGTAGAATATAGGATAAAAAATTTAAAAGAGTTTGACCAAAAATTTGTAGAAGAAATTCTATCTCAAACAACGGACGAATATTTCTATTATCCTGTAATGCTGTCAAAACTTTTGGTATAGATATAAGAAACTTAATTTAGGAGAGGAAAATGAAGAAAGTACGTTTTGATAAGAAAAAGTATACATATTTGGATTCCCTGAGATTTTCTTTAATCAGTTCACCTGTGTGTACGATACTGTATTTGATTCTGTCTCTTGCTGTTGCAATTCTGCCAACCTACCAGGTTATTATTAATGCAAGATTTATTGATAATGCGCTGGGACTTATAGACGGCTCCGCAACAAAAAGAGCGGTATATATTTCACTGGCGATCGTTATCGGTATTATAGCATATCAATGGCTTGTTGAGCCAATAAAAGCATATCTTGCCAACAAAATCGAGATGGATATGAGGTTCAGTCTTAAGGGCGCATATGTTGAAAAATGTTCAAAGATTGAGTTTAAGTATGTTGAAAATACGGACAGTATGGATTTAATGAACCGTGTTGCCGACACAATGGAGCATAAGTTTATCGACGGCTTTACAAATTTAGTCAATCTGATATCGCTGTTTATGACAATTGCGGGACTTCTTATTGTCCTTATTACACAGATTGCCTGGATTGCACTGATCATTATAGCTGTTGCCATACCGCTTCTCTATCTTTCGTTCATAAGCGGAAAGGCAACCTATGAGGCCAATAAAGAGATTACCAAATATCAGAGAAAATACAAATATCTCACTACCGTAATGACGGGAAGAGAAAATGTTGATGAGAGAACGGTATTCGGATATAACGAAAAGCTTAATGACAAGTGGTTTGAGCAGTATGAGATTTCCAGAAAAATGGAAACAAGAACACGTGCCAAATGGTTTGTAAAGCTTAAGTCCGGAAGTATGATAACAGCATTTCTGTGTACCTTTATTGCAGCAATGCTTATCAACCCTGTTGCAACGGGAATTATAACAATCGGTATGTTCTTTTCACTGATAAATGCAATCTTTGATCTTGTACACACCATGTCATGGTCACTCACAAGATTAATCGAGGCTGTATCCACACATATCCAATACCTTAAAGAGATTACAAAGTTTGCAGCATTTGAACAGTATGATAATGCGGATGCCGTGCCTGAAGGCGGTATAGAATTTAAGTCTTTGGAATTCAGGAATGTAACCTTCAAATATCCCGGTACGGAAACCTATATTCTTAAGGATATGAACATGAAGATAGAAACCGGCAGGCATTATGCCTTCGTTGGAGCAAACGGAGCGGGAAAGAGTACCATTGCCAAACTTCTGACAGGTCTTTATCAGGATTATGAGGGCAGGATACTTATTAACGGAAGAGAACTTAGAGAATATACGGCAGCTCAGCTTAAAGCCTTTTATTCAGTTGTTTATCAGGACTTTGCAAGGTATTCAATTTCAATCTGGGATAATATCGCCATAGGATGCGTTGGCGGAGCGGATGATGAAACAATCAACAATGCCATAACTGCTCTTAAACTGGACTCGGTTATTGAAGGCCTTGAAGATGGTAAAGATACATTGCTGGGTAAGCTGGCACAAGAAGGCAAGGATCTTTCCGGCGGTGAATGGCAGAGAATCGCCCTTGCAAGATGCTTTGTAAGTGAAGCACCGATTCGTGTACTGGATGAACCCACAGCCGCTTTAGATCCCATTGCGGAAAGTAACCTTTATAATGAATTTGCAAAGCTTTGTGAAGGAAGAACCACATTGTTCTTCAGTCACAGACTGGGCTCGGTTAAGCTGGCAGACTACATTTACGTAATTGATAACGGACATGTAGAGGAACAGGGAACGCATAATGAGCTAATGGCTGCAAAGCAGCTTTACTATACGATGTATGACAGTCAGAGGAGGTGGTATCAATGAGTGAAAAGAAAATAAGTACCATTAAGATACTTAAGAGAATAACGCCTCTTGTATTTAAGGCAACACCCTTCTTTTTTGGATTGTTCATTGTAATTACAATACTCCATGGCTTGTCATGGGCAGTAAAGATTTTGTTTCTGCAGAAGTTTTATGATACCACCAGTGAAGTAATAAATACAGGCGGAAACATAAAGACCATATACATTTCTCTTATTGTGTACGGCGTGGTTATTATTCTGGCAGAGCTTGTTAACGCACTTAACAATTTCCTGTATCTGCCATTTAACCAGAAGGTTATCGGAAAATTGATGCAGAAGGTTCATCTTAAAATATCTAAAATTGGAGCCATCGAATATGAAAATGCGTCAACTCTGGACAGCATCAACAAGGCCGAGATGGGAATCAATAATATCTTCAACATGGTATTTTCATTTATCATGATGATGGCATTTTTCCTGCCCTATGTGCTGTTTATGGGAATATGGATTTTTACTATTAAGCCGATTCTGGCAATAGTAATTGTTATTTCCATGATGCCCTGTCTTCTGACAAAGCTTGTGCAGGTAAGTATGTACGCTAATCTTGAGGACGAGATTGCTCCGCTGAGAAGATCCTATGATTATTATGAGAGCACCATCTGCTCCAAGGAATATTTCAAGGAAACAAGAATCCTGGGCATAACGAACTATTTTAAGAAGCTTTATTATGACACAATGGTTGTTCTGAATAAGAAAAGCCTTAAGGTGGCAAAGAGAGCCTGTCTGTTTGATCTTGCGGGAAAAGGAATAGGCCTTGCGGGTTATCTGGTTGTCCTTCTGCTTTTTGTTAAAGCATTGCTTACAGGTGATATTACGACGGGTACATTTGCCGCAATATTCACGGCAATCGTAAAGATGCAGGAAATGGTCGGAGAAATGATTAATCTTGTGGGCAATATAGGTAAAAACAGCGGTTCAATCAACAACCTTCTTGTTTTCATGGATATGCCCGTAACAGACGGTGAAACAAAGGTAAATGATTTCTGTGAAAAGATTGAACTTAAGAATGTTTCCTTTACATATCCGGGAGCAAAAGAGGAATCTCTGACAGATGTTAATCTGACAATTAACAAGGGTGAAACCATTGCAATTGTGGGACATAACGGAGCCGGAAAATCAACTCTCGTGAGACTGATTACAGGTATATATCAGCCCACCGGTGGCAGTGTAACAATAGACGGTATACCCACAAAGGATATTAAGTCATCGAGCCTTTACGGACTTATGTCCGGTGTATTCCAGAAATTCCAGAAATATCAGATGACTCTTCGTGAAAATGTTATGATTAGCAATCTTGATACGGAAAGGGAAGACGGAACTCTGCTGGAAACCTTAAAGAAAGCAGATGTGGATATTGAATCACAGTCTTATCCCGACGGTTTGGAAACAATGCTTTCCCGTGAGTTTGACGGCGTCGACCTTTCAGGCGGACAGTGGCAGAGGGTATCTATTGCAAGAGGTATCAACAGAGACAGTAAGGTAATCGTGTTGGACGAGCCTACTGCAGCAATCGATCCCATTGAGGAGACAAAGATATATAAGAAGTTCAAAGAGATATCCGATGAAAGAACAACGGTGCTTGTAACTCACAGACTCGGAAGTGCCCGAATCGCAGACAGAATCGTTGTTATGGAAAATGGCCGTGTTGCAGAAATCGGAACCCATGATGAGCTGATTAATAAAAAAGGCACATATTATGTTTTGTTCATGTCACAGGCACAGTGGTATGAAAATCAGAATGCTTAATAGGAACGTATAGTTTGAAGTTGTCACATGAATCCGCCGAAAAATGACAAAATTTTTCGGCGTTTTCTTACAATTTCAGATCGCCGTTGACATAGGTTTTCTCCCGAGGCAAAAAAAGCATTGAAAAATCCAGTGTTTTCAATGCTTTCCAGCGTCCCCGAGACGACTTGAACGTCCGACCTATCGCTTAGGAGTTAAATTCCCCATTTCCACCGGGATACGGCGTAGTCCATGTGACCTCTCCAAACGCAATAATATCAAGGATTTCGAACTTCCATTTTACTCAATAACACGTCTTGTTCCATCTCATTATCCATAGTATTCCATGTTATTATTAGCAAAATGTTAGCAGTTTTACAATTTTCTCAAATTGGAACGCTCTGCGTTCAACTTGTCTCTTCCTATTATAAACGCAAAAAATACAAAAATCAAGGAGAAGCAAATGTCAGAATATGAACTTGAAATCAAACAGATCGTGGACTATCCACGCTGCCGGATTTACCGGCAATTCATACAGTCATTGATGAACGACTCGAATCTTCGCGCCAGCGGAGGTTCGGGTCTTTTTTATTACACGGTTCTTTGCAGTTACGCAAATTTCCGTACTTCCTACCGCCGTCTGGATGGGATCAGCTACACTGTATATCCCGGTGAATGGATATGCAGCGTGAAAGAGCTTTGTTCATGGTTCCGCACACGGTTTCAGCATCAGGCGATAGAAATTCTGGAAGATTTACAGAAACGCCACCTGATCTCCTACCTCACCCTTGCCCACGGCAGGGTCATCAAATACAAGATTCGAGACTGGAAACAGCACAACACGGTTCTGGACTATAACTGTCCCTGTCAAAAGGACACGGGCTTTTTCTTCCTGCCCCTTGTCACCGCAACGGAACTTGTCAGCTCAGGGCGCTGCTCTGAAACAGACATTGTTCTGGACCTGTGGCTCTCCGCTATCTACAACGATGGACAGGTACAGGGGTCTGAACTTGGTCCGGTAGTCTATCTCCGCAATGGGACAGGCTCTCCCTTAGTAACCTATGCCGAACTTGGAAAAAGATGGGGCATCTCAAAAGCGACTGCCGGCAGGATACTGAAAAAGCTGGAACGGCTGCAGTACCTCTCCCTAATGACCTTCCCCGGACGGACAGGCAGCGTGGTCTATCTCCAGGGCTATCTGTCCACCATGTTCCAAATATCAGATGTCCTAATAGATAAGGATGAGGTTGCCATGACATTAAATATCAATATTACTCTTTCGGAGGAGGCTCCCTGCGAGGCGCCTGCTGCCACGGAACATAATATTTCCGTTTCACCAGAGTTGTCCTGCGTTTCAAAAGCGCACATGGAGCAGATACTCCAAAAACTCACGGAAATCCTTGCCGCACAAGGGATTGCGTGTTTCGGATGTCCCAAAACCATATATAAGTTATATCCTTTATCGGACGTCTGCAGGGAAGGATATTTTAACCACTCTAAAGCAGGCGAGGAATACCGGCTGGGGCTGGCTGTCCTGTGCGGCACCGGAAAAACCGTCTACACCTTTGAGCTTACGCTCTCCCTTAAACCAAATAATCATTTCAGGAGGAACCCACATGAAAAAGAATAATGCAATCGACACTGAAAACCCCTTATACCATGACACATGGAAACTGTTGAAGAAATACAGGGATGTGGTCTGGAGCCTGGAGCTGTCCGTCCAGCAGGTAAGGAACAAGTTTGAAATCGAATATGGCAGTTCCATTGAAGATTTTCTGGACTCCGTCTACCTTGCGGGCGCTGACCTCTCCGGCAGCACGATTGAGCGCCATGCGGAATGCATTGAACAGAGCCACCGTATGCTGAAACTGCTGGACAATGCCATTGACCTGCTGCGGACAAAGCACAAGAACGGGGAAACCTACTATTGGCTGCTGTTCTATACTTTCCTGTCACCCCAACAGCTCCGCAACGTGGAGGAAATCATTGAAAAGCTCCGCCCCTACATCCGCGACATCAGTTTCCGCACTTACTACCGGAAACGGCAGGAGGCGATAGATGCCCTCAGTTCCATTTTGTGGGGGTATACCTCCAAGGACAGCATTGCCATTTTGGAAAATTTCTTCCCGGATTCAAAGTCTGGCACATAATTGGCACACTTCCGCACGAAATTGGCACAGTTTTGCTCTTTTCGCGCAAATACGGGTATGTTAAACTGAATATGCTCAAAAATGCACCCAAAACCATTTTGAGCCATCACACCATCCTTTCCGGCTGGTGTTTTTTAATGCCCTCCGGCTCTGTGCCGGGTATTGCCGCATCTGCTCCCACAGATGCGGTATTTTTTCAAAAAAATTTACAGGAGGTTCAAAAATTGAAGAAAATGAATGTTTCCCACAACCCTGACGGCGGAAAGGCTTTGAAAAAGCCCCGCCGTTTTCCTTTCGGGAAGGCTGCCTACTGCGCAGTCCTGACCGCAATCATGCTCCTTGCCTACTGCCCGCCTGCTTATGCCGCTACCACTGTATGGGACAAAGCCACCGAGATTATGAAGGATGTGTATAACCAGATTGTCCTGATATCCACCGTGGCGGCGATAGTCACCGCCTCCGTTGCCCTTCTGCTGATGAATTTCTCCCGCAGCGGCAGGACGGTTGACGAAAGCCGCGCCTGGCTGAAACGGATCTGCATCACATGGGCAATCCTGAACGGGCTTGGCTTTATCATGGCCTATGTAACACCTTTCTTCGCCGACGGCAAATGGAACGGATAGGAGGGTTCACATGGGAATCTTAGACGGTATTGTGGAATGGATTGCAGAACAGGTAATGCATGGCCTTGATTTGGTATCTACCTCTGTTTTGGGCGCTCTTGGCTGTGACATGACCGTTTTCCTGCGCTACTTCCCTGCAGCAGAAACAATGTATAAGATTTTTGTTGCACTTGCCATTGGTCTTATTCTTTTGAACTGGATCTGGCAGTTGTTCAAAAACTTCGGTCTGGGTGCGGGCGTTGAGGCGGAAGACCCGGTAAAGCTCAGTATCCGCTCCCTGCTCTTTATCCTGCTTGCGTACTTTTCCGATGACATCATCAACACTGTGCTTGCCATCGGGGGCACTCCCTACCACTGGATCATGGACTCCGAGCTGCCGGCATTGAACTTTGCCAGCTTCAACTCCGTCCTGCTGACGATCATAGGTGTCTGCGCTAACGGCGCCGTTGCCCTGATTACGCTGATTCTTGTGCTGATACTGGCATGGAATTACCTGAAACTGCTGTTTGAGGCGGCAGAAAGGTATGTACTGCTGGGTGTACTGGTCTATACTGCGCCGGTTGCCTTTTCCATGGGCGCATCCCAGACAACATCCAACATTTTCAAGTCATGGTGCCGGATGTTCGGCGGGCAGGTGTTCCTGCTACTTATGAATGCATGGTGTCTGCGGCTGTTTACATCAATGGTGGGAGCTTTTCTGGCAAACCCGCTTTCTCTGTAAAAGGAAATGTATCATAAAAATTGAATGTGCGCCGCGGCGCACGGATAGGAGTACAATGCAAAAAATAAAACGATACAGACATATCATGCTTTCAGTCTGCATGGTAGCAGTCCTCTGTTTCGCTTTCAGCCAGCCCGTTTTTGCCATGACGGAAAGTGAGATACAGGAGCAGGTGAACACTGTCGGCAAGGAAACTGCATCCGGCAATGTCCTGATATGGTTCCTCTGCGCCATTGCCTTTCTGAAAGTGTCACAAAAAATAGACTCCTTTATGTCGAGTCTCGGTATCAATGTGGGGCATACGGGCGGTTCCATGCTGGCGGAGGCTATGGTTGCCGCCAGAGGAATAGGCGGATTGAAAAACTTTTCCAGCCAGCATTTCGGCGGCGGGCACAGCAGGGTTTCCTCCCATACCAACGCAGGCTCAAAAGGCTTACTGTCCGGCGGGCTTGCCGGAATGGTGGGCAGCCGCATTACGAACAGCGCCGTAAAGTCGGCAACTGCCTTATCAAAAACCAATGTCAGCCATTCCTCCGGAAAATCCGGCGGCGGGATTGGGGGGCATATCTACGCTTCCTCCGTCAGCAAGGGCGGCAATTTTGCCAACAATGTCATAAGCACCGTGGCTACGGGGAACATTGCAGAGCTTGGCTTTATGAGCGGGCCGGAGGCATCCCAGGCGCTCCAGTCCTACCTTGGATATGCCGCTCTGGGAGAAAATGCCCCGCAGGTTCCCGCCTTTTCGGATGTGGAGATCGGCGGCGGGCGCATCACCGGTACGGAGACTTCGGAAGAACATCCACAGGGGATTGCCTTTGGAATGTACCATGCCGCCCAGTATGCCGCACCGGATGGCAATTATACCACCATACAGGCAGCGGATGGCAGTTCATGGTACAAGCAGTACGCACAGGATGCCGTGGACAAAACACCCTATATGGCTCCTGACGGTTCTATTGCCTATAAGGAGTCCATTGTGAAGAAACTGCCGCAGCCGCCAAAGAGAAGGGAGCGGATGTAGCATGGAAAACGAACAGAAAAGTGACCTGTCCAAAACCCTTGAAACAGGACGGGCTGCCGCACACATGGTTCGCGGGGCCATAAAAGCAGGAAAAGCCGTATCGGGCGCTGCCAAGGGCGCAGCTGCCGGGGGACCGTATGGTGCCGCAGCCGGTGCCATCTGGGAAAACCGTAAGCTGGTCGGCAAAATCATAATCGGAATCATTGCCCTGCTGCTGATTCCCGTTGTGTTTGTGGTATCCCTGCCATCGGTAATCTTTGGCGGTCTGCTGAACACATTTTCTTCCACGGTTAATGTAGATATACCGATCCTGAACAACAATGCCGCCATTGTTGAAAATGTGGCAGAAATCACTTCCACGTTAGATGAAATCATGGCTGGAGGGCTGGAAGATACCATGAAACAGATAGAGGCAGACTTTGCAGCCTCAGATGCCGATGAAATGGAGGTCATCAACCCTTACGCAGACCGCCCGCTATATAATGCCAACCAATTTATTGCCATGTACTGCGCATACAAAAATAAAGATTACGCCGCCATTTCCATTTCCGATATGGCAGATATACTCCGCACCAACCAAAGCCGCCTGTACTCTTACACACAGGCCGAGGAAACACGGACAAGGACTGAAACAGACCCTGCCACCGGAAAAGAGGTATCTGTCACGGAAACATGGAATGTGTATACCCTTGTTTATAACGGGGAGACCTATTTTGCCGAGCAGGTCTTTAAGCTGGATGAAGAACAGGCTGCCCTTGCCAATGCCTACGCCCAGAACCTGAGCCTTTTTATGGGTGACGGCATGATGCAGGGGCTTACGGAATGGGACGGCAATTCCATCCCCTCCCTCGGTGATGTCCGTTTTACCGACGGCGCAACGGAAGTTGTCTACTACAACCAGCTGGACGAGCGCTATGCAGGCATGCCTTACGGCACCGACCATATCGGAAGCCACGGCTGCGGCCCTACGGCTATGGCAATAGTCATATCTTCCCTCTCCGGACAGACCGTTGACCCTGTGGAAATGGCTGAATGGTCTTACCGGAACGGCTACTGGTGCAGGGACAGCGGCTCCTACCATGCTCTGATCCCTGCCGCCGCAAGGAACTGGGGGTTAAATGTGTCAGGCTGTTCCGTTTCAGAACCGCAGAGGATTCTGGATGCTTTGGCAGAAGGGAAGCTGGTGGTTGCGATCATGTCCAGGGGACACTTTACAAAATCAGGGCACTTTATCGTACTGCGGGGTGTCCAAAACGGAAAGATACTGGTGGCTGACCCTGCCAGTTACGGCAGGAGCGGACAGCTCTGGGATCTATCCCTTATTTTAAGGGAAGCGAGCCGGGGCGCTGCAGCGGGCGGTCCTTTCTGGATCATCGGCTGATGCCCTGCGGCTTATGAAATACCAGCAATACAAATTGTAATGAAAGCGAGGTTATTTTATCCATGAACCACCAACGTGAGCGTGATACTTATATCATCCCACCTAATTTTATAGATACCGGAACCTTTTTCGGCGGCTTATTCAAGGCAAGGAATGTGATTGAGGCCGGCATCCTGGCATCTGCCATAGGGCTGCCGGTCCTTTTATGCCTGCCCCTTGGCCTGACTGCCCGCATTGTCATCCTGTGCCTTACGGCGCTGCCTGCCGCACTGGTGGCACTAATCGGCATTTCAGGGGAAAGCCTTTCGTCTTTTTTATTTATCTTTGTGAAATACCTGAGAAACCGCCGCATCCTTGGCGCAGAGGGCGCTACGGGCAGAAAGACCGCCGAGAAACCGACCGCAGACTGTACCACCCATACGGCAAAGCCCCAAAAAACAGAACAGCCGCGCCGGAGAAAAGACGATTTCCCGGCGGAATTTGATGAAGTACGGGGCTATGAGATACGCCAGAAGCTGCGCCCCGTGGGGAAAAAGCAGACCTCCGGCAGGCAGGATACTCCCCTGAAAGACACAAGGGAAAAATCCCGCCTGCCCCTGCATTCCCCGGAACCTGCGTTCCAATACTTAAACCCGGTGGCGGAATACCTGCCCATCAGCAGGGTCGCAAACGGCATTATTTACACGAAGGATCACCGTTTCGTGAAAGTTGTGGAAGTCATACCCATCAACTTCCTGCTGCGCAGCGGGAATGAACAGAGGAGCATCATCTATTCCTTTATCTCCTATCTGAAGGTAAGCCCCGTAAAGCTGCAGTTTAAGGTATTAACAAGGCGCGCCGACATCAACCGCCATCTGGAGACCGTGCGGCGGGAAATGGCTGAGGAAACCAACGGACAGTGCAGGCTCATGCAGGAGGACTATCTGCAGTTCGTGCAGCAGATCAGCTCCAGGGAGGCGGTAACCAGACGCTTTTTCCTGATTTTTGAGTATGAGCCCTGGAGCAATACCAAACGCGCGGACGAGGAAAGCGAGGCGGTCACCGCCCTGGAGGGCGCAGTCCACACCGCGGCAAACTACCTCAGACAGTGCGGCAATGAGCTTGTCATCCCTGAACAGGAAGACGAGCATACCATCGGGATACTCTACAATCTGCTGTGCCGCAATGAAAGCGCCGCAAAGCCGCTGCCCCGGCGTGCAAGGGAGATCGTGGAAAAGTACGCTGCCGCCGGCAGGACTGCGGATGCGGATCACATCCCCGCAAATGAATTTATTGCCCCCGCAAGCATTGACTTTACCCACGGCGGCTACCTCTGCATTGACGGGCTTTATTACGATTACCTGCTGATACCCTCTGACGGCTATAAAACGCAGGTGCCCGCCGGATGGCTCAGCCTGCTGGTAAACGCAGGGGACGGCATTGACATGGATATGTTCCTCTCACGGGAACCGAAAGAGCGGATCATACAGAAAGTGGGACAGCAGCTCCGCATCAACCGCTCCCGGATCAAGGATACCAGCGACACGAACACCGATTTTGACGACATAGACAGCGCCATCCGCAGCGGGTATTTCTTAAAGGAGGGGCTGGCGGACAATGAGGACTTTTATTTCCTGAACCTGCTGATTACCATTACCGCCGCAAGTGTGGAAGACCTCGAATGGAAAGTGAACGAGATGAAGAAACTGCTTGTATCCCAGGATATGCAGGCATCCTCCTGCCATTTCCGGGAAGAACAGGCTTTCCTGTCCTCCCTCCCCCTGGTTTCCATGGAGAAAAAGCTCTATGAACGCAGCAGGCGGAACCTCCTGACGAGCGGCGCCGCAAGCTGCTATCCCTTTACCAGCTATGAAATGTGCGATGACAACGGCATCCTGCTTGGCGTGAACAAGTATAACAGTTCCCTCATTATCGTGGACATCTTTGATTCCGCCATTTACAAGAATGCCAACATGGCGATCTTAGGCACCAGCGGTGCGGGGAAAACCTTCACCATGCAGCTCATGGCGCTGAGGATGCGCCGGAAAGGGATTCCCATATTTATTGTTGCCCCGTTAAAGGGGCATGAGTTCCACCGGGCCTGTGCCAATGTGGGCGGGGAGTTCATACAGATTTCCCCTGCAAGCCCCCACTGCATCAACGTCATGGAGATCCGCCGCATAGACCACACCGTAGACGAACTGCTGGACGGACCGGGCATCCAGTTATCCGAGCTTGCATCAAAAATCCAGCGGCTCCATATCTTTTTTTCGCTGCTGATCCCGGATATGTCCCATGAGGAGCGGCAGCTCCTTGATGAAGCCCTCATACACACCTACAACGAAAAAGGGATCACCCATGACAACCAGAGCCTGGAAGACCCGGAAATTCCGGGGCAGTACCGCAGGATGCCTGTCCTTGGCGACCTCTACGGGATTCTGAAAAAGGACTCACAGACAAAACGGCTGGCAAATATTTTAAACCGCCTTGTAAACGGCTCCGCAAGCACCTTTAACCAGCAGACCAATGTATCCCTTCAGAATAAATATACCGTGCTTGACATTTCCTCCCTTACGGGAGACCTGCTCACGGTTGGGATGTTTGTTGCCCTTGATTTTGTCTGGGACCGGGCGAAGGAAGACCGGACTGAGGAGAAAGCCATATTCATTGATGAATGCTGGCAGCTTTTATCCGGCGCCGGGGCGACAGGCACCCGCCTTGCGGGGGATTTTGTCCTGGAGATCTTTAAGACCATAAGGGGCTATGGCGGCTCTGCCATCTGCGCCAGCCAGGACTTAAACGACTTTTTCAATCTGGACGAAGGGCGGTTTGGGAAGGGCGTCATCAATAATTCCAAGACCAAGATCATCTTAAACCTTGAGGATGACGAGGCAGGACGGGTACAGGACACCCTGCACCTGTCTGATGCCGAGGTCATGGAAGTCACGCATTTTGAGCGGGGCAGCGGGCTTATCAGTACGAACAACAACAATATCATGGTGGAATTCAAGGCAAGCCCCCTGGAGAAAGACCTGATAACCACGGACAGGCGGGAGCTAAAAAATCTGGTGAACCGCCTGCGTGAACAAGAACCGGTCGAATAGAAGAATGCCTGCTTTTGGCATTCTTCCAGTGTGAGATTTAGAATTTCTTGGGCGGCGTTTTATGACGCCATAGAAATTCTTCTCACACTTTTGCGCACGAATTACGCATACAATACGCATTTTTTCATGCAGTACGCATGTATTGCGTACAGATTACGCATTAACACGAGGAGGTGATTTTATTGAAGACAAGGGCAGATATTTATGGAATCGAAGCGGCGGAACTGCTCCGTCTGATATCCATGTATCCGGGCATTACAGACGGACAGATGCTCCGCTTTTTCCCCGGCAAGACGGAAAAGATCAAAAACCTGCTCTCCCACCTGACAAAACAGGGGCGCATTTTTTCCACGGACACGGGAAACTGCTTTCCCGCCGGACACGAAAGTCCAACACCGGCACCCGGACTGCTGCAGGCGGTCTGGGTGCTGCTGGATTTCCTTGACCGGGCAGAATACCACTCCTGCGGCGAGTTCCCCTCCGCCATCCTTTTCTTTGCCGCAGGCGAACTGTATGAGGTCATTCCTGTTCCCCTGGGGCAGGAGGCACTGATTGCCAGCATCCTGCAGCATACACGGACAGAGGACAGCCGCCGCATTGTGGTGGTAGACGAACCTGCACAGATTGCGGAACTGGACTTTCCTAACATATCCGGCTACTGCACAGCAGGGGAGGACGGGCAGGTACATTATTATCAGAAATCGAATGGAGGGTTGTAATTGGACCGAAAACTAATATCACGCCGGATCGCGGATGTAAGGGAAAACCTCATGCGGCTGAATAACCACATCTGCGCCATGGATTCCCTTGACATCCAGCGGTATCCGGATAACTACGAAACCATGTCCACCGAGGCGGCCCTGCGGGCGGAAAAGATTGCCTGCCAGCTCAGGAACCTCCTCTATGCCACCACGGATATTTCCAGGACGGACTACCTGCTGCAGGCGGGGGAAGTCCACGGCATTGACATTCTCTATGAAAACGGCATCATGGAGATCACACTCCCCCGCCTGCTGCCCAAAAAGAAAGCGAAACAGAGCAGCCTGTTCCTCTTAGACCCGCTCCATGCCGCTTTGGAACAATATGCAGCCCATACTGCCCTCCCGCGTTTCCGGGAATGTGTGGTCTGTATTTCCCATGTATACAGCCATGAACTGCCTGACTGGTGCCTTTTGGATTACGACAACCTCCAGCAGAAACAGCTTTTGGATACCATTGCCCTCCATGTCATGGTGGACGACAGCGGGCTGCTCTGTGATGCTTACAACACCACCGAACTTGGGGACAGGGACTGCACCCATATCTATATCATGGGGAAAGACCGCTTTGCAGACTGGCTCACGGAACGCAAAAACAGGCTGAAATCCATATCAGATTTTTAGGGTTTTGGAGGCACTTTTCCCCTGATATGGAACATCCGGCTGGAAAAGCGCATGGATACGGCATTTTCCCCATGCGGCTGCCTGCCGGATTTACCGAGGTCTTTAGCCGCCTCGGTAAAAACCGACACAAGGAGGTGATACCTGTGGCGGATCATTCTTTCTATCCGCAAAAGGACACACAGGCCTACCGGCTGTTAGAGCTGACCGCCATATGCGGCGAACTGCCCGCCTGTCTGCTCCACCGCATCCCCGGCAGTACCAGCTATAAAGATGTCCTAATCTGGTCCTTAAAAAAGGAACGGCTCTTAAAGACCTACTACCGTGACAGGCTGCGCGGATATCGGCTTGGAACAAAAGGCAAGGCTTTCCTGCTGCGTGAGAACCCTGAGCGATTCTCTTTTTACCTGACAGGAAATGCCGACACCAATATGTTAAAAAGCGAGATTACCCGCAGGCTCCGGCTCCACAGGATTGCGGAGATATACATAATGATGATGAATGCCGGCATATCCGTGTTCCGGGATGAAAAGCCTGACTTATTCAGCCCCGGAGGGATCGGGCTTCTGCCCACGCACCCACCCGCCTTTTATAGCTCAAGGGAAGTCAAGGAGCTTGGCATGGAAACCATAAAGATCCGCGGCTCCCGCATGGCAGGGGTGCTGACTTCCCCCGCCGGCAGTTTCCTCATCTACAATGAGGGAACCCAGACCGCGAAATGGGATTACCGGGCAGAACAGCGGGCACAGGCATTGCTGCAGATGACACTCTGCACCGGTCAGACCGCCAATGATAAGGTTTCAGGGCTTCTTTTCGGCAGCGGGATGGAACCCTTTTACCAGATCCTGTCCAGCGCCGACAGCAATACCCGATGCTTTTTTCTTCTGGACGGGAACTATGAGCACTTTTATTACCTGACAAACGACTTTCATGGGGAGGTGATGCTGAAATTACTTTGTGACACTGGGCGGAGGGCGGAGCTTGACCGTATTCTCTCCCTTGACCTGAAAGCGGGGGTGCCCGACTTTTCCATAGAGAACGATGCCCTCGACAGGGAGGGAAATCCCGTACTTTTCGGATACCTGCCTGACATCCCGCGGGTCAACCGGTTCCTTATGGCGCTGCAGCTCAGGGAGAGGACCGGAACTCTGATATGTTTTGATTTTCAGGCAGGGGCTTACGCACAATATGCCGGGGGGCTGCTCCGCCTCCAGACCATCAGCTTTGAAAAATTTGAAAGGAGGTTTTACCCATCAAAAAAAGAAAATTGATCCTGACGCTGGTTTCTGTTCCTGCCGCCCTTCTCGCCGTCCTGTATGCGGGAGGGTACCTGGCACAGTTTATCGGCAACTATGTACTCTGGCAGCAGGAAGGCGGCTATCCCGGTGACGGCACTTCCCCGGTTATGGCATCGCCCTCTTTCCCCGCCTGCCTCTCTGCGGTGTTTAGTCCGCCCTATGGCATTTACGGAATCTTTATCTGCATCGGGCTGCTTGGCATCCTGCTCATCATGGTAATGCGGATGGGCTACAGCGACACCGGAGAATATGACGCGGACAGGAATTTCACCTATTCCGCCAAAGGCACCTACGGCACATCCGGCTGGATGGACAAAAAAGAACTGTCACAGGTTCTGGAGCTTGTCCCCATCCGTGACCTGCACTGCCACCACGGCACGGTTTTGGGGCTGCTGGACGGGAAAGCGGTCTGCGTTCCTGAGAAGACCCTGCTCAACAGCAACCTCGCCGTCTATGGTGCCAGCGGTTCCATGAAAACACGCTCTTTCTGCCTGAACCGCATTTTACAGGGTGTTGCGCGCAGGGAATCCCTGATCATCTGCGATCCGAAGTCCGAGCTTTATGAAAAGACCAGCGAATATCTGCGCGGGCAGGGTTACTGTGTCAAGGTATTTAACCTTGTGGAACCTGAAAATTCCGACTCATGGAACTGCCTCGCGGAGATTGACGGGCAGGAGCTGATGGCGCAGCTCTTTGTTGACGTCATTATCAAAAACACAAACAGTAACGGCAAGGGGGACCACTTCTGGGATTCCTGTGAAATGAACCTGTTAAAAGCGCTGACCCTGTATGTGGATTTAAGCTATCCACCTGCAAAACGCAACATCGGGCAGATGTACCGCCTGCTCACCCTGAATTCCGAAAGCGCCCTGGACAGTCTTTTTGAAGTCCTGCCGAACACGCATCCGGCGAAAGCGCCTTACAGTCTTTTCAAACAGGCTTCGGATACCGTGCGCAGCGGCGTGGTGATTGGGCTTGGCAGCCGCCTGCAGGTATTCCAGGCAGAATTGATAAAAAAGATCACCGCCCATAACGAGATTGACCTGGAACTTCCGGGCACTTCCCCCTGTGCCTATTTCCTTGTCACCAGCGACCAGGACAGCACCTTTGACTTTCTGGCATCCCTGTTTCTTTCCTTTGTGTTCATCAAGTTAGTCAGGTATGCGGATAAAAACTGTGAGGGCGGGAAACTGCCCGTGCCCGTCCATGTGCTCGGCGAGGAGCTGACCGCCTGCGGCACCATCCCCGACCTGTCCAGACGGCTGAGTGTGATCCGCTCCCGGAACATCTCCATGTCCTGCGTGTTCCAGAACCTGGCGGGGCTGCAGAACCGTTACCCACAGAATCTCTGGCAGGAAATACTCGGCAACTGCGATGTCCAGCTTTTCTTAGGCTGCACCGACCCGCTCACCGCGGAATTTGTCAGCTCCAGGACAGGGCTTGCCAGCGTGGCAGTATCCAGCAAATCCAAACAGCTGGGAACATGGCGGATCTCCAACTATACGCCGGAGTTCAGGGAGACCAGCGGCGTGGGGAAACGGCCGGTGCTGACACCGGACGAAGTGCTGCGGCTGCCCGTTGACAAGGCGCTGGTAATCATCCGCGGCAAAAAGATACTCAAGGTGGACAAGCTGGATTACTCCAGACACCCTAAATATGAAAAGCTGCATTCCTGCAAGGCATCCGCCCATATCCCCGAATGGCGGAAATCGGAAAATGAGGCAAGAAACAATCCGCAGGGTGAAAATACGGAAACTGCTGAGCCACCTGCAAAGAAAACAGGCGGGCGGAAACCCAAACCTACAGCAGCCAAAAAGACAAGCCCTGCTGCGGCAGAAAAGGAAAAGCCTGAACAGACGGCACCGCCACCAGAGAGCACCGCTGCTCCTGCAGGCATCATTCCTACGGACAAAGAGTCCATCATGTCCTAAACCTATAAACCTGCCCTCATGCCGCAACCAATAAAAGCGGCTATATGGGCAATGCAAGTCAAAGATTATCATACTGTTCACTCGGGAAGTCTGTACGCACACGCCCAGACTTTCCCTTGCACAAACGGCGTGTGCAGAAGGAGAAAAACATGACAAAGAACGAAGAATTATTAGAACAGGTCCCCTCCCTGGAGACCACCACCAATCAGGAGACAGCACTTCCGGATGGTGCTGAAACAGCACAGCCTGCGGAGGACATGGATCTGAATGAACTTCTCAGCAGCATGGATGCGCCCATGGCCGGAGAAACACCTGAAACATCCCCTGAAGTATCCGCCCCCACAGGGGAAGAACCTCCCGCAAAACCCAAACGGGCTTCCGGCAGGAAAAAGAAAGCGGAAACCACGGAACCTGCACCTGAAACAGAGGAACCTGCTGTTATGGTTTCCGGGGATACGGAAACAGCTCCCCTGAACGAAGAAAACGGCACTGATGCGGCTCCTGACACCGACCCTTCCTTATTATCCGAGGATACCGCAGTTGAACCCGCAGCTCCTGCAGAAGATCAGCCGGCAGCAGCACCCCGTTCCGTATCAAGGGCAAAACCCGCTGCGGCACCCATACTGACACTGGAAAGCCGTGGTGAGATTGAAACGGACGAGGCCCGTGAGGATGCCATCTGGCATGAAATCCATAATGCCTACAGAACCCGCAGGCTCCTGACCGGGCAGCTTGGCGGGATCGAGCAGACCGACAACGGAAAAACCATTGCCATTGTGGATTACAAGGGCTTCCGCATTGTCATTCCCATAAAAGAAATGATGATCAATGTGGGGCGCAGTCCCTCCGGTGAGGAATACCGTGAGCTGATGCTGCGGCAGAATAAGATCCTTGGGAATATGCTCGGCGCCGAGATCGACTTCATGGTGCGCGGAATTGACTCCAAGACACGCAGCGTTGTGGCAAGCCGTAAAGAAGCAATGCTGAAAAAACGCCAGATCTTCTATCTGGATACGGATGCCTCCGGCACCTACCGCATCTTTGAAGGACGCGTGGTGCAGGCCCGCATCATTGCCGTGGCGGAGAAGGTGGTCAGAGTGGAAGTTTTTGGCGTGGAATGTTCCATTATGGCAAGGGACCTTGCATGGGACTGGATCGGGGATGCCCATGAGCGTTTCTCCGTTGGCGACCAGATCCTTGTGCGTGTCCTGAATGTACGCAGGGGAGATACCGTGGAGGACATCAGCATTAAAGCCGACATTAAGAGCGTCTCCCAGAGCACCAGCCATGACAACCTGAAAAAATGTCGCATCCAGAGTAAGTATGCGGGCAAAGTAACGGATGTACATAAGGGCGTGGTCTATATCCGCCTCAGCAACGGAGTCAATGCTGTTGCCCATTCCTGCTACGACCACCGCACACCCGGCAAAAAGGATGATGTGAGCTTTGCCGTTACCCGCATTGACGAGGAACGGGGCGTGGCCGTGGGGATCATTACACGGATTATCCGGCAGAATCTATAGTTATCGTAATTTTTTTAATCCAAATGTGGCAGGTATCTATAACTGATACCTGCCACACATTTCTTAATGATACAGCTCTTTGTGTTTGTTCATGTACTTTGCTGCGTTGTTTTTCTGCTTTTGGGTAGAATTTTTCCTTGCTAAAGTCCTTACTGCTTTACGGATTTTAGGTCCATGATATACTTTTTGTTTGTCTAAATCGTTTTTATATCGTTTTCCACAAAAAAACGGAGCTGCCTTTTGATAACAGCCCCGTAACTCTATCGCATAATTATTATGCCATTACTACTTCTGTGATTTCTTTTGCTAACTCCTGAACTTCTTCTAAAGTAAGATTTACACCATCTGCAATTTCTTCATAAGAAAGTTTTTCTGCTTTTATCAATCGAATCGCTGTTTGTTTCCGTTCTGCCAATATTGATTCATTTCTCATTTCTTCCATCGCCCTACACATAACCAGCTGTCCCTCCTTACTCTCTTTCAAATATCTTGCCCGTTCCGCCAAAACCTTATACTGCATATCCGCAGGGTTCGTACAGGCAAAGTCATGCATCAGGACTCCTATGGGAGAATCATCATCTTTATACTCCCCGTTCACATATATAATATGCGCTTCATCCTGAAACAACGCTCCTGTTTCCTTAATCGTCCGGTCCACATGATAAATCGGTAGTCCTGCCCCCATTTCATCATGTTCCGTAATAAAAATCACGTATGTTTCTGTCAAAAAATCGTAATCTTTACCTTTTGGTAAAATGTTTACATCTATTACGCTGGAATGATACCTTGCCCTTTTCGGACTTGCCCCTTTGTCTGAACGCTGAATCTCAATATTGTACTTTTTTGCATTCTTATCGGTTGCATAGGCATCCAGCCTCACAGAATGTCCCAAAAGATTCCGAATCTCATGCTGGGTATGCACACTCTGTACTTTCAGATCCGGATTATTCATTATAATGCGCAGGACAAATTCCGTACATTCAAGATTTTCTTCAAAAAATTTCGCCATAAAGTCATCATCCATCAAACGGAAATTTTTAATGTATTCCAAGTCCCGCTCGCTGGAGTCAAAGTTTGTCAGTACATCTTTATCTTTACTCATTTGACTACCAACCTTTTATTTTTTCACTTCTGCTACCTATACAATATCATAAAACCTGCTGTTATTCAAGTTTTACCACTTATCCTTCTTTTTTTAATATGTATTGACAAATTTCAATACGTGAATATAATAGAGGTATAGACAGCTTTAAGGGAGGTGGTAAATTTGATTGATGAAAGCAAAATACCAACGATTTTTAAGGCTTTTTGTGACGAAAACCGTATTGAGATTTTGAAGCAGTTGATTACAGGAGAAAAATGTGCCTGTGTACTGTTAGAAAACCTGCATATTTCACAACCCACGTTATCACACCACATGAAAATTCTTTGCAGTTCGGGTATCGTGGTTATGCGGAAAGAGCAGAAATGGGCGCATTATTCCATATCGGAGGAGGGTATTGCATATGCAATGGAATATCTTCAATCCCTTATGACTGTTAAGAGTTTGGGCAAAGATAAGCCATGCTGTGACAAGTAAAGCTGTTTACGTCTGGCATGGCTTATCAAAAAGATTTTATATTGATACATTTCAATATTTCTATGTACGGAGGTTTGTTATGGAAACATTAAAAACAGGTTGGAATTTCTTTCAGAATGAATTTCTTGGTATGCAATGGCTGAACCGCTTAATTGGCAGTTTTCTTGATTTATGCGGTTTAGATACTGCAAGTAAAATCGGCGGCAGTATCCAGTTTTTCCTTTACGACACAATCAAAATCATGGTGCTTTTAGGCGTGTTGATTTTACTCATTTCATACATTCAAAGTTATTTTCCACCGGAAAGGACTAAAAAAATCCTCGGCAGATTTCACGGTATCGGGGCAAACATAATTGCGGCTTTACTTGGTACAGTGACACCGTTCTGCTCCTGTTCATCCATCCCGTTGTTTATCGGTTTTACAAGTGCAGGACTGCCATTAGGCGTGACGTTTTCCTTTCTGATTTCTTCCCCTATGGTTGATCTCGGCTCGCTTGTCCTGCTTATGAGCATATTCGGGTGGAAAGTTGCCGTAACATATGTTGTACTTGGGCTTGTGATTGCTGTTGCGGGCGGTACGCTCATTGAAAAACTGCACCTTGACAATTATGTAGAGGAATTTATTCGCAATGGAAATTCTGTTGATGTGGAGGGGGAGGAACTGCACTTCAAAGACCGTATAAAATACGCATGGGAACAGGTGGTATCTACGGCGAAGAAAGTCGCACCATATGTTTTAGTGGGTGTTGCTATCGGCGCATTTATCCATAACTGGATACCCGAAGATTTTATTGTGCGTGTTCTCGGAACGGGAAACCCTTTAGGCGTTATTATCGCTACGGCTGCGGGTGTTCCCATGTATGCGGATATTTTCGGCACAATCCCGATTGCAGAAGCACTGTTGGCAAAAGGCGCCAGGCTCGGAGTAGTCCTGTCCTTTATGATGGGCGTAACAACTCTGTCCCTGCCGTCTATGATCATGCTGCGTAAAGCGGTAAAGCCCCGTCTGCTTGGTATTTTTATTGCAATATGCACTGTCGGTATTATTCTTGTTGGTTATTTCTTCAATGCGATCCAGTTCCTGCTCGTGTAAATTGCATGAAGAAAATCAAAATAAATCAAATCACATGGAGGTAATTATTATGTCACTGTTTGGAAAGAAAAAAGAAGAAGAAAAGAAATCCCCTGCCTGTGCCTGCAATTCCGGCTGTCCCGTGTCCAAAACAACGGAAGTCACAAGTGACTGCTGTTCCAATGCACAAGACGGTATCTGCTGTGTCAAAGTCTTAGGCTCTGGCTGTGCGTCATGCCATGCATTATATGAAAGCACAAAGGAGGCTGTTCAGAAAATGGGGCTTGCGGTGGAAGTAGAGTATGTGACGGATTTACAAAAGGTCATGGAATACGGCGTTATGAGTATGCCCGCACTTGTTGTAAATGAAAAAGTGGTATCTATGGGAAAGGTATTAAAGCCTGCTGATGTGGAAAACTTGTTGAATAAATCAATTTCTTAAATTATTCAATTGAACCATTTCACATTAATAAATTGCGCAGAATTGGCACAACATTGGCACAGTTCTGCTCTTTTCCCGTAAATCCCTATCTGCTATAATGGGTACAGTCAAAATTTTGCGAAGAGGCCGCCTCATCTGTGGGCGGCCTTTTTGTTGTAAAGGTGGTGAGCATCATATTACACAGAAAACTCCGAAAGGCCCTGGGCAATGACAGGGGAGACGCCAACTATTTCAGTACTGTTGTTTTTATCTTTATCGCCGTACTGCTGCTGGCTTTTATCATTGACCTGTTTTCCATCATTTCCACAAAACAGGAAATGGACCACTGTGCCGACCAGATGGTAAAACAGATCCAGCTGTCCGGCGGTGTCAATGCGGAAACGGAGGAACTTTTCCGCTTTCTCTGTTCCCAGATCAATGGAGCGGAGAACATCTCCTATTCCATTGATACAACCTACAGGTCACCCACTCCCTCCGGGATGCATAATGCCATCCAGCTTGGCACCCCTTTCTACATCACGATCACGGGGGAGGCAAAGCTGGGCGGCTTTTGGAACTTTGACCTCGTGCGGATCAACATAGTATCCCGCGGCGCCGGTGTCAGTGAGCATTATTGGAAATAGGAGGGACACATGAAACGATTGATTGACAGCATCAACAGGAAACTGCGGAATGACCGCGGGGATATTTCCATTTTTGCCTGTTTCTTTGTGGTGGGTATCGTTATGCTGGTGGCTTTCCTGCTGCTCTATGCATCCATCCGGATCACCTGCATCAACATCCGCAATGGCGCCAAGATGGAGCTGAACAACTTAAGCGCCAGTATTTACGCGGATACCTACCGTTCCCAGAGGGAAACCAATTTCAGCAAATACCTGAATACGCTTTACTCCAGTTCTGACTATGTGCAGATGCTGGAGGAGGCAGTTACGGACGGGCTTTCCAACAAAGTCCCGCTCCAGACAGAGGATTACAGGATCAGAAACATCAGCCTCGCTTTCCATGTGGACGGCGACAGGGTGGAATATGTCTTTTCCTGTGATGCCGAGTTCTATATTTATATGTTCGGCCACTCCTATCCCGCCATTACAAGACATATCGAGCTGACCGGCTACCATAACACAAAATTCTGACGTTTTACAAACGTCTGATATCTTGTCAGCCTATGAAAGGAGAAACCTGTACCATGAAAAAACTTTTCTTTCCCAAATGTGCTGTTTTTGCACTGTTATCCGTACTCTGTGTCCTGCCGTTCCTCATCAGACGGCACAGGAAAAAACAGAAATCTGCATCCATCTGTTGAAAAAGAAGCGCAACCGTAGTAAAAGATAAGTAAAGAGAGGTGATCATATGAAACTGAAAAACTTACTGAAGTCCAAAGGATTCCTTGTTTCCGTTTTTATCATTATTATTATAGCGATCCTGCTGGGCTGCTGGTTTGTGAGCCGCAGGCCTGCAGACAGCTTCCAGCCGGAAGAACCCGCCATCGGCAGCGCAGCCACCGAGTGGCAGGATACCCCTTCCCCCACAGCTGTTCCCGGCAATACAGGACAGCCTTCCGGGGCAGCAGCCGCTCCTGATGCCTATCCCAAGGTAACGGTGGAAAATGATACGGATGTGGAGATCGACTTTACTCCCGATGCAGAGGAACTGCAGACAGAGCCGCCCGCCCCTCCCGTTTCCCCGGACGACAATACAGACCCTTCCGCACCACCCTCCTATGAACCGGAACAAACAGCCCTGGAACCGTCTGCCCCTGCACCCCAGGCGCCCCAGACCCCCGAGGCAGGTTCCGGTAATGGGAATGGCGCCGTATACGATCCCGTTTTCGGCTGGGTAGTACCCGGGGATGCACAGCAGTCCATCGGGGACAGCGATGGCGACATTGATAAAATGGTCGGCAATATGGGAGAATAAAAACTGAATATTTTATAGCAAGACCGCCGCTTTTGAAGTGGCGGTTTTTTGCTGCCCTATCACAAGAAAGGAGTGTGCCACACTTTGAAACGCATCTTTACTTTTATATGCAGCCTTATCCTGCTGTTTGCCCTGTTCCCCGCCACCGCATTTGCCAGCGGGAACGGGAACATGGATGGCGGCGGGGGCGGCATGGGGCAGGGAACCTCAACCAATAAATGGACTCCCGGCAATGACGGTGTGCGGATCACAGTTGTCAATGCCGAAACCGGAGCCGCCGTCTCTTCCCCCGTGGACTTTACCAACCGCTCCCAGAGCAATGTCCTGCACTTCGGCAAGGTAAATAAACTGCAGTACCTGTCGGGAACCGGCCTTTCCCTGCGTTCGGGTTCCGCTTACGACTATATAAACCCGACCCATCCCCTGCCCACCATTGTCAGCAGCACAGGAAGTTCCAATATCACGGCGATCCGGCGGTATTTCTGCAGCGAATATGCCTGTAAGATGGTTGCCAACGCCACCGGCGTGGACTATGACCGTATGCTTGCCGGGGAATATAAGCTCCTGATCGAACCTATCGCCTACTTTACGCATAACGGTATGTATTACTGCATGACCGCCACGGAGGCAGGACTCTATGACCAGCTGGCCGGCGGCGCCCTGCGCAGGACCATGACCTCACTGACCCACAAGAACCTGCCCCTGTCAATCTTTCTGGAATACAGCGACCTGGGGATTCCGGCATGGACAGGTAGCAGGACAGGGAAACAGAACAATACGGATATTGTCAATTCCCTGGGTGCGGGAATTGTCTGGTTTACGGATCTCCCCGTTCCCCCCAGCGCGGAAATTGATGCGCCGGATGTGGAATACCGGGTTGATACGGATGTCATCACCAGCATCCTTTTAAGGACAACCGACCGCCTGACGCCGGATAACCCTGCCACCGTCACCTTCCATATCAACGGAACAAATTACACGGTGCATAACATCGTCATTCCGGAGGACGACTCCCAGCTTGTATGGGTAAAATGGCATACCCCGTCCACACCCCAGACGATCACCATTACCGTGTCCCTGAGTGCAGGTTCTACTGCCAAAGATACCTTTGTGGCTAAGATCGTGGATCTGAATGAACGGATACCGCCTGATCCGCTTGCCACCGACACCTATCCCGGTTACAGCATCCCCGCCCTCCCTGCAGGCCCACAAAAACTGACTGCAGCCTGGGGCGTATGGAGCTGCCGCTGGAAAGCAGACTGGAAATGGCATGCAGACTGGAAATGGGAGGACGATGACTGCGGCAGCGGCTGCCTGCCGGACTGCCCGGGCGGACACGGGCATTGGGAAGACCATGGGAAATGGGTGGATGAGGGGGACTGGGAATATGACTATACCGGTTATTCCGCATCCCTCTCCGGTTCCATGACTCTGATGCCGGATGATATTGTTCCCACTGCATCAGGGAAAAACATGAAAAGCGGCTACGGTGTAAAAACTGAAGTTTCCGCCGTTTTATCCACCAGCGCCCCCTCCGGGCATTACACCAATCCGCAGACAGCCTTCAGTGTCTTCCCGGAATTCCATTACCAGACCTATTTAAGACTGCTGCAGCGCACTTCCGGCGGGCGCAGCGCAAAATTTGCCTTCCGTGCAAATGAGTTTTCCACCTACGGGCGTTCCGTCCATTTTACCCCTGTGTGGTTCCCTGACAACACGGATTATGTTGTCTACACGCAGGTATGGGATACATGGACTCCCGATGGGATGCTGTCCATGAACCTGCATGACAATGTATCCATCCAGGACAGCCTCTTTGACGACTGGTATACCAACCGTGAATGATACGGTATGCCTTTTCTATGAGCCTGCGGTCATATGCTGCGTTGCCGGATTTGCGGCATATGACCTGAAAAAGAAACGGGTGCCTGACCGGGCGCTCGTTTTCTCTTGCCCGCTCTTTCTGGCAGCCCCACTGTTTCACTGCCGGTTTCTTTTCTCTGCGCAGGCACTCCTGCCCATGCTGGGACTGTCCCTTGCGGGCATGGCGGCAGGATTTTTCGTGCTCCTCACCGCAGCCCTCATCTCCCATGATGGCGCAGGGATTGGCGGCGGGGATATTAAGCTGGCGGCGCTCATGGGTTTTGCTTACGGTCCTTACCGTCTGATGGCAGTCCTTTTAATCGCCGCATTTCTGGCAGGCTGCTTTGCACTTGTCCTGCAGAGCAGGAAAAAGGATCTGCCGCTCTGCCTGCCATTCGTTCCATTTCTGGCAACCGGCAGCCTGATTGTGACGGCTGCCACATTATTTTAGATAAGGAGACATTTTGATATGAAACTGAATAACCGCTTTCTTTTCGGCCTGCTCAGCCTGGTACTGGCAGCCGTTATCGCTTTTGTTGCCCTGCCCACCATTGCCCGGCAGACCAACGGGAAAACAGAAATCGTCCGCATCCGTCAGGACATCTTAAAGGGCGAGAAGATTACTGCTGAAAACACGGAGCTTGTAGAGGTGGGCAGCTATAACCTGCCTGACAATATCGCCCGCTCCCTGGATGATGTGCTGGGACTGTATGCCACTGCTGATCTATCCCGCGGCGACTATATCCTGACCTCCAAGATCAGCATGGTCCCCATTTCCTCGGATGTGGCGCTGAACCAGATACCTTCCGGAAAGGTTGCCATCTCCCTGACCGTAAAGACACTGGCCTCCGGTTTGTCTGACAAGCTCCAGCCCGGTGACATTATCCGCATTTATCATTTTCTTGATATTGCTAACGAGGTCCCGGAACTGCGCTTTGTCAGGGTGCTTTCCGTAACCGACTCCAAGGGTGTCAATGTGGATAACACAAGGGAACTTGCAGAGGACGAGGAAAAACAGCAGTCCGCCACCATCACAGTGCTTGCAAGCCCTGAACAGGCAAAGATCATCACCGCCCTGGAGAATGACGGCGTTGCCCATGTGGCGCTGATCTCCCGGGGCAATGACAAGTTGGCGGAGGAGCTTTTGGATGAACAGGATCGGGCGCTTCAGGAACTCTATTATCCTGAAACACTGACCGAAGGCACGGAAACTGACAATCCGGATACCCCCGCATCCGCAGGGAACCACACCGTAGACAGCACAGACTCCGGTACATCCGGATCTGCTGATACCTCTGCGGTTTCCAGCCAATAACCGAAAGGAGGATTTTCCCATGGCAAAAATCATTACTGTATGGGGCAACCCCGGCAGCGGCAAGTCCATGTTCTGCTGTATCCTTGCCAAGGCACTGACAAGGGATAAGAAGAAAGCCATTATCATCAATGGGGATAGCAGCATTCCCATGCTCCCCGTGTGGCTCCCGGAACAGATCGTTGAAACAGGCGCCTCGCTGGGACAGGTCTTAAGCAGCGTGGAGATTGACACCTCGCTGGTCGCAAGCCATGTGACTGTTTTGAAAAATTACCCGTTTATCGGGCTTATGGGATACTGCGGTGGTGAAAACCCACTCAGCTATCCGGAGATTTCCTATCAGATGGTGCTCCAGTTGATCACATCCGCCGCAAAGCTGGTGGATTTTGTCATTCTGGACTGCCCTTCCAACATGACGAATGTATTTACGCCTGCTGCCATCGAGTCCGGCGACATTACGGTCCGCATCCTGACTCCTGACCTGAAGGGCGTAAATTACCTGAAGGCCCACCAACCCCTGCTGACGGATGCCCGTTTCCATTACAGCAACCATCTGACCTTTGCGGGCATGGCACGTCCTTTTCATGCGCTGGATGAAATGGGGTACATCATTGGCGGATTTGATGGGCTGCTGCCCTATGGAAAAGAGATTGACCGCTGCGCAACCGAAGGCGGAATGTTCCGGGCGCTTAACTACTGCAACCCCAAATACACCCTGGCTCTGAACAAGATACTGGATATGCTGGATCAGGAACCCGCCGGGCAGGAAGCAGGGGAATTTATCCCTGCCGGACAGGCAAAAGACGATAAGGAGGCAGATATCCATGAACAATTTGAATGACATTTTCTTCACACCTGTTTCCAATGACGGGATAACCTATGAGCAGATCCTGGAGGATGTCCAGCGGTATTTTTCCGAAAACCACGCTTCTACCATTGCCAGCGCAGGGGAAAGCGATTCGGAACGCGCCAGCGCACTGTTGAAGGAGCTGATGATACAGTATCTCGTAAAACGCAAGTATACATTGGATGGAATGAGTACGGAGGATCTGTGTGCCAAGCTCTATGAGGACATGGCAGGATATTCTTTCCTGAAGAAATGGATTTACAGACCCGGCGTGGAAGAGGTCAATATCAATGCCTACAACGATATCGAGGTCATTATGAGCAGCGGGCGGAGCGTCAAAATCCCCGACAGGTTTTCGTCTCCCCAGCACGCAATAGATGTGGTGCGGCGTATGCTGAACGCCTGCGGCATGGTGATAGACGATACCATGCCTTCCGTGCTGGGCTTTCTGGACAAGAATATCCGTATCTCGGTGGACAAGACGCCCATTGTAGATCCTGAAGTGGGAGTAAATGCCTCCATCCGAATCGTCAACCAACAGACCGTCTCCGAGGAAAAACTGCTGGAATCCGGCAGCGCCACGGCAGAAATGCTCCATTTCCTGACCGCCTGCATCCGCTATGGCGTGTCCGTCTGCATTGCAGGCTCTACCGGCTCAGGAAAAACCACGGTCATGGCATGGCTTTTGTCCAATGTCCCCAACAACCGGCGCCTGATTACCATTGAGGAGGGTTCCCGCGAATTTGACCTTATAAAAAGGGATGAAAACGGCAATATTTTAAACTCTGTCGTCCACCTCCTGACAAGGCCCCATGAAAACACCTCCATGAACATCAACCAGGACTTCCTTCTGGAGAGGGTGCTCCGTAAGCACCCGGATGTGATCGGGATCGGTGAAATGCGTTCCGCCGCCGAGAGCCTGTCCGCCGCTGAAAGCTCCCGCACGGGGCACACGGTCTGCACCACCATCCACAGTAACTCCTGCGAAAGCACTTACCGCAGGATGATGACCCTTGCCAAAAGAAAATATAACATGGACGATTCCATCCTGATGCAGATCATGGTAGAGGCTTATCCTGTGGTGGTATTTACAAAGCAGCTGGAGGACCGCTCCCGTAAAATCATGGAGATCATTGAGGGCGAGGATTATCAGGACGGACACCTGCTTTACCGTTCCCTCTACAAGTACGAAGTAGTGGACAACATCACAGAAACGGACGGGAATACCCGCGTGGTAGGCCGCCACCGCAAGATGGGGCATATCTCTGATACCCTGAGAAAAAGGCTGCTGGATAACGGTATCTCCCACAAGGAACTGGAAGAATTTACGAAAACGAAGGAGGCGAACTGATGCACTGGATATACATTATCTGCTTTCTGCTGCTTTCTGTGGGATTGTGCTCCCTGTTTGGGGTAAGGCCTAAGGATTTCATGGATGCCATCCTGAAGTCACAGCAGAAAACAGCAACACTGACAGACGAGCTGAATGTCCTGATGGGTACCCCCGCCAAGGGGTTTTTTAACCAGGACTATGAGATCAAACAGATATTGAAGGATACCGGACGTGCCGGCAGTTATGAGTCCATCACCCGCCTCACCCTGATCCTGTTTGCGGTGGGGGCGGTTCTGGCGCTGTTAATTAATAATGTTTACATGGTTCCCATCATGGGGATTGCTTTTTCCCTTATCCCCATCTGGTACCTGCGCAGCACTGCCGCCAGCTACAAGAAGCATCTGAACGAGGAACTGGAAACTGCCATTTCCATTATCACGACTTCCTACCTGCGTACGGAGGATCTGCTGCGCGCCGTAAAGGAAAACCTGCCCTACATCAACGAGCCGGTGAAAGCTACTTTTGAGGCGTTTGTCTATGAAAGCGAGCTGATAAACGCCAACACCACCAGTGCTATCAACTCACTCAAAATGAAGATTCCCAACAGGGTCTTCCACGAGTGGGCTAACATACTGATCCAATGCCAGTCAGACCGCTCCATGAAGAACACGCTGCCCACCATTACCCAGAAATTTTCTGATGTGCGCGTGGTACAGTCCGAGCTGGAGGCCATGATGCAGGGACCGAGGAGGGAAGCCATCACAATGATGTTCCTTGTCATTGCAAATGTACCCCTGCTTTATTTCCTGAACAAAGACTGGTTCCACACGCTGCTCTTTACCACACCGGGCAAAATAGCCCTTGCAATCTGTGCGGCAATTATCCTGTTCTCGCTGACACAGATCATGAAACTGAGCAAGCCAATAGAATACGGAGGTGACGGCACATGACCCTGCTTGCCCTGATTGCCATTATCTTTTTTGGCTTTGCGGTTTATAACCTGACCTGCGCCTTTGTGGATGTCCCTACCAGAAGGACCTCACGGATGATGATGCTCTCCCGTAAACAGCAGGGCACAAAGAAAGAGAGCCTTCTGGATGTCTACATTACCAAAATATCCACCCTGATTGCGCCTTTCTTTCATCTGGATGCCTTAAAAAGAAATAAGCTGCAGACGGCTTTGAACATTGCGGGGATGGCCTTTACCCCGGAAACCTACACCGCAAGGGCATGGGTGACTGCCGGAGGAGTGGGCCTATGCGCCATCCCCATGACTTTCATCATGCCCCTCTTTGTGTTTATCATGCTGGGACTTGCAGTAGCCCTATGGTTCTCTACCTACTATGCCGTTTTCGATTATGTGAAAAAGCGGCGCAAACTGATTGAAACGGAAATACCCCGTTTTGCCCTAACGGTAGGGCAGAACCTGGAGAATGACAGGGACGTGCTGAAAATCCTGACTTCCTACAGGCGTGTGGCAGGGAAGGATTTCGGGGCGGAGCTGGACCAGACCATTGCGGATATGAAAACCGGCAACTATGAAAATGCCCTTATCCGCTTTGAGACCCGTATCGGAAGCCCCATGCTCTCTGATGTAGTCCGCGGACTTATCGGTGTACTCCGCGGTGATGACCAGCGTATGTACTTCAAGATGATCTGCTTTGACATGAGGCAGATTGAACAGAACAACTTAAAGAAGGAAGCGGCAAAGCGGCCGAAAAAGATCCAGCGTTACTCCATGATGATGCTCATTTGCATTATGATAATTTATCTGGTCGTCCTCTGTACAGAAGTTATGGGTTCCCTGGGTGCCTTTTTCGGATAAACCCGCCTGCCGCATGGAGGTGATGCCTATGTCCTGAAGTGTTTCGTATTCGCCGGATGTGCGGATGCAGATTTTGCAATCGGGCTGCCGGGAATGTGGCGCCCTTTGTTCCAGATAATAAGAATTGAATATAAAAATAAACTTTATTTTAGGAGGTTTTCATGAAAAAAATTACAAACTATATCCACAATAAGGCTGCCCGCTTTGTATACCGCGCCCATGCGACTCTCTCCAACCAGCGTGGAGATTTCTACATCTCGGATGCGGTAAAGATCATCATTGCCGTTGTCCTTGGCGCTCTGCTGCTGGCAGCCCTGACAGCAATCTTCAACGGCACGGTCATTCCGAAGATTACACAGGCAATCAATGATCTTTTCAGTTAATGCGGTTTGGGGGATTGGATGCACAAAATGCATCTGATCCCTTTTTTAATGTCCAATATATGAGCAGGAGGGAATGCATCCCTTCCCTAATTTTTAGATTTTCAAATGTAGCATAATGGAGGTGAAAACATTGAATCAAAGTAACTGTAAACTTTACCCATTCCTGAAAGCAGCCCGTGGAAACTGGCATAATGCCCTGTTTGTCAAATGTACCCATAGCACCTGTCCTTATGGGCATTCTGACATCTGCAAAGGTTTCCTGCTAATTGCAGATGCAGACGGAACTCCTCTTCTTGCGGATATAGAAACTTTACACAAGCTGGCACATGAGGAAATAGAGCCGGAGGGCTGTCAGGGCATCCTGAACCAACGTGCTTTTATGTCAGCCTATTCCTCTTATCTGGAATGGCATACGCAGGACGATTCCCTCTGCCCGCTGCTACAGCTTTGTGGGTTCTGCGGTCATCCATGTTGAAACGGACTGCTCCGGAATGTGTAACCCCGTTTTAAACTGCATACTTCTGGAGGTGATGTGATGAAAAAACAAACTATCTACTGCCCGTATTGTAATGCCCCTGCCGTTTTACGTCCTGCGCATATGGTACATGGGACAAAAACAAATAAAGCAAAAAGCTACTTGTACATATGCAGCCGCTGGCCCGAATGCGATTCCTATGTGAGCGCTCATCAGAAAAGCCATCAGCCCATGGGAACCCTTGCCAACAAAACCCTTCGCCGCAAACGGATTCTTGCGCACAAAGCACTGGAACAATACCGTATACAAAAACACATGGAAAAATGGGCTGTCTATCTCTGGCTGCAGGGGAAATTAGGATTGGCGGAAGCACAGGCCCATATCGGAATGTTCTCAGAGCAGATGTGTGAGCAGGTAATTTCTCTCTGCCATCAGTCCCTCTCCTCTGCGAAGTGCAGTGCAGCATGAAAGGAGGCGACCTATGAAAAAGAAAAAATATGTGCTTACCAATAATCAGAAAAAATTAGTTGAAAAAAATCTTTCAGTTGTTCATTGGGTTATTTTGCAGAATATTCATATCCATGAGAGTATTTATGGTTTAGGATATGATGATCTCTATCAGGAGGGCTGCATCTGGCTATGTCATGCGGCGGTTACATACGAGGAAAAATACGCATTGTTTTCCACTTACGCCAAAACCGTAGTGCGCAACGGGCTTTTCTCCTATTGCCGTCAGCTCTATGCAAAAGAGCAGCATTCCAGCCATTTAAGCCTCAGTGAATATGAGGAATACATTCCTGATGCCCCTGTTATGTCAGCCGCCACGGATACTGTTGAACGGCAGATCAGTCTGTTGGAAACGCTGGACCTCCTGGAAACCAGCAAACGATCCTATCAGGGTGTTGCAAGGCTTGGCATTGAGGCACTGGAACTGCAGATTAAGGGACTTAGCATATCCGACATTGCGAAGCTCTATGATGTTCCGCCCTCCCATGTAGGCGCCTGGATCTCCCGCTCCGCGCAGAAACTGAAAAAGGATAAAGACTTTTTATCCGGCATCCTGTAACTTTAAGGAAAGGAAGGTATCAAACATGGCAACAAAAACACTTTATACGGCGATAGGCCGCTTTGAACGCAGGACAAATGGCTGCGGCCGCTCCTGCCCCGTCATTCTGCTGGGTGGCAAAGAGCATATGGTTGATATGCAGGAAATGGTACTCTGGACAAGCCTGAACTGGCGTATCGCCAAAGCTGAAAATATTGCGGAATTATGTTCCCGGACTATTTCAGACACCTCATATCCCATCAGCCGCTCCTGGGAAGAATGTCTGGAGCGTTTACTGGTAAGGGGGCTTGTCATTTCAGGAAACGGGGATACGGAATATGATGCGCTGTATGATCTGCTCTCCCCGATTTATGTCATACCCTCCGGCGGCAGCTTTTTCCTCAGAGCCCTGACCTTTATCAAGCTCACCCTTTTCCGCAATATCCCTATCTCCAAGGCAAAAAGGCTCTTTGCAAAGGATCGGCGCACGTATCAGGAACGGCAGGTAATGAACCTTGCGCGGCAGGCACTTTTATCCACCGCCGAGATCATCAAGTGCATAGAAAAGGATATCCATCGTCTTCCTGATGAGGAAAGCATTCTGGAGCTGCTCTACAATGACGCCTATACCACCAGCGATAACATCAACAGCCTTGTCAGGCACAGCTCCAGCAGTAAGCCTGTCACTCTCGCCGTAGCAAACCTTTATCTGCGGCAGCAGATCATATTTGAAAGGATATAAGACTTATGAACCCACAACCCTCTTTTCCGCCTGTTTTCAGGCGCAAGATACTGTTTACCTTTATTCTGGGCTTTGCTTTTCTGCTGATTGCAGGTGCGGTTTTTCTGCTTTCCCACGATCAGGTACTGCTCTGTCTGAGTATCCTGCTGTTTGGCGCAAGCGTTTATAAGGGATGGCAGCTCTACCGCACCGTTTCCCGCGGCAGCTATGAAACCGTTATCGGCATATGTACGGGTATTACGGAACTGCCTTTCCGGAAACATAAGCGGGTCACTCTTTTGCGGGAGGATGAAACGGAAATCTCCCTGCTCTTGGACAGGCACACACAGCTCCGTCTGCAGATTCCATACTGTTTCTATTTCCGGAAAGCGGCAGGCTCCTGTTTCAAACAGGACTCCCTGAACCTGCTGCTCTCCACAGACAACCTTTTAGGCTATGAGGAAACAGAAAATTTTTTACCTGAAGAACCTGCCCAAAGGGATATCCCATAGCAAACTTATCATTTTATAAACCAAGCCGCCAAAAGATACTATATATTGTCTAATAATGATTGACACATACAAGATATGGTGCTATACTTTTCTTGTAATTGATTTTTGTGCGTTCATGGCGAATATTTTCGCATTGCACACGTTGTCAAGTTTGTAATTTAAGTGTCAGTGGCATTACTCCGCTTTTTTGCGTGGTATTCTCTGGCACTTTTTTATATAGATATCAATGCTGCGGCAGAAAGGAGCGTTATGGCACAGATTCATGTATTCGGCCATGTTACGGAGGATATTATCCCCAGGCAAAGCCAAACCGATTCCACCTATGTCTGCTTTACCCTCAGGGAACGGACAGGAAAAGACCATGTTCAGTATTATCAGGTATGGGCATGGAGCGAGAACGCACAGCGCCTGATCCGCCAAAAGGTACACAAAAACAGTGTAATCTGGCTGACAGGCACCCTGGAATTGGTTGACAGCACTGTAAACCGGGGAAACCAAAAAACAAAGCTTTTGAAAGTATATCTTTCTAACTGGGGCTTTGTTCCCTATGTGACAGGCAAGACGGATACGAACAGTATTTCAAAGGAAACGGAGTTACCCCCACCCATTCCTGCCTCTGCGGAGGTGCTGGATGGAGACCGGGAAGCTCTGCCGGAGTAAACAGCTTATTCCGGCTTATAAGAGGAACCGTATGGTTTTTCAGAATGACACTGAAAATCCCTGCGGTTCCTCTTTTTTTGTTTGCAATTTTTGTTGCGATTATTTCAGAAAGGATGGAAAAACAAATGAAACATGACAAACCCCTTTGGGGAAGTATCAGTATCCTGATCGGTGTGGTGATCCTGATTTTAGCACTCGTAAGAGGAACTCTGCAGACCGCCCTTCTGATCGGAGTTTTCAGTATCTGGGGAATCTGGACAGTCGGTTTTCTGCTCCTGCCCTATATGCGCCGGTCGAAGCGCCGTATACAGCGTGGCAGGCAGATAAAGACCCTGCAGGCGGCAGGTATTTCTCCTGCCAATCCACTTCCTTCCATTAATCAGGGCGCGGAAGCTGTAGAACTTTTACTGCTGCGCCATGTCAATCACCGCATATCCGCTTACTTAAAAGCAGTTTATCCGGATGTGAAATGGGAATGGTGTGAGAAAAATCCTGAGCAGATTATCCGTCAGGGCGGCATAGGGCGCATCAGAGTATTTGGTGCTGCCGACTTCGACCATGCGGATATCACGGTAGATCAGCAGGCTAACATTTCCTGCAGCATGATCCACATTGTTCCCCTGGCAAATGCCCTTGGCGGTACGGACGGCCCGGAAAGCCTTCCCCCCAATAAACAGCCCGTTGACCCGCAGATATGGTATGAACTGCAGGGGCGCAAGGTTCTGGAAACTCTGGTTGCAGACTTGAACTCCAGAGGGCACAGCAGCTTAACGCTCCGCGAAGACGGCGACATCTGCACCACGGAAAATGATGCGGAGGCTGCCAAAGAGCATCTTGCCAACTTTCCGGAAAAGCTCTATTGGCCCCGTCTGGTACAGGTCTTTGAGCGTAACGGCCTTGCGGCGGAAATTACGGCGGATGGTATTCAGGTCTCCTGGTAACCCTGCCCAAAGAAAGGAGTGAATTCCAAAATGAAAGAAGGTCTTTCCCTTCAGCAAATGGCTATGGAAATTGAACGCCAGCATCAACTCAAGGAGGATTATCTCGTCAACACGGACAGCCTGAAACTGGAACCTTATAATTCCCAGGTTTATCTGCATATGTATGACGAAAAAGGCTCTGAGCCCGTGGAACCCATGGAAATCAATCAGGTCGCCCACAGACAGCTTGGCAGCCGGTTAAAGATTCCTGCCTCCTACTATGACAGGATGCTTACCGAACATCCTGCCCTTCTGGCAGACAATGTGAACGCATGGTTTCAAAAAGAACCGGCAACAAGAATGCTGCGCACCATGGGCGGCACCGTCAGGGCTTTCCTGAGCAACCGCTACCGCCGCATTGACAACATTGAGATTGCCAAAATCGTACTTCCCCTTATCGGACAAATGGAGGGCGCCCGGTTTGAGAGCTGCCAGATCACCGACAGCAGAATGTACCTGAAGGTCGTCAACACAAGGCTGGAAGCGGAAGTTGTCCCCGGAGATATTGTACAGGCCGGCGTCATCATCAGCAACAGCGAAGTGGGTGAAGGCTCTGTATCCATCCAGCCCCTTGTCTATCGGCTGGTATGCAGCAACGGCATGATCGTCAATGATGCCCAGACAAGGAAAACCCATTTGGGACGTATCAACAGCGCAGATGAAAATTTTCTTCTCTTTTCAGAAGAGACCCTCGCCGCAGACGATCACGCCTTTGTCCTGAAGATTCAGGATACGGTAAAGGCGGCTGTGGAGGAGGCCCGCTTTTCCTGCGTGGTAGATATGATGCAGCGGGCTAAACAGGCTCCCATCAACACAAAGGATGTGCCCGGCATTGTCCGGCTCGCCAGCAGGGAATTCAATATCACGGAGGACGAAAGCAACGGGGTGCTCCAGCATCTGATCGAAGGTCAGGATTTAACGCTGTACGGGCTTTCCAATGCAGTCACCCGCCACAGTCAGGATATTGAGAGCTATGACAGGGCTACCAAGCTGGAAAGTATCGGCTATAACATACTTTCCATGCCTGCAAGACAATGGAACAAAATCAATCAGATGGCGGCGTGAATCACCGCCGTACAACCAATCTAAGGAGGATTTGCTAATGAATACCCAGAACAACACAGTAGCAGTAACAGAGAGAGAACAGTTTTTACTTCCCAGCATGAACATCACCGAATGCGATTTCACATCGGATGAACTGGCTGAGGATATGGATGGTCTGCAGGTAAGCTTTCCGAGGGTAAAAATTCCCTCCGGCGGTATGCTGCAGTTCGAGATTCCTTCTGATGATCCCGAAAATCCCGATTATGAAAAGAACCTGACCGGCATCATCCTGTGCAACCACGACAACTATGCCTATTGGCCGGAAGGGAGCGAGTATGATGACAACACCGCCCCGCTTTGTTCTTCCACGGACGGAAAGCAGGGGATCGGGGAACCCGGCGGCACCTGCGCTACCTGCGCACTCAACCGCTTTGGGACGGGACCTGAAGGGCGTGGGAAAGCCTGCAAGAATATGCGTATGCTCTATCTGCTCCGCAGCGGCGAATATATGCCGATACAGCTTGCCCTGCCGCCCACCAGCCTGAGCCCTTTCCGGGAGTTTATGAACCAGTCCTTTATGATCCGCAGACGCGCTACCTTTGGAAGCGTTGTGCAGATCGGGCTGAAAAAAATGAACAACGGCAAGGATGATTACAGCGTTGCCACTTTCCGGCGCCTGTATGACCTGGAGGGCGAGGAACTAGCACAGGCCCGCGCTTATGCAACCAGCTTTAAGGAACAGATCAAGATGATGCTCCAGCAACGGGCATCTGCCATTCTGGAACAGCGGGATACCGGTTGTGACTACGAGGTAACCGATACACTACCTGCCAATTCCGGCACCCAGTTCTGTATCGCACCGCCGATTGACGGCGACAGGGAGGCATTGCCTGCCTGAATGTAACTGATAATTGATGCTTTGCGGCTCTATCCGCATCCATGTAGACAAGGAAGCTTTCATCCCGAAAGGCTTCCTTGTTTTACTTTTCAGGAGGAAAAATTATGTGTGAAGTACCTTTAACTTATGAACAACAGCGATTTGCCGCTGACAACCATGGTCTTGTATTCAAGTTTCTCAATGAACACCAGCTACCCGAAGATGAATTCTATGATGTTATAGTCTTCGGCTATTTGAAAGCGGTCCGTGATTACTTATCTCGCCCGGAGCTGCAAAAGTACTCTTTTGCAACCATCTGTTGGAAAGCAATGACTTGTTACCTCTCCAACCACTATAAGGCTCAATGCCGTCAGAAACGAAACGCAGAGGTCATCAGCATTCATGCCAGCCTCTATGAAGACGGTCTGCCTTTAGAGCAAATGATACCCGCCACCGACACACTTATGCTCCAGCTGGAATCAGACTTATTGATGCATGAGCTTGCATCCCGTCTTTCCAGACAGCAGTTAGATATGGTCCGGCAAAAGACCAGCGGTTACGGAGTCCGGGATATTGCCCGCAACCATAAAACTACCATCAAACAGGTTCAGTCAATCTTAGAGGAAGTCAGAAGCATACTGCTCCAGTTAAGCTGTGAGTAACTGCCATACCATTTTATACCGCAAAGGGGGTCAGAAAGAATGAAAAAAGAGAAAAAAGAAGTCAAACTTTGTGGCAGCTTACTGTGCCCGATCACCATAGGCAGACCTGCCATCTTTGCATCCGGCGGAAAAGTTTACCATACTTCCCGGGTGGTAGCATTGCATGAACAGACTGAAGAAAATACCCATTTTGAAACAGTAAATACCCATTACCATTTATCCACAAGCCCTTTTCCGCTGGCGGCCATGAGTCCGCTCCCTGTGAGACTGGCCGCATGCGCATAAATGGACTATAACAAACAAAAAAGCGAGGTACATACAAAAATGACGTTAAAAGAATTTGCAGCTGCGGTACAAACTAAAGTCGCTGCCGCTCTGAATAAAAAAACCGAACTGAAAGAAGTGATTAAGCTCAACGGCGTAAAGCGTTACGGTCTGATTATCTTTGATCCGGTTATCAATATTTCCCCTACGATCTATCTGGAACATTTTTATGGGAGATTTCTGGATACGCAGGACTGGAATAGCGTAATCAATGATATTATAAGGGTTTATCAGAACAATATGCTGGACGAACCTATGGACACAGAGATGTTTTTCGATTTCAGCCAAGTAAAAGAGAAAGTCTTCTACCGCCTTATCAACTATGAGAAAAACCGGAAACTGCTTGAGCAAATGCCCCACACCGGATTCTTAGATTTGGCAAAGGTTTTCTGCATACAGTATCAGAATGAAGATCTCGGCAGCGGAACCATTCCCATTTATCATTCCCATCTGGAAAACTGGGGCATCAGCGCTGACGAACTGGAAGCCGTGGCGGATGCAAACTCACCCCTCCTTATGAAAGCTTTTATTTCCGGTATGGATTCTATCTTAACAGAAATGGGAGCATTACAGGAGGATTTATCAGAAGCCATGCCCGAAGAGTGTATGCCCGTATATGTAATGTCAAATATCCAGAAATCCAGCGGTGCCGGTACCATGTGTTATCCCGATGTCTTGAAAGTCTTTTCCGAAAAACAGAACCGGGATGTGATCATCCTGCCCAGTTCGATCCATGAAGTCATTCTCATTCCAATGAAAGAGGGTGATGACATAAACGAGCTTAAGGTGATGGTTCACAGCGTAAACACAGAGATGCTTGAGCCTGAGGATTTTCTTTCCGACAATGTATATATCTACCGGCGCAGCACCGGACAGATAGAAATAGCTTAACAGTATGGCAGGGCGGCAGACAAAAATGCCGCCCTGTTTTCAACATAAAGGAAAACTGCCCTTTAGAAAGGAGTTTACTATGGAATTATTAAAAAAATTTGATGCGGTCACTGCGACACCGGATGCCCGCATCTCAGACACTGACCGCGCTTTCTGTAAGGCGCATCAGGCTGCTTATGACAATGCCAAATGCACCCTGCCGGAAATGCTCTGTTTCTGGGAGGATATGCAGCACCAGCAGGCGGAACTCCTGTCCGGCACAGATACTTCTCCCACTTTTTTCCTTGCATCCAGAGACAGCATCAAGCTATCCGAGGCGGGTATCCGGGAACAGCTTTTTTCCCTGCATTCCCTGTTTGTCGGGGAGCTGGTTTCTTTTTTCAATAAGACCTACCACCTCTCCCTCTCTATAACGGAGATAGAAGGCAGCCTGATTCCACAAAAGCCCGAAGACAGATGGACGGATGATTACGAAGACAGGGTAAAGACATATACCCAGGCCATGCAGGACCTCTCCCTCCGCTACACGGATATCTTAGACCAGATATTCCTTTACACGGACGGGCGGGAACTGTCCGAACAGGCCCTCCATGAGCTGAAGGAAAAATGCCATGGGGCTGCATGGAACATATCCAGTGGGAAGGCAAAATTCACACTAAAAAAATGTACCCTGATGCTTAACGGTTATGCCTGCGGCTACCGCGACCTTTATAGTAGCGGCTATTGGGAACTCGCCCAGGACACCAAGGATATTTTACGGGGAATCTCCCATTTTGAAACGGGCGGATTTTCATACTCCCCCTATAGTATCAGCAGAATCATAGGGACATATGATCTCCGTTCGGATTTCCATGAATTCAACGACTGCGACAAAATCCTGTCCCTGAAGATGTACAAAAACCACCGTGTAGACATCAAATTCTCCACGGAGGAAAATGCCCGGCAGTTCATAAATGACTATCTGGGCACCGTATGTTAGGAGGTGATTCCAATTGAAATATTCGTATTACGGGGAGACAATCCCCTTTGACCGGAGAAAAGAACTGAATGAAAAGGTCCTCAGCCTGATAGCCGATGGCATACCGGAAACCTATGGCATTACCCATGAGGACATCTACAACGCCTATACGGGCGATGGCGGACTCCACGGGCTGGAGCGGGACGACTATGACAATTACCACCAGTTCAGCGAGGCAAAAAAAGAATTTGAGAACGGCCAGTTTTTTACGCCGCCCCATCTCTGTGAGTTTGTCACCTCCTGCCTAAAACCGTCCTGCCATGACCTGATTGCAGACCTGACCTGCGGCAAGGGGAATTTCTTTAACTTCATGCCAATGGAAACAAATCTCTACGGCTGTGAGCTGGATGCAAAGGCTGTCAGGGTAGCAAGATTCCTTTATCCGGATGCTGCCATTGAGTGCGGGGATATCCGTAGCTACCAGCCGGAGGTACGGTTTGACTATGTGGTGGGCAACCCGCCCTTCCACCTGAAATGGTGGACGGAGGGCGACAGAGAAATATCCTCCCAGCTGTACTACTGCCTAAAATCGGCACAGCTCTTAAAGCCGCTGGGCATCCTTGCCCTGATTGTACCCAGATCCTTTCTTGCAGACTCTTTTACGGACGGCGGGCAGATCAGGGAAATGGAAGGCTGCTTCAGCTTTTTAGGGCAGATTGTGCTCCCGGAGAATGCCTTTGCCCATCTGGGCGTCAGCAGTTTCCCCACCAAGTTGCAGTTCTGGCAGAAAAAGGGAAACGCCAATCAGGGAAAACCGCAGCCCTATCGGGCGGAACCCGATTTTTCTTTATCTGCGGACTCTGACTTTCAAAAAGTGGCACAGTATACCCATGAAAAATATATCGCATTTGCCAAATCCGCATTAGAGAACAACCAACACAGCATACTTCTGGAACTGGCAAAGTCCCAAAGCGTATCCAAAGAATTTCAATATCAGACTCGGAAACTTCTGTACCATATCAAAGTGCATCCGGCGACCACTGCCCTTTATGCCAAGTGCAGTGAATACCTGTATCGTTTTTACACGCAGAAACAGCCGGATGGCATGAGCTATGAACAGTGGTGTTCGTCAAAGATTACAGAAAAAAAGGTGCTTGCCTATCTGCAGCGGGCATTGAAAAAGCAGAATGCAACACCGGAAGAGGACAGAATCGCCCTTATCAAGCGGGACGGTGAATTTGCCTACAAAGGCTACAGCGCTGCCGCAAGACGCCGCATCACGGAGTCAATGTGCATCCCGGTCCCTATCCATCAGGCGGTACTTAACAACACCCCGGAAAAATATCCCGGCTATGAACGTCTTCTCCGCAGGAAACATTCGGAGTATGAAACCCAGAACCAGCCATTTGCGGAAATGGACGAAGACCCGCAGATTGCGGAGTGGCTGTCGGAATTCTGCCTGTGGGACCCCTCCCGCATGGAGATGATCCGTTTCAGCGAAGTACAACTGCATGACATCAACCTCACCCTGCAGAAACGCTATGCGCTGCTGCAATGGGAGCAGGGCAGCGGCAAAACACTTGCTGGAATCGCAACCGGACTGTACCGGATGCAGAACCAGAATGTACACAGTACCTGGGTAGTGTCTTCCGCAATCTCCATCCGCAACAATTGGAATGTGGTGCTGCCACTCTATGACATCCCCTGCATTTTTATAAAACGCCCTACAGACCTGCAGCGTATACGGCAGGGGGATTTTGTCCTGCTCACTTTAAACACGGTCAGCGCCCACAAAAAGCAGCTAAGGAAATACCTGAAACGCCTCGGGCGGAACATCCAGCTGATACTGGACGAGAGCGACGAGATCTCCAACCCGAACAGCGCCCGCTGTCAGGCGGTACTCTCCTGTTTCCGCCGCTGCCGGATGAAACTGCTCACCACGGGCACCAGTACAAGAAACAACATCTCAGAGTTTGTGCCACAGCTGGAGCTGCTCTACAACAATTCCATCAATATGATCTCATGGAACCAGTACATCTACCGCCACAGCCGGGATGCTGAGACAGATGACGAGCCGGGCTGCGAAGTCAATCCTTACTTCGGGGAACCCATCCCCGCTTACAAGAAAGGATACTCCCTGTTCGCTGCCTCCCACCTGCCGGAAAAAGTTACGGTGTTTGGTCTGGAGAAACGGACACAGGACATCTACAATGCGGATATTTTAAGTGACATTTTAGGGAAGACCGTTATCACAAGAACTTTCGAGGAGGTGGCAGCCAAGGACATTAAGCGGATACATCAGGTTCTGCTCCAGTTCCCAGAGGAAGAAAGGGAAGTCTACAGGAAAGCCATGAACGAGTTCAATCAGATGCGGGATAACTACTTTGCCTCCACAGGCAATTCCAGGAAAGACTCCATGATGCGCCTCATCCAGCAGATCGTACTGCTGCTGCGGATCAGCGCGGCGCCGGACACGGTAAAAGAATATACGGGCGATACTCCGGCTAAAGTGATGACTGCCGTGGAAATGGTTTCCGAATGGCCGGATGAAATTATCGCCATTGGGGTACGCCACAAGGCAGTCCTTGCATCTTATGAGAAAGCCCTGCGGGAATACCTCCCGGAACGCCCTTTGTTTGTCGTCACCGGCGAGAGCACCAGCTTTGCCAAACGGCGGGCACTGCACCAGACATTGAAAGACAGCGGGAATGGAATACTTCTCTGCACCCAGCAGAGCCTTCCCTCCAGCGTCAACTTTGAATATGTCAACAAGGTCATCATCCCGGAACTCCATTACAACAATTCCGGCATGAGCCAGTTTTACTTCCGGTTCATCCGCTACACCTCAACGGAATACAAGGATATTTATTTCCTTACCTACGCGGGCAGCATTGAGTCCAACCTGATGCAGATGGTGCTTGCAAAGGAAAAGCTGAACCTGTTCATGAAGGGGCAGGATGTAGACCTGGATGAAGTTTACGAGCGGTTTAACATTGATTATGACCTGCTCTCCCTGCTGATGGTGCAGGAAAAAGACAAAGAAGGCAGGCTCCACATCCGCTGGGGTGAACAGAAAATAGCATGAAAACCATAATTTTCGAAAGGAGAATATCTATGTACCATCCTATCTTACAAGTATACACAGAACCGCACAGTAAAAAGGAATGGGCAACGGAGGATGACCTGATAAACCTCTCCAACCTGATTCCCATTGCCAGCCATGTAAAAGCCATATACAACCGTGATTCCTTTATGCGGCAGTTTGAACAGTGGTTCATGAAGCACCATATGGGTACCTTTTCCCATGATAGTTTTATCCTTGCCCCGGATGCCCGCAGAAACTACTTTGCTGGACGCTTTCCGGAATTCAGGAACAATCTGAAGGCTTTGGATGCAGTGACAGAATCCCTGTATATCAGTGATTATAATTATATGGACAATCTGCTCTCGGAGCTGGTTTCCAGTTTTTCCGACCACCGCAGCTGCTATGTCATGGAGTCGGATAATCCCCCGGTTCCTTTTGACAGGTTCATCAGAACGGCAACACCCGGTATGCCCTATCATATCGGCGCAGTTTTAGAATACCATGGTTAGGAGGTGCCTATGGAAACAAATGATTTACGCAATATCCTTATGACCCATCTTGATACGCTCCGCCGCAATCTGACGGCAGTTTCAAGGGAGGAATTAAGGACCCGCTACCGCAAGCCCTATTATGCCCTGCTGCATGATATCTCTGCTGCCGCCTCTGCCTATGTAAAAGAGATTGCCCTGGCAGACCTGCGCATCCGAAAAGAATATCTGCAGGAAGCTGTGCCTGTCATAAACAATGCAATACAGGCATCAGGATTACTAAAGCAGATCTCAGAGTCAGCTTACCGCAGGCAGGACATTCAAGAGATCGAGCAGCTTGCCCTTACACTGAAAAAGCAGATAGAGGATGCTTTAATTCCCTTTTATGAAAAGCACATGGGGCTGTATCTGTCAGATAAATGCTTTAGCGCCACCCCACAGGCGCCGCTGCTTTATAACCATGTAAACGGCTGTGTCATGCAGGACGGGAAGTGGATTCCCCTGGAGACAGGACGGAACTATTCTTTTGTCACCCTGCACATCAAAGAACGCAGCCAGACCGTTGCATAATCAGGAGGATACCTATATGAAGATATTTGATTTTGAGACAAATGGCAATACCTACAAGATGAAACTGGATGTCAGGACTTATTCCAACGGCAACCTTGCCCTCGCAATGCACATTGATACAGAGGATGGCTGGGAACCCTGGAATATCCTTACCGTAAATCTTGGCTTTCCTCTGGAAAAAGATATTGCCTATATTGACACGAACAACAATGGCGAATCCATCCTCGCATGGATCATCCGCAACAAGCTGGCTGTTCCCACAGGGAAAACCGGCAGAAGCGGTTACTGTGTATACCCACAGTATAAGTTCCGCGAGGCAGCCTTACGCGAAATTGATACGGACGGCTATGAAAAATATCTGGCGGATCTTGCTGCTTAGAAGAATTGCTTTAGTGAAAAAAGAAAAGCGCTGGCACACAACCCCAGCGCTTTTCTGCTTTTTAGAAACGAAACATCCTGATACTCTTGATGAGCGTGATACAAAGCTCCTGATACAAGTCTTCATCAAACCTGCCTCCAATGATTGCCCCCTTTATCAAAAGAGGCTTGTACATCTCCAAAAGGGCAATGACTGCCGATTCTTCTCCCACCTTTGCCTGTAATAATATTTCCTTAAAATTCACTTACTCATCTCCTTTATTTTCTTTTTGATCTTCTGGATCGTCCGGTAATAAATTGCTGCCACACCCTTATATCCCAGCCCCATTTCCTCTGCCAGCGATTCAAAGCTCCTCTCGTCCAATACCCTTGCAAAAAAGATATGACGCTCCCGATCATTAACCTCTTTCAGCGCATGAATCAGGGCACTGTCCTCCAACTGCATAGACAAAGGCAGCTCAGACAGCATATCTTTTTCTACATCCTCTTTTTGGCTGTCTTCGATTACTTCTGTTACAAACTCTGTCTGCTGTTGCCTGCTTATCTGTTGTATGTATTCACCCCGACGGTGTTGGACTGCTGTTGCCAGGTACGCCGTAAATTGGTTCTGGAGAATCTCTGTTTCGCTCTTCCCATTATTTTTCTGCCACATGGCTTTTCCTCCTTTATTTCAGATTTTTTTGAAAATCTGAAACCGGAGGTGAACGAGCGCAGGGTAGACAGTGTAACCTTACATAGCTTTTTATCGTATAAGAAAAAGAACCATTATCCATATACCGGATAACCGTCCTTTCTTTGAATACTTCCACTTCTCTCTAAACAGCATCGTACCACCCTACCATACGGAGGCAGTCTTGTCATGTGAAAGTCTATGCTTTTTTTACGAAATTTCCCTGCCGCTGCCCGGCCTACGACTATTCCCCAATGTCTGCCATGCATCCTTCCCCATAGCACACTAAAAACACTCAAACAAGCCCCTGATGAACCATGTTTCTCATTGTGCTATCTTTTTCGCAAAAAGGCTCGCTTTCTGTAAAATTGGTGCGAATTATTTTTTCCTTTCAAGGCTGATGCGGAGCCTCACGATCCGTAAACGAAAAAAAGGGCTGACGCCAGCCCCTTTGATACGGCATTTTCAGGAATCTAGGTTGTAACATAGTACTGTGCCTGGGCGTTCCACATCTGTGAATATCGCCCGTCGCTCTTCAAAAGCTGTTCATGTGTACTCTGCTCGATCACCTGCCCGTTATCCATGACAATGATCGTGTCGCAGAACTTACAGGATGTCAGCCGATGAGATATGTATATAACTCCCCGGGAACCGATCAGTTCCGCAAGTCTTGTGTAGACGTCGAATTCTGCCTGAGGATCCAGCGCAGCTGTTGGCTCATCCAGGATCACCAACGATGCATCCTTATAAATTGCACGCGCAATGGCGATCTTCTGTGCTTCCCCTCCTGATATATCTACGCCGTCTTTTTCATATTCCCTGTAAAGAACCGTATCCAATCCATTTTCCAGAGATTTCATCCATTCTCCCATTCCTGCTCGATTTAAAGCATCCTCTGCGCGCTCTGGGTCAAAGGTATCGGAGGAAGCGACCACACTGCCTAACAAAAAGGAAAACAGTGAAAAATCCTGAAATACAACGGCAAGAAGATTCCGATAGGTGTCTTCGTCAAAATCCCATATATCCACACCATCCAAAAGAATGCTTCCATGATCCGGCCGATACAGACGGCATAAAAGTTTGATCAAAGTTGTTTTACCACTACCGTTAAGACCGACAATTGCGGTTTTATGTCTGGCATCAATTTTGACATTCAGCCCGTCTATCGCCGGCTGATCCGTACCGGGATAGGTAAAGGAGACATTTCTGAATTCGATTTCCTTCATGCTTTTCGGTTTGACCATGCCTTCTCGAGTCTTTGGCGTCTCAATCTCAATATAATCCAGGGTACTGGCCAGTCTGTCCATATCCACCTGAAGTTCAGCCCTTGTCTGCAGAAGCGAGGAAAGACCGGTTGATAACTGAAACAGAGCCTGCGCATACTGTACGACATATCCGATAGCAATCTGTCCCACGTAGGCACAGAACGCGGCCATCAGATAAGATAAGCCGATTAGCAGGCTGTTCGATCCACCCTTGATCATTCCACCTGCAAAATTGATCCCAGACAGTCTCAGCGCGTGCTCATGTACCTTCTCATTTTCTTCCTTTACACTCGGTTCAATGAGGGAAGAGGCTCCATAGATTAGGATATCCTTGATGCCACGGTAACTGATTGCCTGGCTCCCCTCCGTCATACTTTGGAAACGACTCCTGCTCTCTGTCTGCGTCATTCTGCCCATTTCATCAGATTCGCGTTTGCTGTAGTATCTGTCAAAGAAAAGAGCGCTTGCCACGGAAAGTATCAGCATTATGAGGATTGTTCCGAAAAGATATCCGTTTTTATCTGCGATTGACCGGACCAACAGCGGAACAAGAATTATGACAGAGACAACAATACCTGTTATCTGTTGAACGATCTGCTGTACCTTGGCTGTTACACCGAAAAAGCCACTGCCCCAGCTGCGATCGGTCTTGATCCTGCTTTGCATCTGTCGCGTTTTTTCGCTGTCCATCTGCGAATACTCCATCGTCATGGTCGTGCGTGCAATCAGCGTTTCAAAGCTGTATGAGATGTTCTGGCTCATGACATTTACGGTTTTCTCCATCCATGATCTCAATACATTGACGATCATCGTAACCAGAGCGCCTGCCAGTGCAAAAAGCATCACTGTTTTAAAATCCCTCTGAATAACGATCCTGTTGATCACCTGTGCCATGACAAGCACGGGAAGATAGCCTGCTAGGGTCTGCAGGATCCCATTTGCCGTGATATACGGGAAAAACCGGGAATCCATACGACGGAGCAATGCAAAAGATCTGCGGACAGTGCTGTCGGATTTATGCTTCATTTGCATCTACCTCCTGATAATATCTGCTTTGTATCTCGAAAAGATGTGCATATTTGCCATGACGCCGAAGCAGTTCTTCGTGGGTCCCATCCTCTTCAATATGCCCATTGTCCAGCAAAATAATCCGATCAAGGAAACGGGTACTTGCCAGTCTGTGAGAAATGTAAATACAGGTTCTTATCCCGCACAGGGCATGGAAGAATGAATAGGTTTCACTTTCCGCCAAAGCGTCCAGAGCTGCTGTAGGTTCATCCAATATCCACAGCGCTGCGCCGGATCGATACAGCATTCTTGCCATCATCAGTTTTTGTTGCTGACCGCCGGAAAGCTCAATCCCATTTTCATCCACGGCCCTTGTCATCTGTGTATTCAGACCGGAAGAACACTTCTCAACCGTTTCATAAAGTCCAACACGTTTAAGACAGTCTTCCACCCTCCCGATATCAGTCTTTTCAATTGGTTTCATGGAGATATTCTCCGCTATGCTGTACGGAAGAATGAGACTGTCCTGGAAAACCGCCCCAATCTGATCCGCCCTCTGCTCAAATGTCATCTGCTCTGCAGGTCTTCCGTTTATTAGAATCTGCCCGGACTGAGGGGAATATAGTCCGCAAAGAAGCTTTACCAGGGTTGTTTTCCCGGCTCCGTTTACTCCCACCAAAGCAAGTTTTTCTCCTGCCGAAATCTTCAGGTTGATATGGTCCAGTATATTATGTGCACCGTCATAAGAAAAGCAAACATCCCGAAGTTCTACAGTTACATTGGGAACAGATGCCTGCATGGTCTCTTCACCGGTTCGTTCCGTTTCCTCCGTGGCGCTGAAATAGGAACTGACTGCAGCAATCCCCGTACATCCCAGACAGAGTGTGCCGTAGCTTTGTATGAAGTTGGTTACAAACCCTGTCAGCTGTCCGATGACGCCGAAATACAGCACAAATTCGCTGATCGTTATGTGGTTGTTACATACCTCATAAACAAGATATCCATAAGCAACCGCATCTCTCATAAAGGAAGTGACGGCAGAAAAAACATTATTGCCCAGAATCCTCTGCTGAAACTCATTGTTGATCTCCCGAAGTTTCCCCAGGCTTTTATCCATAACCGTACAAAGCCAATCACTCATTCTGTACAGGCGGATATCTTTCCCGATTTTCGTATTCTGAAAAGCATTGATCAGATAAAAATACTTTCTCATCTCAGCTGCCTGTTCATCCTGCCGCTTCTCATTGGCTTTCTGCGTGCGTTTGAGTGTAAAATAACTCAGAGCCGACAGTGCTGCCATCACAAGGATCAAAAGCGGGCTCAGACGGCTCAGCATTCCTGCATAGATTACGAAACTGGCGACGCAGATGATTAGGTTCATCACCCCTTCAAGCAATAACCTGACATCCGCTCCCCACAAACAAACCTGGCGAGCTTTCTCATATGCTTTTTGACCGACATCGCTTTCCGTATATTCATATTTTGCATCCAATCTTCTTAAGAACAGGCGGTAAAGCAGATTCCGTCCCATGTACAGCTGTCGCATTCCTCTTCCGCCTTGCACTCCCGAACAAGCACAGGAAACAACAACATACGCAACCGTGATCAGTATGACACCGGTCCACTGCGGTGAATCCGCATCGCTCCCGACAACCGCCACAGCATAGGAAGGAATATATACCATCAATACAGAAGATGCGAGCGTAAGCAGCACGCAAAGCACTACCATGACCAGGAGCACCGGCTCTTCTCTCAGGATATTCGAAAAAAGGAACTTCATTCCCTTTCGCACTGTGTGATGCTTCACCATACTACCTCTCTTTCAATAAATGTTCTCCCTATGCCCTGTCACATAACAGCTTCGCGACATAATGCAATGAATTTTCTGAAATCTTCGTTCATATAATTATGATCCGACTGTATCATAGAAGTCTGTAGTTTTTCCCATGTGTCATAACAGCATTTCCCTCTCAGATTGCAGGTTTCACAGTTTGGACAGGACGGTATCTTAAAACCATTCTTGTGGATTCTAATCAAGTTATTTACTTCTTCAATGATTTTTTCGTTCGATCCAAATCCACAGAAGTATTCCATGATCTGCTCATCCCGAACTTCCTCCTTAAATGCTTTAATAATCACCTTATCCACCTGTCTTATTACTTCATTCACTCTTGCATCAACATTATAGATATCAATGTATTTCTCTGCAATATCATATTCTTTTAAGTACAAAGCAAGATACGCTGCAAACAGATATGGACTATAAATGTAAGGTGCGTCCGATATGTGGGTAGTGATAACTCCCAGAAGTTTTGTCATGCTGAATGCGTAAGTATATGCCGGGTATTGAAGAATATTCAGAATACAGTTTAGGGTATCCTTCGTTAAATATTTGCCCGCCTCAACTGTCGTACGGAACTTACGAATTGACTTCAGCGTATTATACAAACCGATTTCCTTATCTGTAGGATAATACAAAGATGCACATACATCAGGCATGACAATTCTGATACAAGGTACGCCATATTTAGTATAGTTTATCAAACCAACTGTGTCCGCTATCGTTTTGCACCTTTCTAACATAAACTTGACGGCCCCATCATTTGTAATGACGCTATCACAAAACCCGGATATGATATCTGTTGTGTTTGCTATACTTCTAAAGAACCCTCGAGGAAGTCTGCCGGTGCCATCAATTTCCGCTCTGATATGATCGTATGCTCTATCATCGCTAAACCAAAAACCTTTCACCGCAGTATCGGAAACATAGCACTCATTCATACGCAAACGGAAATTCAAATCAAAACTCAGTCCCTGAAATACTTCCGTTATACAGCGCTGAAGTGCGATGTCCACATTTGCATCAGCCCCCAGTTTGAAATAATACTTTGTCATACTAGGGTCAAAAATTAGAACTCCGATAACCGGCAACTTGCCACCAAGAGAACAGTCAATAACGCGTACATGGTATTTCCGCGATTCTATCGCCTGGATCAGTTTATAAGAATTCAGATTTGCATAAGCCTGCTCTCCTATCGCCTTAAAAACATCATCATATTTCTCTTTATATATAAAATGATATTTTCAGTCTTTATGAGTAATGCGATAATATGTATTATAATATTATGAATGTTTCTGGTAACATTTTTCAATGTCGCTATGTTCACAAATCTTACCCTAGGAGATGTGCGCAAGATGTGTAAACCACATCAACAGCGAACCCAGAAATAGGCTGAACGGGCGCACACCCTATAAGCTGACAAACCACACTTATGATTTGGAACCACTCAAGGCATTGCAGCTCTAGTATGTTGCACCCGATGAAGTGGTGCTGTCCCCGAAGCTGCTGAAAAATAACCCGTAAACTTATAAATTACATCGCCGCCGGGGTAACTTCTATAAAAAGCCACTCATGCCTGTAGAAGTTATTTTTTACCACACTTATTTCGAGAGGTCTGGTGGGCATACCCAGATTTTAAGGTTATTCATAAATTTACTATAATATATTTTAACATAGAATTTGGTTCTGTACACTATAAAATTTTAAATTTGTGGCATTTTTAAAGGTAATGTTTGCATACGGGACTAACTTCGGGAATTCACGACCGCAGGAAACAGCTACGTATGACACAAGATGAACTTGCCGAAAAAGTAGGCATCACACCGCAGACAGTCTCAACCGCTGAACTAGGCAAAAAGGCACTGCGCCCGGAAAATATCATCCGTATCTGTTCTGCACTGGAAGTCAGCACTGACTACCTGCTCCTGGGTAAAGTGAACGGCCACGACCATTCTGTCCTGTCTGCTAAAATTTCAGACCTTTTCCCTGCACAATATCGGCATCTGGAAGATATTGTGAACAGCTTCCTTGCTGCGCTTGGAGAAAAGAACACTCAGGGAAGATAATTACAAAATCTCCCCTGTGGTTTCTAACTGTTCCTGAATGCCGACATGGTATCTGCGATCATGGCCCATGTACCCTCGTCCATTTCATTTTGCCCTGCTTCCCGTTCAACATCATATCCCTGCTCCGATAACTCAGTGATTAGCTGTTCTTCCCTTATTGATTTCCCGTAACCTGTTCTATCTACGGTATTCTGTTTTCCATTATCCCTATTATGCAGAATTTCCAATACAATCTTTTCTATGGCTGCCCTGTCTGCAGTTAATGGCAAAGAAATATCCGGCGCCTCCGGGCAGTTTACATAATGGAGAACAGCATTAACAATAAACTGCGCCTTTCTGTGCGCTCCCTGTCTTTCCAGCAGGCGTATGACCGCGGCATGGGCAGGATCATTTTCATTGAACTTGATACTGAACCGCTCCCTGTTCTTCTTTCCGTCCATAGGCTCACCTGTTCCTGGTTTCCATCTGATAGAGGAACTCGTACCCCTTCGCATTGGCATTGATATCCTCCACAAACAGGGCATTCTTTACCTTGCCTGAACTTTCGATCTGTTTCCGCAGCCGTGTTGCTCCACCGCCCACAAACACCACTTTGCCAGAGGATAAATCCAACATACGCTCCCTCAGCCCGTTGGCAAGGTCATTGACAAAATCCTGTGCCAGCTGCTCCACCAGGGAAACCACATCTGGAGAATATATGCCGGTTTTTCCCTCTAAGATACTGTCAATGTCCGTTTCATCCAGCAGGATGTCAAACTCCGAGTTTGCTTTTTTGCGTACCTGATTATAAAGCACAATCACTCCGTTTTCTAAGGAATCGCATACTGTCAGGTCTGCCCGTCCTGACCGCATCATCAGATAATCCGCCGTAAATCCTCCGATATCCACGATCAATACTTTGGGGCTGCCCATCAGCCTGTCCATCATGGTCGCTGCTGCAGCATACGCCTGTGGATAACAGCGCACATCCTCAATATAAACAGTGTAAGTCCTGTCCCTATAAGTAAATCTTACCACACCACGATCCATAAAGTACCGGGTAAATGCCTTGTTCTGCGCCCCATAATGCGCCGGCGGGAGACCAACCGCAAGCTGGATACGCTGCGTATTCTCCCCGTATAGCCCTTTTGCCTGGAGCTCCTGCGCAATCCCGAACAGGGTGAGGATAAAGAAACGGTCGTCCTCTGTTTTGTCCCTCTTATACGGGATGCGCTGGTTTGACAGTATATAATACCTGTTCTGATACACCAATATATCACTGCCAAAAGGCTTTGTGGTACTCTCTGCCAGTCCTGACACAAAGGGCGGGCGGCAGGCGGTTTTCATCTGCTTGTTTCCGTGGTCGATCGCAATTAACATAGTTTGTTGCCTCCTTTTTGGTTTTATACATATCCTTTACGCATGGATTACGCATTTTTCAACAAAAAAACAGCGAACCACCATTCCGTGATCCGCCGTTTCTTTGTTTTAGCTATTTTGTTCTTCCTCGTGATATTCTACAATGTACTGGCTTCCGTCTTCCTCCGTAACCACCGCAGGATACCGTACTTTGTTTCCTGCTAATACTAATGTATTAGCTGCAAAATCTGCAATTTCCCCAATGAAGTACATATCCCACTCAAGATTCTCGTTTTCTGTCAGAGTCTTGCACATTTCGTACACCGCATTATATACTTCATCAACCCGTTTGCTTTGTCTGTCGCTCAACTCTACCTCTTTATCCGTCTCAAATGAACTTCCACATTCAGGACAAATGGTGAAGCTGCCCTCATTGTTCCCATAGATTTTTTCAAGGAAAAACTCATGCCCGCAGTTCAAACATTTTATGATATTCATTTGTCTTTTCCACCTCCTTATCTTTTCTGATTTGCCATTCCGTGAAATATGCCTGTATGCAGCCTGTATTGGATATCAGGTATGCATACCAAAATATGCCTTCTGCATATCCTCCAGCCCATGCAGGATGATCCCTCCGCAGATTCCGGTTCCGCCGATACGCTCTTCCCGAAAGAAAAAGCTGTATGGAGCGTAACTGTCATCCACGATCCATATCCTCACTGCATCCGGCCACTGAAAATGACGCTCCAAAAACTTCCCAAGTTTTCTGCGAAGCCCCTTTATCCGGGCTATCTTTTCCAGATTGCTCCTGCTGCCAAATTCTATGACCGGCCTGCGGCTCTCCAAAAGGGAAAGCCGGCAACAGCTTTTTCCACCCTCACGGATGCTTTCATCAATACAATCCAGGAAATCCTGATAAGTGATAGATAATCTCTCCAAACGCCCTATCAGCTTATCCCCGCTGCTGTCCAGCCAGGAAACCTCGATTTTCAGCACATCTTCTCCTTCCTGGCTCTTGTGCAGATACATCCGCAGATAGGAATAGCCGTCGGCACTGAGAAGTTTCTGTTTTGCCTTCAAATCATCCAGCTCCCTGCGCCAAATTACAAACTGCTTTGATCTCCCATATTTTCTGGAATAGGTCCTCAATGAAATGAAATCCCCGTCCGCAGAAATCTTTATCATGATCCGTTCCATACTCTGCCCTCTCCTTTCTTATGCCGCCTCCATCAGATCCTCTGTCAGAACATCCACTAACAGCCGCCCTGCCAGTTGTCCGGTATTGATGACAAGCTGCTTTTCCCTCATTTCCGCAAATTCCTGCTCCCGCAGGCTGTGGCTGATCGCTGCAAGTTCTTTTTCCTCACTGGTGATCCGCTTTGACACTTCTTTCTGCCATTTTTTTAAGAACTTTGTGGCATCTTCAATGTCCGCTTCCTGCCTGTCGTACATGGTGCGCTTTTGGCGTACCGTCCCGTCAGGCTCGATCTCCAGGGTATAATAGGCTTTCCCCGGGTTGGCACTGCGGCGGAGAAACAGGACATAGCTTTCCCTGCGTTCGATGCGCTCCCAATAACGGTCGCTGCTACCTACACAGTGATGGAGATCCTCGCCCTCCTGCAGTATGTCCTCAATACAGCGCGGGCTTACCACCGAATAATTCTTGTCGCTGTACTCATAAATATCCTTGATGGATTCATAGATCTGCTCCACATGGGGGTAATTTTTCAGGATCTCGCCTGCCTTTATCGCCAGCGATTTGCTGTGGCACCTCTCTACCAACTCGTCATGCCGCTTACGCAGCTTGTTTACCCGGTAGATAATGGCATCCTGCGTATCCATGTGGAAACGCTCCGCCATTGCCAGATAATCGCTCCATGTTGTCAGGACCTCCCTGCTTTTCATGCCGTTCTCCTTCATCTGCCGCCTTACATAATTATAAATCTGCACCATGCTCATACGGTTACTGATGAATTTCAGATCTTCTGCTGTGATATCCTCCTGACAGAACCAGCTGGTTACATGGTCGGGCAACAGCTTTCCCGTTGCTTTCTCATACTGCAGCCATTTCAGGAACTGACTGCCGCCATTGCACCTGCGCAGCCTTGCCAGCTGCTGGGAATCTATGCCCAGCAGTTTCTTTAAGTCGCCAAACAGACGATTCTTAAAACAGCCTTCAATGGAACACCTGCCGTACATACACTCCATTGCCAGAGTGCCAAGCCCCGCTTTTGCCAGGCGTTCCAGCTCCGGAACGCTCTGCCACTTCGCCAGATATTTTTCCGGGTCAATTTTTTCTATCATAGCCGCCATTTCCACCAGACCGGTCTTACGCAGTTCTTTTTTTGCGAGATCCGGCAGGGTGCGCCCATACATACGCCCTTCATAGGTAGGGGAATAGTAATAATAGTAATAAAATGCCTTTGTATAGCGTTGCTCAAGGCTGGTCCTGATCCATCTTGTCTCCGTATTCTTATACACGCCCCATGAATAAGCCCGCAATCCATATCCATCCTTATCCAGGATAACACGCCGGACCTCTGAGAACTGGCATTCTGTATGATGGTAATCTTTCCGTCTGTAAGACCTGCTCCCTTCAAATCCGCGGATCATCACGCCGTCCTCACAGCGCTGCAGCAGATACATATGTGCCGTATCTGTTCTCACAACGCCGGCAGCCTTGCCTTCAGACTTATAGACAATCTTATGGCGGCAGCAGGGACAGGTTCCCTGTTTGCCATGTTTCGGATGTTCGATCGGAACCTGCTTTTCACAATAGGTACAATAGCCTTCTGTAACCCCCCTGCGGTCATAGCGGTAAAAAATGTAATTCTCCGGAATCCCGACTTTTAACACCCATTTCTCCCAATCCTTAGGAAGCTCAGGGGTCTGTTCCATATCCAGGTCCCACGGGTCGGTCTCCCGTCTGTGGCGCTTTTTGAGTTCATCCGCCCTGACCTGAAGCTGATACTGCAAAATGCCCTTATATCCCCCATTGGATACCTCAAGGTATCTTTTGATGGTCCGGGCGCCCTCCGGATTGATCCACTTCTTCTCGGAATAAGCGACGTATTTCGGCCATGGGATCATATCCAGCTTTGCCGTCAGCCACTTGTTCGTCCGCCTGTCATAAGTCAGGAATTCGCCTGCCTGATTGTTGATATACAATTCATACACGGGCATGACCGACTCCATCCGCATATATTCCGGCAGAAAGAAAGCCACCTTCAGGATTCCGCTTAATACCTGGCAGCGCATATAAAGCCCATAGGTATAGCTTTCTCTCACATAGGAATATGACATTTCCCTTTTTAAGGTATCATCTGCCGCCATCCGCATCATCTTGGGGGTAGCCTTCAATGTCCGTAATTTTAATAGCTCTCCTTTTTTCATAATAACAAGACCTGCCTTTCTTTCAAGTTTACATCATACCATCTGCCCGGCATGATATCTGCGCCATCTACGGAGGTGAGCGCAACCTGTTCTATTGTTCCTGTTTCCGCATTTTCCCTGGCTAATGCCAGGATGTCTCCCATTTCTCCCTTTGCCACGGGGTCCATGCCCCTTACGACTGCATATCCGCCGCGTGCCTCCGCCCGGTCCTTCTTCACATGGCTGCTCCACTCCCGCAGGGGATGGTCTGCCATAAAGGCCAGACCATGCAGGAAAAACTCCCTTCGGGTTAATTTTTTTAAGACGGTCAGCTCTGTGCAGGAAATTTTTGAGTCAACATCATCCTCATCAATATCCCCTCCTGCGCTGACAATACAATATTCTGAACTTTCCATATCCGGATAATAGGTAAGGCAGTCCAGCGGATTTTCGGCACAATGGAATCCGTTCTGTCTGCAGTTTGCTTTATCTGTGCGGTTTAAGCCCATTTTGAACTTATATTCCAGACAGATAAGCCCCTGCTGAAACGCCTTATAAGCAATCATTTTTCCCTCCTTAACTTGCCTGATTTCCCTGCAGCATCATATCCATCAGGGATATTTGCCCTGTCACCTGTACATTCTCCGCTTTTTTCTCCTGCTCCGGTTTCTTTTCCGGAACCTTGGCTTTTTTCTCCTTCTTTTCTGTTTTCTTTTTGGCCGCAGGCTTATAACCTGCCTTTCCGATATAGGGCTTAGGGACAAATTTTTCCTCTTCCTCCTCGTCTTCTTTGGCAAGGGGATTCCTGAAATAATCTTCCGCCCACTGGTAGCACAGGCCGTCAGGAATGTCACTCCCATAGCCCTGCTGCCCAGCCCCAGGTTTGATGTCATTTGGTTTGATGTCATTTGCTTTCATCTCATCCTGGACATAATCCCATGCCTTCCGGTTGATATACTGAAAGCAGTGGACCATGCTTTTCCGGGGATCCATCACCATGCGGGCAAATTCGGGATCTTCCAGGCAGAGCGTCTGGATATATTCCGCCACGCAGTCTTTCATATTGCGCCGCGTGAGCTTTTCCGTATCGGCACTGACCCGCTCCATGGACTTCTTTACGAGTTCTTCCTCGCTCATACCGGCAAGTGCCTCTTCCTGTTTCCGCAGGGCATCCTTTTTCTGCTGCTGCCTTGCCTCCCACTGCGCTTTCCGCTCTGCCTCTGCCGCTTCGTGCTTTGCCCGCCTGGTTTCTTCGTCCTCCTGCGGCTGTTCCTCCGTTTGGATGCTTTCACCATCATCCTCTCCTTCAGGCTCCTCCGCAGGTTCTGCGGTTTCTTCCTCCGCATCCAGTGCCATCATGTCTTCTGCCACAGGTTCCCCGGCAAATCCGGCTGTTTCCTCTGCGGCAGGTTCTTCATATACGGCATTTTCCAACACCATTCCTTCTGTCACTCCTGCAGCCTCCGCGGGGATTGCATATACCTGTTCCGGCGGAACCGGCAGGGTATCCATCTCCTGTACTGCTGCCTGATTGTCAAACGGGGTTCCCATTACGCCATACTGCCATTCTCCAACTGCCACATTGTTCTGATTTATTTCGCTCATATTTCCTCTCTTTCTGCGCAAAAAAGACACGGCGCAGGAATATTTTCCCGAACCATGCCCTTATTTGTCGCTCTGGCGCCGCCCTGTAACCTTATCAAAGCGGCAGGTTTACTTGTTCTTCATAGGTCTTGCCAGGAACGGGGAAAACCGTACCGGCACAAACTGAGGGGAATCCACATAATAGTAATCCCTTTTCTCCTCATCATACAGCTCTATAACATCAGAGGGAGAAATCGGTCTTCCCTGATAGTGCTGCAGATTCTTTTCGCTGCTGAAATCATGAAACAGCCGCCCTAACAGTTCTTTGTCCGTCATCCCGGCGGGACAGAATATCTTTTCGTCATACACCAGCCGGTATTTCCCGGCCGGGGGCTGTTCAAACCCTGCCTTATACATCCATTGTATTCCCTTGAACGCAAAGGCAATGGTCCTTTCTTCCTCCGAGAAGTCCAGCTGATAGATGCGGACTCCCTGTTCCCTGCGCTGTGCGTCCAGCAGGGCCTTCAACGCAGCCTTACCGTCTTTGCAGAATATCTGATACTCGTCTTCCGTAAGCCCCAAAAAACCTGATGGGCTCCTTTCCTGCTGTCCGCCGGAATGCCACTTCCTTATGCAGCCATCGACAGATTCCATATCGCACAGCCCATTCAGGTAACTCTGCTTAAAATCCATGCCCTCCTTTTCCTCGTTTTTCCGAAGTGCAAGCTGCCAGTCATCCACCCCTTTGTAATTGGGGTTCCACGTCAGCCGCCTGCATTCCATGCCATGTTTTTTTGCCAGCAGGTATATTTTTGAGCTGCCCTTCTCCGTCATCTCATTGCTGTACTTGTCCATATCGTGGGCCTCTATGATAAGCTCCGTCCCATTCTGTGCCAGCAATGCAAACAGCGGATCAAGCTGCTGCACATTGTTTGCCCCCGCAACCGCCGCAAAAGAGCGGTTCATCAGCGAATTTGCAATATCTGCTTTCAGCAGCCCCTCCGTTACATAAATCGTCCTCGAAAACGGATTTCCCACGAAATGGACCGGACTGCCGGATGTCACACCCATTGGTTTACCGGAGGATGACAGCCACAGATATTTCGTTCCCTGCTTTTCCGGGGGATCATCTTTGTTCCTGATGGGCGTATCCAGCATGATCTGGGCGCCCCTTATCAGGCCGTCAATTCCGACTGCCGGAATCAGGATGCCCAACATCCTGCTGCTGAATTTTACTGTCCACTCTCCTTTGTCCGTCTGATAGAAACCCGGCACTCCCTGTACCACACAACCCTGCTTTATCAGCCGCTCCGTCAGGGAACGGCACAAAAAATATGGCGGCGTACTCTTAAATCCAAAACGGCCAATCTGCTCATCCGTCAGACCTCTTTTGTCTGACCGCAGATGTTCCCTGTGCGCAGGCTTTAAGGTCAGCATCCCGAACAGCATGGAAAATGTCTGGTGGATATCCTGTGCGCTTGCCCGTTCGGATTGTGGGACTTCCCTTTGTTCATTCTGCAGGGGACAGGTGCCGGCGCCGGCAGAAAAGCCCGCCTGCGCCCTTTCGCTTTCCCCATATCCCCAGTCTGTATCTCCTGCCTGCAGCGCATCACAGATTTCCCGATAGGCATCGGAATTTGTGGTGTTATGGTATTTCGCATACAAAGCCAGCATCCCGCCATATTCATCACAGTAGTTGCATCTCCAGACATTTTTTGTAAAGTTCACATTCATCTTTCCCCGGCAGTCCCCGCAGAACGGGCAGTCCGTATAAACACTGCCCGCCTGCCGGCGCCGTATCCTCAAATGCAGCAATTCCACCACATCCATGATCCCAAATGGAAAATCCTGTGGATATGAGGTCACTACCAGCACCTCCTTCCCCTGCCATGTTCAGGACTTCTCCCATCAGCCTGCTTTTTTTGCCTCAAGGGAATCCAGCATGATCTTTGCTGCAGCCCGGAGGATATTGTTATCCCCCTTATAGCCTCCGTAAACATAGTATTTCAGGCTAGGCGGACGCCTGTCTGCAACCTCGGCCATTGTCCAGCCCTTGCAGGCGCCTACATCAACCACGACTTTCTGCGCCTCCTCAAATGTCATGCGGCTCAGGATTTCTTCGACAGGCGTACCCGGCATATAGCCTGACTCCGCCGCCTGCGCCTGAACATCCTCTTTTACAGGGATGCTCTCTGCCGTTATCGGCAGACTTTCTTCGGAAGGCTGTGCAGTTGCGGATGCAGTCTGCTCCCCCACGGACAGGCAGGTTTCTTCCGGCATGACCGGCAGATGTTCTTCTGCGGGCTGTTGTACCGCTGCAGCTGCTGTCTGCGGTATCTGCACGACATTCTGCGCCGTGGCTGCCTGTGGTGACGGCTGCTGTACCGGCTGTTTTACTGCCTGCGCCTGCAAAGCAGGTGTGGGCTGTGTCTGTGCCACTCTCTGCTGTACTGCTGCCTGAGACATGCGCTGCTGCGTTGTCTGTACTGCTTTCTGTACTGTCGCGGTCTGTGATACAAACTGCTGTGTCGGCTGGACAGCTCTCTGAATTGTCGCTGCCTGTGATACAGATTGCGGGTTAGACTGAACTGCTCTCTGTACCATTGCCGCCTGTAATGACTGCTGCGAGCCAGGCTGAACCGTTTTCTGTACCGCAGCCTGCGATACAGGCTGTTGTACTGATTGAGTTGCTTTCTGCTGTACTGCTGCCGCCTGTGATACGACCTGCTGTGCCGGTTGAACGGTTCTCTGTACTGCCGCCGCCTGTGGTAACGGCTGCGGATTAGGCTGAACCGCTTTCTGAACCACAGTCTGCGGTATCGGCTGTGGTGACGGCTGCGCTGTTTTTTGCTGTACTGCCGCTGTCTGTGAAACGGGCTGCTGTGCTGACTGAGCTGTTCTCTGTACTGCTGCCGCCTGTGGTGACGGCTGCGCTTTCGGCTCTGCTTTCTGTGCTGACTGCACATTAGGCTGTACCATGCGCTGTTGGGTAGCGGGCCGGTGTGCCTGTATGGACATCTGCACCGGGGCTGTCCCCGGAACATCAGGAGTTTCCATCTGCTCTTTCGATACAGGAATCTCACTTCCGTACTGCTCTTTTTCCCCAAGCCCGGTCAGATCCGCAAATTGAATGCCAAACCCGGCATTGTTCAGTGCCACCGCCAGAGCTGCATCCTGCGCCTCCCTGATATAGTCGCCGCTTTTTGCTTCCTCCGCCGTACACTGTGCAATATAATTACTGAAGGGTTCCTCGTCGCTCCGGTCCATGTAGACCTGCGCCTCAAAAATGGCAATCTGCTCTGTGATCCGGAGGGATTTTAACTTCATCCTCCCGTTGGGCCGCGCCATGCGGAACCATGCTTTCATATACCGCAGGTCAAGCCTCCACACTTTCTCCCTGGTATCCTCGGATACGGCCATGCGCAGGAAATTCAAAGGCTCGAAACCCGGAACCCTGTTCATCGCTGCTGCCGCAGGCACACTCTGGTACATACACTGACCCTGATTTTTGTTTTCGCTCATATTGATAATCTCCTCTCGTTAAAATAAATAAGAGATACGAAGCGCTTTTTCTGCACCCTGCATCCCATTTTTAACCTGCATTCTTTAATCTGTTTTCCGGCAGGACCGATACCGGCACATCCACCTTTTTGGAAAATGCCTTGTGATACATACAGATACGCTCCCCCAGCCTGGTATTTCTCCGACTGATCTCATTCCGGTGGATCGCCGCAAACAGTACGGATTTTTCACCCACCAGTATGACTTTCCTTTTTGCCCTGGTAATGCCCGTGTAGAGCAGATTCCGGTACATCATGATCAGATGGGCTTTCACCAATGGCATCAATACAATCTCATACTCGGAACCCATAGCCTTGTGGATGGTGGCGGCATAAGCAAGGTCCAGATTTACCATATCCTCCATACCGTACTCCATCTTCCTGTTTTCCCCGAAATCCATACCGATCCGTCTGCCCTCCGGCGTATCCCTGATATAGCAGATGAATCCCAGATCGCCGTTGGATACCTTGTCCGTGTTCTTGGTCTGCATGATGCGGTCCCCGACACGGAAGGTCTTTGCCCCCAGATGGATCTCATCCTCCGCTGACTGGAACGGGTTGACGACTTCCCTGATACACGCATTCAGCTTGTCGGCAGAGACAGCGCCCTCTTCCCGGAAAGGGGAAAGAATCTGCACATTTTCAATCCCGTGTTCTGCAATTTCCCTGCAGTACTGCTCGATGATGACATCCGCCACTTCTTCCTGGGACTGCCCGGGCAGGAATGTAAAATCATTCCCGTAATACAGCTTGGTGTTTCCCGCATTGATGAACTTTGCATTATAGGCGATCAGGCTGTCCTTTGACTGACGGAAAATCTCGTCCAGCACCGTGACAGGTATCAGCCCGCACTGGATCAAATCCTTAAACACATTCCCCGCGCCTACGCTGGGGAGCTGGTCCGCATCCCCTACCAGCACGATCCTGCATCCTCTCTTTGCTTTTGTAAAGAACTGCTTTGCCAGCCACATATCCACCATGGAGAACTCGTCCACGATCACTAGGTCTGCGGAAAGGCTCCCGCCTGTGTTTGTGTCCTGCCCGGCTTCTTCCTCCCCGCTGAACAGCCCTAACCCGCTGTGCATGGTCTTTGCATCCTGAAATCCTGTGCTTTCCGCCATACGGCGGCTTGCCCTTCCGGTAGGCGCCATCAGCATGATCCCGTTTTTCGGGTAAAGTATGCGGTACACCTCCAGAATCGTTTTCAGGACTGTGGTTTTCCCTGTTCCGGGGGAGCCGGTGATGATGGACAGGTTGTGGCAGAATGCCTCCCTGACCGCTGCCTCCTGTTTCCCGGAAAGCGATATCCCAAGCTGTTTTTTTACCTTCTCCAGCACTGCGCTGATATTTTCCGTGGCAGGCTGTTCCAACAGGCGCAAGGCAATCTGCCTTGCGGTTTCGTCCTCCTGCTCAAATACTGCGGGCTTGTAAATGTCATCCTTTGCACATACAATTGCACCTTTCAGGATCATATCCTGTATTTCTTCTTCCACTTCCTCTTTTTTTACCCTGAGTTCCGGCACAGGAACTTTATCATTCAATAATTTCACTGCGCTGGCGGACAGGCTTTCCCTCTCCATGAACAGGTGCCCCTGTTTCCCCCTGGCATCATCCAGCGTACAGTAAACCGCCCCTTTGATGCGCATGGGATCATGGAGATTACTGTTTGTCTTGCGGACAATGGCATCCACCCGCTTAAACCCAAAGCCTGATATCTGGCACAGTTCAAACGGATTATTCCGTAAAATCTCCAGACTCGAAGGCCCGAAGTGCTGGTAAATCTTTAATGCTGTCTTGGGTGTCAGCTTAAACGGCGCAAGCAGGGCCATCAGGTCTTTCAACATACGGTTCTCTGCGTATGAGGTTTTAATATCCTCCAGCTTATTTTCCGTAATGCCCCTTATCTCTAACAGTTTCTCCGGATGTCGTTCCAGGATGTCCAGCGTGTCCGTCCCAAAACGCGCCACGATCTCCGCGGCTGTCTTTTCACCTATCCCTTTAATCAGGCCGGAGCTGAGATAACCCAGTACCCCGTCTTTTGTTTTGGGAACAATTTCATTCCACTGTTCCACCTGCATCTGATACCCGTATTTCCCATTGACCCATTCGCCCTCCAGCTCCAGTTCCACTGCATCTGTCCTGGGCAGGTCATAGCCGACCACTGTAAATCGGATCAGGTGGTCCGGATACCTCCTCGTGGACCGCGCCTCCTTTGGGACGCCCTGGTCCGTGGTCTTGATGCGGAACACACAATAATGGCTTGCCGGGTTGTAAAATATAGTATCGTCATAAGTACCTATACAACTGCTCATCCTTTTTCCTTTCCGTCAGGCTGCCGGGGCGGCGCTGACCTTTACTTGAAATCTGCGGTATTCTAAAATCGTGACAAACTCCTCATATAATTCCGGATACTGGAGTTTCAGGCGCAGAAGGTTATCCTTTTCTATGACAGGTTTCCGGACCGGGTTATAGGTAATGGTATAATTGGCGCCGCCAGTCTCGCAGACCGCCGTACACCTCTGCCCCATTTCCGCAACCAGCATCGCCTTCAGCCGCTCCATTTCCTTCTGCAGCTTTTTTAACTGCGTTTCGGAAGCTTCCTTTTCCTTCTGCAGCTCCATGTACCGTGATAATACGGCTGCCGCGCTGTTGTCCATGGTAATCTTTTCAGCGCTTTCATCTGCCTGTCCCGTATGCTGCCGCACACTTTTCAGGATCAGATTGCCGTCCTCCGTGTAAGGCGGCGGCGTCTTCTTCATCACATGGCTGTTCCAGAACTCCGTTTCCAGAAAAATCATTTCTTGCTCATAGTCATAATCCCTCTTGATCTCCCGGATGATGACCTCATCCTCGCTGTTTCCGTATAGGCAGCAGAAAAACACCCTGTCCAGATTCGTCACTGCCATGTACTGCCTGCCCTGGCATTCATAATAGACAGGGACACTCTCCTGCCCGTCCTTCCACCAGTTATCCCTGGCATTGTAATTTGTGGTCTTTATCTCCAGAATGGCAATGCTGCCATCCGGGAGCTGCACAAAGTAATCCACATCTGCCAGCATGAACGGATACTGCGGGTGATAGAACATCTTCTTGACCTTAAAGACCTCATAGCCGGTCTTTTTGGCAAAAATGCGTGAGACCAGCTCCTCCAGAAGATTTCCCATCTCCATGGCGACCCAGTTGCTCTCGTCCGGTTCCAGCGGCGCAATCTTCAGCTTGTCATAATAAAGGTCCCTGGCGGTCCAGAAAGGCGATATGCCCATAAGTGCCGCCACATCGCTGCCGCCGATTCCCCTGCGCCTGAACTCCAGCCACTCCTCCCTTGACAGATCAGAAGTGTCCGTCAGGACATAGGGGGAAATATCCCTCTGTAACTGATTTGCAGCAGACATCCATCATGCCCCCTTTCTCATCCTCTGGTGATTGAATGCGGGCCTTAAGACTGTTCCCCGGTTGAAATTCTTCCGGTATTCTGCGCCTGTTTCCACAGCATAGTGCCTGTGGGGGTTCTTTCCCCGCATCTGGCAGCCCCTGCTGCCCTTTCTGTTCTTTGCATTCATACACTTTACCTGCCTTTCCTTTTTTGTTTTATCCTCAAAGCCTTGCGGCGTTTGGGCTGTTTCATGGAACAAAAAAAGCGGGAATGGTTTCCGCTAAACTACTGCCCATACTTTTGTATGAGCCGGAATCATTCTCGCTTATATATGGGATCTCTCCCCGTATAAAAAAAGCCAGTAATCCTGTCCGCACTAAGGCATAAAGATATTACTGACACGATACTGCAAACTTAACTGCGTGTGCAATGCAGAGCCTTCTCCGCATACAGGTTTACTGTATTGCCCTGACGGGCGGCGCACAAAAATCAATTACAATGCAAGTCTATCACAAGATATAGTATAAGTCAATCTCTATGCACAATATTTTGTATCTGGTAATTCGCTTGTAAATTTTTTATGCTTTGCAGAATAAATGAAACCTTACCTCTATTTATATATTGAATTGCTTTTGCAGGCTGCCCCATATGCAGGACAGCCTTCCGCTCCTTGACAATTTCATAAAGCAATCCGGGGGTTATACAGGTGCAGACGGAAAGCTGGCATTGTCGCCCGCCCTCTGCTTGATTGCCGTATAACGGCAGCCTGACAATACGCGGCAAAGCTGGCGCAGGAAAAGACCCGGAATTGTGGATTTAATCGAACATTTCATTTATTTGCTAATTGCAGTTGAAAGTTCCCCTGTCCGATTCGTATATATGATATGGAGAGTATTTACAGGGACTACGCTGATCCCGCTTCAGCTGCAAGGAAAGGAGAAGATATGGCAGTTGAAGACACCAACCTACAAACACAGGCCGGCTCTGAGAAGAGGACTTATTCCGTACAGGAAATTGCGGACATCCTCCAGATCAGCCGCAGTATGGCATACAACCTCTGCAGGCAGTCGCTCTTTAAGACTGTAAAAGTCGGAAAGTATGTCAGGATATCCAAGCCCTCCTTTGATGACTGGCTTGACAATAGAAATTAAAAGGAGGATCAGTATGGCTTCAATCGTAAAAAGAGGTAAATCATATTCCGTGGTTTACTACAAGAAAACAAAAAATGGAAAGAAAACCGAACAGGTCTGGGAATCCGGACTGAGCTACACCGCAGCGCGGACCAGAAAGGCGCAGATCGAGCATGAGCTGGCGCAGGAGTTAAAGGAATCATCCCCGCGCCCTGACAATGAAGGCACCCTTTCTTCCATGACCGTCAGCGAGTTTTTATATGAATTTGTTGAGAAATATGGTGAGAAACGGTGGGGCGCATCTTCCTATGCCGCCAACCTCGGCCTGATAGAGAATTACATACACCCCTATTTTGGTGAGAATAAGCTGCGCTCTGTCAAGGTCAAGACCGTGGATGACTATTATCATTTTCTGGAAACAGAGGCAGAACCGGCTACCAACATGGGAAGGCCTGCAAGGGACCATGTTTCCGCATCCACCATCCATGACATCCACAAGCTGCTGCGCTGTGCCTTTAACCTGGCTGTCCGCTGGGAGTACATCAGCAAAAATCCTTTCCTGTATGCAACGCTCCCGGAACACAAGGAAAAGGAACGGGAGACCTTATCCCCTGAGCAGGTGCTGAAGGTGCTGGATTTTACCTGCAGGCTGGACAACTACGACTATTTCATGATCCACTGTGCGGTACTTATCGCTATCGGCTGTACATTCCGGGGAGGTGAGATTGCAGGGTTACAGTGGGACAGGGTTGACTTTGAGAAGAAAACCTTCTGCATGGACAGGGTGATTGACCGCATCAGCAAGGACAGTATCAAGAAATTATCCAAGCTGGACATCCTGTATCAGTTTCCTAACCTCTTCCCCGGCACCAGAACGGTCATTGTCCTGAAACAGCCGAAGACAAGGGGGAGTGTCCGGGATGTGGAAGTCCCGTCTTCCATTATGGATGCACTGGCTGTCCTGAAACGGATGCAGGACCAGATGAAAGCTGATTTAGGCTCGGACGGTTACATGGATTATAACCTTGTGATCTGTCAGGCAAACGGGCGTCCCCTTATGACAGAACACCTGAACAAGCGGTTTAAGGAAATCCTGCGGGAGATTGACGATCCGGACATCAATCCGGAAGAAATTGTTTTCCACAGCCTGCGGCATACCAGCGCCTCCACAAAGCTGACGCTTTCCAACGGAGATTATAACTCCGTAAAGCACGCCGGCGGATGGGCTAACCTCGAAATGCTGACAAGGCGGTACGGCTCCCATTCCTTTGAGAGTGACAGGGAGCGTCTGGCACAAAAGATGGATGATTTTCTGACTGCCAAGCCGGGAGCCCCGGTTCAGCAGGCGCCGCCCCTGCCTGCAGATGCCGAGGAGGCGCTCAAGGCATTGGCACAGGTGAACCCGGAACTGCTAATCAAAATCGCACAGTCTGTCCAATCTGCTAATATGACATAACCCTTATTAGCAGAAAAATTTGCAGGTTAAAAAATCGTATTAGCAAAAGGAATTAGCAAAATTGAAAAAATCGGCAGGATTTTCAAAAAATATTAGCAGATTTTTGCTAATGGGCAGGGAAACGCAGAATCCAAAATGGCTTGCCATACATTATCTGCATTAGCAAGCCATTTTCCGCGAAACCCGCTGTTTATCAGGGTTTCAGAGCGTCCCAGAGAGGATTCGAACCTCCGACACCCGCCTTAGGAGGGCGGTGCTCTATCCTGCTGAGCTACTGAGACGTGTTATTGAGTTTTAAATGTCCCCAAGTTAAATTAGAATGGTCTAAGTTCTCTTAGGAGGCGTGTGCTCTATCCAGCTGAGCTACGAGGACTCGAACGATATGAAGTTTATGAAAAGAGCTTTTTTACCTCCACGGACTTTGATGACCGGGATATTAGGAGGCGGTCGCTCTATCCACTGTGCTATACCATATTACTATCGCTATAGCAATCATTCAGGAAAGTTGATAAACCCCTGCAACCAGATAGTTCCTTTGAATCTTCTGCCTATCTGGGGTTCTCCCAACATATCTATTATATTGATTGCGACATCAAATGTCAATTCATTACAGCAAATTTTCAATAAATAAATTTCTTCCCCTGTGATCTTATTGCGAACTCTGCTGCACTCCATAATCTCACCCAGTACAGAATAGTGATCGCATTCCACCCCATAGGGCATAAAATAGGTGTCTACAATGCTGAAGACATCTTCTTTGTGTATTTTTTTTGATATAGTGCTATACATATCCATGTCTTCCATGGTCAGCATTTCAATGGCATCCTCGTCACCTTTGCGCGCCGCAGTGATCAGATTGGTACGTTTCATGGAATCCTGTATGATCCTCTGTTTCTGCATCTCATCTTTTTCGATGGGCAACAGCACACTGCCCTGCACTGACAATCCGGAGAGAGTAAGGCTGGTACCACGAACCGGCAGTTGACCGCAATAATGTGCTTTAACATAGGGAATTCGATTTTGCAGATAAAATATCAGAGAGATACCTACCTTGATATCATCACATACGCCTGCGTAAGATTCTCTGAAAGCATGACGCTCCACAGAGGTATCTTCCGTACTGGTGATACCTCTGCCTTTTAAGTAAGGAAAATAATACTCATAGATAAACTTATCTTCCTCATCAAATTCACCACAGACTGTAATACCCATATTATCGGAGAAACCTTTGCTGAATTCACCAAGCATCACGTCCTCGTCATTAATGGTATAAGCACGCTGGTCTGCTGTCATAATTACATCTTTTAACAATTCCTTTAATTTTGTGCGGTCCGTGTATTCACTAAAGCCAATGGCTCTCATAAATTTGTGCAAAGGTTTCACCTTCTTTCCGTCAAAATTTATAGATATTTTTTCTTAACCCTGAGTTGGATAGATTACATCTTTTCCACCCATGTACATACGCAGCGCTTCCGGAATCTTAATGCTGCCGTCCGCCTGAACATTATTTTCCAAAAAGGCTATCAAGCCCCTGGGAGTCGCAAGTACTGTATTATTTAATGTATGCACAAAATAAGTTCCGTTTTCGCCCTTCGTACGGATACCCAGCCTTCTGGCCTGAGCGTCTCCCAATGTAGAGCAGGAACCCACCTCAAAATATTTCTGCTGTCTGGGACTCCACGCCTCCACATCACAGGATTTTACTTTTAAATCTGCCAGATCACCGCTACAACATTCCAATGTGCGCACAGGGATATCCAGGCTGCGGAAAAACTCTACCGTGTATTTCCACATTTTATTATACCATTCCATAGATTGTTCTGGCTCACAAAGCACCACCATCTCCTGTTTCTCAAACTGATGTACACGGTATACGCCCCTCTCCTCAATACCATGGGAGCCTACCTCTTTACGAAAACAGGGAGAATAGGAAGTCATGGTAATAGGCAGCCGATCTTTCTGTACTATTTCTCCTTTAAATTTTCCGATCATAGAATGTTCGGAAGTACCGATCAGATACAGATCTTCATTCTCGATCTTATACATCATGGCTTCCATCTCAGCAAAGCTCATTACTCCGTTTACCACATTGCTGCGGATCATAAAAGGTGGAATGCAATAAGTAAATCCCTTATCAATCATAAAATCTCTGGCATAGCTTATCATGGCGGAATGAATCCTGGCGGCGTCTCCCATCAGATAGTAAAAACCGTTGCCGCTGGTCCGGCCTGCGGATTCTTTGTCCAGACCATCAAAACTGTTCAATATATCCGCATGATAAGGTACTTCAAAATCAGGCACTACAGGGTCTCCGTATTTCTGAATCTCCACATTTTCGCTGTCATCCTTACCTATCGGGACGGACGGATCAATAATGTTGGGAATTGAAAGCATTATTTTGCTGATTTTTTCCTGCAGGAACTGACTCATTCTATCCAATTCCGCCAGCCTTTTAGCTCCGGCAGCTACTTCTGCCTTTTTGGCCATTGCCTCTTCCTTTTTTCCTTGGGCTATCAATGCGCCGATTTCCTTGGAAATCTTATTGCGCCTGGCTCTCAGATCATCGCCTTCCTGTTGATTCCTTCTGGATTCCGCATCCAGCGCGATCACCTCGTCAACCAATGAAAGTTTCGCATCCTGGAATTTTTTGCGGATGTTCTCCTTGACAATCTCCGGATTTTCTCTCAAGAATTTAATGTCTATCATGTTAGTCTCCTCCCTATTGACTGATTTAGCTGACTACCTGCTCTATAAAAAGATTCTGAATTTTTACCAGGTCTTTGATAATTTCTTTTTTTACGTCGCCTCCGTCCCGGTCCTGAATGATCCGCAATATAGGACGGTCCTGGAAATCTCTGTTTTGTCCCACTACCACGCCGATCTCCCCCTCACTGGTCAGTACATGAGTGCCCACAGGATACACTGCCGTAAAATTGAGAAACACATCTACCACTTTTCCGTCAAATTTTTTGTTTTTATGAAATTTCAGATATTCTATGGCTTCATATACCCTGATACGTTTACACCCTATACCGCATATCCTTTCGTCAAAAGCGTCGCATACGCTGACGATCCTGCATTCCAGAGATAAATTGCGAACTTTTAACGGAAAACCTGAACCGTTAATCCTTTCGTGATGTAACAATATGATATCCTTACTGGCATCTGACAGCCAGTTTTCTTCCTTTAAATCAGTATAACCATAAATCGGATGCTTTTTGTATTCTGATTTTTCATAGTCGGACATTTTGTCCAAATCCCTGTCAGAAAAATCATATGTTAAATAACGCAATCCTATATCATGGAGCAGACAGGCAACTCCAATGTTATGAATACTCTCAGAAGGCAGTTTCATCTTGAGGGCCGTCAGTATAGCCAGTGAACATATGCTGATAGAATGCTCATATATATCCGCATTTCTCTGTTTTATATCATATATCCTCTCGACTACCTTTTCTTCCTGCAAAATATTACTGATAATGTTGTCTGCGGTTTTACTCAATTCTTCCAAATTTCTGTTTTGCTTATAGGTATGCTTCTCAAGAATTTCCTTGACTTTTTCCTTAACGGAAGATTCAATATCCGTTTTCAGGATCAAGCTCTCTTGAATCCCTTCTTCGCGGATACACACCTCTTTGATCCCAAGATCTATCAATTTATCGATATACTCTGTCCGGATCACTGCCCCTTCCGGCAATATAACCTGATAATCCCAAGTAGTCAAAACTCTGTCTAATATTTCTTCTCCTGTCAATTCCTCAACTTTTCTGACAATCATTTCTTTCCTCTTGCATGTCACAAATTCCGTCCGGTCCCAAATATTTTATTTATCTTCTCCCATAGCTATTGCCAGGGCTTTCTCCTCTTCTTTTCCCAGAGTGATGGAGCATTCACCGCCAATTATTTCTTTGGTATAGGAATAACAACCATCCGTACTGTGAACGGAATTGATAATAAATCCGTCATTGTTCTCGTTTAGGAGAGCAAGACTGAAACTAAGCTGTCCTCCCATTTGCTGGAACGCGTCATATTTTACCAATCCCATTTTCTGATAAGCGCCCTCCATTCTTTTATACAAAGTGCGAATATCCTTTTTGTTCTTATCGGTATTGATCTTAAGAAACTTATTGTCTTCAAACAGAGCGATAATATCCTGTTCCAGACTGACGCCGTCCTTGCCCAGAACGAACTTGTCCAATCTCTTTTTCAACTTCTGTGCCTTAACGATCAAACATATTGTAAGTATCAGTAAGATCAATGTGACGGCTGCCATACCTATGATAAAATATCCGATATCTATATTGCCCAAGCCTATGGTATTTAACAATTCGCTGTATCCTGTGTTATTCATATTTTCCTCATTCCTGCTCTATCTTCCTATCATCTCCAGGATTCTGTCCAAATCCTCATGACTGTAAAATTCAATCTCAATCTTACCCGTTCCCTCTCCTTTTGAGGTAACAGCGACTTTGGTACTCAATTTCTGTTTTAATTTATCCTCGATATCCAGGTAGATCGCCTGTAGAGCCTTATCATCCAATTTCTTGGGTTTTGCGGGTTTATGAAGATTCTTTACCAGTTTTTCAATCTCCCGAACGCTCAATTTTTCATCGAATATCTTTTGAGCCAAAGCATATTGTTCTTCCTCATCCTCCACTGCCAAAAGTGCCCTGGCATGTCCGGTACTGATCATATCGTCAATAACCATCTGCTGCACTTTATCACTCAGTTTCAGCAGCCGTATAGAGTTAGTCACTGCCACCCGGCTCTTAGACACACGTTCCGCTACTTCATCCTGTTTTAGATTAAACTCTTCCAATAAACGCTTATACGCCTGAGCTTCTTCTATAGGATTTAAATCTTCTCTCTGTATATTCTCGATCAAAGCGATCTCCACGATCTCCTGATCCGAATAATTCTTGATGATCACAGGTACTTCCTTCAAGCCCGCAAGCCTGGCTGCTCTCCATCTTCTCTCACCCGCGATGATCTCATAGTAATCTTTTCTATCCTGTACCAGAATCGGCTGCAGCAACCCAAATTGTTTTATAGAATCAGCCAGCTCCTGTAGCGCGTCTTCATCGAAATACTTGCGGGGCTGTTTTCTGTTCGGTTCTACCTTCGTAATGGCTACAATAGTCTCAGCGGATTTTTCCTTTGTCTCCGATTTTTGTTTTTTCTCTTTAGATTCCCCCACAATGTTCGGAATCATTACATCCAAACCTTTTCCCAATCCTCTTGGTGACGCCATAGCCTATACCTCCCTTATTCATTCATCGTTCTCAAGCATTTGAACTCAATAACGAATATCATTGTACATATTACATACTCCATCACATACAAATCAAACCCCACACATACTAATATCCTTACTCACATAATATTATTATGAATTTTTCTGAATCAATTCCTTTGCCAGATCCATATAAGCTTCCGCACCGGCTGACTTAGGATCATAAACAGTAATAGGCTGTCCATAGCTGGGTGCCTCGGCCAAGCGGATATTTCTGGGAATCAATGTCTTAAATATGTACTGTGTTAAATTACTTTTTACATTTTCTACTACCTGCATGGACAGATTGGTACGGGAATCATACATGGTAAAAATAACCCCTTCCATTTCCAGATCCGGATTCAATCTCTCTTTAACAAGATTTACCGTATGAATCAGCTGACTTAACCCTTCCAACGCATAATACTCACATTGAATAGGAACCAGCACAGAGTCCGCTGTAGTCATGGAATTAATTGTAAGCATATTCAATGAGGGAGGACAATCAATTATGATGAAGTCATACTTGTCCACTATAAAATCCACCGCATTCTTCAAAATAAATTCCTTGCGATCCACGCCAATCAACTCAATCTCCGCCGCCGCCAAATTAACATTGGAAGGGATAACAGATACATTAGAAATAACATCTGAAATGGTACATTCATTAATCGTACATTCATCCAGAATCAACTCATAAATCGTATCATCCAGATTATTTTTATCAATACCAAACCCGCTGGTAGTATTACCCTGGGGATCTGTATCAATTACCAAAACTTTCTTCCCTTCGGCCGCCAAGGCCGCCGACAGATTAATTGATGTGGTAGTCTTACCCACACCACCCTTTTGATTTGCAACCGCAATAATTCTACCCATAAATATGTATTACCTTTCTCGTAATGTACCTTTTTATTCTAGTCAAAAACGCTTTACTCATTATATCACTAATGGATATATATATCCATAGGTAATTTCACATATTTTTATCATAAAATCCAAAAATACAATTTGGATAATCTCAAAGTCATAGTAACCGAAGTATATCCTCCAGTTAAACTAAGCGATCCACGTCTACAAAATATACCTGCAAGACGTATAGACTAAGAAGTAAAGTCCTTTAGGATAATGAAATTTGGGAATACAGTAAAAATATGACAGAAATTAATAATCCAAAACCTAGACTCCAAAAACCAGCATCCTAATTTTCAGTTATCTATAATGCAAAGGAATCAGACACTATTCCTAATACGTCTATCCTCTCCAATCTTAAATCTTACAGTAGTGAAAGATCAATTTGATCATGGGACAAAACTTTGCTGCCAAACTCTGTATGATCAGTATATATTGTTTTCACACCCAATGTACAGTTCCAGTTTATCAGGCAGTTATTAAGGAAAGAAAACTGTCTGTTTTATATATTATATTCAATACTTTTTCAAGTAGCTTAAACAATTCCAACCAGCAACCCTATCCAAAAAAATTTTTATAAGCAAAAACATGCCGCAAGTTAGTTCTGAGGTGGGGGTGGATGTCCTGGGGTGGATTTATAGGACAAAAACTTTACTGCCAAAACTCTATATAATATGTACGTATTGTTTTTTCATCCAATGTACAAGTACTTTGTTTATCAGACAGTTATCCAAAAAAGAAAATTGTTTGTTTTATATATTATAATGAATACTTTTATCAAGTGGCATTAAACAATTTCAACCAGCAACCCTATCAAAAAAATCTGGATAAACAAAAACATGCCGCAAGTCAGTTCTGGGGTAGGGGTAGTATGCTCTAGATTGGATTTATGGAACAAAAACTTTACCGTCAAAACTCTGTAATATGTACGTATTGTTTTCACACCCAACATACAAGTACTTGTTTATTAGAGCAGTTATCCAGAAAAAAACTGTCTGTTTTATATATTATAATTAATACTTTCTTCAAGTGGCATTAAACAACTCTAGCCAGCAACCCTAACCCTAAAAGTCTTAATAAACAAAAAAATGTCGCAAGTCAGTTCTGGGGAGGGGTGGTATGCCCTGGGGTGGGCGTGTGACTGAGAGTTGATTTTACTTAGGGAGCAGTCCCACACCCAGGGAAAAACGGCCACGGATGGCCGTTTTAGGCGATATCGCACATGGATGTGCGTGATCGCCGACCCGGCACTCGTTCCAATCCCCATCTGCTCCCTTAGTAAAATCCCTCGAGGGAGCTAGCCCACCCCAGGACATACCACCCCTCCCCAGAACGTGCCCTTGCCACTCCCCCCACATTTCCCATGTTTCACACCCAAAACACAAATGTTTCACACTTTTTATCACAAAATCTAGTACCAAAATGTTTCACGTGAAACATTATCTTGTGTTTTTAACCTTAAAATAAGGGAATGTTTCACGTGAAACATTCCCCATCCACTTCCTAATACAGCTTAATTAAATCATTCTTTATAGCAAACACCGCCGCCTGCGTCCTATCACTCACATCTATCTTCTTAAAAATATTAGATATATGATTCTTAACTGTCCTCTCACTAATCTTCAACTCATTAGCAATTTCCTTATTTAACTTCCCATTAGCCACCTCAATAAGAACCTGCAACTCTCTCCTGGTAAGCTCATCAATCTTATCTTTATCCTTATCCCTCGATACCATTCGGTTATTAAGAAGTGGTATTAAACTTGGTTGAATATAAGTCTCCCCAGACATAACAGTATTGATAGCTCTTTTTAATTCAGAAAACTCTGACTCCTTCAAAATATATCCGTCAACACCTATGTCCATAGCTCTTAACAAATATTCAATTTCATTATGAACTGTCAAAATCAAAACTTTAATATCTAATCTATTATTACGTATCTCCTTAAGAACCTCAATACCGTTTTTCACAGGCATATTAATATCTAAAAGTAAAACTTGCGGTTTTACTTTATATATCATCTCCATACACTGCTCACCATTACTAACTTCTCCGACTATTTCAATCGAATTATCACACTCCAACAATTGCCTAATACCCTCTCTCATCAAAATGTGGTCATCAGCCAGCATAACCCGTATACTCATAACTATATATTCTCCCTAAAAAATCACCGTTTTTAATACCTGATTTTATGCTCTATTTAAGTGGAATTACCACAGTAATCTTAGTTCCCTTATCCTTCTCAGAAGAAATATGAATCTCCCCATTAAGTATCATTACTCTCTCTTTCACCACAGATAGCCCGAAATGTTTCTGACCATCCTTCTCATACTCTCTATCGATAAATCCTTTACCGTTATCTTCTATCTCAATATAACATATCTTGTTTTCAGAATAACACTTAAAATATATTTCATCTCCCCCTGAATGCTTTATAGCATTGGATATACATTCCTGGATGATTCTATATATATTAGCCATAATAATATAATAAGTGGTATCTATATTCCCTATTTTGGTAAGTATCCTAAAAGCATGATCCTTATTGACATATTCAATATATCTCTGAATAGTCTCCTCAATACCCAGATCATCAAATGACATGGGCCGCAGATCAAATATTGTATTTCTGATCTCTTCAATGACAACTTTAATATTCTGCTTTACTTCAGCTAACTCTAACTTAGACTTAACAATATCGTTTTCCATATAAATACTTGCCAAATCTACCTGATGAATTACATGGGCAAGAGTCTGCAATGAAGTATCATGTAGCTCCATTGCAATACGCCGACGTTCTTCCTCCTGAATATTTAAAATACTGAGATCACTAACGGAAGACAAAGATATATTGTTATTAAGATTATTATTAAATGATTTTTTATTACTTTTCATAACATGCACCACTTATAAAAACATTATATCTATTCCTATCATATACTATTTCTTATACAAAATAAAGTCTTTTTTTGTTCATTTTTTTACCTATTTCAGAGGTTCTTTTGTAGGTATTCCCGCTTTCCGAGGATATTTTTTTGAAGTAGCTGCTACTTTATCAATACATATAAGATTACGACAAATATCACTGTTGGGTAACATAAATTTTTCAGTTTTACTGATTTTCCCACCCAACAAAAAAATAGCATTCTTAGAGGCCGTCAATTCTTCACTCAACTTTTCGGATTTATAAGACACAAAACAACCGCCCACCTTAACAAAAGGCAGACAATATTCAGACAGGGCCGCTAAGTTGGCCACTGCCCGGGAAACACACAGATCAAAACTCTCTCTGAGCTGACCGGGTTTGGCAAGATCCTCCGCGCGACCGTGGACAGTATATACTCCGCTAAGTCCCAGATCATCTATCACAGTATCCAAAAAATGTATTCTCTTATTTAAACTGTCCAAAAGAGTCATTTCCATATCAGGAAAAGCTATCTTCAATGCCAGCCCAGGGAATCCCGCGCCTGTACCTATATCCAACACAGTACGGGTTCCTAAGACATCATATACTTTGACCAAAGTGAGGCTGTCGATAAAATGTTTCTTCATCACTTCCTCATATTCTGTAATGCCAGTCAAATTCATAAAACTGTTCCACTCTATTAATATTTCATAATACCGAAGAAATTGGGATATCTGTCTATCTGTCAAAGAAATATTTAATATCTCCAAATCTTTTATAAATTGACTGGTATCATATGAATTCACTTTCATTTTCCTCCCGCACTATAATTTTTACGCTCCAGATAAATCAGAAGAACTGATACATCCGCAGGAGATACACCGGATATCCGAGATGCCTGTCCAAGAGATACAGGACGAAATTCTTTCAATTTCTGTCTTGCCTCAAGTCTCAAAGAAGATATATCATTATAGTCAATATCTTGAGGAATCTTTTTCTTTTCCATCTTTTTATATTGTTCTACCTGTTTAAGCTGTCGCTGAATATATCCCTCATATTTTATTTCAATCTCCACCTGTTCCACCACATCCTGAGGGAGAGACGGTCTGTCCCTATCAATGGATACTAACATATCATAATTCAATTCCGGTCGGCACAACAGCTCCGCCAGAGAAGAACCTGTTTTCAAACTGCTGCTGCCATGAGACTGTAAAAAATTCTGAATATCCTGCCCCGCTCCCACAACATGGGATTTTAAACGGCAGATCTCTTTTTTTATCAGTTCTTCTTTAACCAGCAACCGTTCATAAGCCTCACGGGATATAAGACCAATCTCATATCCTTTCTTTCTGAGACGCAGATCCGCGTTGTCCTGACGCAGCAAAAGTCTGTATTCTGCCCTGGAGGTCATCATTCTATAGGGCTCCCTATTATCCTTGGTCACCAGATCGTCAATCAACACACCTATATAGCTTTCTGAACGGTCTAAGATCAAGGGTTCTCTCCCCAATATCAACATAGCGGCATTAATACCGGCAATCAGCCCCTGGGCCGCCGCCTCTTCATATCCGCTGCTGCCATTAAACTGGCCGCCGCTGAATAATCCCCTCACTTGTTTAAATTCCAAAGTAGGGTACAGCTGTTTCGCATTGATACAGTCATATTCAATGGCATAAGCATTCCTGACAATCTTACAATGTTCCAGACCGGGAACCGTCCTGTACATAGCCAGCTGTACATCCTCCGGTAAAGAAGAGGACATACCCCCTACATACATCTCATTCGTATGTAAACCTTCCGGTTCTATAAACACCTGATGTCTTTCCTTATCCGCGAATTTAACCACCTTATCCTCTATAGAAGGGCAATATCTGGGTCCCGTGCCTTCTATGATTCCGGCATATATAGGAGATCTGTCCAAATTATGACGAATGATCTCATGAGTCTTTTCATTGGTGTAAGTAAGCCAGCAGGATATCTGTTCTTTTTGAATAGTATCAGGATCTGTTGAAAATGAAAAAGGTATGATCTTTTCATCTCCAAACTGTTCCTCCATCTTTGAATAATCAATACTTCTTCCGTCCATTCTGGCAGGTGTGCCTGTCTTAAACCGGCGCAGCTCAATACCCATCTCTCTCAGAGAATCGGGTAAATGATTGGCAGCCTGCAAACCATTAGGCCCTGTATAGGTGATGGATTCACCACAAAGACATCTGGCTCTCAAATAAGTACCCGTACAGAGAATGACCGCCCTACATTCATAGACAGCGCCGGTAAAAGTCTTTACCCCTGTCACAGTTTTTGTACCGTCTTGATCCCTCCACATAAGTTCACATACTTCAGCCTGCTTAATGGTCAGATGTTCCTGATCCTCCAAAACTCTCCGCATCTCCCTGGTATAATCAGCTTTATCCGCCTGTGCGCGCAAGGAATGTACGGCAGGCCCTTTAGATACATTCAACATTTTAGACTGAATAAAAGTCCTGTCTATATTTTTACCCATCTCTCCTCCCAGGGCATCCACTTCCCTGACCAAATGCCCTTTAGAGGAACCTCCTATATTCGGATTGCAGGGCATCAAGGCAATACTGTCCACACTGACAGTAAACACCACCGTCTCCAATCCCAGTCTGGCACATGCCAACGCAGCCTCGCAGCCCGCATGACCCGCCCCTACCACGCACACATCCACTTGCTCTCGAATATCAGAAATCCTGTCCATTTCCAAACCCTTCTTAACTCTCTATTTGCCCATACAAAATTTTGAAAATATTTCCTGTACCAGGTCGTCTTCCACTTCTTCTCCAATAATATGACCCAGAGAGGTATATGCTCCCATCAGATCAATAGAATAAAAATCTTCCGGCATATGATCCTGCAATCCCTGCCTCACCATCAATAAACTTGCCAGCGTTTCCTCCAGAGCGGCCTTATGGCGCATATTTGTTATCACAGTCTCCGTATTTTCTTTTATTGCTCCCTGGAAAAAAAGTTCCCTGATCTGTTTTTCAAGTTCACTGATACCTGTACCTTCACTAGCAGAAACCCTTACAATCTTAAGATCCGGTTTGTGGCCGAAAAGGGATGATATCTGCTCATCCGACACTATTGTCGTCAAATCTGATTTATTAACGATCACTATCACAGGTTTCTGACCAATGAAAGAGATAATCTCTTTTTCCCTTTCATCAGGCATCTCGCTGCCATCTATAACAAACAGGATCAAATCAGATCTCTCCGCATACTCCCTTGCCCTATCCACACCTATTTTCTCAACAATATCCTCTGTATTGCGGATTCCGGCAGTATCCACTATATGAAGAGCGATCCCATCCAATTTCACCGTTTCCTGTAAAATATCTCTGGTCGTACCTGGCACTTGTGTCACAATTGCCCTTTCTTCTCCCAATATAGCATTGAGAAGGGAAGATTTTCCTGCATTTGGACGTCCAACAATCACAGTCTTAATTCCCTGACTGATAAATCTTCCTTTATCTGCAGATAATATCATTTTTTCAATCCGCTGAATAAACAGATCGCATTTTTCAGATAATTTTTCTTCATAGCCGTTCAGATCTATATGTTCCGGATCATCTAAAGCAGACTCAATATAAGCGATCTCATAGAGAATCTGCTCTCTTAAATCTCTTATAACAGAATTTAATTTTCCCGTCAATTGTTCCATAGAGGAAGACAGAGCCATTTCACTTTGGGAATGGATCACATCCATCACTGCTTCGGCCTGAGACAGATCAATCCTGCCGTTTAAGAAAGCTCTTCTGGTAAATTCTCCCGGCTCGGCTAAACGCGCACCCATCCTCAGAACTAGCTGCAACACTTTTTTCAGAAGTAATATACCTCCGTGACAATTAATCTCTACCGTATCTTCCATGGTATAGCTTCGGGGCGCTCTCAACAATACCACCATCACTTCATCCAGTATTGACTCTCTCCAATCCGTTCCATAAACTGTTTCCGCGATATATCCGTGAGAGACGGTATGACTGGCTTTCTGAGACAATGTCCTGTCCCCTGAAGAATTATAAAATATACGGTCAACTACAGATATTGCCTCCGGACCGGATACCCGTATAATTCCTATCCCCGCGTCGGATAAAGCCGTAGCTATAGCCGCTATTGTGTCTGTTTTCATCTTCATCCCTCTATAAAGAATACCGAATGTATCACTACATTCGGTATCCCAGTCACTTATGAATTACGCTTAAGAGTAATCACTACTCTTCTGAAGGGTTCATCCCCTTCGCTGTGAGTCGTCACATATTTGTCATTCTGCAGCGCTGAATGAATGATACGCCTCTCATAGGGATTCATGGGCTCCAAAGATACAGGCCTTTTGTTTCTCTTCACCTTATAAGCAATATTCTTTGCAAGATTTTCAAGAGTCTCTTTTCTTCTCTCTCTGTAATTCTCCGTATCAACCTTTACCCGGATATATTCATCCGTATTCTTGTTTACCACCAGGGATACAAGATATTGCAGAGAATCCAGAGTCTGTCCTCTCTTACCGATCAAAATACCCATGTCGTCGCCGTTGAGTTCCACATCTATGGATTTCTCTTTTTCATTGTATTGTACATCCACAGTTACAATCATATCCATGGCTGCAAATATATCTTTCATAAAGTTTCTGACATCATCTTCCACTGAACATTTCACCCAGGCTTTGATCACAGCGGGTTTGGCACCTATACCCAAAAAACCGGCAGAACCTTCTTCCAAAACTTCATGCTCTAGTTTATCGCTGGCAACACCCAATTTCTGACAGGCCTCAATAATGGCATCATTTATAGTTTTTGCCGATACTTCAATGTATTCCATCTCTAACCCTCCCATAAACTATTTGTTATTTTTTTCGTTAAATTCCTTTACCAGATTAGCTTTTGAGGCTATACTTCCCGACTTGGCTTTACTGCCGTTATCTGCATTCGTCGTTTTGCTGTCCCCGCTGCTATTGTTATCGGTACTCAATCCGGCTTTTCCCGCAATACTTTTTGTATTCATATTGGCGTAAGTGTTCAATATTTCCTGTTGCTTATGGATCTTTTCAAGCTTTTTAGCGCTCTTGACAGAATTCTTCTTAATTATATCATCAAAACTCATCTTGTCCAACTGTTTATTGATTATAATCATTAAAATTGTTCTGACAACCGCGCTGGCGATCCAGTACAAACCCATACCGGAAGGCAATGTAAAACAAAACCATGCGGAGAAGACAGGCATGACCATATTCATCATCTTCATGGAAGAAGCCATGCTGTTATTCTCGGAATTCTTATTTTCCGGCTGAGGCATCAGCTTTATACTGATCAACTGTGTCACTGCCGACAAAACAGGAATCATGATAGCGCCGATCAACAAACCCCAAGCCTTGTCACTGTAAGCGCCGGATATAATATGCTGAGGCGAATTGGCAATGTTCAAGCCCAGAAAATTGTTGTATATATCCAACAAACCCCTGGTAGTCTCATTGCTCAATATCAAATGTCCGTTATATGTCAGATCAGCCAGGTTGTAATGTTCCGATACCAGAGCAAGATCGCTGGTGGATAACTTATTCAGAACATCAATAAGGCTGTTGACAGCTGTCTCACCGGTGCCTTCCGCAATAGATCTTCCGTACATTGATACCGTATTTTTTATGGTATCTTCGGCATTTAACAGAAAAGCAGCCCCATCCGTACTCATGATCTTATCGGCTAATATACGGAACGTATCGCCGATCTTACCCACATAAGCAGGAATAGCGTAGATCACCCGATACAGAGCAAGCAATATAGGCATCTGTATCAACAACTGAACACAACTACCGGAAGCAGATACCCCATACTTTGCGTATACAGCCTGTATCTCCTGATTCTGTGCCATTGCGGATTCGTTATCTTTTTTATTCTTGTATTTAGCCTGAATGGCCTGTATCTCAGGCTGCATCTTATTAGATAGCTTGGAAAATTTCTGCTGTTTGATCGTCAAAGGCAATAACAGCAGATTAACTACAATCGTAAACAGAATGATAGCCAATCCTATATTCGGAATGCCTATGAAATCAATCACATTGAAAATACCTTCCATGATCAGGCCAAGCAGTCTGGCAACCCATCCAATGATAAAGGTATCGTCCTTGGTCAATAAGATTACTTTCATTTTTATACCCCTTTGCATGCTTTAGCACGCATACCTGTAGTTGACAAGTCAACTACGGCATTGCCTGTGCGGTATTTCACCAATTTCACTTAACGATCTAACCCGCAATATCAGGGAACAGGATCATAACCTCCCTTTGAAAAAGGATTGCAGCGAAGTATCCTCCACAATGCCAAAAAAGACCCTTTAACAGCGCCATATTTTTGAACCGCCTCAAGTCCGTATTGAGAACAGGTAGGAATATAAGGGCATTTTGTGCGTTTCATAGGAGAAATATATTTCTGATAAAATCGAATAAGTGCAATTATAATTTTTTTCATAACAAATAAATTTTAATCAAAATAAAAATAGACCTTGATCAGCTTATGAAGTTTCGCGAGATGTAAAACAGCATTCTCAACTTCAAAATAGCTCACATTGGCTACAGCCGGTCTCGCAACGATCACCATATCCAAACCACTATTGAATATGTTTTCATGTAATCGGTAACTCTCTCTCACCAATCTCGTAACACGGTGCCTTACAACACTGTTACCTACTTTTTTACTGACGCTTATTCCAATACGGTTCCTATCCGTGCCATTTTCCTTAACATACATGATCAGATATTTATTCGCATAAGATTTACCGTTTTTATAGACAAAGCGGAACTGCTCATTCTTCTTTAATGACTCTGAAAACTTCATATATTTGTCTGTCCTCTTTTTTCAGAGAAAAAAAGGTCACATTGCTGTGACCTATGCTGATAATTTCTTTCTTCCCTTTGCACGTCTCGCTGCCAGAACTTTTCTTCCGCCGGGAGTACTCATCCTTGCCCTGAATCCGTGAACTCTGGATCTGGATCTCTTTTTAGGCTGAAATGTCATCTTCATAAAATGCACCTCCTTCTCTGACCTTAATTTATGATAAGGTTGTATTGATTTCCTGTGGAAAATAGCATATTGATTGTATAGGAAAAGAGCCGCAATGTCAAGCAAATATCAGATTTTTTTCTATTATTTTTATAAACCGTACACGAAAAAAAATTTTTTTGAAGTTATCCACAGCAATATACACACTTTTTTATAAACATCCAGTTATCCACAAGCTGTTGATAATTTGTGGATAACTATTTCGGACAATCACTACATCTTGTTTTTTATGACAAAGTATTTATCAATATGGTGTATTTATACTGCTTTTCAAGTATCCACAAATTATACGATTTATACACCATATTGTCCACATTTGAATTTCCACACATCACTTATACCCCGACTTATCAACAGCATGTGGATAACTTTATTCAATATCTGTTCAAAACTAACATTTGAAATATTCCCGACTTTATATTAATATAAGTTTGTGGATCTGTTTGTCAAAGGCAGAATTGTCAGTGTGAAAGGAAAAGAAAAGGAATAAAAATGGATAATATTAAGGAAAATTGGGAAGAAATCAAAGATATTGTCAGAAGAGAATACAATCTGTCGAGTATTTCTTTTTCTACCTGGGTAGAACCTCTTCAGATCTATAATATAGAAAACGATGTGGTATATATTATCATTCCCTCCGACCAGGCACAGGCTCTGAGCTATATTTCCAGCAAATACAAGAGCTTTTTTCAGGTTACGATCTCTGAAAAATACGATCATATATATGAAGTGGAATTTATTTTGGAATCGGATATTCCGTCAGGCGATCCCCTTGAAAAAGAGGCTGACTATTACAATGAGGCCAGCAGCGCCAATACTACCCTGAATCCTAAATATAAATTTGACACTTTTGTAGTCGGAAGCAACAATAAGTTTGCCCACTCCGCCTCTCTGGCTGTGGCGGAATCTCCGGGGAAAACATATAACCCGCTGTATCTCTACGGAGGCGCGGGTCTGGGAAAGACCCACCTGATGCATTCCATAGGACATTTTATACTGGAGCAAAATCCCAATACAAAAGTACTTTATGTGACCAGCGAAGAATTTACCAACGAAGTGATCGAATCCATCCGAAACGGAAGTGCCTCCGTCATGACCAGGCTGCGTGAAAAGTACCGCACTGTGGATGTGTTGATGGTAGACGATGTACAGTTTATTATAGGAAAAGAGAGTACCCAGGAAGAATTTTTCCACACATTTAATGTACTGCACTCTGCCGGTAAACAGATCATTCTCTCCTCGGACAAACCTCCGAAGGAGATGGAGACTTTGGAAGAAAGATTCCGTTCCCGTTTTGAATGGGGATTGATCGCGGATATTCAGCCTCCCGATTATGAAACACGCGTAGCGATCCTGCGGAAAAACGCGGAAGTATACCACAGACAGATCGACGAGGAGATCCTTAACTATATTGCCACGAATATTAAATCCAATATCCGGGAGCTGGAAGGCGCTTTTAACAAAATACTTGCCTTTGCCAGATCCAATAAGAGAGATCTGACTCTGGATGCCGCGGAAGAGGCGTTAAAGGATGTCATCTATCCCAACAAAGCCAGAGAGATCAATCCTACGCTGATCATCAATACGGTTTCGGAATATTTTAACGTAAAACCGGAAGACGTAATATCAAAAAAAAGAAATTCGGAGTATGTGCTTCCAAGACAGGTATCCATGTATCTGTGTCATACCATGACGGATATTTCCTATTCTATGATAGGAAAAGCACTTGGAAAAAAAGATCACACCACCGTATTACACGGATGTAATAAAATAGAAGAAGAGTTAAAGACCAACGAGGAACTTCAGAGTAAAATTGACACCATTATTAAGAAGATTAATCCCAACTGATCCACAGCGGACTGTGTATTGAATGTTGATAACTTCCTGGACTCGAAAACCGTTTTCAGGCACATGTGAATAAGTTTTAACTTATCCATAACAAAAAGTTTAATTATTCACAAGATATCCATTCCCTTTTTGCCCAAAAAATAGTATAATAGATATAGTTTTGCACATATCAACATCCGTTAATAAGAATATTAAGAAAATATATATAATTAATTGGCCTTGCGCAGACGCCTTCATCAAGATTTTGCGTTGTGCACAGGAAAGGAGTTTATAAAATATGAAACTTATTTGCTCTAAGAGTAATCTGTTAAACGGCGTGCAGATCGTTTCAAAGGCGGTTCCCAACAAAACTACCATGTCTATTCTTGAATGTATTCTGGTAGACGCTACCAAGGGTGAGATCACTCTCACGGCCAACGATATGGAGCTGGGCATAGAGACAACTATCGAAGGAGAGATTCTGGAAAAAGGCATCATTGCTCTGGATGCCAAGATCTTCCTGGAGATTGTTCGTAAGCTGCCGGATAACGATATCACGATCCAGACTGACGAGACATATAAGACAACCATCACCTGTGAAAAGGCAAAATTTAATATCATGGGAAAATCAGGCGAAGATTTTTCCTATCTGCCTGTTATAGAGAGAGAAGAAAGTTTAACCGTGTCTCAGTTTACCTTGAAGGAAGTAGTGAGACAGACTATATTCTCCATATCCGACAATGATAACAATAAGCTTATGAGCGGCGAACTGTTTGACATAAACGGCAGAGAGCTAAAAGTGGTCTCTTTGGACGGACACCGTATCTCTATCCGAAAAATAGAGTTAAAGGAGGAATACGGCCAGAGAAAGGTGGTAGTTCCGGGTAAGACTCTCAATGAGGTCAGCAAGATTCTTTCCGGGGAAACTGACAAGTATGTGAACATTTTCTTTACCCCGAAACATATTATTTTTGAATTTGACAACACCACGGTGGTTTCCAGACTGATAGAGGGAGAGTATTTCAGGATCGAGCAGATGCTTTCCGGCGATCATGAGACTAAGGTGAGGATCAATAAAAAGGAATTTTTAAGCTGTATAGACCGTGCCACTCTGCTGGTAAAAGAGGGAGACAAAAAGCCCATTATCATTAATATCACAGACGGCAGTATGGAATTAAAGATCAATTCCGCTCTTGGCAGCATGAATGAAGATATTGATATCGAAAAAGAGGGCAATGATCTGATGATCGGATTCAATCCCAAATTTCTGATCGATGCCCTGCGTGTGATCGACAATGAGCAGGTCGATCTGTTTATGGTCAATCCGAAAGCTCCCTGTCTGATAAAAGATGAAGAGGAGACATTTATATATTTGATACTGCCGGTTAATTTTACAACGGTAAGTTAATTGTCATAAAAAGATAGGATATTTAAGAAAATGTTAAAACTACAAATTAGAGATGATTATATTAAACTGGGTCAGGCCATGAAACTGGCCGATCTGGTGGAATCCGGCGTTGAGGCAAAGCTGATGATCCAGGACGGTCAGGTATCTGTGAACGGAGAGGTGGAATATCAGAGAGGTAAAAAGCTTCAGGATGGAGATATATTTGAATTTGACGGGTCACAGGTTCAGATCATAGCCCGGAAAGTATAGGGAAAGTGGAGCAGACTATGATTATAAAATCACTGGAACTTCAGGATTATCGTAATTATGATTCACTTAACTTAGCGTTTGACAAAGGTACGAATATCCTTTATGGTGACAATGCACAGGGAAAGACCAATATTCTGGAAGCAATCTATGTATCAGCCACTACAAAATCACATAAAGGGAGCAAGGACAAGGATATTGTAAATTTTCACAGGGATGAGGCGCATATCCGTACTTTTTTGGAAAAAGACGGGGTGGAAACCCGGGTTGATATGCATTTGAGAAAGAGCAAATCCAAAGGAATTGCCATTGACGGCCAGAAGATCAAGAAAGCTGCTGATCTGCTGGGAATCTGTAATGTTGTTTTTTTCTCTCCGGAGGACTTGAGTATTATAAAAGACGGCCCTGTGGAGCGCAGACGCTTTGTGGATATGGAGCTTTGTCAACTGGACAATTTTTATCTGTATAATCTGAATCATTACAATAAAATCGTAAATCAGCGCAATAAGCTTTTAAAGGATATGTATTTTAATCCCGATCTCAAGGATACCTTGAATATATGGGATTCTCAGCTGGTTTCCTTTGGCGGTAAGATTATAGAGAGAAGAAAGATATTTGTGGAGCAGTTAAACGAGATCATTTATGACATCCATAGACGTCTGTCCGGCGACAGGGAAGAAATATTGATTCAGTATGAGCCGGATGTACAGATAGAAAATTTTGAGAAACAGCTGAGATGCAGCCAGGAAAAGGATATAAAACTAAAACAGACTACGGTCGGACCTCACAGGGATGATTTTTGTTTTACCATAGGAGATGTGGATATACGAAAATTCGGTTCCCAGGGTCAGCAGCGTACGGCGGCGCTGTCTCTGAAACTTTCAGAGATAGAATTGGTTAAAAAAATCACAAAAGATACCCCTATCTTACTGTTGGATGATGTACTCTCGGAGCTGGACAGCAACCGGCAAAATTATCTGCTGAACAGCATAGGAGATATTCAGACCATCATCACCTGTACCGGCCTTGAAGAATTTGTAAATAACAGATTTGAGATCAACAGAGTATATAAAGTGACAAATGGTGTGGTAGAGACAGTGTCTTCCGATACAACCCATTGATGGTATTTATTGACCATTTTGCGATATGCGGAGAAGAGGTAAGAATGAGCGAAGAAATCATGAATAAAACGGCAGTTGAGAATGAATATGGAGCCGACCAGATTCAGATTCTGGAGGGTCTTGAGGCGGTCCGTAAACGTCCCGGTATGTATATCGGTTCCACATCCGGCAGAGGCCTGCATCATCTGGTATATGAGATCATAGACAATTCTGTAGACGAAGCGCTGGCGGGATTTTGTGATACCATCGATGTGACGATCAATGAGGACAACTCTGTTGTAGTTGAGGATAACGGCAGAGGTATTCCTGTGGGTATCAATCACAAGGCAGGTATTCCTGCCGTAGAGGTAGTGTTTACGATCCTTCATGCCGGCGGCAAATTCGGCGGCGGGGGATACAAGGTGTCCGGAGGTCTGCACGGTGTGGGCGCTTCCGTGGTAAATGCTCTGTCTGACTGGCTTGAGGTAGAGATCTGCCAGGGCGGAAAAATATATAAACAGCGTTATGAGAGAGGACATGTGATCTATCCTCTCAAGGAAATAGGAACCTGCCCTGTGGAAAAGACAGGTACCAAGGTTACTTTTCTTCCGGATAAGACAATCTTTACGGAGACAACGGAATTTGAGTTTGACGTTTTAAAGCGCAGATTGAGGGAAATGGCCTTTTTAACAAAAGGTCTGCGTATTATTCTGAGGGATAACCGCAGCGAGGAGGAACAGATTCTTACGGATACCAGTGCGGAAAACGCGCAGATCAGTCAATTATTACAGAGAGCCGCGGAGGATCAAAAGGAGAGCGCGGCAGAGGAGGAGACGGCAAAGACATTCAAAGTGGGTGTGTTGAGAACCGTCAGACTGGACAGCGGAAAAAAGCAGAAGGTGATTGAATTCCACTATGAGGGAGGCATCAAAGAATTTGTCACTTATCTGAATAAAAGCAAAACTCCTCTCTATGAAAATATTTTGTATTTTGAGGGAGAAAAGAATCAGGTTTATGTGGAAGTATCTTTCCAGCACAACGATTCCTATAACGAGAGTGTATTTAGTTTTGTGAACAATATCAATACTCCGGAGGGCGGCACTCATTTGCAGGGTTTCCGCAATGCCATCACAAAGACTTTTAACGATTATGCTCGAAATGCGAAATTGTTGAAAGACAGCGAGCCCAATCTTTCCGGCGAAGATATCCGTGAAGGACTGACTGCCATTATCAGCGTAAAGATCGAGGACCCTCAGTTTGAAGGCCAGACCAAGCAAAAACTTGGGAACAGCGAGGCCAGAGGAGCGGTAGACAATATTGTTTCGGAACAGTTGACCTATTTTCTGGAGCAGAATCCCGGAGTAGCCAAGATCATATGCGAGAAATCCATAATGGCACAACGCGCCAGGGAGGCGGCCCGTAAAGCAAGAGACCTGACCCGCAGAAAAACGGCTTTGGATACCATGGCTCTTCCCGGAAAACTGGCAGATTGTTCGGACAAAGATCCTCAGAATTGCGAGATCTATATTGTGGAGGGAGATTCCGCCGGAGGCAGTGCCAAAATCGCCCGCTCCCGCGCCACCCAGGCGATCCTGCCGTTACGGGGCAAGATTTTAAATGTTGAGAAAGCCAGACTGGATAAAATATACGCCAACGCGGAGATCAAGGCTATGATAACCGCTTTCGGTACCGGTATCCATGAGGATTTTGATATCACCAAGCTCCGTTACAACAAGATCATTTTGATGGCGGACGCGGATGTGGACGGAGCCCATATCTGTACTTTGCTGCTCACGTTCATCTACCGTTTTATGCCGGAATTGATCAGGCAGGGACATGTATTTTTGGCAAAACCGCCTCTCTTTAAACTGGAGAAAAACAAAAAGGTGTGGTATGCCTACAGTGACGAGGAACTTGACGCCATTTTGCAGGAAGTGGGAAGAGATCAGAATAACAAGATCCAGAGATATAAAGGTCTGGGTGAAATGGATGCGGAACAGCTCTGGGAAACTACCATGGACCCGGCCAGAAGAATATTGCTCAGAGTGAACTATGACGAAGAAACAGAATCGGAGCTTGATCTGACCTTTACCACACTGATGGGAGATAAAGTGGAACCCCGGAAAGAATTTATCGAGCAGAATGCCAAATTTGTGAAAAACCTTGATATCACTTAATTGGACTTAAAAAATGGTAGAAACAGACGTTTCAAATACCGATTGATGCAATATGACAGAAAATCCTGTTATATGCAGGAACGAGGTAAACATGCAAGACGATATTTTTGACAATGTCCAGGAACATGACAAGATACAGGAAGTTGATCTGAAGGAAAAGATGGAGACATTTTATATTGATTACGCAATGAGCGTAATTGCCTCCAGAGCGCTGCCTGACGTCAGAGACGGTCTGAAACCTGTACAGAGAAGAGTTCTGTACTCCATGATTGAATTGAATAACGGCCCGGATAAGCCTCATCGTAAATGTGCGCGTATTGTGGGTGATACCATGGGTAAATATCATCCCCATGGCGACAGCTCCATCTATGGTGCTCTTGTCAACATGGCCCAGGAATGGAATATGCGGTACACTCTGGTGGATGGTCATGGCAATTTCGGTTCCATGGATGGAGACGGTGCCGCCGCCATGCGTTATACTGAGGCAAGACTTTCCAAGATCTCCATGGAATTGTTGGCCGATATTAACAAGGATACGGTAAATTTTAATCCCAATTTTGATGATACGGAAAAGGAGCCTGTAGTTCTTCCCAGCCGTTATCCCAATCTGTTGGTAAACGGTACCACCGGCATAGCGGTGGGTATGGCCACCAATATTCCTCCCCACAATCTGCGGGAAGTCATAAGCGCGGTAGTGAAGATCATTGATAACCGTGTTGAAGAAGACAGAGACACTTCTATAGAGGAAGTATTGGACATTATTAAAGCGCCCGATTTTCCCACAGGCGGCTTGATCTTAGGCACCAGGGGCTGTGATGAGGCATACCGTACAGGACGGGGAAAGATCCGGGTCCGCGCAGTGACGGATATTGAAACTCTGCCCAGCGGAAAGAGCCAGATCATCGTAACCCAGCTGCCCTATATGGTAAACAAGGCCAATCTGATCATTAAGATGGCAGAGCTGGTAAAGCTTAAAAAAGTGGATGGTATCACGGATATCAGGGATGAATCCAACAGGGAAGGCATCCGGATTGTGATAGAATTACGCCGGGACGCCAATGCCAATGTGATACTGAATCAATTGTATAAACACACCCAGCTGCAGGATACTTTTGGAGTGATCATGCTGGCTCTGGTAAACAATGAGCCCAAGGTTATGAATCTTCTGGAGATGTTGACCTACTATCTGGCCCATCAGGAGGATGTAGTTACCCGCAGAACCAAATATGATCTTAATAAAGCCGAGGAGAGAGATCATATCTTACAGGGTCTGTTGAAAGCTCTGGACTTTATTGATGAAGTAATATCTATCATCCGCAGCAGCCAGAATACCCAGATTGCCAAGGAACGCCTGATCGAACGTTTTGAATTAACGGATGTACAGGCCCAGGCTATCGTAGATATGCGTCTGCGGGCACTCACCGGTCTGGAGAGAGAAAAGCTGGAGACGGAACATGCGGAATTACAGCAGAAGATAAAGGAGTATAAGGCAATTTTGGCAGATGAAAAACTGCTGTTGGGCGTGATCAAAAAAGAGATAAATGTTATATCTGATAAGTACGGGGATGACAGGAGAAGTCAGATCACCTATGATATGTCGGATATATCTATGGAAGATATGATTCCCCACGACAATACGATCATAGCCATGACCAGTCTGGGCTATATCAAGCGTATGACTGTGGATAATTTTAAGTCTCAAAACCGTGGCGGCAAGGGTATTAAGGGAATGCAGACCATTGAGGACGACTATATAGAAGACCTGCTGATCACCAGCACTCACCACTATCTGCACTTCTTTACAAATTTGGGCAGAGTGTACCGTCTCAAGGCTTATGAGATTCCCGAGGCGGGCAGAACCGCAAGAGGTACCGCCATTGTAAATCTGCTGCAGCTCATTCCCGGAGAGAAGATCACTGCCATGATTCCCATTAGGGAATACAGCGAAGAGAGAAATCTCTTTATGGTGACTAAGGGAGGTATTGTCAAGAAAACCTCTCTGGATGAGTTCTCCAATATCCGTAAGAACGGTCTGGTGGCTATCAATCTGCGTGAAGGAGACGAGTTGATTGAAGTTAAATCCACGGACGCCTTCAGCGAGATATTCCTGGTGACTAAGCAGGGTATGTGTATCCGGTTTAAAGAGACAGATGTTAGAAATACCGGCCGTGCATCCATGGGTGTAATCGGTATGAATCTGTCCGATCAGGATGAGATCGTGGGTATGCAGCTTCAGAGCCAGGGTGATTCCCTGTTGATCGTTTCTGAAAACGGTATGGGGAAGAGAACTTATCTGGAAGAGTTCACTGTCCAATACCGAGGCGGAAAAGGAATAAAGTGTTACAAGATCACGGAGAAAACAGGAGATGTGATCGGCGTTAAGGCAGTTAAGGACGACAATGAAATCATGATGATCACCACAGCGGGTATCATCATTCAGCTGCGGATGGAAGATGTATCCACTTTGGGCAGAAACACATCCGGCGTAAAGCTGATCCAGCTGGAAAAGAATAACAAAGTTGCCCGGATTGCCAAGGTCAGGGAAAAAATCTCCAACGGCGATCAGGAATTCAGCGATGTGGAAGACGCATTAGAAGATGTGTCGGAAGGCACTCTTGAAGAGAATACGGAGGAAAGCACGGAAGAATAACATGTTAAAGTAAGGGATAACTGCCGGAAACTTGAAAAGATAAGCTCTGTCAAGTTTTCGGCATGTTTTTTATTAAGTACTTTCTTTTTTATTCAGATGTGCTATAATCTGTGGTTGAAATAAATATTATTAATAAGAGGTGGTCCCATGGAAGCATATAATATTTTTAAAGATCTTGCAATCATTATTGTTATTGCCAAAATATTTGGCATCATAGCCCGAAAACTGCGTGCTCCTCAGGTGGTAGGAGAGATCATAGCCGGTCTGATCATCGGGCCAAGCGTATTAGGTTTGGTACAGCAGACAGATTTTTTGGTACAGATGGCGGAGATCGGCGTAGTGTTGCTGATGTTTTCCGCAGGGCTGGAGACAGATTTAAAGGAACTGTTAAAAACGGGTCCCATAGCTTTTTTGATCGCCTGCTGCGGCGTATTTGTCCCCTTGGTGGGAGGTACTTTGCTGTATATGGGCTTTTACGGAGTAGCTCCCTGGGGAAGTGAGGCATTTTATAAAGCGGTATTTATCGGTGTGATCATGACTGCCACCAGTGTCAGTATCACAGTGGAATCACTGCGGGAGATGGGCAAACTGAAAGGGAAAGTGGGCACTACGATCCTCAGCGCCGCTATTATTGATGATGTAATAGGTATCATTGTGCTGACATTTGTGATCGGATTTAAAAGTCCTGATTCCAATCCCGGAAAAGTGGTACTTTCCACGGTTTTGTTCTTTATTTTCGCGTTTGTCGTTGGTCTGGTCCTTTACAAATTGTTTGAACTTTATGACGAAAAATATCCTCATACCAGAAGGATTCCGATTTTAGGTCTAACCCTTTGCTTTTTCTTTGCTTACGCAGCCGAGAAATATTTCGGGATCGCAGATATCACCGGCGCATATGTGGCGGGAATCGTACTGTGCTCCGTGCGGGATTCAAAATACATAGAACAGAAGATGGAAGTCAATTCCTATATGCTGTTTGGGCCGATATTTTTTGCCAGCATCGGCTTAAAGACCAGCATAGAAAATGTAAACGGCGGCATATTGCTGTTTTCTCTGGGGTTTGTGATCGTGGCCCTGATCTCAAAGATCGTGGGATGCGGTCTGATGGCAAAGATATGCAGATTCAATAATACGGATTCCCTTAAGATCGGTGTGGGTATGATGACCCGGGGAGAAGTGGCGCTGATCGTGGCACAAAAGGGACTGTCTGTGGGACTTTTGACACCGGTGTACTTTACGGCTGTGATCCTGTTGATCATTGTATCCAGCATTTCCACTCCGATTATATTGAAGATATTGTACGCAAAGGATAAAGTTGAGACGGCAGCATAGGCAGGAAACAGACAGAGGTAGGCATGGATATACGGAAGCAGAGATTTCTGGAAGTCAAGGAGAGGGTGCTGGGAGAAGAAAGGCTCAGAGCCAGTATCGGCACGCTGTCCGAGAAGACCACCCATATGATCCTTAAAAACTATTATGAGCCGGATGTGGATAAACAGGAGATTCCTGTGGGCAACTATGTGGCGGACATCTTTACGGGGCAGGAGATCATAGAGATCCAGTCAGCGGGATTTGGCAAGATGCGGGATAAGCTGGAGGCTTTTCTTCCCGAGTACCCGGTCACTATCGTTCACCCTATTCCCTATATAAAACGTCTGATTTGGATAGACCAGGAGACAGGCGCTCTCAGCGCCTCTCATAAATCCCCTAAAAAGGGGAGCGTCTATGATGCTTTTCTTGAATTATATAGAATCAGGGATTATCTGCCTGACAGGCATTTGACGGTGAAATTGCTGTTGCTGGAGCTGGAGGAATACAAACTGTTAAACGGATATGGGAAAAACAGAAAGATACGGGCCTCAAAATATGACCGTATTCCTCTGGATATCAAAGAGGAGATCGTGATAGAAAGACCGGAAGATCTGGTGCAGTTCGTACCTCTGGAACTGGAGGAGCCCTTTACGAAAAAGCAGTTTGCCAAGGCCACCCATATCAATGAGCGAATGGCCAGCCTGGTCATTAAGCTCTATTGTTATTACGGAATGATGGAGCATACAGGAAAGGATGGCAGAGCCTATCTGTATGAGATCATTGAGAAAAAAAATTAGTATGAAAATTATAATTGACTATTAAACAAGGATAATTTTTGGCTTGTTTTTTAGATAGCAGTATGCTATACTTTGCAATGCATAAAGGAAATAAAGAAACGTCTCAGGTGTCGGATTTAAGTGTCTTACGTTTAAGATCCGGTGAAAAGGGAAGCAGGTGCAAGTCCTGCACGAACTCGTCGCTGTAAGGAAGGAGTTTTTCTTCCCATAAGATTTTTGTCTTTATGCGCGGAAAATCTTGTGGAGAATCATTGAAGCCACTGTGTGATACATGCTTTGAGAAGATGAAGAAAAGCGAGGATAGCCAAGTCAGAAGACCTGCCTGTGACGGTACTGTAAGACCACGAGTAACTGGTTAGTACATAAAAGAATGTGGATAGGTATATCCATATTTACTTTTAGTGCGTACAGACCTGTTGCCGGGAATCCTTTCCATGCAACAGGTTCTTTTTGTCTCTTTTTATGCGCAATACAAATGGCAAACGGAGGTAAAAAATGACAGAAACAAAGAAATCGAACAAGAAACTTTTTATTGGCGTGGGTGTGATGGTGCTGCTCATAGCATTGTTTGCAGTACTGTTTTTCCTGTTTAGACCAAAGGCTGTACAGGGGGCCAAATCCATTACCATCGAAGTGGTGGATAACAATGGGGCTTCTACCGTATATGATGTGCATACGGACGCGGAGTATCTGCGCCAGGCCATGGAAGAGGCTAAAGGACTGGAGTTCTCCGGCGCCGAGAGCGAGTATGGCATGATGGTGGAGACTGTCAACGGTATAACGGCGGACTATAATGTGGATCAGTCTTATTGGGGTTTTTTTGTCAACGGAGAATACTGTAATTACGGTATTGAAACCCAGCCTGTGACAGACGGAGACGCTTTCCGTATTGTTTACAGCAAATAACGGATAGATGGGAACGGATAAAAACCATAAAAATTTCACATACGATATTGCTTCCATAGGTATAGCCATCGCCTTGATAGAAGTATGTAAGGCGGCTATGATGGGACTGCCTAATATAGAGCTGACCAGTTTTTGGATCATTATGTTTACACTGCTTTTGGGACGGAAGATCCTGTTTGTGATTCCTGCTTTTATTCTGATAGAGGGCTGTCTGTTCGGTTTTGGTATATGGTGGGTCATGTATCTATACGCCTGGCCTTTTCTGGCGTTCCTTACATGGATATTCCGAAAGCAGAAAAATGTAATATTCTGGGCTGTGTTGTCAGGACTTTTTGGCCTGTTTTTCGGCGCTATGTGCGCGATTCCCTATATGGTGATAGGTTTTTTTGACGGTGGTATACGGTCAGGACTTTACGCCGGATTTACCTGGTGGATAGCCGGTATACCTTTTGACCTGTTACATTGCGGAGGTAATTTTGTTCTGATGCTTGCGTTGTATCATCCGGTGAAAATTGCTTTTTCCTATTTGAAACGACGAATGTGACATGACATATGCGGGATAGTAAATCTGAAATATTAGAAGTAAAAAATTAATGCAGAAAAATGGCGAGGAGATTTAGTCTTCCTCGTCATTTTCTTCTGACCGGGGCAGGCTGAAAATAAATTCGCTGCCCTCCCCGGGAGTACTTATTACATTGATATGTTCATTATGGGACTGAATGATCTCTTTTGTAATGGACAGCCCCAGCCCCGTGCCTTTTTTGTCCTTTCCTCTGGACAGGTCCGATTTATAGAAACGGTCCCATATCAGTTTCAGGTCTTCTTTTGGTATGCCTATACCGGTATCTTTCACAGATACAAATAATTTATTTTTCCTTTCTGTAGTCTCCACTTTGATAGCAGAGTTATGATGACTGAACTTGATGGCGTTATCTATGAGATTGTACAGTACCTGTTGGATCTTGCTCATATCCGCAGTGACGTACATAACTTCATCCGTAAGGATCAGTTCAATGGCTATACTCTTTTTCAGACATGTACCCTCAAAGGAGGCGGCTGTGGAGCGGATTACCTGATTGATATCAAAATCCGTGATATCCAGCAGCATCCCTTTGGTGTTCAGGTTGTTCAGAGTAAGCAGACTGTTGGTTAGTTTGGTCAGACGCTGGGTCTCGGTCAACACGATATTCAGGTATTTTTCATACAGTTCCGGCGGAATGGTACCGTCCAGCATGGCTTCCAGATATCCCTGGATAGAAGTGAGAGGAGAGCGGAAATCGTGGGATACATTGGCCACAAACTTTTTCTGATCGTCTTCCGAACGGGCAATCTCACTGGCCATATAAGACAGACAGGCAGCCAGATACCCAATCTCATCCTCACTGTCCACGGAGAACTCATAATGCATATTGCCTGTGGCATACTGCTCGGTGGCATAGGTAATCTTACGCAGAGGCATATACACGATCTCGGTAAAAAAGATCAAAATGATCAGCGATAACAAAAACAGAATGATCAGCGTGATATAGGAAATATTGAGCAGGCTGTTACAGGATTCATCTATGGATACCATATCCGTGTGAATGACCACATATCCCTTGACCATATAGTTGGTGGTGATGGGAGCGATCACCGACAAAACATCCTGCGGATAGAAACTGAAAAAATTGTCTATTACATAATAGGAGCTGCCGGTAACGGCAGAGTCAAAATCTTCGATTATAACCTCATTTTCCACATCAATAGGAGTATCCGTGTCCAGGATCAGGCGCCCCGAAGGATTGATGATCTGAATATTGGACTCCAGATATACCGCCAGGGCGTCCAGTTGATACTTTACCGCCTCCAGAGATATTTCACTGTTATAGAGGTTTCTGGCATAAGTGTTGGCGATCAGCGTGGCTTCTGAATACAGGGAATCGGCCTTTTCCCGAATCAAATGTTCCCTGGTCATACTGGGCACAAAGGTAGCCAGTATCACCAGGCCAAAGATTCCAAAGATCCCATATGCCAATAAAAATTTTAAATACAGGGTTTTTTTCATCAGGAATCACATCCTCATTTTTTTGCCTCAAATTTATAACCGATACCCCAGATCGTGCTGATCTTCCAGGATTCATGATCCTTGATCTTTTCTCTCAGGCGTTTTATATGCACATCCACGGTACGGGTATCTCCCATATATTCGTAACCCCAGATCTGATCCAGCAGCTGTTCTCTGGTGAACACATGATTGGGAGAGGAGGCCAGAAAATATAAAAGCTCCAGCTCCTTGGGAGGCATATCCACATTTTTGCCCATATAGGTCACGGAATAATTGGTGCGGTTGATGATCAGGTCGGGATACTCCACGGACTCGTCATGAGATTTTGCGCTTGGTTCGGCAGCGGGCTTATACCTCCGCAGCACCGCTTTTACTCTTGCCACCAGCTCCTTGGTATCAAAGGGTTTTTCCATATAATCGTCCGCGCCCAGCTCCAGACCGAGGACCTTGTCAAATATCTCTCCCTTGGCGGAAAGCATAATGATGGGGGTGCTGTATCTGGCCCTGACTTCCCGGCAGACCTGATAGCCGTCTATTCCGGGCAGCATCAGATCCAGCAGGATCAGGTTGGGTTCAAAAGAGCCGATAGCGCCCATGACGGATTCCCCGTCATAGACGATCATGGTCTCAAAGCATTCCTTGGTTAGATACAGGGAGATCAGTTCCGCGATATTGTTGTCATCGTCCACGATCAGGACTTTTTGTTTGTTTACCATAGTTATACCTCTTTGCGTGTAGCAGCACGCATACCAAAAATATATAAATACCTGCTGGCTATTTAAAAGTGACGATCGTTACGCCCGCGTCTCCCTCGCCGTATTCGCCCAGACGGAATTCTTTTACATATTTCAGGCGCTTTAAATGACTGTGAACAGCGTTTCGTAAAGCTCCCGTACCCTTTCCGTGTACCACCCGCACAGAGGAAAGATGAGCGATATAGGCATCGTCCAGATATTTATCCAGAACGGATATGGCTTCATCCACCGTCTTGCCCAGAAGGTTGATCTCCGTGGATACGGACAGGGATTTACTCATCTTGATCTTGCCTGCGCCGGTGCGCTGTAAAGTGGGTGTGGTGACAGTGACCTCATCCGTCAGAGCCAGATCTTCTACATTGACCTGGGTGCGCATAATGCCGCACTGTACGAATAGATTGCCCTTGTTGTCAGGAAGGGTGCTGACAGTACCGGTAAGTCCCATGGACAACACTTTTACGCCGTCTCCCTTTTTCAATTTGGCAGGGTCCAAAATCTTCTTTTTGTTGGTCGCGGGTTCTGCTTTTAAAGCCAGCTTTTGGTTTTTCTCATTGATCCTGTCCCGCACTTTCTGACGCTTTTTTTCCAGATCTCTGATATCCGCGCCGGGTCCCAGATTATTGAAGTCCCGGATGGTCTCATCCGCCACATCCTTGGCTTCCTGTAAAATCTCCCGGGCCTTTTCATGGGCTTCCTTGAGAATCTTATCCTTTGCGCTGTCCAGCTTTTCGTTCTTTGCCTGCAACTGATCCTGCAGGGTTTTGATACGGGCCTTGTAGGAGGCGATCTCCTGACGCTCTTTCTCTATGGTGATCCTGCTTTTCTCCAGATCGGATATCACATCTTCAAAGCTTTCGTCCTCTTTGCTGATCTGTTCTTTGGCCGCGGCAATAATATCATCCGGCAGGCCCAGCTTGGAGGATATGGCAAAAGCGTTACTCTTACCGGGAATACCGATCAGCAGCCGGTAAGTTGGCTGTAAGGTTTCCACACTGAACTCGCAGCAGGCATTTTCCACAAAATCGGTGGAAAGGGCGTATATCTTTAACTCACTGTAGTGTGTGGTAGCCATGGTGCGGATTCCCCGGTCATGAAGATAATTCAGGATAGCTATGGCCAGGGCGGCTCCCTCGGTGGGGTCTGTTCCCGCGCCCAGTTCATCAAACAGGCACAGGGAATTCTGGTCCGCATGTTTTAAGATCCGAACGATGCTGGTCATATGGGAGGAAAAGGTACTCAGGCTCTGTTCAATACTCTGTTCGTCTCCGATATCCGCGTATACTTTGGTGAACACGGACAACTCGGACCGGTCCAAAGCCGGAATATGCAGTCCCGCCTGCCCCATCAGCGTAAACAAGCCCACGGTTTTAAGAGATACCGTTTTGCCTCCGGTATTGGGTCCCGTGACGATCAGCAGGTCAAAGTCCCGGCCCAGATGGATATCGATGGGAACCACCTTATCCTTGGGCAGCAGGGGATGGCGTCCCTTGCGCAGATGAATATAGTGGTCCGTGTTAAATACCGGGCGGGTGGCATTCTGTTCCAGAGCCAGTTTGGCTTTGGCAAATACAAAGTCCAGATGGGTCATCAGTTTCTGATTATCCGTCAGTTCTTCCACATGCTCCGCCGCCTGGCCGCTGAGATCCGCCAGAACCTTTTCTATCTCCACTTTTTCCTGTATCTCCAGTTCCCGCAGCTGGTTGTTCAATTCCACCACGGCGGCAGGTTCTATAAAAAATGTGGAGCCGGAGGAAGATTGATCGTGCACCATGCCGTGTACCTGACCCTTATATTCCGATTTGACGGGAATACAGTATCGGTTATCCCGCATGGTGATCACGGCATCCTGCAGATAGGTGCGGTAAGAGCCTGTGATCATGGAATTCAGCTGGTTATGCACTTTTTCATTGGTCAGCAGCATGGACCGGCGGACATGTTTCAGTCCGGGACTGGCATCGTCCGCCATCTCCTCCTCGGACAGGATACATCGGTTTATCTCGCCGGAAAGCTGGGTTAAGGGAGTCAGCCTCTCAAAGTAGGGGTCCAGGCTGTCCTCGGGGGTATCCTCTCTGTCTTTGCGGCCGTAGGTCTTAATCCGGTTTACATTGTCAAGGAGCCGGGCGATCCTGAGAAGTTCCGGCATGGACAGGGTGCTGCCGATCTCCAGGGATTTCAGGGCAAAGCCGATCT
>ERZ777305.176-NODE-176-length-108195-cov-7.015498_pt1 | contig 108195 bp, 81 predicted proteins | sample MGYA00374965_ERZ777305 | MGnify/ENA primary metagenome ERZ777305 (study PRJEB29328, sample SAMD00013331) | mouse gut metagenome | study: EMG produced TPA metagenomics assembly of the Metagenome analysis of fecal microbiota from mouse which was promoted... | reverse complement strand
CTAAGGTGGATGTAATTTTTGCCTCATTTTATTTGGTTTTTAATATAGTTCGTTATTAAATGGCTTGACAAATAAAACTCTCCATAGATTCTAATTGCTTGGATAGATTCTCAATATCATTGCTTACCTTCTCGGCTGTAATTTTGGCATAGATTTGAGTGCTTCGTATACTTGTATGCCCCATCAGTTTGGATAGTGTTTCAATAGGCACTCCATTGGATAAACAAATGGTCGTGGCGTATGAATGCCTGCTTTGATGCCAACAGACGTTTTTTGGAATTCCGCATAACTTAGCCACAACTTTTATTCCATGTCGGCAATTGGCATAACATGGTACAGGCAATAATTTTTTGCCTTCTGCCATACCTTGATACTTTTCGATGATATGTTTGGCAGTATCAAGCAGTCGGATATTGGTCTCTGTTCCAGTCTTTTGCCTGTTGGTCTTAATCCATAAATGCCCATCGAATGATGTCTGCAAATTATCGGTTGTGAGATTATACATATCCCTCCAACTCAATCCGCTGAAACAACAGAAAATGAAAAGGTCTCGAATCAGTTCGTAACTCTTTTTCTTGAATGTTCCGTTGATTAGCATCGTTATCTCTTCTTTGGTCAGAAAACCTCTTTTGGTCTCCTCCTTTGTGATGCGATAAGCATAAAACGGGTCACGTTGCAACCATCCGTTGTTGATGGCGGTGTATATAATACTGCGGAACGGCATCATATACGACCATACGGTATTGGTACAATGATTCTTCTCGGTGCGAAGGAATAACTCAAAGTCTGTGATGAATGCCGTGGATAGTTCACGCAAGGCAATATCGCTTACCTTATAGCGATGTTTGATGAATTCCTCCAAATGGTTGTAAACGGTACAATACTTCCAGTAACTGCGTTGGCTTTTCATCTTGCCCACTTGTTTGGCATAATCCTCATTGTGCTGTCGGAATACGGCAAGCAGGGTCTTATGGTTCTGTCCCATACCCAAGAATGCGTTTCTTACTTTCTCGGCTGACACATAACCGTCTCTGTCCATAATCTCCTGATAAGCCTTGTTGATGCTAACTCGGATTTTATCCAACATTCGGTTGGCTTCCTGTGCCACAACACTTCTTCCCGACATTCTGCCGAGATTGACATTCCATAACTTTTCCTCCACGTCCAATTTGCAACTGAACTGAGAAATCTTGCCGTTCACGGTGATACGGCACATCACAGGCACAAGCCCGTTCTTCTTCGGGGCATTGCGTTTGAGATAGAATAATACTCTGAAAGTGCTTCTGCTCATAACTCTACTTTTTTTGATTGCAAAATTATTTCTGGTAGAGTTGAGTGACAGTAAGCAAAACACAGCGTATCGGTGCAAAAGAATCTGCCGAAGCGAAATCGTAACGAAGATATGAGAAACTTCCCTATATTTGCATCCTAAATCGTCATACTGACATCGTTTCTCAATCTGTTAAGGCAATCAAACAAACCTGTTGAAATCAAGAATCAAAGTAACGGTATAGTAACGAAACTCCGGCATTTCTTGGCTTTTCGTTGGCTTTTGATGGCACAGCAACATCTTGTCAAACACCAGTAAATCACTAACAGACAACATTCTTACCTCATTTCGCATTCACTTTCGTTTCTTTGTTGTATCTTTGCCCTGGATATATAAATAAAATGATGTTGAAAAGTAGTTTGTTGCTCGTTCCAGCGGGAGGGCTGGCCAATAGGATGCGTGCCATTGTCTCGGCATACAGCCTCTGCGAGAAAGTGGGGGGGCGGATGACGGTCGTTTGGTTCCGTGACTGGGCGTTGAATGCCTCTTTCACCGATATATTCGAGCCGGTAGACGGCTCCATTTTTTCGCTGCGTGAGGCCCGCCCGCTCGATTATCTCATCAACGACAGACCGCGAAAGCGTAATTTCTGGATACCGAAATTACCGCAACGGATAGTTTATCAAGACAGAATATACGAGCAGACGGTGACACCCCGCAAGCGGGCGGGGTTCGACTTCGAGTCTTGGCTTGTCGGGAAGAAGTGCTACATGAGTTGTTATCAGGAGTTCGGCACGTTCTCCAACAGCCTTTACGGGAAAATATTCCGTCCCGTGCGCAGCGTCATGGAGGCGGTGGAGAGCAATGAGCGGCGGTTCGGCGAGCGTGCGATAGGCATGCACATAAGGCGCACCGACAGTGCCGAGTCGATAGAGAAGAGCCCCACGAGCCTGTTTGTAGATGCGGCGAGAGACGAGCTCAGGCGTTTCCCCGCCACGATGATATACCTCGCCACGGATAGCGACGACGTGAAAAGTGAGATGCGCGAGGCTCTCGGTGACCGGCTGATAACATCCGAACGTCCCGCGAGCCGTGACAGTGTGGCCGGCATCAGAGACGGGCTTACGGATATGTACACCCTCTCACGCACCGCCGTGATATACGGCTCGGCCGGCAGCAGCTTCTCTGTCATGGCCTCGTCGATAGGAGGAAATGAATTGAGAATATTGGAATTATAATAATTAATACCTGTCCTCTCGCTTATTGGCGTACAGGACAGGTATTAATGTATATCTCTTTTAAAAGCGTTTTATTTCTACTTCTTCGTCAAATCCTTACTTATCATATATAAACCGTTTCCTCCTCATCTCATTATTATATCCTCCTTGTATCCTTAGGTATTGTCCTTTAACTTCCCGCAGGCGGCAGCCTGCGATAACTTCCTTAACTTCTTTAACTTCCCAAAGTATCTTCTTTACCTTTCCCAAATATCTTTTTTAACTTCCACAACCATCTTCTTTACCTTTCAAAAACTACTTCTCTTTTATCAGTTCGGACATTATGAATACCGAGTGAATCACCCGTTTGTCCTCGGGCGGTATCTCCATGTAGTTCTTGTAGAGGTCGGTGAGATATGCGTCGGGGTTTGCCGGGGCGGGAAACTCCTTGCCTTCAAACTCTATTTTGCCGAGGGGGAAGATGCTGTCGGTGCGGTGCATGATGCCATAACCGTTGTTGTTGAGCGTGTTCGACATATATTCGCCGCGGCTTCTGAACAGGCAGAGCAACGCCCAGACGGTGCGGCAGAGCGCGAATTTGGCATTGAAATAGAAGAATTCCGCCACCGCCCGTATCGAGTATCGGTGGGGTTTGGCCAGTATTGCCTTGCTTCTCGAAATGCCGCGGGTGAGGAAACGCACCGTCTTCCGTGGCAGGGTGGGGTATGGTATGAACGGGAAAATGTCAACATACACCCCTTTCTGATATGTGGCGGCAAAGTTATCGCCTCCCTCCACGTAGAAAGAGTTGAGGTCTCTCACCTTTATTATCGGCTCCTTGGTGTCCGGCTCCGTCTCCCTTGTCTGTAACATGAGATTCTCTCCGAGTTCTTTCGGTGCCACTTCGCAGAAGCGTTTCACGTCTTCAAGCCGCATGGCGATGTCTATGTCGTCGTCCCACGGGATGAAACCGCCGTGGCGCACGGCCCCGAGCAGCGACCCGCCGTCGAGCCAATACTCTATTCCATGTCTGCGACAGATGCCGTCTATAACTTCGAGAATGCCCAGCTGTTTGAGCTGGCACTTTCTCAGTTGCTCTTTTTTGAACTCTTCCAGATATTTGTTTCGCATGTTGTTATTTTTTTTAGGAGTTGGGTAGTAAGGAGATGGGTAGTAAGTAGTAAGGAGGTGTGTAGTAAGTAGTAAGGAGATGAGGAGAAAGGAGTAAGGAGTTGGGAAGCGGGTTGTTATTGCCGAGGAGACGATAATGCTTCCTCTTCCCTCTACTATTTACTACTCATCTCCTTACTACTTACTACACACCTCCTTACTACTTACTCCTCATCTCCTCAATTTCTCATTCCTCCTCATTTCCTTTTCTTCTCACGTCTATCACCAGTCCCGTATAGTCGGAAGCGAGTGCCCGCAGGGTGGCTTCGGCTACTTTGTCGGCCGCCAGCAGCGAGTCTTCCGGCTCGTTGCCGAAGTTTTTCACGCGCATCGGAGTCTTGGTGCGCTCGGGGTTTATGCAGTTGATTTTAATCCCGTCGCATTCCCATTCCTGCGCTATCGCCTGCACGAAGTTCACTATGGCCGCCTTGGTAGACGAGTAAATGCTGTAAAACGCGCGGCCCCTTGTGTACGAACTCGATGTGAAGAATATCAGTTTCCCTTTCGTTTCTTTGAGATACGGATATGCCGCCACGGCCACGTTCACCGTTCCCGTATAGTTCGTGGCTATCGCCGTGCTTATCGTTTCCTCGCTCATTGCCGCCAACGGTTCTTTGTTCAGCACGCCGGCGGTATTCACCACGTAGTCGATGCGCCCCTCTTGAGCCGCCACTTTGCACAGAGCCGCTTCCACGTCGCCGCGCCGTCCCACGTCGGTGCCCGTCTCGCCGCGCGAGAAACTGTATACCGTAGCGCCTTTTTCACGCAGCATACGCACCGTGTCGGCGCCTATCCCGTAGCTTCCTCCGAATACCACCGCCACCCGGCCGGCGAAGTCGATGGCGCCAAGCTCGGTGTTCACCGGCTCACTGTTGCGCAGTTGGAAGAACTTGTCGAGCATGTAAGTGTCTTCCTTGTATGTCAGTTTCATGTTCGTCTCCTCGCCCCTCACCACATATACATGTGTTTCCGGCAGGTATTTGCGCACCACGCCACAATCGTCAGTGGCCCGGAAATCGGGGTCGGTGAGCGCTTTTTCGTATGCACGGCGTATCGTGTCGATGGTGAATGCCTGCGGTGTCTGTCCTCGGCGAAGTCTCGAACGGTTGGGAATGGAACATATAAAGTCTCCCTCCACCTCTATTATCGTGTCGGCCGATGGCACGGCCACGTCGATGGCCGTGTGGTTGCCGAGCGCGTCTATCACGTCGTCGAGCACCCGCTGGCTGAGCAGCGGCCGCACGGCATCGTGGAAAATGAGGTTCACATCCTCATCCGCATAGGCCTTAATGGCCGCCAGACTCGAGTCGTAACGTTCCTTGCCGCCTTTGAGTATGCGCTTCACCTTGCGCCAACCGTTGCGCAGGGTGATGTTCTCGAATTCGGAAATGAAGTATTGGTTTGATACAATCGCAATCTCGTCGATGCGCGGATTGCGCTCGAACACGTCCACTGTATGCTCTACGACCATCTTGCCCGCCACCTTGAAGAACTGTTTGGGTGTCGAAAGGCCAAGCCGCTTGCCCACGCCTCCGGCCAGTATCACGGCAATGTTTCTTTTCATATACGGTGTGTTTTGTTTCTTTTTGCGGTGCGGCGCCGCTATCGCAATGTATTGATGCTGTTTCCGCTTTGTAGCGCAAAATTACTATTAATCAGCCGATAAACAAAGAAAAACATTCTTTTTGTCCGCTAAACGGACTATAATTATTAATTTTGCGGCGTGAAAAGAGGCTCCGGCCTCTGCCTTGAAAGTAAACGGATATGCAGATGAAGACATTATTTATATGCGTGACGGCGGTCGTGGCGATGATGCTTTGCGGCTGCACGGCGGTGGAGAAAAAGAACAACGGTGGCACGGCGGGCGCTTCGGCGCCCGCCGACTCGGCGGCGGTGGTCGTGCCCCGGTATGCCAAGGGCTTTTCAGTTAAGTGCCTGGAAAACGGCGTTCGTCTCGTCGACGTGGCCGACCCGCAGAAAAGCGGCAAGAAAGCGAAGACCTATCATTTCGCTCTCGTTCCACGGGGAATCAAGGCCGATGTGCCCGAAGGGTACACCGGGGTCGCCGTACCTATACGCTCGGCAATCTGCATGACGTCGCTCCAACTGTCGAATTTCACCGCTTTGGGCGCCCACGACTTCGTGAGCGGACTGACGGGAACTAAAAATCTCTATAATGCCGACATCCTGAAGCGTGTCCGTGATGGCCGCATCGTGAAGATAGGGACGGAAGGTAACTTCGATGCCGAGGTGGTGATGGCCGCCAATCCCGACGTGATATTCATCTCTCCGTTCAAGCGCGGCGGCTATGATGCCGTCAAGGAGACGGGCGTCACCCTTGTGCCGCATCTCGGTTATAAGGAGCTTGACCCGCTGGGGCAGGCCGAGTGGATCAAGTTCATCGCCATGTTCATAGGCCGTGAGGCGGAAGCGAACACCGTGTTCGACGGCATCGCCTGCCGTTATGCCGAGGTGAAGGCCATTGCCGCCGGGGCGAAACATCGTCCGACGGTGTTCAGCGGCGAGATGCACGGCGGCAACTGGTATGCCGTGGGCGGCCGAAGCTACCTGGCGCAGATATTCCGCGATGCGGGCGCCGACTACATATTGCGCGACGATGACAATACCGGCGGCATACCGATAGAGTTCGAGAAGATGTACGCCTTGGCCGCCGAGGCCGATTACTGGCGTATTCTCAACAGTTTTCCGGGCGACTTCTCCTATGAGGCATTGCGCTCGTCGGAGCCGAGGAATGCCGACTTCAAGGCGTTCCGTGAGCGCAGGGTGATATACTGTAACATGCGGCGCACGCCATATTACGAGATAACGCCCGTGCAGCCCGACGTGGTGCTGAAAGACCTTGTGGCCGTATTTCACCCCGAACTGATGCCGAAAGACTATAAACCTACCTTCTACAGACTCCTCAGATGACAATGCGCCGCCCGTTGCCGCTCACCATTATGCTCACCGCCGTGATAGCGTTGCTCTTTCTTGTCAACGTGTTCATCGGTACCATACGAATACCCATGGCCGATATATGCCGCATACTGGTCGGTGACGACGGCGTGTCGGAGATATGGAGAAACATCATTGTCAAGTCGCGCGTGCCGCAGGCGCTCACCGCCATAGCCGCGGGGGCGGGTCTTTCGGTTGCCGGATTGCAGATGCAGACCGTTTTCCGCAATCCTCTTGCCGGCCCGTCGGTGCTCGGTATCAGCAGCGGCGCCAGTCTCGGCGTGGCCTTTGTGGTGTTGCTCTCCGGCTCATTGGGCGGTGTGGCTCTCAGCCGCATGGGCTATATCGGCGACGTGGCCATGTCGGTGGCCGCCATTGTCGGCTCGCTTGCCGTGATGTCCCTTATCCTTTATGTCGCGCAGAAGGTCAGGGGCAACGTCACCCTGCTTATCATCGGCGTGATGATCGGCTATCTCGCAAACGCGATTATCGGCGTGATGAAGTTTTTCAGCGCCGAAGAGGATGTCAAGGCATACGTGGTCTGGGGGCTTGGCAGTTTCGCCCGTGTGTCCGGCGATGTCATGATGCTCTTCATCGTGCTTATGGCCGTTCTCCTGCCGCCCGCTTTCCTGCTCGTGAAGACCATGAACCTGCTGTTGCTCGGCGACGACTATGCCCGTAATCTCGGTCTTGACGTGCGCCGTGCCCGCATGAGGGTGATCGTCAGTTCGGGCGTGCTTGTGGCCATCGTCACGGCCTATTGCGGTCCGGTCATGTTCATCGGCCTGGCCGTTCCGCATCTCTGCCGTGCAATATTCCGCACTTCCGACCACCGTATACTCATGCCGGGCACCATGCTTACCGGCGCCGCTCTTGCCCTGCTCTGCAACCTGATAGCCCGCATTCCCGGCTTCGAGGGTGCTCTTCCGGTAAACTCTGTCACCGCTTTGGTCGGCGCGCCTGTCGTGGCTTTCATCCTTTTCAAGCGCAGGGGATGACGGGGAGTGCGGCATACGGAGGCTTGCCGGACATTTCCAATCAGACATTTTATTGTAATTATATTTACAAAACGCCTTTCATATTTCGCTTGTTTTGAAATTAATAATCCGGCGGTCGGAAATACGCCGGTTATGGACGGTTTTATTCAACCGTTTGTGTGTCAGCGTGATACGCCCGTTGTTTCTACTCTCCGGTCAAGACAGGCTTCACTTGCCATTCTGATTTTTTCCATTTAGCGTCCCGTTACCTCGCAACGGGATGCTAAATGGAAGACAACGAGCCGCTAAACGGATCGCGATTACCTGCCAAACGGCTCCCAACGGGCATCCCGTTGCGGAAAATCGGTAAAATTATCATTTGGCAAGAAGTGTTCTATCACGTTGTGTATCGTGTTGCATATAGAGTCGTTTTTCTGGAACGAGAAAAATGAAAGGCGTTTTTTTATGATAATATGTTTACATGCTGACGTGTGCCCGAAGACTTGCCGTGCATCATATCGGACTGTAAAAAATAAAAAAACGCCGTTAAAATTTGCTCGTTCCGATATTAAACCATAACTTTGCAAACGGAAAACAGGCAATCATGCGGCCGATGTCGCTTGATGAAAGGGAATCCGAGTGAAAGACCGGAGCTGTTCCTGCAGCTGTAATCCCCGTTTTAACTACGGTCTGCCCGTATAACGCCACTGCTTCGTATGCGAAGCGGGAAGGCAGGGCAGACAGGGGAAAGCCAGAATACCTGCCGTTTATCCGTGTGAGAAAAAGCATGCCGCTTCCAGGATTTGAAGCTGCGCTGAAAGCAAATACTTTCGTGGGCATATAGTATCGGTGATGCCGTTATTCTGTGAGCGTGCTTGGGATATGGGAAACAGGCTTTCCCCAATATCCCGTAAAACGATAAACCAAAACCCGCATGAGCAACAAACACATATTGACAGCCGCCGTATTAGGCATCGCGGTGACAGCCGGAGCGCAGCAAACGCTCAGGGGAGACAGTATCGCCGAGGTGGTGGTGACGGGAACGGGCACGCAGCATCTGCTGAAAAACGCTCCGGTGCAGACAGAAGTGATAAACAGGAAGATGCTCGCCGGATATGCCGGTCGAAGCCTGGAGGACATTCTCTCCGGACTGGCGTCATCGTTCTCCTTCAACGAGAGCGACATGGGCAGCGGTATGCAGATGAACGGACTGGGCAACAGCTATATACTGATACTCGTGGATGGGAAACGCATTCACGGCGATGTGGGCGGCGAGAACGACCTGAGTCTCATCGACCCGCACAACATCGACCGTATAGAGATTGTCAAGGGGGCGTCGTCGGCACTATATGGCAGCGACGCGATAGCGGGCGTGATAAATATAATCACACGCAGGCACGACAGCGGACTGCTGATAGAGAACACCACCAGAGCCGGCAGCCACGGAGACATCAGGCAGCACAACGGCCTCGCCGTGAGGCTTGGCAAGGTGAGCTCGTACACCAATTTCCAACTTCAACACAGCGACGGATGGCAGAACACGTCGGTCGAAGACCCGGCGCAGACCGAGTTCCTCATCACCGACTCGCGAAACAAGACCGTGAACCGGCACACCAATTGGCAGATTGCCGAGCGGCTGACGTGGAACCCGACGCCGAAGCTCGAACTGTATGCCGACGGGACGGTATACTGGAAGCGCATCTACCGCCCGAGCGGCAAGTATGCGTCGTGCGACGTGAAGACTTACGATCTTCAATATGACAACGGCTCGCTGGCTGCGGGAGGAAAACTTAAACTCAGGGACGATGATTTCATCCGGTTTGATGTAGACTGGAACAGACATGCGTACTATCATTATTTTACCGCCGTGACGCTGACAGACGGTATTGTAGACGGCGCGATCAGGAACGATGTGCCCTATTTCCCCGGACAGAAGCAGGTGCAGAGCGACCAGCGGCGCACCATGGCAACGGTGAAAGGAGTGTTCTCCCTGCCTGGAGGCAACAGGCTGAGTGCCGGGGCGGAGTGGCGCTACGACTATCTGAAGGCGCCCGTGCGGGTGGACGACGGCAAGGTGAGCGACTATACCGCAGCCGCTTACGTGCAGGACGAGTACAGTCCGACGGAGGCTATCAACATCACTGCGGGCCTGCGCCTGACCGGCAACAAGGAGTTCGGCCTGCGCCTGACGCCGAAAATATCGGCAATGCTCAGCCTCGGCGATTTCCGTCTGCGCGGTACGTGGAGCCGCGGGTTCAAGACCCCCACTCCCAAAGAACTGTATTATCACTACGTGCGGTATATGAGCGGTACGTATCTGTATCTCGGCAACACGTCGCTCAAGCCACAGGCATCAGATTATTTCTCCATCGGCGGCGAGTATACGGCAGGCCGGGTGACGGTCACCGTCACGGGGTATCACAACAGGGTTGACGACATGATCAACCTCGTGACCATACCGTCGGTGGAAGCGCCGTCGGATCTGCTTCTGCAGTACCGGCCGGTAAAGGTGCGCCAATATAGAAACCTCGAAAGTGCGAAGACTTACGGCACGGACGTCAGCGTGCGGTATGCCGGCAGGCATATCACGGCGGGAGCTGGATACAGTTATCTCGACACCGGAGCGAGGATATATGATGAAGAGAAGGAGACGCTTGCCGATGTCACGATAGACGGCATGGCGCACCACAAGGCCAACATCTTTGCCATGTGGAGCCAGGCTTTCGGTGATGCTTACAGGTTGACGGTGGGCGTATCGGGGCGCATGTCGTCGAAAAGGTATTACCAGATAAACGGAAACGGCAAGGGCTATCAGATATGGAGGATAAACACAGGCCACGACATTGTGCTGTCAGGGAAGACGACCTGCCGCGTTGAGGCCGGAGTGGACAATATCTTCAATTACGTGGACCGCACGCCGCATGGCCTGCATCTCGGAACGAATACGCCCGGAACGACGGTGTATGCCTCGCTGACCCTGCGCTTCAACAACGGAAAGAAATTGCGGAACAGTTATAATAAGATAGGAACCAAACATCAAAACAATGAAGAAGATTAAACATTTAAACATCAAAACAATGAAGAAGATTAAACATTTAAACATCAAAACAATGAAGAAGATTAAACATTTGATTATCGCCATGCTTGCTGTGGCGGTATCTGTAGGTTTTACGGCGTGCGGAGATGACGACGAGGCCATGATAAAAGACAATATGGCGCTTTATCAGGAGACGGTAAATGCCGAAGTGAAAGCCAACAAGAAAGGCGACAAGGCGTTGTTGATAGTCGCTTTCGGGTCGACGTGGCAGAAAGCGTTTGACACTTTCGACAAGACCGTGACGGCATACAAGCAGGCTTTCCCAGGCTACGACGTGTACATCTCGTTCTCTTCGGCTATCTGTCGCAACCGTGCCGCCACGGGAGAGCATAAATACGAGAATACGGAGATAAGGAATTACTATGCCCCCGAGAATTACCTCCGTGCCTTCGGGAAGTCCCGTTACAAGGAGATTGTGGTGCAGTCGCTGCAAGTCATCCCAGGGGAGGAGTACACGCGTGTGGTCAATGACATAAAGGATTTCTGCAATGACAAGTACAGGGAGATGGAACCGGGGTATCTGGCGAGTGTCGATTTGTATCTCGGTGCGCCGCTGATGGCTACCGTTGACGATGTGAAAGACGTGGCAAAGGCCATCGACGACAATCTCGGCGCGGTGGCGGCGACAGATATCGTGGCTCTGATGGGGCACGGAAATCCCGATATTTACGACACCTACAGTGCGAACATACGCTACACGCAGCTTGAAGAGGAACTGCAAAAACTCAATGGAAACTATTTCGTGGGAACGGTGGACATGAAGGATAATTTTGTGGACGACGTGCATGCCCGCATGGTTGCACGGGGCATTACGGGCGGAAAGGTACACTGCTATCCGCTTATGTCTATCGCGGGAGACCATGCGCACAATGATATGGTGGAAGATTGGGGCAGCTATTTCACCGGGAAAGGATACGGAAACGATTATACTCTCGAAGGACTTCTCGACTATCCCAACATCCGCCGGATCTGGATGAGCCACACTCAGGCGGCAATCGACGGAGAACCTTTGGAATATAATAAGGCCGGTGACGAATAATCATGGCAAGATAAAATTCTAATTTGTTTAATCAATGAATAAGAAAACATTACTCATGGTCGCCATATTGTGCGGTACAAGTGCGGCCGCGCAGATACACGTGGCCAAGAGAGATACGGCAAAGACAGACCGCACGGTAAATCTCAACCCCGTGGTTGTCACCGGGTCCGGACACCATCAGCGCCTCAGGTCGGCCGTTACGCCTGTAACCGTGATATCGGCGAGAGACATCCGGGAGCAGGGCGTGTCCACGTTTGAAGATGCCGTGACACGGATGATACCGCAAATATCGCTCGCTCCCAATGCCATGGGTTCGCAGTTGAGGCTCAACGGACTTGGCAACAAGTACATTCTGATACTTGTGAACGGTCGGAAACTCAGCGGTGACATATCCAACAACATCGACATCAACCGTATCAACATGTCGAGAGTGAAGCGCATAGAGGTTCTCGACGGTGCGGCATCCTCCCTATATGGCAGCGACGCGATAGGCGGCGTGATAAACATCATCACCGAGCAACCCACAAGCGACATGCTGTCGGCGGTGAGCGACACCAGGGTGTCGGGCAAGGGGAAGTTCACGCAGTCTGTGAACGTCGACATATTCAAGCGCGGTTTCGGCTCGTCAACGTCGTTCGTGCACGATGAGGCGGACAGCTACCGCACTAACGACCTCATATACAAGAAAGGAAGCGACACCGAGACGGAGCGTACAATGGCGCCATTGTACAGCGGATACCGCTCTAATCTGCTCAGCCAGCGGTTCACTTACTCGCCCGATGACCGGCTTGCGCTTAACGCCGGCATCGAGGGGACATACAAGATAACCGACCGCCCTGAGACAAGAGACGACATCGCGGGCGGTCTCGACTACGAGATGCGCTACAAAGGGCTGCGCTGGAACGTGGGCGGTATATACAAGTTCGGTGTCCGCAACTCGTTGCAGGCCGACTTCTCGGTAGACCGTTACCGCTACGGCAAGGAGTATGACGTGGATACCAAGGATTTCAAAAAAGGTGATTACGACCAGTCTAAGAAGCAAAAGACGCTCGATGCCGAGGTGAAAGCGATACTTGGGCTTGTCGACGGAGGAACGACGGTGGTCGGAGCGGACTGGCGCAGGGATTATCTCACCGCCACATCGGGCAATATCAACAGCGACGTATACACCGTGGCGGGATATGCGCAGCACGAACAGCGCATCGTACGCAACCTTAAAGCGACGGCCGGAGTGCGATATACATATCATGAGACGGCCGGAAGCCGTTTCAGTCCGAAGGTGGGTGTGTTGTATTCACCGGGTAATTTCATCTTCCGTGCCAATTACAGCAGCGGTTTCCGAGCCCCGGGGCTTGACGAGCTGTTCTATCATTATTTCTCGGTGAACCGCGGCAAGGCCCAGGTCTCTTTCGGAAACAAAGACCTTTCGCCCGAGAAGAGCGACTATTTCTCTGTCGGAGCGGAGTATCGCACGGCCAGACTGACTGTCGGTATCACGGGATTCATGAACTTTGTGGACGACATGATAATCAAAGGGAGCGTGCCCCTCGATGACGCGGGGCGTGAAATGCTGATGAAAGAGTTTCCCGAGATGACGGAAAAGCAGGCCGAGGGCATGACGCAGTATGCCGTATACATGAACAGTGACAAGGGTGAGGTGAAGGGATTGCAGGCCAACATGCAGGTGAATGTGCTTCCCGGGTTTGATGTCAGCGCCAATTACGCCTATATATATGCGCGCAGCAAGAGCGGTGACGAATGGCAGTTGATAGACCGCTCGATAAAGAACACGGTGACAGTGGCTGCCAACTATCATCACAAGTGGCGGGGCTACGGGCTCAATGTCAATGTCAACGGCCGCATGCAGAGCAAGACTTATTATGCCGCATACGAGAACGCTCCGGGCTACGGAGTGTGGAACATCAACACGAGACATACTTTCGACGGCCTGAAAAACCTTTTGCTCGAGCCGAGCATTGGTGTCGACAATATCTTCGACCGTGTCGACGACCGCATAGACAGCAGCATGCGCAAGTATGCCCTGTATTCCCCGGGCCGCATGCTGACGGTCGGGCTGCGCCTCACATTCAAGTAATGAGTGTTTGAGCGCCCGCCGGACAGCGTTCCGGACGGGTATTGACGGCATAAGTCCGATTATATCAAGGATGGCGATCCGTATGCCTGTCTCCGGCGAGACGACAGCATGCGGATCGCTTTGTGTCCGGTGTTCGTTAAAAGAGATTAAATTATGCCTTGTCGGGTGTCACATAATTGCGATTATATATATCTTTACTGAACGTTTAAACGATTATTAACCGAATGACATGTTAAGAAAGATTTTATTGTTTATGGCCGTTGCCGTATCTCTGGCGGCCGCCGCGGAGAAAGTGCCTGCGTGGCTTAATCCGACAGTGAACAGCGATAACCGTGCGCCACGGCGCGCGTCGTTTTTCGCTTACGAGAGTACAGACCTCGCCACGGCGGGCGACAAACACCGCTCAGCCCGATATCTGTCGATGGAGGGCAAGTGGAAGTTTAACTTCGCACGGAACCACGGCGACCGCCCGAAAGATTTTTTCAAGACAGGTTATGACGACTCGGCTTGGGCGGATTTTCCAGTTCCGGGGCTTTTTGAAATACACGGATATGGCGATCGGATATATAAGAACGTGGGATATGCGTGGTGCACCACTTTCAGAAGCGACCCTCCGTTTGTCGGCCAGACCGACAACTATACCGGCTCATACCGCCGCGAGTTCACTCTGCCCGAGTCGTGGCGGGGCAGCGATGTGTTCTTCCACATAGGCTCGGCCACGAGCAATGTCACACTTTGGGTCAACGGGCGGTACGTCGGTTACAGTGAAGACTCGAAAGTGGCGGCAGAGTTCGACATCACGAAATACCTCCGTCCGGGACGTAACCTCATCGCCATGCAGGTGATGCGGTGGTGCGACGGCTCGTATCTGGAAGACCAGGATTTCTGGCGCTTCACCGGAATAGCCCGTGAGGTGTATCTGTATGCGCGTCCGAAAGCACGCATTGCCGACCTTAGGATTACGCAAGACCTTGCCGACGACTGCCGCACCGGATTGCTCGGGGTGGTCGCCGACGTGACAGGAGGAAAGAACACCGCCGTCACCTACCGCCTCGCGGACACCTCCGGGGCTACTGTTGCCGAGGGCAAGGCCGGCGGGGTGGCACGTATCGGCGGCGTGCGTCCGTGGTCGGCGGAGACACCTTATCTCTATACCCTGTACGTGACGTTGCGTCGCGGGACAGAGATAGTGGAGGTGATACCGTGCAAGATCGGTTTCAGGAACATCGCGATACGTGGCGGGCAGTTGCTCGTCAACGGGCAACCGGTGCTCATCAAGGGGGCCGACCGCCACGAACTGGATCCCGACGGGGGGTACGTGGTTGGTGTGGAGCGCATGATAGAGGACATAAAGATAATGAAACGCCTCAACATCAACGCCGTTCGCACATGCCATTATCCCGATGACCCACGCTGGTATGACCTCTGCGACGAGTACGGTATATACGTGACTGCCGAGGCAAACATAGAAAGTCACGGAATGGGATACGGCAAGAACACGCTGGCCCGCCGGCCCGATTATGAATCGGCACACCTCGAACGCAATGAGGCCAATGTGCGTGTATACGGCAATCACCCGTCGGTCATAGTGTGGAGCCTCGGTAACGAGGCCGGATACGGACCAAACTTCGAGAAGGCATACGACCTCGTGAAGAAGCTCGACAATACACGCCCCGTGCAGTATGAGCAGGCGGGGCAGAACGGCAAGACCGATATTTTCTGTCCGATGTACTTCGACTACAAGTGGTGCGAGGAATACTCGCGCGGTGACAATCCCCGACCGCTCATACAGTGCGAGTATGCCCATGCCATGGGTAACTCAATGGGAGGTTTCAAGGAGTATTGGGACCTGGTGCGCAAATACCCCAAATATCAGGGCGGATACATCTGGGACTTTGTGGATCAGGGACTCAGGGACACCAGCCGTATCACAGGCCGGGAGATATTCACCTATGGTGGCGACTACGGCCGCTATCCGGCGAGTGACTATAACTTCAACTGTAACGGTATCATCGCGCCCGACCGACGCCTCAATCCCCATGCCTATGAAGTGCAATACTACTATCAGAACGCATGGGTGGAGGACAAAGGCATCAGCGACGGCCGTATAGAGGTGTACAACGAGAATTTCTTCAAGACGCTCGATGATCTCATTCTTGAGGCCACGATAGTCAGACACTGCGGTGAAGACACGTCGGCCGTGGTCACGATAGACATTAGCGGCATCGCGCCGCAGGCCCGCAGGCAGATAGAGAGCGCGTCGCTGCGCGACAAGCTGGCTGAGATTATGGGTACTTGCGCCCGTTCCGAGATTGTGGTAAACTTTGCTTTCCGCACCCGTGAGGCGGCTCCGCTCGTCGACAAGGGGCAGACTGTGGCCCGAAGGCAGTTTGTCGTGCGGCCCTACACCTTCCCCACGGCCTCGGCCGTAATCGCTCGTGGAGCGGGCCAAAATCCAGTGGCGGTGAAAGTGACCGAGACAGAGTCTTATATAAAGATGTCGGCGGCAGGTACGGATGTGACCATCGGACGCCATTCGGGATGGATAGACTATCTCGACGCAGGCGGAGTGGCGATGCTTGCCGACCGTGAGGCTGTGACCCCCGAGTTCTGGCGGGCTCCCACCGACAACGACTATGGGGCCAAACTTCAACGTGAATACGCTGTGTGGCGTTCGCCCGTTTACAAACTGCGGTCTGTCACGGCTGCCGACACCATAGGGGCGCATACAGTCAAGGCCGTGTTTGACATGCCGTCTGTATCGGCCGTGCTCACGATGACATACACTCTCACCGCAACAGGCGAACTGATAGTGAACCAGAAGATGACTGCCGACCGCTCGGCCAAGGTGCCCGAGATGTTCCGTTACGGCATGCAGTTGCGTATGCCGGAGCGTTTCGACCGCGTCAGCTATCATGGCCGTGGGCCGGTGGAGAACTATGCCGACCGCAACAGCAGCCAGTTTGTCATCAAGGAGGATACCACCGTGGCTTCGCAATACTTCCCCTACATCCGTCCCCAGGAGAGCGGCAACCACACTGATGTGCGCCGGTTTACGGTATATGACGGCAAAACAGGCCGTGGACTGGCATTCTACGGTATCGCTCCAATGGAGTGCGGAGCGCTCAACTATCTGACCGAAGATCTCGATGACGGTCCGGTCAAGGAACACCGTCACGGCCGGCACAGTGGCGACCTGGTCGAGAGCGGTGTCACTCAGGTGCATATCCAGCAGCGGCAGGCCGGACTTGCCTGTGTCAACAGTTGGGGTGCCCGCCCGCTACGCCAATACCGCGTACCTTATGGTGACTATGATTTCACTTTCATAATCAAGCCGGTATATTGATAGGGCGATGGCTTTTAATGGCTGTTGGCGCATGGGTGTTGTAAGACGAATAATATATGCTTTGACATATCGCTTTGCCAGGCAGGCAAATGGTGGCGTGTGTGTCGTTTCTTCCGGACTTGCGGCCGATGTCTCGTTTTTTTGATGTAACTTTGTGGCGTTAAAGACAATGCGGACGTTATGAGCAAACCAAGAATTATAATAGCCGGGATAGGTCCCGGCAGTGCCGAAGATATCACGCCGGCAGTGCTTTCGGCAATCGGCGAGGCCGACATCGTGGTGGGGTATAAATATTATTTCCGGTTCATCGAACCTTATTTGAAGCCGGATGCCGTGTGTGTGGACAGCGGCATGAGACAGGAGCGTGAGCGGGCGCGGCAGGCTTTCGAACTGGCCGAGAGCGGCCGCACGGTGGTTGTCATCAGTTCGGGCGATGCCGGCATCTACGGAATGGCTCCGCTCATATACGAGATGAAACTCGAACGGGGCAGTGATGTGGAGATTACTGCCTATCCGGGTATCTCGGCCTTTCAGAAAGCGGCCTCCATCCTTGGCGCTCCCGTGGGGCACGATTTCTGCGTGATTTCCCTTTCCGATCTCATGACACCGTGGGAGGTGATAGAGAAGCGCGTCACCGCCGCCGCCACCGCCGATTTTGTCACGGCTGTATATAACCCGCGCAGTCATGGCCGCTACTGGCAACTGCACCGTCTGAAAGAGATATTTATCGCTTCCGGGCGTTCATTGTCCACTCCCGTGGGGCTTGTGCGGCAGGCAGGCCGTCCGGAGCAGACGGCCGTACTCGTCTCATTGGGCGATTTTAACCCCGATGATGCCGATATGTTCACTGTCGTTCTGATAGGAAACTCGCAGTCGTATCTGCGCGACGGGCGTTTCATCACTCCTCGCGGATATTATAGTGACGATGCCGCGGCCACCGGACGGGTGGGGCAGGACATAATGATACGCAGTTTCCTGGCGATAGAGAGCGAACTGAAGGACAATGATATAAGTCTCGGCCGCAAGTGGGCTTTGCTGCATGCGATACACACCACGGCCGACTTTGATATGGAAAACATACTCCACACCGACCCAGGTGCGGTGGAGGCGTTATATGGCATGGTGAGCACTGGTAGGTTGACAACCATTGTCAGCGACGTGACGATGGTCACGAGCGGCATTAGGAAAGGTGCGTTGGCCCGTCTCGGTGTCGAGGCCAAATGCTATCTTGGCGACCCGAGGGTGGCCGATATGGCCTCTCGTGAGGGAATCACCCGCACGCAGGCCGGGATAAGGCTCGCCGTTAGTGAGCATCCCGACGCTTTGTTTGTGTTCGGTAATGCCCCGACGGCACTCATGGAACTGTGCGATCTCATTCGGAAAGGCAAGGCACGGCCTGCCGGAGTGATAGCCGCGCCTGTCGGTTTCGTGCATGTCAGGGAGTCGAAGCACATGGTCAAGACGTTTGCCGGTATTCCCAAGATAATAGTTGAAGGACGTAAGGGCGGCAGCAGCATCGCCGCAACGCTTGTCAACTCCATTCTGTGTTTTAACGACGCTGAGGCTCTTCGCCCCGGCAGAGACGTGTGACGGTGCATGGAGCAGAGCATGATTAGTGGCGAAATGCGGCCGGCCGTCAGCCCGATGGGCTCGGCTGGCGATAGGGAGTTTGTCATCATAGGTCTTACAGACAACCGTTCGCCGTGGTTTCCGCCCGAGGTCGTTTCGGAAATAAAATCTTCCAGGGTGTTCTCCGGCGGACGGCGTCACCATGAGATAGTTGCGGCCATGCTTCCGCAAGATGCCGAGTGGATAGATATTACCGTGCCGATAGACGCTGTTTTCGGTGTTTACGAGAACTATCGGGAGCGCATTGTTGTGTTCGCCTCCGGCGATCCGCTGTTTTTCGGTTTTGCGAATACCGTCAGGCGGAAGCTTCCTTTCGTGCCGATAAGGCTTTATCCGGCGTTCAACTCCCTGCAAACGCTTGCCCACCGCATGGTGATCCCATATCACGACATGCGTGTCGTGTCGCTCACCGGCCGCCCTTGGCACGGGCTTGACCGTGCGTTGATAGAGTGCTGTCCTTTGATTGGTGTCCTTACAGACCGTGAGCGCACTCCCGCTGCCATTGCCCGCCGCATGATGGACTTCGGATACGATAATTATCTGATGACAGTGGGTGAGAATTTGGGTAACGCAGAGCGTGAGCGCATCACCACGCAGACGGTGGGAGAGGCCGCTGAACGTGAGTTCTCCTCTCCCAACTGCATTATACTGACCGCCACATACCGGCGAGAACGTCGTTTCGGAATACCCGACACGGAGTTCGACCATCTGCCGGGGCGCAGTCGGATGATAACCAAGATGCCAATACGGCTGTTAGCGTTGCAGGCTCTTGGCCTGCCGTCACGGTCGGTCTTGTGGGACATCGGTTTCTGTACCGGATCGGTATCGATAGAAGCCAAGATGCAATTCCCGCATCTCGAAGTGGTCTCTTTCGAGGTGCGAAGTGAGGGAAAGGCACTCATCGAGGCCAACAGCCGCCGATTCGGGATACCGGGGATAAAGACGGTTATAGGAGATTTCCTTGATGCCGACCTGTCGGTATTGCCCCGTCCTGACGCTGTTTTCATAGGAGGGCATGGAGGTCGGCTCTCCGAGATTATGGCCCGTGTGGCCTACCTGTTACCAGATGCCGGCAGCAGGTGTCCTGACGGCTTGCGGACGATGACACATGGCGGCGTGATAGTGATGAACTCGGTGAGCGAAGACAGCCGCAAGGCTTTCGAGGCGACAGCACGTGAACTTGGATTGACGTTTCGTCCTGTCGCCCATGTCGCTCTTGACGACTATAATCCGATAGATATATTGAAGGCGGAGAAGAGTTAGTCATATTCTTGCAGTGCGATGGGGCGGTTTGTGCTTCAGCGTGAAACATGCCCCAATGACGGGGCATACCGATGATAGCAGGATTATGGCCTCTCTTCAAATACCACGCCGTATGCCGAAACGGGAATTCTAATAGGTTCTGTTTGGATAGCAGGCCATACAATGATATAAAGTGAAGCATATTTAATGATATGACAGCCATATTTATGGTTGACGTAAAAAATCTTCAAAAAAATGACAAACGACATAATGAAAACCTGCATAATACTTGTTTCCGAGGCCGGATACGGCACGGCAAAGACTATCAGGGCGGAGCTTGGCGGCGAGATTTTCTCGATGCACGGTGAGCCGGACACTACGCATATAGACACTATCGGCGGACTGCTTGCCGAACTCTGGACTGTTGCCGGCACGTTTGTTTTCGTCGGGGCGATGGGTATCTGCGTGCGAAGCATAGCCCCGTTGCTTGTCGACAAGCATTCCGACCCGGCCGTGATTTGCGTCGACTGTACCGGAGCAACGGTCATACCCGTGCTGTCGGGACACTTGGGAGGAGCGAACAAGGCAGCTATGGATATAGCCTCGGCTCTGGGTGCTGTTCCGGCGGTGACTACGTTGAGCGACAGGCTCGGCCTGTGGGCGCTCGATACCATGCCCGGCAAGTTCGGATGGACGGCCGTTCCGGCTGGGATGAACACTCAAATAGCGCTGTTCACCGCCCGGAAACCAACAGCTCTGCTCCTTACCGTGCGCGATCGGGGCACCGAATGGATGGAACAGCACCTCCCCGGTCATGTGACGGTATTCTCTCGGGCGGAAGATATAGACCCGGATAAGTTTGAACTGCTGATAGTCGTGGGCGTGCGGTGTCCCAAAGACATTCCGTTGCCTTGCCTGCACTATATTCCCAGGTGCGTACATGTCGGCGTCGGCCTGGCTCGTCAGGCTGCGCCGGCCGATCGTGTGGTGTCCGAGATATTCTCCGCTTTGGCATCGGCCGGCATTCCCGGTGAGGCTATAGCCAGCATATCGACGATAGAAGAGAAGCGTGACGAGCCTGTGCTGTCGTTTCTTGCGGGGCAGGGGCATCCCGTCAGGCTCTTTACCGCCGATGAACTGAAAGATATTGAGGTGCCGAACCCGAGCGACACGGTGATGAGACACATGGGCACGGCAAGCGTGAGCGAGGCCGCCGCCCTGCTTGCATCGGCCGGTGGACGGCTTATAATGCCGAAAACCAAAGGCGGTGACTGGACGGTTGCCGCCGCGATAGCCGGTGATTACATACGTGAGGGCCACATAGAGATTGTGGGCGCAGGACCGGGCGATCCCGATCTGGTGTCGGTGCGTGGCCGGCGGATGCTCGAACGGGCCGATCTGATACTCTATGCGGGTAGTCTCGTGCCGCGTTCGGTTACCGACTGTGCCAAACCGGGAGCCACGGTGCGCAGCTCGGCATCGCTGGCGCTCGAAGAGCAGATAGCAATCATGAAGGAATATTACGACCGTGGAAAGTTCGTTGTGCGCCTGCATACCGGCGACCCGTGCCTGTATGGAGCCATACAGGAGCAGATGAACCACTTTGACCGACACGGGATGCGCTACCATATCACTCCCGGCATCTCCGCTTTTCAGGCGGCGGCGGCCGAACTGCGTTCCCAGTTCACCATACCCCGCAAGACACAGACAATAATCCTGACCCGCGGTGAGGGACGGACGCCGATGCCCGATACCGAGAAACTGCATCTGCTGGCACGCTCCCGCTCCACGATGTGCATCTACCTGAGTGCCGATATAGTGGAGAATGTGCAGGAAGAGTTGCTCCGTGAGTATCCTGCCGACACACCGGTGGCTGTATGTCACAAACTGACGTGGCCTGGGCAACGTATATATCGTGGCGTGCTGGCCGACCTTGCGGCCATTGTCAGGGGCAACGGTCTGCGGCTCGACACGCTTCTTGTCATCGGAGAGGCCATCGACAACCGTCACGGCCTGTCCGAGCTGTATTCCAGTCATTTCACACATTTATATCGAAAGGCAAAGGAATGATTCTCGTTTTCGGCGGAACCACCGAGGGATTGAAGGCAGTCAAGGCGCTCGAAGAGGCCGGCAGCCCATATTTCTATTCAACACGGGGTACCGAGCAATCTGTGATCATGAGCTATGGCACGCGTCTTTGCGGTGCCATGGATGCCGGTGGCATGACATGTTTCTGCCGTGACAACGGCATACGATTGATTGTCGATGCCGCCCATCCTTTCGCCGCGTTGCTTCATGACACGGTGGCTACGGTGGCTTCGGCCCTCGATATTCCTGCCGTGCGCTTCGAACGGATATTTCCCGAGCGGGATACGGAGCGTATAGAATGGTGCGACGGATATGATGATGCCATTGAAAGGTTATCGGGTTGCCGTTGTGTGATTGCCACCACGGGCGTGCAGTCGATAGGTCGTCTGGCTGTGTTGAAATCCCGTGGCGTGCGTCTCTATCACCGGATACTCAATCGTGAGAGTTCTCTCATCATCGCCCGCCGTCTCGGCGCCACTGCCGACGAACTGTGTTTTTACGGCGAGGGCGAGACCAATAGCGGACTTTTCGCCCGTCTTCGTCCCGATGCCATATTGGTGAAGGAGAGCGGCGAGACGGGTGGTTTCGCGGAGAAAGTATCGACTGCCATTGACCTTGGCGTACGTGTGGTCGCTATCAAGCGGCCGGAAACACCGCCGTCGTTTGTCGTTGTCAACGGTGAGCACGGCTTGCGTCGCGCTGTCGAGCGTCTTCTTCCTGGTTTTTATCCTCTACGTAGCGGACTGACAACCGGCACTTGTGCCACGGCTGCCGCCCTAGCCGCCGCCATCCGCCTGTTGCGCGGCGATACTCCGCCTGCCGTTCCCGTCATTCTGCCCAACGGTGAGACGATAGAAGTGGACGTAATATATGGCGGCGGATATGCCGCCGTGATTAAAGACAGTGGCGACGACCCCGACGTGACGGACGGAATGGAGATAAGGGCGGCGGTAGTTTCGTGGAGCGGGGAATTTGGAGCGGGGAGCGAGGATAGTGACATAAAAGATTGTTATACTCAGAAGCATATCTCACTCCCCGCTCCACATTCCCCGCTCCACGAAAAAAACGTTCTGATAACGATTTCCTCCGGCCCGGGAGTGGGCACTGTCACTCTGCCCGGATTTGATTTCCCGCCGGGCAGTCCGGCCATAAACCGTGTGCCTCGGGAGATGATACGCAATAACATCATGGCTTTATTGCACCCCGATGTCCCTCTGACGGTAACGGTTTCAGTGCCCGGCGGCGAGGAGATAGCCGCCCGCACGTTCAATCCCAGGCTCGGTATCGTCGGCGGAATATCCATTGTCGGGGTGTCGGGCATCATAAAACCGTTCTCGAAAGACAGTTTTGTCGGCTCGATACGCAAGTGCATGCAGGTGGCCGTGGCGAGCGGGGCAGAGCGTGTGGTGATAAACTCGGGAGCCAAGAGCGAGCGTTTCGTGCGGGCCATATATCCCGAACTGCCGCCGCAGGCGTTCGTGGAATATGGAAATTATATAGGCGATACCATCTCGATAGCCGCCGAACTGGGAGTGGCGAGGCTTACGCTTGGCGTAATGATAGGCAAGGCCGTGAAACTGGCTGCCGGCCGGCTCGACACCCACAGTCGCCAGGCCACGATGGACAAGGACTTTATCGCGTCCATGCTTGCCGAAGCCGGTTGTACGGCCGGTGTCATCTCGGCCGCCCGCGGCATTACGCTTGCCCGCGAGTTGTGGACGATCGTGCCGCAAGAACGCCTCGGCGACTTCTGCCGTGTGGTGATATCGCACTGCATGGACTATTGCCGCCCATTGCTCCCGGACGGCGAACTTACTGTTTTACTTATCGATGAGTCCGGCCGTTGCTTCTCCGCCTGACTGATGTTTTTTATCCGTTTGTTTTGCATAAAAGAGCTATTTTGTGGCATTCTTGCAATGTGTATCTATATATTTATCGTGAAGTGTATCGTGATGCGCCTTGACATGTAATGTCATTTGTGTTATCTTTGCATCGTCAAACAATGGGGACGCCCGACTTCCTGACGAGGAGTGTTTGACGGAAGAGAATGACAAAACAAATGATTAACAACCCAAAAGAGAAAACCAATGTCGGTATTTTACAGATTATATCAGAACAACAACAAGCGTAGTAGTGTTTACAAGAAATGGTATGCCCGTGCGGTGATGGTCGACACGATGTCTACCCGTGAGTTGGCCGAGATAATGCAGGAGAACTGTACTGTGAAACGTTCTGATATCGAAGCTGTGCTTCGTGAGCTCGTTCCCACGATGACGCGTGCCATGCAAGACTCGAAGCGCGTGAAGATAGACGGGCTCGGCACGTTCAAGATTGGACTTAAAACGAAGCCTTCCGTATCGCCGAAGGAGTTTAGCTCGCAGAAAAACGTTTTGGGCATGCACATCAATTTCATGCCCGAGACATACAAGGACAGTGGCACCAACCGCCGTGTCACGGATCTGCTGAGACGTTGCGCCGTGGCCGAGCTCCCCAAAAACGCCGTGATAACCGACGAAGACGAGGTTGAAGAGCAGCCATAAATCAGCGCCACTTATGATTTTATGAAAATACGATGTCTGCTTTTGCACACATCCGACATCCGTAACCCGCATTCCGAATATTCGGAATGCGGGTTTTTTTATATCCTTCATTTCAAATAAAGCCTGTTTTCATTGATAATTAATACATCCTTACCTTGCAGTTAATATCTCCTTATTTCGCAATTAATACATCCTTACCTTGCAGTTAACACTTCCTTGCCTTGTAGTTAATACTTCCTTGCCTTGTAGTTAATACTTCCTTACCTTGCAGTTAATACATCCTTACCTTGCAGTTAATATCTCCTTATTTCGCAATTAATATCTCCTTATCTTGTATTTAATACGCCCTTATCTTGCAATTAATACATTTCTGCCTTATAATTAATACTCCGTTACTTTTTACGATATATTAATTACTTCGCGGTTAATTCTTTGTTACAAATGTCTTTATATTTCGTTATGAGATAACAAATATCTCATTCATCCGTTTCTCAAACTGTTTTTTTAAGGGCTTTACCTCGTTGTTCCCATTTTATCCGTAAAACTATAATTTCATGCCCGTAAAATATTACGGATTGTAATCTTAATATCTCACGTCTCGATTTTTAACTCTTGAAACGGCTATATATCAGTGGTTTCACATATTCATTTTTCAATGACAGGTTACGAATTGAAACCTAAACTTTTATATGCTGATACAGATAGATTTTGTGTCATGGAAAATGTTATATACCTTTTGTCAAGTGAATAATTTTTACTATATTTGCAAAAGATAAAATTAATCTCGGTGCTTTTGGAATTTCATATGAGGAAATATTTCCATTAATTATGCAAAATAAGATATGGCTGGGGCAAGCATACATAGTGGAGATAGAAATTTTGGGTTCCTGATACCTATGAGTTGAGAGCGGCAGGCTTCGGTATAGATGAAACAGGAAAAATACATTCGTGTAAAAGGTGTGCGTTGGTTTACATATCTTGATTATAAGGAACGTCACGAGGATATTATCTTATGTAAACAACCCGTTGGCGGAATTAAAAACTTGTAATATTTATGTTTAAAAAGTTGTACATATCGTTTTTTTTAGTAACTTGGTGGTGTTCAGACTATTAAATACAAATCACCGTATGCACGACTTATATACGAAGTTCGTCAGAATTCTTGGGATATGCAAGCAGTTCGTAAATCTCTACTCGTTCTTCTGTTGTAGGGAATATCATGATGGCTTTGCGCGGACCGATTTTGTATATCATACCTGCGACGGAGTTGTTGCTGCCATATGATGTCTGAGAATCATTGTTCACACTCCAACCTCCGAGAAAAACCAACGACTTCGGGCTGTTTTGATAGACATAGCCTGATTTACGCTGGCTACCGGTAGTCTTCTCAAAGAATACCTTTCCATCGATTTCCTTGAAACGGCAACTGAAATACGGATAAGAGAATATGCCGTCACGGGCATCAAGCTGAATAGAACGAACCCGTCTGAAACCAATCATATCCTCCGGAGTGAGCGAATAGTTTTTGGCAGTCAGGAGTCGTTCGACTACTTTTCGCTCATTGTATCCGTAGGATTTTGAATCCAGAGTCGAGAGAACCTCCCATACCATCTTCTTGCTTCGTGACAATGCGCTGTAATCCGAAGGATTGACTATGCCTTCAAGTTTTGGGTTAAGATTTTCCGGCATGACGGGCATCTCTTTCACAAGCTCGGCATTGCCGTTGAAATACCAATCATCGCCGGGACTGCCCATTTCAAGTTTTCCGACCAGTCTATTGCCCGACTCGATTTTGAAGCGTCCCTCAAACGGACTTCCGATATCGGTAGACTTCATTATGAGTGAATCAGGCGTGAGACTTGTTGAGAAATCCACCCAGCCGTAGGTGCGGAGAATGCCGCAATATCCCACATACAACTGTTTATTATTGTCAATGCAGAGATTGACCATCAAATCCTTCGGGCCTTTCCATGCCCCTATGAGATTGGAAGTCTCTGCAAAAGATGTCAGGAATCCGATGAATGCGAACAGTGTCGCGATATATTTTTTATTTCTCATATTCTGTTATTATTCTACCTGTTGGCGGAATTAAAAACTTGTAATATTTATGTTTAAAAGTTGTATATATCGTTGATTTCTTAGTGACTTAGTGGTGTTCAGACTATTAAGTACAAATCACCATATGCACAACTTATATACAAAGTTCGTCAGAATTCTTGGGATATGCAAGCAATTTTCCAATAAATTTGTGGATGAGAAAGGAAATATCCCGTGTCGCGGTCCTGTTCCCAAATTCTCTGAATTGGAGGTTGTGGCATTGTTTCTTGCCGCAGAATCAGAAAGTATCGGCAGCGAGAACCGGCTGTTTTGAATCAAGGCTCAAAGAATACGAGGGCAAGTTTCCCGACACTGATACCATTTGCCGGAGTCGGAAAAAGAATAGAAACACTTTTCTCGCAACAGACAGGGCAATTCCTCATTACCAGGAACTATGCAACAATGACAAACGGCCTGTTTGCCGGAATTATTGGCAAAATCAGTGCGCTGACCGTATCACAATATGGCAACTATATTAAAGGAAAACCTATTGGGAGGATTAAGTACGCACTAAATTAATTCCGCCAACGGGTAAAGTCTGTTAATTATAATGCCAACGACCTTTTCAGCCACACTTTCATCACCGGATCAGGAATAACAACTTGTCGTTTCTCTATCTCTATAAGTTCCTTTTTGACTAACGCCCTCTTTACGATACTTACATTTGCAGACGAGCCGAGTTGGTATTTTTGTAAAACCTCTTGTGTGGTAAATTCACTATGAATCCCGTCTAAAACAGCTCGTAGGAAATTCAACTGATAGGTAGTAAGGCTTTCGGTCTGCTTCTCGAACAATGGAGTGTTTTGGTCGATAATATCTTGATATGCCGCCTCAAAATCCTGCTCGGCGGCAGTTTCATCCGTATGAATCCATACCAACCACGCCAATTGCTGAACATAAGACGAGTGGTTATCTACTATTTGGCATATTTTCTCAGCCAACCCTCTTGAAATCTGCTTGCCAGTAGCTTCAAAACGACCGCATATATAATCTACCCAATCCGATGTTCCGATTTTCGACAAATAAATGGCATCACCGAATTTATAGAAGGGCAGGCTCTTTTTCTCGAACAGTTCATTCATCAAATGCTTCTTGCTGCCGAATAGACAATAGGATACCGACTTTTGTAATTGCCACACGGTGCGCAGCCGTTTTTGGAACGTCTTGGAATCCTTGAACTCTGCAATCTGCTGGAACTCGTCGATACACACCACGATATTACAACCTTTTTTCTGCGCTATTTTTTCCGGAAGCTGCAAAATTTCATCAACATCGTTGCTTTTGGGATTCATTTCAAGCGAAATGGAAAAATCGGTCATCGGATCTGTCCCCATTGAGATTTTAGGACTGATACGAGAAAGGAACAGCTTGGCGTTTTCCAACCACTCATCCAACTTGGAAGATGTTTGTTTGAGGACAGCAGCCGCAAAGGCATCATAGAAATCCCTGTCACTGCGGCACGAGAAAATATCGAGATACACAACTTTCAGTTTATCGGATTGAGCCAAATGACACGCTTTCTGTACTAATGAGGTCTTACCCCAACGACGAGGCGAGATCAGTACTGTATTTACACCATGTTGAAAATTCAGTAATAGACGCTCCGTTTCTTTCTCTCGGTCGGTGAAATTATCGCCCGATGTGGCAACGCCAAATATAAAAGGCTTGTTCTCCATAATCTTCAGTTTTATTCAAGTGCAAAGGTACAAAATATTGTTATTACTAATACCGTTATTACTAATAAAATTATTACCGCCGTATGTTTTCTCGTCTAAAACTCTGTTACGCGCCTTCATAGCTCACATTGTTGATTCAGACAAAACTACCATGTATACGTGAGTTCGGTATAAGATTATTGCCCATTAAAATTGGTAATCCCGTAAATATGTTGTACACTTTATAGTGTTAAAGTACAAGATGTTACAACAGATATAAGCGATGATTACCGAGGACAAAGTTATAGAGATTTTCTGTATTATGGATGAGTTTTGCAAGAATTTTGCATCCGAGTGTGACAGAAACTTCCTTTTGGAAGACAAGACGCACCGTCACCGCAACCGTAAGGGACAGTTAAGCCATAGTGAGATAATGACAATACCTGTCTGTTGTCACTTCGGCTCGTTCGCCAATTTCAAGCACCACTACCTCTTTTATATACGTCAGCACCTGTCCGGCTGTTTTCGGAAACAAACCGGAATCGCTACCTGTACATGTGGAAAAATCAAAACAACTCACACTCTTTTGAACAAATCTTATACCGAACTCGCGTAATAGATATTAATTGCTTGACTAATATATGATGTTTATTGACTGAGACATTTTGTATTTTCTTAATACGCTTATCATCTGCAACGTTGCCAACCTCGTTGAGTGTATGGCGATGTTTGATTTCGCCAAATGTATTATATCTCGCCCGATGTTTGTTGCATATGCGTCATTCCCTTGTTAATGTCTTTCTGTTTCTCGTTTTGCTGGCAACGTTTTTTTTATGTGTTAACTTTCAATCATCGCAGTAATATTCGTTGTATAGAGAAAAATCTTGGAAAGGCTGCGGAAATACCCTTGCTTTCCTTTGGAAAAGCGGTGGAAAAGACCTATTTTTGCATTTTAAAAGCGGATATTACTGCTATGATAGAGCGTGAAAGTTCTGTCGGTTGTCATTGATAACTGCGATTAATGATTTTGCACCGTATGGGAAATATACCTCAGTTTGTCATTGCGGCTCCGTCGTCGGGTGCGGGTAAGACCACCGTGGCGCGCGGACTGATGAGTCTGCTGCGCGGTCATGGGCTTGCGGTGCAGCCGTTCAAGTGCGGTCCTGACTATATAGATACCAAGTTTCATGCGGCCGTCTGCGGCCGTCCGTCGGTCAATCTCGACCTGTTCATGGCCGGCGAGCGGCATGTAAGGGCGCTGTACGGTCACTATTCGGCCGGTGCCGATGTGTGTGTGGTGGAGGGAATGATGGGCATGTACGACGGATATGACCGCAGTCTCGGTTCGACAGCCGACATTGCCCGGGTGCTTGGGCTGCCGGTGGTGCTCGTGGCCGACGCCCGCAGCGCCGCCTACTCGCTTGCCCCGTTGCTCTATGGTTTCACACGGTTCGACAGTAGCGTCACCGTGGCCGGCGTAATATTTAATAAAGTAGGCTCCGAGCGTCACAGGCAGATGCTCCGCCGGGTGTGCTCCGACCTCGGGATAGAGTGCTTCGGCTTTCTGCCGCGCCGCGCGTCGGGCGGTCATCCGTCGCGTTATCTTGGTCTCGATTTCAGTGTCGGGGCTGCCGATGGCGTCACGGCGGCAATAGATGACAACATAGACTGGCGGCATCTGCTTGCTGCCGTATCCCGCCCGTGTCCTGACAAGGTGTCACCGTGGAGCGGATTGCCGTGCATAGGCGGCAATATCGTGGTGGCGCAGAGCGACGAGGCGTTCTCATTCTTGTATCAGGAACATATCGACATGTTGCGTGCCATGGGACGGGTGACCGTGCTCGACCCCGAGAGCGACGAGCCGTTGCCGGCCGACACCTCGCTGTTGTATCTGCCGGGAGGCTATCCGGAGAACCGTGCGTCAGAGTTGTCCGCCGCACGTCGCACGATAAATTCAATATGCGCTTATGCCGGACGTGGCGGCCGTGTGCTTGCCGAGTGCGGAGGAATGATGTACCTGTGCCGCTCGATAGCCACCGATGACGGTGTGCATGAAATGGCGGGAGTGCTGCCGCACGATATTACGGCACGCACGGCCGACCGCCGTCTGTCGCTCGGTTACAGGCGGTTTGCCCTCGCCGGCCGCACGGTAAGCGGTCATGAGTTTCACTACTCGCGCTTTGCTGGCGGTGAGCCGCAGAGCATCACTCAGGTGTATAACGCCGCCGGCGAGCCTGTGAGTTCGGCAATATTGCGCACCGGCAACGTGATAGCCGGATATACGCATGTGTATTGGGGCGGAGAAATTGCGCCGACTGACTTTTTCGGGGCGGTGGATGAATAACGGAAAATGAAAAGTATATATACAAAGACCGGTGATACCGGGACAACAGCCATCAGGGAAGGTGTCAGGGTGTACAAGGACGACCCGAGGATAGAGGCCAACGGACAGACAGACCACCTCAACTCGCTGCTCGGCATAGTGCGCTCGCTGCTTCCGGCAGAGAGTGAGGCTGCGGTGATGATACGCGACATACAGCGCGAACTGATGGTAGTGATGAGCCATGTGGCCACGCCCGGGGGGAGCGCAAATCCCCGCAGGCTCGGTGTAGATGATTTGACGCTGCGCATGGAGCGGTATATAGATACTCAACGTGGTGGCGGAGGTTTTGTGCTGGCGGGCGAAAGCACCGTCACGGCGTTCATGCACGCCGCCCGCACGCAAGCCCGCACCGCCGAGCGCCGGCTGGTTTCGCTTGCCCGCACGGCTACGATAGACGGTGGGATATTGGTGTTTATGAACCGGTTGTCCGACTGGTTGTTTGCCCTGTCGGTGGAATATACGCCGCGACAGGCAACGGAAAACAATGTGAACAGATGAAAGAAAAACTACATCCGATAATGTTTACCGGCACAGGCAGCGACGTGGGAAAGAGTGTCGTGGCCGCCGCTTTCTGCCGTATATTCCTTCAAGACGGATATACGCCGGCACCGTTCAAGGCGCAGAACATGGCATTAAACTCGTTTGCTACGCCCGACGGCTTGGAGATTGGCCGTGCGCAGGCCGTGCAGGCCGAGGCCGCCGGAGTGGATTGCCATACGGACATGAACCCGCTGCTGCTCAAACCACAGTCGGACCACACGTCGCAGGTGGTGCTTAACGGTCGGCCGGTGGGCACACGCAGTGCCTCGGAGTATTTCCGTCGTGAGGGTAGGGTGGAGCTTAAGGTTGCCGTATGCGAGGCGTTCGACCGTCTCGCTGCCCGTTATAATCCTGTAGTCATGGAAGGAGCGGGCAGCATGACCGAGCTGAACCTCAGGGATATAGACCTCGTCAACCTGCCGATGGCCGCCCATGCGGGTGCCGATGTCATTCTCGTGGCCGACATAGACCGTGGCGGAGTGTTCGCCTCTGTATACGGAAGCATTGCCCTGCTTCGTCCTGAGGAGCGGCGGCTGGTCAAAGGTATCATCATAAACAAGTTTCGGGGAGACATCCGGCTGTTCGAATCGGGCATCAGGATGATAGAAGATTTGTGCGGAGTGCCCGTTCTCGGGGTCATCCCTTACTATAAAGACATATACATCGAGGAGGAAGACAGCGTGGCGTTGGCCCGCAAGTCGATGTCTGCCATGCACGGGCGGGTGAACGTCGCGGTTGTGCTGTTGCGCCATTTGAGCAACTTCACCGACTTCAATGTTCTCGAGCACGATTCCCGTGTGCATCTTTTCTATACCAATAATACCGCCGATATAGAGAAGGCCGACATTGTCATACTGCCCGGCACTAAGAGTACGATAGACGACCTGTGTGAGTTGAGGCGCAATGGTGTGGCGGATGCCATTAGGACGGCGCGCCGTAATGGCGCCACCGTGCTCGGGATATGCGGAGGTTTTCAGATGATGGGGCGCGAAGTGCTCGACCCCGACGGGGTGGAGGGCGATATCGGGCGTGTGCCCGGACTGGGACTGCTGCCCGTCAGTACCACAATGACATCGGGAAAGATAACCCGCCGGGTGGATTTCACGATGAACGGGGCTGTGGCCTGCGGTATGTCGGATATCGGAATGCACGGCTACGAGATACACATGGGTGCCACGGCGATTGCCGATGATGCTTCGGCGGTGCCTCTGGCAGCGCTTGATGATGGTTCGGCAGACGGTTGTTTTGTGGACGGTAAGTGCATGGGTACATATCTGCACGGCATTCTCGACAATGCCGCTTTCGTGGATTTCGTTCTCGCTCCGCATGCGTCGAAGACTGAGCGGACCGAACGTCCATTTGATTATGAGGCTTTCAAGAACGGGCAATACGACCTGCTTGCCGACCATGTGCGCCGTAATGTGGACATGGATAAGGTATATGGGATACTTAAAGGAAAATATAATGCCGATTGAACGGCATATAAATGTTTGTCTGGCGTAATATTGGTGTTTGTCAGGCATAATGTGGTGATTTGTAAATCAGGATATATAAACCGCTTAAACGGGATACGGGGACAAGGAGATGATAGAAGGACACGGTGATGATATGTACCGCTACGGCGGCAGGATTAAGTTGAATTTCAGTTCGAATATTTATTATTCGGCAAATCTTGACGGGTTGAAGGCTTATCTGTCAGACCGTCTCGACGTGATAAGTGCTTATCCCGAACCGGAGCCTTACACACTCGAAAGGATGCTTGCTGACAGTATCGGCATACCAAGTGAGTGCGTTATGGTGACCAACGGAGCCACGGAGGCTATCTATCTCATAGCCCGTGCTTATCGGAATATGAGCCGGTATGCCGTCCGTCGCCCCACGTTCAGCGAGTATGAGGATGCCTGCCGGATGTTCGGCTATGCCGAGGCGGATGCCGCTTTTGACGCTCCTGGTGACATCCTTCGTTGGATTTGCAACCCCAACAATCCCACGGGAGAAGTTCTCGGTGTTGATTACATGCGGCGGATATGCGGCATGGGCGGAGTGACCGTCATTGATCAGTCATACGAAGACTATACCACAGAACCGTTGCTGTGTGTCCCGGAGGCTTTGCGTATGCCGGGAGTGATACTTCTCCACTCTATGACAAAGACCTTTGCCATACCGGGATTGCGTCTCGGATATGTCACGGCAAGTGCCGGGATGATAGGCCGTCTTCGGGCATTCCGCCATCCGTGGTCTGTCAACGCTCTGGCGATAGAGGCAGGAATGTATCTGCTGCGTGACGGAGGCTCCGTCATTCCCGACCTTAGTTCTTATCTTGCGGATGCCTCGGTGCTGCGTTCGGAGCTGGCCGCAATTGACGGAATAGACGTCTTACCCACATCTGCCAACTTCATGTTGTGCCGCGTTTCTGATGCCACGGCGGCCGAACTGAAAGAATTTCTTGCCGTCGAATACGGCATGTTGATACGCGACTGCTCGAACATCACAGGGCTTGACGGCAGATATTTCAGGGTGGCCGCCCGCTCGCGAGAGGATAATGCATCGCTCGTTGAGGCTGTAAGGAAGTTCGTTTCCACACATACCACTCCTCGGAAAAGGACTATCCATTCATAGAATGCGGTTTCCTTCTTTATCGAAAAAACAATGATTACATTACGAAAAAAGAATAATTACATTGGGAACCGGCAACTATTTCTCTTCGAAACGACAGTTGTTACATATTAAACACAACTTGGTATGACAGACCATATATATATAATAATGTGTGCTTTTGCCCCCGTGGTGATCGGTTGGGCGCTTGATTTGACGCTTGGCGATCCTCGTTGGTTGCCGCATCCCGTTGTGCTTTTCGGCCGGATGGTATCCCGTTGCGAGCGGCGTTTCAACCGGCGGGGGTATAACCGCCGTATTGCGGGTGCCTTGATGGCTGTGTTTCTCGTGGCGGCGGTATTTATATCGGTGTGGTGGCTGACGGCACTTGCCGACCTGTTGTCGCCCGTCGCCGGAATTGCCGTGCGGTCTGTCCTTGTGTTTTACTGCCTTGCGGGCACTACGTTGGTTCGTGAGGTACGTGCGGTTTTCACGGCTCTCGACCGCTCTATTGACGACGGCCGCCGCCAGGTGGCCCGTATCGTGGGGCGCGATACGTCGGAACTGACCGCCCAAGAAGTGCGTACGGCCGCTCTTGAAACCCTTGCCGAGAACCTGAGCGACGGTGTGGTGGCTCCTCTTTTCTGGTATTTGCTGCTCGGTGTGCCAGGTATGATGGCATATAAGATGATAAACACGCTCGATTCCATGGTTGGTTACCGCACCGAGCGTTATATAGACTTCGGCCGTTTTGCCGCCCGTCTCGACGATATAGCCAACTGGTTGCCAGCCCGTATCACGGCTTTTCTAATGGTATTGTCTTGCGGTGCCCGCATGTCTCACTTCCGTTTCGTGGCCCGTTACGGCCGTTGCCATGCCAGTCCGAACAGCGGTTGGCCCGAGGCTGCGCTCGCCGGGGCCCTCGACTGTCGTTTCGGAGGGCCGCACCATTACTTCGGACAGCTCTTTGACAAGCCGTATATCGGTGTCAATGCCCGTCCGCTTTCTACTCAGGATATGAAAAAAGCGGTTGTAATCAACCGCTTTTCCGAGAGTATAATGATTTTGCTTGTATTATCATTGCTGTCTTTCCGCCTGCTTTAAGGCGTTGAGGCACTTGTCCGGCAGGTGCAATGCTTGGTGTCAGCACACCTTGCTTCCCGGCTTCACGTCGCGCAGTATGGTGGTAACGCTCAGGTCGCCGTCGAAGTTCTCGGCCGAGAGTATCATGCCCTGGCTCTCTATTCCCATCAGTTTGCGGGGCGCGAGGTTGGCTATGAAGAGCACGTCGCGGCCTATTAGGTCTTCCGGCTCGTAGTATTTCGCTATGCCGCTGACTATGGTGCGGTCGGTGCCCGAGCCGTCGTCGAGCGTGAATTTCAGCAGTTTGTTGGCCTTTTTCACCCTCTCGCATGCTTTGATGTGGCCCACACGGATATCTATTTTCTCGAAATCCTTGAAGGCCACGGTATCCTTTATCGGATCGGCCTTGTATGCGGCGGCCTCGTTTGCCTTCTTCGTCTCTTCGAGCTTGTTGAGTTGATAGCCGATGGTCTCATCGTCAATCTTCTCGAACAGCAGTTCCGGTTCGCCGAGCTTATGGCCAGCCGTGAGCAGGTCGGTGCGTCCGAGACTGTCCCACTCGAAGTTGTCGATGTTTATCATCTTGCGCAGCCGTGCGCTGCTGAAAGGCAGGAACGGCTCGAACGCAATGGCAAGGTTGGCCACGAGTTGCAACGATATGTACAGAATGGTCTCCACCCGTTTCGGGTCTGTCTTCCATACTTTCCACGGCTCGCATTCCGTGATGTACCTGTTGCCTATCCGGGCGAGGTTCATAGCCTCTTTTTGTGCCTCTCGGAACTTGAATATGTCGAGCTGTTCCTCCACCCGTTGTTTCACGTCCTTGAACTCATCGAGCGTGGCCCGGTCGGTGTCTGTCAGTTCGCCGCATGCAGGCACCACGCCGTCCCAGTATTTCTTTGTCAGTTGCAGGGCGCGGTTGACGAAGTTGCCGTATACCGCCACCAACTCGTTGTTGTTGCGGTCTTGGAAGTCGCGCCATGTGAAGTTGTTGTCTTTCGTCTCAGGAGCGTTCGCCGTGAGCACGTAGCGCAGCACGTCCTGCTTGCCCGGCATCTCTACGAGATACTCGTGCAGCCACACGGCCCAGTTGCGTGAGGTTGATATCTTGTCGTTCTCGAGGTTGAGAAACTCGTTCGACGGCACGTTGTCCGGCAGGATATATCCGCCGTGCGCTTTGAGCATTGTCGGGAACACGATGCAGTGGAACACGATGTTATCCTTGCCGATGAAGTGCACGAGGCGTGTCTCGGGGTCTTTCCACCACTTCTCCCACGTGTCGGGCAGCAGTTCCTTGGTGTTCGATATGTAGCCTATCGGGGCGTCGAACCACACGTAGAGCACCTTACCCTCGCCGCCCTCTACGGGTACGGGGATGCCCCAGTCGAGGTCGCGGGTCATCGCACGGGGTTGAAGGTCGAGGTCGAGCCAGCTTTTGCACTGTCCGTACACGTTCGGGCGCCATTCCTTGTGGCCTTCGAGTATCCACTCTTTGAGCCATTCCTGATGCTCGTCGAGTGGCAGATACCAGTTTTTAGTCTTGCGCAGCACCGGTTTTGAGCCGCTGATTGCCGACTGCGGGTTTATCAGCTCTGTCGGGTCGAGGTCGGAGCCGCATTTCTCGCACTGGTCTCCGTAAGCCTTGGGGTTGTGGCAGTGGGGGCACTCGCCCGTGATGTATCGGTCGGCGAGAAACTGTTTTGCCTCCTCGTCGTAGTACTGTTCGCTTTCTTTCTCCGTCAGTTTGCCGTCGTCATATAGTTTGCGGAAGAAGTCGGCGGCAAATTTATGATGTGTCTCCGATGTCGTGCGGCTGTATATGTCGAAACTGATGCCGAAGTCCTCGAAGCTCTTTTTAATCATTCCGTGATAGCGGTCTACCACGTCTTGCGGCGTGATGCCTTCCTTGCGTGCCCTGATGGTGATTGGCACGCCGTGCTCGTCGCTGCCGCCGATGAACACCACGTCCTGCTTTCTCAGTCTGAGATAGCGCACATAGATGTCTGCCGGCACGTATACTCCGGCCAGATGCCCGATATGCACACCGCCGTTGGCATAGGGCAGTGCCGCCGTCACGGTGGTGCGTTTAAACTGTTGCTCTTTCATTATGGTTGTTTTTTATATTTTGTTCGTAATTAATATATTGTGTGCGCGACAGCGTGGAAACGTAACTGTGGCATGTCGGTCTTGTCCCTCTTTCTGTCACATTCCTTGTCTTTATATAGCAGACATGAAATATTGATGTTGTGAGTTCACACCGATAACTGTCACATTTCTTGGCCTATATACGCAAACATGATGCCGACAGTTTGCCGGATGATATTCATCCGTACCGCCTGCCGTACCTGCCGGCTTGTGGCAGGCTGGCTTTATACCCTGCAAAGTTAATAAAAAAACGTGATTTCTGCGAAAAAAGCATACGTTTTAATCATCGGATTATATAAGTAAGGATAATCCGTGTGCGTTGTTTTACATGCGGAGTGGACATTCTGTCATGGCAAGCGTGTATGCTTTTTATGCCTTTGCCGTACATATTTTTTTTGTTTATATATCGTGCCATACCCTGCTGTCTCCAGTTGCTGTCCGTATTGGATGGCTGTAAATCAGTTTGCTTGTCGGATTAAAGTTTGCTTGTTAAAATAAAGTCATGATGTCGCGGGTGCATATTTATGCAGAACAGGTCGTTCTTATATGCAAAAGTGATTTGTTTGCCCCTTTTCATTCAAGGGATAAATAGGGAATTCTGTTATCTTGTGTATTGTATAGGCCGCTTGTTGTGCGCCACCCGTTGATAAGTGCATAAATATGCATATTCGGGTGCCACTTTTTGTGTTGCTCTCTTTCCGTTTGTAAATATTTATCATTGCCGTTGTGTGTTTGTGGTTTGTTTTCGGGTGCAGATATGCAGGAAAAGAAGCCCCCTCTGTCGGGCATATTGTCGCGATGCGCCTTGCGAAGCGTTTGCCCAAAATCTTTATGCACATAATATGCAAAACAAAATCGTTCAAAATGAAATATTTATTTCGCAATAGGTTGAAATTTACAGTCTTTTCGCCCCTTTTTGTGTCGTTTTGTTAAAATATGACGGTTAAAAGACGTTTTTCTGCGTTTTTTTTTTGTTAAAAGACAATTAAAAGCTAACTTTGCACACTAATAAAATTAAGGTAATTTAGTTTTTTAAGGATTTACAAGTGAAGAAATTTTTATTGACATTGTTGTGCGTGCTGATAAGCACAAGCGCAATTTTTGCTCAGGGCGGAAGCGTGAGCGGTACTGTTGTGGACGAGAACGGAGAACCCGTTATCGGTGCGTCAGTGCTTGTCAAGGGAGCAAAGACGGGTGTCGTGACAGACATCGACGGTAAGTTCTCCTTGCCAAATTCCGCAGGCAAAACAATTGTCGTTTCCTACATCGGTTATGACAAGAAAGAGGTAAAGGGAAAGAACGGTGTGAGAATATCCCTGTCGGGCAATGCCACACAACTTGACGGTGTTGTCGTGACGGGTATGCAAAAGATGGACAAGCGTCTTTTTACCGGTTCTACCACAAAGATCGATGCTTCATCTGCAAAGCTTGATGGTGTGGCCGACGTGAGTCGCTCGCTCGAAGGACGTGCCGCCGGTGTGTCTGTGCAGAATGTTAGCGGTACGTTCGGTACGGCTCCCAAAATCCGTGTCCGTGGTGCTACATCTATTTACGGTAGTTCAAAACCGTTGTGGGTGGTCGACGGAGTAATCATGGAAGACGTTACGGAAGTCGATGCGGACGCTCTTTCATCAGGAGATGCCGCCACATTGATATCAAGTGCCATCGCAGGACTTAATGCCGACGACATCGAGAGTTTTCAGATATTGAAAGACGGTTCGGCTACATCTATATACGGTGCACGTGCCATGGCCGGTGTGATTGTTGTTACTACAAAGCGTGGTAAGGCCGGTACATCCAAAATCAGTTATACCGGTGAGTTCACAATGCGTCTTAAGCCGAGTTATACGCAGTTCAACATCATGAACTCTCAGGAGCAGATGTCTGTATATAAGGAGATGTACAACAGCGGATATTTTTCTTTTATGAACTCTTACCGTGCATCGAGCAGCGGTGTGTTTGGAAAGATGTATCACTTGATGAACGAGTATGATGCCTCGTCGGGAAAATTCGGATTGCCCAATACGCCTGAGGCCATGAATGCGTATTTGCGTGAGGCGGAGTATAGAAATACAGATTGGTTTGATCTTCTTTTCTCAAATGCGATTTCTCAGAACCACTCTATCAGTATGAGTTCAGGTACCGACAAAGCCCAGTATTACACGTCTTTCAGCTACATGAACGATCCGGGATGGTCTAAGAAATCAAAAGTGGAGCGTTATACCGCAAATATCAACGCACTTTACAATATCAGCGACAAGGTTACTCTTAACATGATCGGCAACGCAAGTTACCGTAAGCAGGAAGCTCCCGGAACGGCGAACAGAAGTGTTGACGCTTTTACCGGTACCGTGTCTCGTGATTTCGATATCAACCCGTATTCTTATGCGATAAATACTTCTCGCACACTCGACCCCAATGAGTTCTATCTTAGAAACTACGCTCCGTTCAATATCTTCGACGAATTGAACAACAACTACATGGATCTTGATGTGATAGACCTTAAATTCCAAGGCGAGTTGAAGTATAAGCCGGTGAGAAAAGTTGAACTGTCCGCTCTTGTGGCATACAAGGTGTCTACATCCACACAGGCTCATAACATCACCGAGAACTCAAATCAGGCAATGGCATTCCGCGCCATGGACGACGCTACAATCCGTAACAATAACCCTTGGTTGTATAAAGATCCGGATCACGCCAACAGTCTGCCAGAGACAGTCCTTCCTCAAGGCGGTTTCTATCGTGAGACGAAGTATAAGATGAACAGCTGGGACTTCCGTGCCACGGCAAGCTACAATGATGTATACAACGATATACATATACTCAACCTTTATGGCGGTATGGAAATAAACAATACAGACCGTAGCCGTTCATACTTTAACGGTGTGGGAATGCAGTATGGTATGGGTATGCTCGGTAGTTACGATTATAATTACTTTAAGCAGGCGAGCGAAGAGAACTCAATGTACTACTCGCTGTCAAACACATACAACCGTGAGGTTTCGTTCTTCGGGACAGCCACATATTCATATAAAGGCCGTTATACCATCAACGGAACAATGCGTTATGAGGGTAGCAACCGACTCGGAAAGTCACGCAGCGCACGCTGGTTGCCGACATGGAATATATCAGGAGCATGGAATGCCCACGAGGAGCCATGGTTCGAAAAGCAGAACGTGTTGACACATGCTACGTTGAAAGCTTCTTACTCGCTCACAGGTGACAAGCCGGCTGTGACAAACTCGCAGATAATTATCACCAGCTATAACGCATGGCGTCCTTATTCGCAAGACAAGGAGACCGGACTTCAGATTTATGATTTTGCCAATCCCGACCTTACATACGAGAAAAAGCATGAGTTCAACATCGGTGTAGACCTTGGCTTCCTCAAAAACCGTATTAATGTTTCGTTCGATTGGTATACTCGTAACAATTACGACCTTATCGGTCCAAAGAGAACATCGGGTGTTGACGGCTCTATCCTGAAATTCGCTAACGTGGCCACAATGAAGTCATACGGTGAGGAATTTACTCTTAGCACGAAGAATATCGTGAACAAAGACTTCACATGGTCATCAGACTTTATCTTCTCACATACCAAAAGCGAAGTTACGGAGCTTGACGCGCGTAACCGTGTTATCGACCTTGTGTCGAATACCGGATTTACTTCGGCCGGATATCCCTACCGCTCGCTTTTCTCATTCGATTTCAGAGGATTGAACGAGGCCGGTATGCCTACGTTTGTGAACGAGAAGGGAGAGGTTACGGTGAGCGACATAGACTTCCAGTCTTATACTACGGACCACCTTGTTTATGAAGGACCTACAGATCCCACCATTACAGGTTCGTTTGGTAATACATTCTCTTATAAAGGATGGCACCTCAATGTCTTCATGACATATTCGTTTGGAAACGTCGTTCGTCTTGATCCGTCGTTTGCGTCTTCTTACTCAGACCTTACGGCCATGCCTAAGGAGTTTGCCAACCGTTGGGCGGTGCAGGGAGACGAGAAGAGAACCACAATACCTGCGATTGCCGACTTGCGTCAGCAGCAGAACGACCAGTATCTCTATAAGGCATACAATGCATACAACAACTCGACAGACCGCGTGGCAAAGGGTGACTTCATCCGTATGAAGGAGATTTCGCTTTCTTATGATTTCCCGAAGAATTGGATCGGACATCTCGGACTGACCAGTGCCAGTGCCAAGTTGCAGGCTACAAACCTGTTCCTGATATATTCGGATGATAAACTTAACGGGCAGGATCCCGAGTTCTTTAATTCCGGTGGTGTGGCTCTGCCTATGGCAAGACAGTTTACATTCACGTTGCGTTTGGGGATATAATTAAAATATGAAATTAAAAATTATGAATAATATATTTAAATATGCCGCAATATCGGCTTGCGCCGTTTTGTCGATGACATCATGTGATGATTTTCTTGACAAACTGCCTGATGACCGTGCCGAGCTGAACACAGAGGAAAAGATAAACAAGTTTTTGGTATCGGCATATCCGTCGGCAACAAACGCCATGGTAATGGAGACAAGTTCAGATAACATGACGGATAATGGCTCATCATACAGTACCACGCTTCTCATGGAGCAGTTGTACCGTTTCCAGAAAGTGGAAGATCAGAATAATGACTCACCATATTTTTTGTGGAACAGGTACTATGAGTCAGTTGCTACCGCCAATGAGGCTCTTGCCGCGATAAACAGATTGGGAGGACCCGATGCCATGAGACCGCAGTGGGCCGAGGCAAAACTCTGCCGTGCGTTGTCTATGTTCATGCTGGCCAATACGTTCTGTATGGGATGGAATCCCGAAAAGGCCGATGAGTATCTCGGATTGCCTTATCCGCTCGAACCGGCAAAGAATATATATGAGGTATATACCCGCGGAACCCTGCGTGAATTGTATTCAAAGATAAATAAGGATATAGAGGATGCGCTTCCTTATGTTAGCGAAGACCATTACAGTGTTCCGAAGTATCACTTCAACGTTAAGGCCGCTTATGCGTTTGCCGCTCGTTTCAATCTTTATTACATGAACTATGACAAGTGCGTGGAGTATGCTTCGAAAGTGTTGGGCGACGAGCCGACATCCGTTCTGCGTGACTTCGAGCCTTATACAAAGTTCGGAAGAGAAGATATCGCAAGCCAGTATATACGGTCATCGGAAAAAGCCAATCTCATGCTTTTGGCTGTCAATTCGGGTGCAGGCCGTTATCTGTGTTCAGGATCCTCGCCGCGTTTTAAGCATAATTATACCATCATCGCTTATGAGACATATTGGGTAGACTGTCCTTGGGGTAGTGGCTCCGGAGGTTCCGCCGGTCTGAACACGCTTTATTATGCATCCATGATATATGGAAACAACCAGTGTGCCACATTCCCGAAGTTTGATGAGATATTCGAGTATACCGATAAGATAAACGGAACCGGTTTCGCCCATGTTGTTGACAACATCTTCACCGGTGACGAGACATTGCTTTGTCGTGCCGAGGCTTATGCCTTGAAGAAGGATTATGACAAGGCGGTTGCCGATATAAACCTCTGGATATCCACTCACTGCAAGGAGAAAGACGAGGATGGCGGTACTGTCCTTATGCGTCCTGTGCTGACAGTTCAGGATGTGGATAACTTTATAGAGTCTCTTGAATATGCTCCGGTTGTTCCGGAAGGCTCACGCGACCGTTCAATGCGTAAGACATTCAACCCGCAGGGTTTCACGGTCGAGGCCGGTACACAAGAGAATATGTTGCAACTCATTCTCCACATGCGTCGTATAGAGACTATGTTCCAGGGTATGCGTTTTGTTGATCTTAAGCGTTATGGAATAGAGTACAGCCACCTTGTGGCAGGCGAGGATCCGGTTACGTTCAAGGCCGGAGACCTGCGTGGAGCGATTCAGTTGCCTGACGATGTAATCATGGCGGGTATCGAGGCTAATCCGCGTGATGTGGAATAATATAAAGACTTTGAGATTATGAAAATGAAATATTTCGGTTTAATGCTGCTGCTTGCGGCGACAATGTTTCTCACCGGATGCAAGGAAGACGAGCTAAATTCGACCAGTGTGTTCGATTTCACGCCTTCGGAACAGAATGAATTTGACAGATGGTTGTTGAGAAACTACACAGATGTATATAACATCCGTTTCCAGTATCGTTATAACGACAAGGAGACAGACCATCAGTATAATGTGATTCCTGCGGAATACGACAAGTCGGTGGCTATCGCGAAGCTCGTGAGACATATGTGGCTTGAAGTTTACAATGAAGGTGTCAGTCCCGAGTTTATACGCTCGTATACTCCGCGTGTGATTCAGCTTATCGGTTCAAACGAATACTCATCCAACGGAGAGGTCGTATTGGGAACGGCCGAGGGCGGATTGAAAGTAATGCTTTATGGTGTGAATAATCTTGATATAGATAATCCGTACATTAACGTGGACGATTTTTACAGAAAGCATGACGCTCTTCCGCTTGACCTTAACTACTGGTTCTTCCATACGATGCATCATGAGTTCTGCCATATCCTGACACAGAAGAAGAATTACTCTACCGATTTCCAGACTATCAGTGCGGGACAGTACCACTCTGCCGACTGGGTTAATGTAAAGGATGACAAAGCGGCCAAAGAAGGTTTTGTATCAGGATATGCCAGTGGCGAGTACAATGAGGATTTTGCCGAGACATACGCTACTTACATAACCATGTCGCCGGCCGGTTGGCAGAAGATTATCGATACCGCCGGAACTGACGGTGCCGCTATCATCAACAAGAAGCTGGCTATGGTCAGAGAGTATTTCCAGGGGAGCTGGGGGATAGATATAGATGAGGTTCGAGATATTGTCCTCAGACGTTCGTCAGAAGTGGCAACACTTGATTTACGTAATTTAGACTAAGACAATGATGAAAAAGAAATTATATAATATCTTTATGCTGCTTGTCGGTGTGGTGTCGTTTGCCGCATGTACACCGGAAGTGGACGATGCTTTCGACCAAAGCGCAGCCGAGCGTGTCGAGATGAAAATGAAAGAATGCCGTGAGGTGCTCACTTCCGCTCCTAACGGATGGCGTATGGAATACTATGCCGCGCGTACATACGGTGGATATAACGTGTTGTGTAAGTTTGAAGGAGACAATGTGACTGTAGCCAGCGAGAAAGCCGGCTCGACCCAGAATGCCGGTGTCGGTTCTGACGGCAAGGTCATAACAGCGACCTCACATTTCTCTATTATTCAGAGTCAGGGAGTTTTGCTTTCTTTCGATGAGTATAACGATGTGTTCCATTATTTCTCCGATCCGAAGAATCCCGATTATGGAGTGGCCGGTGAAGGTATGGAGGGCGACTTTGAGTTCCGTGTGGTTTCTGCCACTCCCGAGAAGGTCGAGCTGGTGGGAAAGAAGCACGAGTCACGAATCGTTATGTACCCGATAGAGGAAGGCAAGGCATGGGAAACCGTGATGGCCGAGATTGCGGCGACAGAGGACTTCATGAAATCCCGTTCCTACCAGTTTGTGGTTGACGGTGTGGAAGAGACTGTTGATGTGACATCGAATTACCGTTCGCTTATCTTCAGCTATACCGATGAGAAAGGAGAGAACCATCGTGTCGCCGCTCCGTTTATCATAACGAAAGACGGTTATAAGATGTATAGGACGTTGAGGATGTCAGGTGTGGATATAAGCATGATAGAGCGTGGCACCACCGACGAGTACTTCAACATCAGCGGTGTGCCCGGCGCGCGTCTTTATACTTATGTGCCGACCCTGAAAGAGGCGCTCGAGACCGGTATGTGGTTTATCACTTACGAGGATTTGAGCTCCTTTGCGAAACCCGCTTGGGACAAAATGCGCGAGCACTTGAAGACCGCCGGTCCAAACAATACCAAGAACCGTCTGTATTGGGCGTTGATAGGTACGTATACCAATAAGATCGGTTTCCACATGTTGGCCGGCAACGACAATGTGCGTTGGGGTCTGAATATTAAGGCTTTGAACGAGGCAGAGGACGAAGTGGAGATTACTTCAAAACCTGCTGATGCCAATAATATAGGTAAGACCTATTTCAACAAGTATGGTCTGAAAGGTGCCTTGGAGCCGTTTATGGGAACAAGAGGCCGTAAATTCAAACTGTCTTCAGACAGTGAGCGCCATCCTTCGTATATCATTCTCACGGATATGGATGAGCCCACCAATGTGATTAAGCTTTGGGAGGAGCAGAAGAATTATCCTTATGGCGATCTTGATGCCGATAAGGATTAAAGAATAAACTTTGGAAAGCTTGCCGATTGAATGGCTGTTCGGTCGGTATGCTTTTCGAAGATATAGTTAGGAGAGATAACTAAAAAGGATTTTATATTAATATTTAAAAAATTATTGATTATGAAGAAGGTTTTACTTTTTGCTTGTTTGGCATTCGCCGCAGTTTCGGTTAATGCACAGCAGCTGAATTCCGTATCGAACAGTGTTGTCATGGCAAAGCAATACAAATCGATTTTTGCAGAGAAGGTAACTATGGCTTCCGCCGTGAAGGCTTCCGTTAAGGATATGGGTGCGCTGAAAGCGCAGATGGCCGTTTCGGCCAAGGCTCCGGCTGCCGCCGATTTGAACGGAGACTATATCGAAGACAGATATGATGAGATGCATACATGTACTCCCGTAAAGATAGAGACGGCGGAAGTAAATGGCAAGACAATGGCTCTGCTTACCATCTGTAACGGTTATGCCGAGGTTGTCGGTGAGTACAATGCCGAGACCGGCCTTATCGAATGTGGAGCGCAGGTATGTTACAATCATGAGACCTATGGCAAATTCGAGATTTACAGTGTGACTGAAGAAGGCAATTTGGGTGAGGAACTCAGTTTCCAGGTTAACGACGATAAGACCATATCGGTCGTTCAGACAGATTATGTCATAATCATGGCCGACTATTCAGAGCAGGAAGGTAAGTTGCAAATCTGGGACTTCGGATGGGAAGCTAACATATATCCTATGAATGCCATTCAGATCGTTAATGAAAATAGCTCTAACACAGGTAAAAAGTGGGCGGTGACTAACTATCCTTTGTATGTTGAGGACTATGAGACCGCCGTGGATGTATATGGTTTCTGTGGTATTGGTCTGGTTTCCATGGAAATTGCGGAAGACCTGTCTGTATCTATGGCGACCGGACAGCCTTTGGATCAATTGGCGTCCTCTCAGGACCCGGACGGTGTCTATGGCACATTTAATGTAGTCGGTGTATTGGTTGGCGAGCCGGATTCAGAGGGTCGCAGACCTATACAAATGGATTGGGACATAAAGGAAGTGAAAGGTGTATTGGATGCCGATACAATCTCGTTTGCCAATGATTATGGTCTGTTTGCTGTTGCGACAAAACCCGATGCTGAAGAAAAACTATATTCACGCGGTTGGTTCCAGAATGCCACGGTTGTCATGCTTGACGGTCATTTCATCACCGGCATCAAGGATGTGAATGTCGCTCTTGAGGAGAAAGGCAAGAACTCAAAGACTTATAACATGATGGGCCAGCAGGTTAACGCCGCTACCGCCAAGGGTCTTCTCATCCGTAACGGCAAGAAGTTCATCAAGAAATAATCATATACGGAAGTAAGAGAGTGATATCTCTTTTGGGATATTATCACGATAAACGGAGATAGGGTGGTGCTCATGCGGGTGCCACCCTATTTGTTTCTCGCCCGTGTGTCATGAGTATCGTTGCGTTGCATTGAAACCACTGTCTGTGCGTTATTTCCGTATCCTTTTTATTCAGCCTCAGATGCGGGAGTCTTATTGTATTGTAATTATAAAGTCACGGATTTTGCCCTTCGTTTTTTCGTGAAATAGAAAACGAAGGCGATACCAGTCGATGTATGCAAGGCGATATGCGACTTTTAAAAGGCCGGCGAAAGGTGTATTTTCCCGCAACGGGATGCCCGTTGGACCGCGATTGGCCGCTGATTGCGTCGCGTTTGGATACTCGTTGGCTTGCGTTTAGCGTCTGAATGGAAGCCAACGGGATGCTAAACGGAAAATATCCGTCGGGCAGGTGGGGCTTGTTTTGTGGCGGCAGTGGGTGTGGTGTGTGTATCGGGTTGATATACAGGTGATTGCGTTAAGCTGCCCGAAACTCGCTTATTTTCGGCCACGGGATTTTAATTTTAAAGCGGGCGTAATATGAGAGGCTGTTTGTCAGATTATTTCAAAAGCCGTTTGTGACGGTTTTTGGAGTACGTCCGGAAAGTTTTCCAAGTCAAGGCATTATCCGGTAATAGAGAGACTTCTGGATTACGTGTTTTGTTTCCAACTCCCGTTAAAGAAATACAAGAAAGATGAACATCGGCCGTGGAATTTGGCGTGAACGGGATAAAAGCCGTATATTTGCCACATAACGATGGAAACGGAATTACATACCAGGAAAAAATAGAAGCATTATGAACAGGATTGAACTTATGAAACGAGCCATAGAGCTGTCTGAAGAGAGCGTACGCATTGGAGGCGGTCCGTTCGGCGCGGTGATAGCGCGCGACGGTGAGATTATCGCCGAGGCGTCCAACAGTGTCACCACCGACCACGACCCCACGGCGCATGCCGAGGTCAGCGCCATAAGACAGGCTGCCGGGCGTCTTGGTACCCACGACCTGAGCGGTTGCGAGATCTTCACCTCGTGCGAGCCTTGCCCTATGTGTCTCGGCGCAATATACTGGGCGCACCTTGATAAGATATACTATGGCAACAACCGCATGGATGCCGCCATGGCCGGTTTCGACGACGAATTCATATACCGTGAGATCGAGCTTGATCCGGAAGACAGGCGCAAGCCCATGGAGGAGCTGATGCCTGACGAGGCCGCCCGTGCTTTCCGTCTTTGGATTGCCAAGGAAGACAAGACCGAGTATTGACCTGTAAATGCTCAAAAAACGTACAAATAAGCACTGTTTGCGCACACAGTGGTTGATTTAGGTCAATAAGGATGTATATTTATTCATTTTTGCGGTAAAAAATATAGCAGGATACCGCCAATCGCAGTATCTTTGCATTGTCAAAAGGTTAATAGATTGTTTTAGGTTAGTAGTAATATTTATAGTTTTAGGTTTTTAGTTATTGGTAAAAAGAAAGTGTTTCAGAGGTAACACAGGCAGCCGTGAGGCTCCCTTAACTTTCAGAAGAATGTTAGTATCAGTATTAGTTATTACTGTCGGCCGTGTAACAGCGGCGGCAGGCTTTGGCAAGAGGCCAAAGTGTTTTTAGAAAACAAATATTGTACATAGGAACGGATGCCGTTGCTCGATGAGAGTGGCGGCATTTTTTTTGCTCTTTTCGGGGCCTTGGCGGAATATATTGAGGGTGGAGATACTTTAACCGACTGTGGGGATGGTGTGTGGGTTGGTATATTCTTGTGCGTCCCGCATCATTTTTTAATTCAATTTAACACTCGGTTGCGGTAAAAAAGGATTATTTTATATACCTTTGCCATAAACTATGACATGCGTGCGCCGCTCGTTTTGCCATGATATGGCATGAGGCGTGCGCCGGACGAGACTGCAATAATATAAAACAGACAGGACTTACATATCAATTTTAATTCAACCAATAAAAACTAAAGGAAATCATGAGAAGTAAATCATTTGTGACAGATCTGCTCCGTACAGGCAGATTTTTCGTGTTTGCCGCAATGGCGGTATGTTCGGTAACGGCTTGTTCGAGCGATGACGACGGTGATGGAGGCGATGGCGGAAACGGCAGCTCGTCGTTCGAGGTGCCCAAGTATGAGGCCGACGCGGCCAAGTATGTCGTGAACGACGCCGATGAGAATATGGAGTCGATAGAGCTTACGGCATCCGGCAACTATATCGTCACTTTGCGCGACTCACAGGCCGGTATGCCTCCGGCGACCGTCAAGACCCCGAAGACCATTACCATTGGCGGCCATAAGGTGCCTGTTCCGGAACTGATGAAATCGGCTTGCGTGTCGGAGGCACGTACCCGCCACTACTCCAATATAGCTTACGGCAAATACACCAAGACGGGTCCCGACAGCTATAACCTTGCCGGGTTCGGCACCGTTACTGTCACACGCGACTCACAGGGACGCGCCATGTCGCTCACAATCGCTGTCAACGGCGGTGCGCCGAAAGATGTGCGGGTGACGCAGCAGAATGCCGATATCAACAGCGCCAAGTCCAATATGCTCTGCCGCACGTGGACTCTGAACGGATACCGTGCCATACAGAAAATCAACGGGCGTACCATCATCGACTTCAAGGGCAAGACGCTGAGAGACATTTTCAACCAGCTCCGCGACTATGCCAAGGCCCATGACGAAGAGTTTGACCCGTCTGAATGGGTGTTCGAGGAGTCTGAGTATAATGTGATAGGTGCCAAGCAGCTCATATTCACCAAGACCGGAACCTACATGGTGCTCTATGAGGACGACCAGCTGGCCGTATCCACATGGAAGTGGCAGAATGAGGCTGCCGGCATACTGCGCTATTCATGGAATCCTAACGACTTTTACGATGAGTGGACAAGCGGCGAAGTGTATGTCAGGTTCCTGGACAATACGTGTCTTCTGGGCGATGTGGAGATTGACGAGGAAGATGGATTTAAATATGAGATGGGACTATACTATATCATGAATGAGGCAAAATAATCATCCTCAAGTTTTTTTCATGTCATGCAACCGCCTCCCGGAATCGTGCCCGGGAGGCGGTTTCGCTACCGGCTGAAAGCCACCTTTGCCATTATTTCCCCCTCTGTCTCAGCCTGCTGACGCTGCGTCCCGGCTCCGTCAGACGACAGCCCTCGGCTACCCGCCGCTCTTCCTGTTTCACGTTCATTGCGCGTTCCATTCCGTCTGTCGTTGTGACTCCTTTGCCTGCGGTTGAATGCCGGCTTTCCTTTTTGGTTAAAAGTAATACAAGTAAATGGTGGGAACGGTTCGGGAGAGACAGGGCGGCTACTGCATTGCAAACGGTTTTCCATGTTAAAAAACAATAAATATTTGTTTTGCGCAAGTCGGTATATATTAAATAATGAGAAAAAGAAGTAACTTTGCAGTCCGATTATTCAGGGGAACTCTTAGAACCCTGCGGGCGGAGTGTTAATAGCCGTGTCTTTGGCCGGACACGACGGTTAGTGAATCGCCGTCCATGCGGCACGCTTGAACAGACTATCATGCGTGGCGCCGATGAATAAAAGAAAATGTTTTTTAGTAGTAAAATTTAAAAACTGAAATGAACACTTTAAGTTACAAGACTATTTCCGTAAACAAGGAAACAGCTAAGAAAGAGTGGGTTGTAATCGACGCAAGCGACCAGATTGTGGGTCGTCTCTGCTCGAAGGTAGCCAAGTTGCTCCGCGGAAAGTACAAGCCTACTTTCACTCCCCACGTGGACTGTGGAGACAACGTGATTATCATCAACGCACAGAAAGTTGTATTCTCCGGCAAGAAGGAGACAGACAAGGTTTACACACGCTATACCGGTTATCCCGGCGGACAGCGTTTCAATACGCCCGCCGAGCTTCGCAAGCGCGAGGATGGTGCCGAGCGTATCATCCGTCACGCCGTGAAGGGTATGCTGCCGAAGGGTCCCCTTGGCCGCAGCCTGATGGGCAACCTCTACATATATGAGGGCACAGAGCACAAGCACGAGGCACAGAAGCCGAAGTCAATAGATATTAACCAGTATAAATAAAGCGAAGGAAGATGGAAGTAGTTAATGCAATTGGTCGCCGTAAGAGTGCCGTGGCACGTGTTTACGTAAGCGAAGGAACAGGCAAGATTACGATCAACAAGAAAGACGTAACGGAATATTTCCCCTCAGCCATCTTGCAGTATGTGGTGAAACAGCCGCTGGAACTGCTCGAAGTGCTCGAGAAATATGATATAAAGGCAAATCTCGACGGTGGCGGTTTCACAGGCCAGAGCCAGGCTCTGCGTCTCGCTATTGCCCGCGCCCTCGTGAAAATCAACGCTGAAGACAAGAAAAACCTCAAAGATCACGGATTCCTCACTCGCGACTCTCGTGCCGTTGAGCGTAAGAAGCCGGGTCAGCCGAAGGCTCGTCGTCGCTTCCAGTTCAGCAAGCGTTAATGTCATGCGTTGCGTGCCGACCGGTATTATCCTGCGGATATTCATTGCCGGCCGCGCTGAACGTGTTTAGCATCTAAACCGGCGGGATTCGGGCGGCAATCCCCGGCACTTGTAGTGCTATGCCTCCCATTAATATTATTATAATGTGGATTGGCGTGCCGCGAGACTACCCGCAGGCTGATTCTAACAGACAAGAATTAAAAAAGAAAGTAAACAACAATTTAAAGAAACAAAGAAAATGTCAAGAACAAATTTTGATATGTTGTTGCAGGCCGGATGTCATTTCGGTCACCTGCGCCGCAAGTGGAACCCCGCAATGGCTCCCTACATCTACACAGAGCGTAACGGAATCCACATCATCGACCTCCACAAGACCGTAGCCAAGGTTGACGAGGCTGCCGAGGCACTCAAGCAGATTGCCAAGTCAGGAAAGAAAATCCTGTTCGTCGCTACTAAAAAACAGACAAAGGAAATCGTGGCCGAGAAGGCAACGAGCGTAAACATGCCTTACGTTATCGAGCGTTGGCCGGGCGGTATGCTCACCAACTTCCCCACAATCCGCAAGGCAGTGAAGAAAATGGCGAACATCGACAAGCTGATGAACGACGGCACATACTCAAACCTCTCTAAGCGTGAGCTTCTGCAAATCACACGCCAGCGCGCCAAGCTCGAGAAGAACCTCGGTTCTATCGCCGACCTGACACGCCTGCCCTCCGCGCTTTTCGTTGTGGACGTGATGAAAGAGGCTATCGCCGTGAAAGAGGCTAACCGTCTGGGAATACCTGTATTCGGTATCGTAGACACAAACTCTGACCCGAAGAACGTTGACTTCCTCATCCCGGCAAACGACGACGCGAAAGACAGCGTGGAGACAATTCTCGCTGCTTGCTGCGCGGCGATAGCCGAGGGTCTCGAAGAGCGCAAGGCAGAGAAAGCCGACGAGAATGCCGCTCAGGCACAGGCCGAGGCTGAAGCAGGCGAGGAGAAGCCCCGCCGCGCACGCAAGGCCCGCAAGGACGCTCCCAAGGCAGAGGAGGCGTAACAGCCCTGCCGACAAGGAAACATCATTAATCATCATTTAAATCAAAAAGAACAATTATGGCTGTATCAATAGCTGATATACAGAAACTCCGCAAGATGACCGGCGCAGGTCTTTCTGACTGCAAGAAAGCGCTCAACGACGCTGAGGGAGATTTCGACAAGGCAGTAGAGAAAATCCGTGAGAAAGGTCAGGCTATCGCCGCAAAGCGCAGCGACCGCGAGACTTCAAACGGTTGTGTTCTCGTCAAGTCAGAGAACGGCTTCTCGGCAATAGTAGCCTTGAAGTGCGAGACAGACTTCGTGGCCAACGGCGCAGACTATATCAAACTGACGCAGGACATCCTCGATGCCGCTGTTGCCGCAAAGGCCAAGAACATCGAAGAGGTGCTCGAGCTGACACTCGCCGACGGCACAAAGGTGCAGGAGGCGGTTATCGCACGCTCTGGTATCACCGGTGAGAAGATGGAGCTTGACGGCTACAACTTCATTGAGGGCGACAACGTGTCTGTATACGACCACATGAACAAGCACTTGCTTTGCACCATGGTTCAGACCAACAAACCCGCAGAGGAGCAGGCTCACGCCATCGCCATGCAGGTGGCTGCCATGAACCCTGTCGCTCTCGACGAGGCAAGCGTACCTCAGGAGGTGAAAGACACCGAGCTGAAGGTGGCTATCGAGAAGACCAAGGAAGAGCAGGTGGCAAAGGCTGTGGAGGCCGCTTTGAAGAAAGCCGGTTTCAACCTCTATATCGCAGAGAACGAGGAGCACCTCGCCGAAGGCATCGCCAAAGGTAACATCACCGAGGCTCAGGCCGACGAGATTCGCGAGCTGAAGAAGACGACAGCCGAGCAGAAAGCTGCCAACCTGCCCGAGCAGATGGTACAGAACATCGCAAAGGGACGTATGGCAAAGTTCTTCAAGGATTCATGTCTGCTCAACCAGGAGTTCATCCAGGACAGCAAGCAGACAGTTACGGACTACTTGAAGGCTTGCGACAAGGAACTTACTGTCGTTGCGTTCAAGCGTTTCACACTGCGCGCTGAATAAAACCAGTTCCGTGTACGCACGGAAAGTAGAATGATAAGAGGGTCAAGCGGCCGGGCGCAAGCTCTGCTTCTTGGCTCTTTTTGTCATTGTTGGAAGTGAAGTCAGTAGTTTTGGGGAGTGAAAGAAGGGATTTTGGAAGTTAAAGGAGGAATTTTTAGAAGTTAAAGAAGTGAAGGAAGTTAAAGAAGTTAAAGGACAATAGCTTATGAAGAGAAACTATATATAATATGGCGAAACTTGATAGGAAGCGGAAAGGATGTATCAGTAGGTATTGTCCTTTAACTTCTTTAACTTCCTTCACTTCTTTAACTTCTAAAAATTCCTCCTTTAACTTCCAAAATCCCTTTCTTCACTTCCCCAAAAAATCTTTCTTAACTTCCAAAAACCACTTGCATAACGTCTTAAAAAACTTTCAAAACAAAACGAATTATGAAAATATTTGCGGTAGGAATGAACTATATCCAGCACAATAAAGAGCTGGACGGAGCGTTATATAAACCGGAGAGTCCTGTTATATTCACCAAGGCCGACTCCGCATTGCTGAAAGACAAGAAACCGTTTTTCATTCCTGACTGGATGGGGCGGGTAGACTATGAGACCGAGATTGTGGTACGTATATGCCGCCTCGGCAAGAGTATTCCCGAGCAATTCGCCCATCGCTATTACGATGCCGTGACGGTGGGAATAGATTTTACGGCACGCGATTTGCAGAAAAAACTGCGTGATGCCCGGCTGTCATGGGACTTATGCAAGGGGTTTGACGGCTCGGCGGCCATCGGGGAGTGGGTCGGCAAGGATAAGTTCAAGGACATACAAGCCCTGCGTTTCCATCTCGACATAAACGGACAGACGGTACAGGAAGGCTGTACGAGCGACATGCTCTTCCGCATAGACGAGCTCGTGGCCTATATAAGCAGATTTTTCACCTTGAAGACCGGTGACATCATATACACGGGAACGCCCGCCGGAATAGGGCCGGTGCATATCGACGACCGTCTGACGGGATATATAGAAGACAGAAAAGTACTGGAATTCAACTGTAAATGACGAAAAGACAAATCCTGATATTTGCCATATTTCTGTGCGGTATCGTGAAAACGGCTGCGCAGGAGTTTTTCAACCTGACGGCTGAGCAAGTCAGGATAGACACCCTCTTGCCTCATTTCAGTTATTCGAAAGACCTCGGTTATCATTATCCGGACTCGGTATACGACGTGAAAATAGAGTATCCCGAGTTTATCGACATGGCCGATGACGATATAGATAAGTACCGTAAAATCACGGATGACCTGCCTCCGGAGCTTCCTGAGGTGAATGTGTCGGTATCGGTATCGCGCAAACGCGGTTCGCTCGACGTGTCGTTCGTGCCGCTTGTGTTTCGTGACGGCAGATACAAGAAGCTCGTCAGTTTCATGCTATCCTTTAAAGCACTGCCCGCAAAGAACGCCGTTCGGGGGGTAGGCGAGTCAATGCGCTATAACGATCCGGCAGAAAGATATGCCGGGCACTCTGTGCTCGGGAGTGGGACATGGGCGAAAATCCGTGTGCCGGCAAGCGGAGTATATCATCTCTCGGATGCCCTTATACGCCAGGCCGGATTTTCAGACATGTCGAAGATCAGGGTTTACGGATATGGCGGATACATGCAGCCGGAGCGGTTGGACGGTGATTATCTCGCGGCGACGGACGACCTGCGGCAAGTGGCTACGTATACAGCCGGCGGCAAGCGTTTTTTCTATGCCCGAGGCCCGGTGCGATGGGTTGATGGTAACGACCGTGAGCGCAATCCTTATTCGGACTACGGATATTATTTCATCACCGAAAGCGACGACGAGGCACTCACAGCGGACAGCGCGGCCTTTTTCGGCGGTTTTTATCCGGCAGGCGAGGACTATAACACGCTGTATGAGGTAGACGACTATTCGTGGTATCACAGCGGTCGTAACCTTTATGATTCACGGGTGTTTACCGTAAACACGCCTAATGATTATTCGCTTGACGCAGCCGGACCGTCGGCTGTCGGAAAGCTGAGGGTGGTGATGACGGCCGATGTGTCGTCTGCCGCCACCATACATGTGAACGACAGCCTGGCCGGGACGATTACCGTAGGGACAACCAAAGACCCCAATGGCTTGGCCAATAGGGGCAGTGTGGTGCTTGACGTGCTCAACCTGAAACCAGCCAACAAGATTACAATAACGCAGACACGGGGCGGTGTCATGCGTCTGGACTATATGACATTGCGTACCGGCAAGCCCAGGGCGGTGCCCGATCCGGCGGTAGACGACATGCCGGTGCCGGAGTATGTGCACCGCATCACCAATCAGGATTTGCATGCGGACGGCCCGGCCGACATGGTGATAATAATTCCGACGACACAGAAGATGCGTGCGCAAGCCGAGCGCTTGAAAGCCATACATGAGCTTAACGACGGCATGAGGGTGCGCATAGTGCCGGCAGATGAGCTGTACAACGAGTTTTCGAGCGGCACGCCGGATGCCACGGCTTACCGCAGATATATGAAAATGCTCTACGACAGGGCGGCGACCGATGATGACGCGCCCAAGTATCTGTTGCTCTTTGGCGATGCGGCATGGGACAACAGGATGCTTACCTCCACATGGCGTAACTACTCTCCCGATGATTTCCTGCTGTCGTTTCAGAGCAGGAACTCGGTGAGCAAGACGCACAGCTATATCTCCGACGATTTCTTCTGCCTGCTCGATGACGGTGAAAGGATATTCAACGGAACGGAAACGGAGTCTGTTGAAAATCCTGATGCCGACCGGTATAATTTCAGGGGTAAGCCTGATGTGGCTGTCGGACGGTTGCCGGTCCGTACACCGGAAGAGGCTTCTGTCATTATAGACAAGATTGAGGCGTATATCGGCAACCGCACAGCCGGCTCATGGCAGAACACGACCGTTTTTCTTGGCGACGACGGAGACAACAACATACACATGGACGGAGCGGACAAAACGGCCGGCACGTTGGAGGCAAGGACTCAGAGTTTTGACATCAAGAAAATAATGTGGGACGCATACAAGCGTGAGACATCATCGACGGGCTCGAGATATCCTGATGTTGAGCGTGCCGTAAGGCAGTATATGACGGATGGCGCGCTTCTGATTAACTATACTGGACACGGCTCGCCGGTGCTGTTGTCGCATGAGCAGGTGGTGAAACTGCACGATTTCGCAAGTACTTCGACAGCAAATCTGCCCTTATGGTTTACCGCCGCGTGCGATATAATGCCGTTCGACGGGCAGGAAAGCAATATCGGTGAGACGGCAATGCTGAACAGAAACGGTGGCGCCGTGGCATTCATCGGCACCACACGCACGGTATATGCCAACTATAACGAATATCTCAACAAGGCGTTCATCATCGAAATGTTCGGTAATGCGGATGAGAACATCTCGATAGGAGAGGCCCTTCGCAGAGCCAAGAATGACATGGTAAGCCCTTCCTCGGGAGGATACTCCAATGATTACACAGACAATAAGCTGCATTTCGCGCTTTTGGGAGACCCGGCATTGAAACTGTGCAAGCCCACATTCGCGGTCGAGATAGACAGTATCGGAGGAAAGAAAGCCGACGGCAGCGAGCCGGTCACCCTTAGGGCCGGCCAGGCCGTGACCGTGATTGCCCATGTGAAAGACAAGGGACATACGCTGACAGACTTCAAGGGAGTCATGGCCGCCACGGTGAAAGACATCAAAGAGACAATCGTATGCCGTGCCAATGAGACCGGAAACACGTCAAGGGCGTTTAAGTATGAAGACCGTACCGGCATAATCTTTCATGGAGCGGATAGCGTGAGAGACGGTCGTATCGAATTCTCTTTTATCATTCCGAAAGACATTAAATACAAGAATGGAAACGGGCAGATAATCATTTATGCCGTAAACGGCGACAAGACGAAGACCGCTCACGGCTCGAACGACGGCTTCATGCTCAACGGCTCGGTAGAGGCCGCCGCCGACTCGATAGGCCCGTCGATATATTGTTATCTTAATTCGACAGCGTTTGCCAACGGTGATAATGTCAATCCCACGCCGCATTTCTTTGCCGAGATATACGATGAGAGCGGAATAAACTCTTCCGGTGGCGGAATAGGCCATGATCTTGAACTTATAATAGACGGAGATATGTCGAAAACGTATAATCTCAACGATTGTTTCACATACGATTTCGGAAGCTATAAGAACGGAACTCTCGGTTACAGTATACCCAGATTGGAGCCGGGGCGCCATAGATTGCTTTTCCGGGCGTGGGATATCCTCAACAATTCGTCTGTGGCAGAGCTTACGTTCAATGTCGTGGAAGGGCTTGGTCCTAATATCATCAATGTCGATTGCACACGCAATCCCGCCACAACGTCCACATCGTTCCGCATAGTGCATGACCGTGCGGGATGCCATGTGAATGCGTTGATAGAGATATTCGACATGTCGGGACGCTTGCTTTGGACGCATGCGAGAGACGGAATGCAGGCAGACAATACGATGACGATAGACTGGGACCTCACCATCGACGGCGGACGGCCGCTTGGCACGGGGGTATATCTGTATCGGGTGAATATCTCGGGCGATGGCAGCTCCTACACTTCAAAGGCCAAGAAATTGATTGTAATAAGCAATAAATAGGCCTGTCGCCACGTTTATAGATTAGTGTTTATGAACATTTCATGAATTATAATCAATCATCAGGAGATTTATGCCCTGCAAATCCGACAATTTATAATCGGCGGTTTCGCAATTCATAATCGGTGGTGCGGCATCTTAATAATAAACCATTTCGTAAATTACAAACCATAATATCACAGATGAACAGCAGACTCAGAATATCCATACTCTCGGCGTTGACGCTCATTTGCCTTTGTGCAGAGGCGCAAGACGATAAATTGCAACAATTCAATCCGGTGGAGCATGCCGTGATTTCACAGACCATTGCCCCCGACGCACGTGCGGCCGGTATGGGTGATGTGGGTGCGGCTACCGACCCGGATGTGACGTCCCAGTTCTGGAACCCGGCCAAATACCCGTTCTGTATCAGCCGTGCCGGAGTGTCGCTCAATTACACCCCATGGCTGCGTCAGCTTGTGAGCGACATCGATCTGGCCTATGTTACCGGCTATTATCGTATCGGAGATTACAGTGCGGTGTCAGGTTCTATCAGATATTTCTCTCTCGGTGAGGTGTTCACCGACGTAGGTTCCGACGGTGAAGGCGATATGAGTGTCAAGCCTTACGAGATGTCTATGGACGTGGCTTACTCGCTGATGCTGAGCGAGAAGTTCTCGATAGCCGCCGCGATACGCTGGATCTACTCCGACCTGCGTTATGACTATTCTGAAGATTCTTCGCCTGCGTCAGCCTTTGCCGCCGACCTTGCCATGTACTATAATAACTATCTGAACATTGGCAGCCGTGAGTGTCAGCTCGGTCTGGGTATGAATATAAGCAATATCGGTAGCAAGATAACCTATTACGGCGATGACCGCAGCCAGTTTATTCCTGCAAACCTCCGTATCGGAGCGGCGCTGATGGTGCCGATAGACGAGTATAACCGTTTCACCATAGCGGCGGACGCCAACAAACTGCTCGTGCCCACGGTGCCGAAGCAGATGGAAGGCGAGAGCGCGTCTGACTATCAGGACCGTGTAATCCGCGAATATAGTGATGTCGGTTCGATATCAGGTATATTCAAGAGTTTCGGTGATGCCCCCGGTGGATTCAAGGAAGAACTTGAGGAGATACAGTGGAGCGTGGGAGCCGAATATGTTTATCATGATCAGTTCTCTCTGCGTGCCGGTTATCATCATGAGAGCGAGAGTAAAGGAAACAGGAAGTATTTCACTCTCGGAGGCGGTTTCCGGATGAATGTGTTTTCGCTTGACGTGGGATATGTGATTTCCACGGCGCAGAGCAACCCGCTCGACCAGACCCTGCGCTTTTCTTTGGCGTTTGATATGGATGGCATTAAAGACCTCTTCAGACGGTAAGATGCCTTTTACCGGGACATGCTGATACGTCAGTCTTTGGATTCGGGTGTTATATCCCGTCTGGCAGGACATTATTTTGCCTTCGGATGAGTATCATTCCGTTTTATGTTGAGTGTCATTTTACTTCCGTATGGCAGCCATGTAGCCTTTGAGTGATAATCATATCGCTTATAAACAATGGTAATGTTATTTTAATGGTAATGAAATTCGCCTGTTGGCGGTAAACAATATGATTATGAACGGTTACAGAATAGGTTTCGGTTTCGATGTGCACAAGCTCGTAGAGGGCCGCGAACTCTGGATGGGCGGTATAAAGATTGACCATACTCATGGCCTGCTCGGACACAGCGATGCCGATGTGCTGATACATGCCGTGTGCGATGCCCTGCTGGGTGCGGCCAATATGCGTGACATCGGCTACCATTTTCCCGACACATCGGAGGATACTCTCAATATAGACAGCAAGATATTGCTCCGCAAGACAATCGGTCTCATAGCATCCAAAGGTTACTCCGTGGGTAATATAGATTGTACGATATGTGCCGAGCGTCCGAAGATGAATCCGCATATACCGGCGATGTGTAAATGTCTTGCCGAGGTCATGGGAACGGATGAGGACTGTATTTCCATCAAGGCCACTACCACCGAGCGTCTCGGATTTACCGGCCGTGAGGAAGGAATAAGTGCGTACGCTGTGGCTTTGATAACGAAAGACTGTTGACTTTCGGTATTTTTTGTCTTTGTAGCTAAAATCATAAGGCGCGGGAAACATTATGTTTTTTGCGCTTTTTTATGTTCCAACGTGAAGTATGAAATGAAACTTAATAGTAAAATGATAGGCTGTAAGGATAAAAAAACGTATCTTTGTGCCGTATACGAATAGCTGTGGATGCTTGCGGAAGTATGTTTATACCATAGTAAAGCGTCGGTGTTTAAGTAAAGAAAGATGGTGTTATGCTGGAGAAAGACTATATAATGCGCCTTGTACGTGAGTTTGGAGAGGCTGTCGCTCTACTGCTGAATAAGAGTGTGAGGAAGCAACAGGAAGAAATACAGCATATGTATAACGGCTATGTAGGCCCTTATGAGTTTTATCACACGGCGGCATTGGAAGATGTCATGGACAGCTTCGGGCAGTTTCCTGAAGACGAGAGACTGCCGCGCATGGAGATGCTCGCCAGATTGTACTATGTCGAGGCCGACTTGAAGACCGGCCCCATGCGCAGGATGCTGCTCGACAAGGCTCTTGCCCTTTTCATGTTTGTAGACAGGCATGATAAGACATACGACATGGACCGCATTGCAAAAATATCCGACTTGAAGCAACGGTTGGGATAGTGCCGCAATATATGTCGCCGCCCGTTCCACTTTCTTGTAAGTCATTCGGAGCGGCGGGATGTGCATGTAATCAGACAAATACATTTATTATATTATAAAAGCGGGGCTCACTTCAATACTATGAAGCGAGCCCCGTTTTTTTGATGTCCGTTGTGCCTTTTCATCGGCTTAACGGCTTTATTGCATGTTTGTCTGTATCTTTAACAGCCGGTCTGGGTTATTTGTTAATCAACCGCATGCCTGTTTTCTTTGCCGGTAACATGATTTTGGGGGCAGTCATCATCTGTCCGGTATCAATCTTTTTGCCGAAACGTGTGGCGTGCTTGTCCGCTTTCTTGGCTTTTGCTGTGCTTGGAGCGTTTGCCACGTCAGGTGTGGTGAACTTAACCTTTGTGAACGGTCCCCACTCTTTATTGGCGTTCATCGCTATTGCATAAGCGGTGTAGGTCTTGTTCGGTTCAAGTGCCCAACGGTCGTTGTCTTCTCCTATTACATCCCAGTTCGGATCGTCAAACATTGGGGGATAGTTCGGATTTTTCTCGTTTTTCAGATAGTTTTCTATCTCCTGATCCTGGGCACTTGTGTCTTCTTCTTTGTTTTCGGCCACTACCAGGTGGTAAACGAAAGTCTGGTCATTTGGTGTGAATTTGATCCATTGGTAGTATTCACCTCCTTCTTGGCCGAACTCACCGATTGTTATGTCAACCTTAGCCTCGCCCGGTCCCCCCTGTGAGGCTGTTGTCACGTATGCGTAGATTATCGGGGCGTATGTGCCGTTGGCGTCCCATGCCTGTATCGCGACTTCGTAGTCGGTGTTTGGTTTCAGATTCTTCCATTCAGTCTCATACTCACCGTCGAACGATACCTGGCTGAATTGCTTGATCATGTCGCCCATATTGTCGAAGCCCATCATCGGTCCCCACATCTCAAACTGATTCTGTGCATCGCCTTTATTGAACTGGCAGATGGCGTATGCGGCCACGTCTTCGTTGGGGGTGAACTTGCACTTGAACGAGGTTGGAGTGATGTCAGTGAAAGTGTATGCCACGTCGGGATTGCCGATAAGCGGAACTTGAGGTACTGTAAATTCGGCCTTTGAAGCCTCACAGGCCGTTCCGTAACCATCGTAACCCACTGTCATCACGGTGTAAGACGTTCCTGACTTGAAAGGTGTCTCAAAACCGGTCATCTGTCCGTTGGGGAAGTCATCCGTAAATGGGCCGATGCCACCGTTCTCTTCTATGAATGTTGCTGCTATCAGGTCGGTTGTGAGTGTATTTGCGGTGTTTGTCGGTATCACGGTTATTTTGAACGTGCGGCATGCCTCGGTCTTGATAGCCTCAATCCACAGGGTATCGCTCTGGCCGGCTTGTCCTTTCGCGAATTTGTTCACTTTCACGTCGGCGGCCACACGGCCTTCTGTCCTGAAGAATCCCACGCTGTCTATATCGTTGATGTTCCATGACTTGAACCGTCCTTGCTTGTTGAAGACAATCATTCTGTTCGGCTCTGCGGTCTGTGCGTCGGCTGCCAGTGTTATGAGAGCCATAATGAGTAGTAAGATATATTTTTTCATTTCTTTATGAATTTAAATGTGTTGTTGTTTACCTTGAATATATATACGCCTTTGGGCAGGGTGGATGTTTCAACGGGTGTGCCGTCCCAGTGTTCCGTACCCATCATTTTCCTGCCGTCTGCACTGAAAATGGAGGCCTGGGCGGTTTCGCTGATTCCGCTTGCTGACAGCATGTTGCCGTCGTAAGCAAACCTGATGTTTTGGTTGTCGTTGCCGGTGATGTTGTCGATGGCATCGGTCTTGTTCACAAACTTAATGCAGACAAGGTCGGCGAGGTTCAAGGCCGTTACGGTCTTTGCCGGCAGCGTGACAACATTCATCGCGCTTTCGTCGAAGTAGAACTTGCCGATGTCAGCCAGTTCGAACTTCTGTTGCTCGCCGCTGTGCTTCGTCACCACGACCTGTGTCTGTGCCGTGGCCGTGACTCCTGCCATCGCCAGCATGGCAACTGCCGCAATAGTAGTCTTTTTGTTCATAATTGTTGTTTTTTTTGTTTCCGTTCCGAGTATACCGTTGGTTCACTCTTCACTTTTAAATCATATTTTCGGTGACAAATATACATTAATTCTCTTTTAAAGTTTAATTTTTTGTGAAATAATTGTGAAAAATCATTGCAATTTGTTCGTGTGTCGGTTTCGTAATGTTCATTTTGAACCGTTCTCATCGTTATTGCGATGCTTTTTGGGGCTTACGTGTCATTGCCATGTAAATCGATATGCAGTTTTGTGGGTCGGCCGGACCGGGCAGGTTTGGTGCAATACGTAAAAATAAAGTCATTGCGCAGGAGGCTCTGGACCCCGTGTTTCTTCGGCCGCCTGATTTCAATTCTCAAGGTGATCGGGTATTCGGCGGTTTTCTGTTATGTTGATTCATGGCTGTTTGGTGAAATGATTTTTTATAAACGGTTTTCTTGTGGTCGGTAGGTTATTGTGTGCATCTTTTTGTATGTCATATTTTTTAAGTACCTTTGCAGTCGTAACATTCGATTACAGAATTAAAGAAAAGACAATAATAAAATAAGAATATGAGTATAGAAAAGCAAATTTGCGGAGCCGCGCTCGAAGCCGTCAAGGCTCTCTACGGCCAGGAAGTGCCGGAGGCAATGGTGCAGTTGCAGAAGACAAAGAAGGAGTTTGAGGGCAATCTTACTCTCGTGGTATTCCCTTTCTTGAAGATGTCGAAGAAGAAGCCGGAGGATACTGCCACCGAGATTGGAGCGTATCTTGTCGGGCACTGCCCGGCGGTGGCGTCGTTCAATGTGGTGAAGGGTTTCTTGAATCTATGTATAGCATGCGGAGCATGGCTCGACCTGCTGGCCGACATCGACTCGGCCGACACTTTCGGGCACCGTGAGGTCAAGGCCGATTCGCCGCTCGTGATGGTTGAATACTCGTCTCCCAACACCAACAAACCGCTCCATCTCGGCCACGTGCGCAACAACCTGCTCGGTTGGAGTCTCGCCCGCATAATGGAGGCCAACGGCAACAGGGTGGTGAAGACCAACATCGTCAACGACCGTGGAATACATATCTGCAAGTCTATGCTGGCATGGCTGAAATACGGTAACGGTGAGACACCGGAGACAAGCGGCAAGAAAGGCGACCATCTCATTGGTGACTATTATGTGGCTTTCGACAAACATTATCGCAAGGAGGTGGCCTCGCTTAAAGAACAGTATCTCATGGAAGGCATGGAGGCCGAGGCGGCCGAGAAGAAAGCCAAGGAAGAGGCTCCGCTGATAAAGGAGGCTCACGACATGCTCGTGAAGTGGGAGAATAACGACCCCGAGGTGCGCGCCCTGTGGAAGAAGATGAACGACTGGGTGTATGCCGGCTTCGACGAGACATACAAAGCCATGGGCGTTGGTTTCGACAAGATATATTACGAGAGCGAGACATATCTTAAGGGTAAGGCCAAAGTGGAAGAGGGACTTGCGAAAGGTCTCTTCGAGCGTCACGAGGACAACAGCGTGTGGGCCGACCTCACCGACGAGGGACTCGACCGGAAGCTCCTTCTGCGCAGCGACGGCACCAGCGTGTATATGACCCAGGACATCGGCACTGCCGAGATGCGTTTCAAGGATTTCCCGATAGACAAGATGATATACGTGGTTGGCAACGAGCAGAACTATCATTTCCAGGTTCTTTCGATACTGCTCGACCGTCTCGGCTTCAAGTGGGGCCGCGAGTTGGTACATTTCTCATACGGAATGGTGGAACTGCCGAACGGTAAGATGAAGAGCCGCGAGGGCACGGTGGTAGATGCCGACGACCTTATGGAACTGATGGTGGCCGATGCCCGCCGCACAAGTGAGGAGGCAGGCAAGTTCGATGACATGACAGAGGGCGAGCGTGCCGAGATTGCCCGCGTTGTGGGCATGGGAGCGTTGAAATACTTCATACTGAAAGTCGATGCCCGTAAGAACATGCTTTTCAATCCCGAGGAGTCTATTGACTTTAACGGCAACACAGGGCCTTTCATTCAGTACACATACGCCCGTATACGCAGTATCATGCGCAAGGCGGCCGCGGCCGGTCTGGATGCGGCTATTCCTGCGGCCGGTATCTCAACAGACCTGAATGAAAAGGAGATAGCCCTCATCCAGAAGATGAACGACTATGGCGCCGTTGTGGCTCAGGCCGGCAAGGATTACAGTCCGAGCGGCATTGCCAACTATTGCTATGAGTTGACAAAAGAGTTCAACCAGTTCTATCATGATTACAGCATATTGAGGGAAGAAGACGGTAACAAGAAACTCATGCGTCTCGTTATCGCCCGCAATGTGGCAAAGGTTATAAAGAACGGCATGTCGCTGTTGGGTATTGAGGTGCCTGAGAGGATGTAGTTTTTTTAGGAATTAATATATTAGGTTTGGGAGTTAATAAGTTAAGCCAAATGCTTTGTCATGTGAAATTAGAGGAGCAAGGGGGGATGCCATAGCTTTTAAGATTTGGAGGTCATGACATCTTCTTGCTCATCGTTCGTAATCATACACTTAAAGCATTTGGCTTAACTTCTTAATTCCTTAACTTCCATAAAATAGAATTCAATATGCCCGACATGCCGATCAATCCGCCCGACTGGCGGCACGACACAGTACTGCCACTTCATTTAGACGTGCGTGCCGACGCATGGGCCGTGGATGCCGCTTGCAGCGGTAATCCCGGACCTATGGAGTATAGAGGCATCGATCTTGCCACCGGACAACAGGTATTCCACTACGGCCCGGTGCACGGAACGAACAATATCGGTGAGTTTCTTGCCATTGTTCATGCCTTGGCGCTTATGCGGCAGCAGGGAATAAACAAGGCGATATATTCCGATAGCTATAATGCCATACTGTGGGTGAGCAAGCGTAAGTGTAAGACAAAGCTCGAGCGCAACGCCGATACGGAAAAGCTGTTCGGGGTGATAGCGCGTGCGGAGCATTGGTTGGCTACCCATAGTTATACCAACCCGATAATAAAATGGGAAACGAAGAAGTGGGGCGAGGTGCCCGCCGACTTCGGAAGGAAATAACGATAACGTGCAAAACCGTTGCAAAAAACCGTTCACATCGGTTTTGCAACGGTTTTTTCATGTTCCGTCCGTCTGTATGTGGCAATTACGTTTCCGTCGTATTGCCGTTTTTATGTTCCGTCCGTCTGTATGTGGCAATTATGTTTCCGTCGTATTGCCGTTGTTCACACAGCCTTATGCCGTCGGGCAGGGTGGGAGCGTGTGTACCTCCCGTTACTGTTGCCGGCGATATCTCTACCCTTATCTCGTCGAACAGTCCCTCACTGATGAACGATCGGTGTGTTTTTGCTCCGCCCTCAACGATCAGCGACTGTATGCTCTTGCCGTGCAGGTCGTCCATCAGGCTGTGCAGGTCTGTGTCGTGGCCGAGCGTTATCCGCATTGGGTCACGCCCGGTCCAGTGCCGCACGTTCAGTGCGGGGCGATCCCGTTCGGCCGTCGTTCGTCCCACGAGAATGGCGTCGTTCTCAGCCCGCAGTCTGTGGCTGAGCATGCTGGTGAACGCATTGGATATGGCCGTGGGCCGGAAGTTGTCGTCTATATATCCGTTTGATGTCTGTGCCCATTTGAGTATGATGTAAGGCCTGTGCTCGCTGTGGTATGTCATGAAGCGTTTGTTCAACTCGGCACACTCGCTTTCGAGCACTCCCACCGTCACTTCAATCCCGGCACGGCGTATCATCTCGATGCCGCGGCCCTGTACGCGGGCGAAAGGATCGGTGCATCCAACCACCACCCGTCGCACGCCTTTCTTTATTATCAGTTCGGCGCATGGCGGTGTCTTGCCGTGGTGGGCGCACGGTTCGAGGCTTACGTATATCGTGGCTTCGGCCAGCAGCTGTTCGTCTGCCGGTCTGACCGAGGCGAACGCGTTCACCTCGGCATGTCCTTCGCCGCATCTTATGTGGTAGCCCTCACCGATAATTCTTCCACGGTGCGTTATCACTGCGCCCACCATTGGGTTCGGCCTCGCCTCCATCAGCCCGCAACGTGCCAGTTGCAGGCATCGGCGCATGTATCTTTCATCTTCCGTTATTCTGCTCATCGCTTATCTTCTCTATCGATTTCAGTTGTCGCCGGCAACCTGTTTTTGATGCCTTCTCCCGCCTGTCCGGTCGCTTTTGGCAATCCGTTTCATCGCCGTTGCGCATATTTTTACTACCTTTGCATATCATGACATACGAAGAACTGTGGCGTAAGCTGACTCCGATATATGCCCAAGGCGAGGCGAAAGCCATCGTCAGGTATGTGCTCGACATGCGTTTCGGCTTGTCGGCTACCGATGTTTACTGTGGCAAAGTTACACAATTAAGCGCAGACGAGTGTCTCGAACTCGAAAAAATCATCGTCCGCCTGTCTGCCGCCGAGCCTGTGCAGTATGTTCTCGGCTGTGCCGATTTCTGCGGGCGCACGTTCCGTGTGGCTCCCGGCGTGCTCATTCCGCGGCCGGAGACGGAGGAGCTTGTGAGGATGGTGGTGGGTGATAGCGCTGACGACAGACCGTCCACCTTTTCTCCATTTTCGGTCCTCGACATCGGTACGGGCAGCGGTTGTATAGCCGTCACTTTGTCGGCCGATATTCCCGGAGCGTCGGTCACGGCATGGGATATATCCGGCGAGGCGCTGTCCATAGCGGAGCGTAATGCCGGTGGGCTTGGCGCGAATGTGCTCTTTGCGCTTCAAGACGCGTTGAGTCCGCCCGACGATGCGGACAAATGGAATGTGATAGTGAGCAACCCGCCGTATATATGTGATAATGAGCGTGTGTCAATGGAGCGTAATGTGCTTGAGCACGAGCCTCATACCGCGCTCTTTGTGCCCGATGACAATCCGCTGCTGTTCTATCGTTCTATCGCCGCCTATGCCGTGAAGGCTCTCAAGCCGGGCGGCAGGCTGTATTTTGAGATAAACCCGATATATTCCGATGAGCTTGCTGTCATGCTGCGCGGCATGGGCTTCGGCCGTGTGCGCATAGTGGAAGACGGGTACGGCAAGGAGCGTTTCGCCGTGGCATGTAAGACGGTCGGCGAAGAATCAAATATCATCAAACCCCATAAAGACAAATGACCAAGATTACAGAAAAAGATGCTCTGTTGAGGCTGACGAGCCTCTGTGCGCGGGGTGAGCACTGCGCCCACGAGATGTGGGAGAAGATGCGCCGCTGGGAGTTGACGGACGATGAGCAGGCAAGAGTGATGGAATATCTCACCGACGGAAAGTTCGTGGACGATGAGCGCTATGCCCGTGCCTTTGTGGCAGACAAGATTAAATACGGCAAGTGGGGCCGGCGCAAGATAGAGCAGGCTCTCTGGCAGAAGCGGATAGACGACGATATACGCCGCATGGTGCTCGATGAGGTCGACGACGGAGAGTATATAGCCGTGCTGCGATCTCTCCTTCAAAGCAAGCGCAAGGGCATAAAGGCGTCGGGCGACTATGAGATGAACATGAAGCTGATGCGTTTTGCCATGGGGCGCGGCTTTACAATGGATATTATCAGGCATTGCGTCGATTGCCCGGAGGAGTGATGCGTATAAGCTTTCTCACCCGTCTGCTCGACCTGGTCGCTCCCCGTGCGTGTGCCGTGTGCGGCTCCCGGCTGGCGGCTTCGGAGCGTTTTATCTGCTCGTCGTGTGTCCTTCATCTGCCGCGCACCGGTTATCATGCCCGTCCGCAAGACAATATTGTGGCCCGGCTGTTCTGGGGACGGGTGACGGTCATGAAAGCGTCGGCGTTTATTTTCTTCAGGCCGAAAGCAGAGTCGGCCGCCATCGTATATGAGATGAAGTATCGTGGAGATGTGGGAGCCTGCCGGTATATGGGGCGGATGATGGCGGCCGAGCTTGCGGCCGACGGCTTTTTCGACGGTATCGACATCATAGTTCCCATACCGTTGACCCGCAAGCGCCGCCGTGCGAGAGGCTACAACCAGAGTGAGGAACTTGCCCTTGGAGTGGCGGAGGTAGCCGGTTTGCCTGTTGATGCGGCCGTTGTTGAGCGCAAGGGGTTCTCGGTGAGCCAGACAAAACTGAGCCGTGGGCAGAGAATGGACAACGTGGAGGGTACCTTCCGGTTGAAAGCCCCCGGGCGTATAGCCGGCCGCCATGTTCTGCTTGTCGACGATGTCATAACGTCGGGAGCCACGATGATGTCTTGTGTCCGTGCCGTCAGTGAGGCGGATGGTGTCACTGTCAGTGTGCTTGCGCTGTCGTTTTCACATGGTTGAACGGCAGCTTGAAGCAAGGAAGCCGGCTTTTGGCGGTCTGTTGTATGTATTCCTCTATTTGAGAGACAGCCTTTCTTTTTCCTACGTCTGTCCTTTCTTCACTCCGCCGATGCTTAATCTCGCATATTTTGTGTAATTTTGCATGCGTATACGGTTGATGTCCGTAAGCGGCAGCGCTCCGGACCGCAAGCATGTACCGATGCGTACCGCCTGAACGATAATGAAAATAAACATCAAAATATAATAGATATGGATACAATTAAAAACATTTTCGCGTCGAAACTGCTCGACATCAAAGCCATAAAGTTGCAGCCCGGTAATCCGTTTACATGGGCATCTGGATGGAAGTCGCCTTTCTATTGCGACAATCGCAAGACTCTGTCATATACCGGCCTGCGCACCTTCGTGAAGCTCGAACTGTGCCATGCCATACAGGAAAACTTTCCCGGCGTAGAGGCCGTGGCCGGAGTGGCGACGGGCGCCATCGCCCAAGGGGCGCTGGTGGCCGACGAGCTGAACCTGCCCTTTGCCTACGTGCGCAGCAAGCCGAAAGATCACGGTATGGAAAACCTTATCGAGGGCGATCTCGAACCCGGCGCAAAAGTGGTTGTCGTGGAAGATCTCATCTCCACGGGAGGCAGCAGCCTGAAAGCCGTTGAGGCTCTGCGCAAGCATGGTTGCGATGTAGTGGGCATGGTGGCTTCTTATACTTACGGCTTCCCGGTGGCAGAGAAGGCGTTTGCCGATGCCGGTGTGAAGCTCGTGACGCTTACCGACTACGAGCATGTGGTGGCTCGCGCGGCGGCCACAGGCTATATCGCCGATGCCGACATAGAGGTGCTTAACGAGTGGCGGAGCAATCCTGCCGAGTGGCGTAAGTAAGATATCTCGGACAGGCTGGAATACTATGTTAATTAAAAATCATGTCCTATGAGTAAATTTGAAAGCAGCATAAAGCAGATACCTTATTCGCAAACGGCGGTGTACAATGGTATCAGCAACTTGGAAAATCTGGAGAAGGTGCGCGACCGCGTGCCCGAAGACAAGGTCAAGGATTTCCGTTTCGACCACGATTCTGTGAGTGTGAACGTGGCTCCCGTGGGCGAGTTGCGCATGCAGATAATAAGCCGTGAGGAGCCGAAGTGCGTGAAGTTTGAGGCCGTACAGTCGCCAATCCCTTTCTACCTGTGGATACAGGTGCTGCCCGTGACCGACACTTCGAGCAAGATGAAGTTAACGCTCGAAGCCGACATCAACCCGTTTATAAAGGGAATGGTGTCCGGGCCGTTGCGCGACGGTCTTGAAAAGATCGCCGATGCGCTGGCGATGGTGCCTTACGAATAATCGTGCGGCTCATTCCCATACCACAGGCCGGTGGAGAGAGAAAACATTGTTTTATAGCACATAAAAATGCGGCTGCCCATCACGGGCAGCCGCATTTTCATTTTCACTTTTAATTAATCACAACAAACGTTGTGTTTTTCTTTAAATCCAGTCTCTCTCGAGACCATATTCTCCAACCGGTAGCTCTCTACCTTTTTAAAAAAACGTTTTATTCTTCGTCATCTCCCCAGAGGTCGAGATGGTCTTTCGACAGACCCTCGCCACTCGCGTGTCCGTCGCCGAATATGGCCGAGCCGGTGTTTCCGCTCTCGTCGAACATTATGCTTGCTGCCATTATCTGTTCAGTCTCTATCGTCATTACCTCTGTTAGGGGTGTCATATATTGCTTTTTCATATTGCTTGTTTTTTTATTTATTGTTTGTTGATTTTATATTCCGATATTGTACGCTTGCCGTTTATTTCACTATAATCTTCTTGCCGTTCATGATATACAGGCCTTTCTCCGGAGAGGCTACACGCTGTCCGTTGAGGTTGTATATTGCGTTGTCTTTCGCGGTGTTGTCCTTTATCGTGCCGATGCCTGTGGTCTCTCCGTCGAAGATTACCTTTATGCCTTTGGCGGCGTTTGTCGTGAGCACTTTCAGGTATGCCTTGCCTGCCGCGAGCTTTGTACCTCCGTCTGCTTCGGGTCTGGCTTTGAAGAAGCCCACGGTCTCACCCTCTTTCGAGAGCACATAGTTGGTGTATTCTCCATCGGTCTCGTTCAGTGTGGTCTCAGCTTGCACGCCTGTAAAGTCGTTTCCGGCATTGCTTTCGGCCTCGGCAGCTATGACGATGTCTTCCGTAGTCGCAGCGTCATTGAGCGCGCGGAGCAGCACTCCCTCGCCTGCGGCCACCGTGCTGACCTTAGTCAGTGTCACTGTGTTTCCGCTTACACTTGCCTTATATGCCGCAATCTTTGTGGCGCCGGTGAAATCCAATGCCACTGCCGGGCAGTATGTAGCCATACCTGCGTCTGTGACTGATACGGTCTCTGTGGCGTCGCCTGTTCTCTGGATATAGATAAAGTCTATGCCACGACTTCCGTCTGTTGTTGTTTCAAGAGTTATGGCTGTCTCTGTTGAGAGTGTAAACTCTTTGCTTTCATAATCTTGTATATAGCCTTTACTTGCGAACAATCCGCTTGTACCGGGATCTTTATCACTACAAATATAAGAAGATTCTATTTTTACATCATTTGCTTTGAATATGAATTCAGTTCCGGCACTTCCCCAAATGGAAGTATAAAGCCTATATTTGCCGGCTGGTAGAGTAACGATTGCTACAGCTTCCTCGTTTGCGTTGTAAGCGCATTTTCCATTAGAGCAACGGATGTCTGAATTAGCGGCAGAAGACATTGTCAATCCGTTGATAGACTCAGCTTCATTATAATATACTATATTCTCTTTTACTGCTTGATATCCATTGATATTTTCTATTTGATTGTTTGATTTTATCGTGAAGCTATGTGAATAATATCCGTTGTTACCTTTGGCTTCATGTGAATATAGGATTCCGTCAATATTATAATAGCGTGGATAGTTTACATAGGCAATCTCTTCTTCAAAGTCAGAACCTTCGGCGATTTTATTGGTATTTCCTGCTACAACGGTATTTACGGTATAGTTCCAAGTCGCAGCTTCACGGAAAATGAGAGTGATAATGTTCTGTTCGGTATCCTCAACCAATGTGATAGTATTATTACCACTTACGTATATGTACTTTTTGTCATCCGTATTAAATGAATTAAGCATAGATTCGCTTGCGCTTACTTCTTCACCGGTGTGACTTTCTATTTGTATATCTTCTTTTATTGTATTGTTGCTCTGATCTACAAATTTGATTGTATAAGTTGTTGGTTTTGCATCTTCGGATATTTCATTTTCCTCTACTATGATTCTTTTAATATATAGGTATCTTGGGAAGTTGAATTTGACAGCTCCATCTTCTTGTACTGTAAATACAGACGTATTGCCGCTTGATTCTTCCGTAAGATTGGAGCCAATGGTTGGTGCTCCTGTTGCCTCTATGGTTATTTTCTGGCCTTTTTTGCAGTCGGAAAGTCCGAATGCGCGACCTCCACCATTAGATTGGTACAGTCCGTTTGACTTTCTTAGTAACCAGTTCGTTCCTGTTTGCAAAAGAAATTTTGTATCTAAAACGTCTTCATTTGCTTTGCAGGTCCCTAATACCGTATTTCCGACATTAATGGTGTTGTCGGTAAGAATGGTAATGCCTGTTTTGTCTGAATATTTTTTGCCAATTTCTGTAAAGTCTATTGACCATACAGTTTTTAATGCAGCAGACATGTTTGTCACCCCCATGGCCAATCCGACGGCCACGAGCAATGTTTTAAGTAAATTTCTTTTCATAAAGATTAAGTTATTAGTTATTGAATAAATTTTGAGTGTTGAGTGTCTGTCTTGTATGCCGCTGGTGTACGTACACGACAGTTGGGCGGAGCTTTTCGCTTCGCTATGCTTTGTGTTTCGGTGTTGTCGGGTTATTTTCGGGTCTGCGGCGCAATACGCTTGGTTTTCTGTGTGGCGTGCATACCCGTCGGTTCGTTTGCCGCTGACGGCATAAATGGAAATGTTGTCACAACTTTTTACCCACCCCCCCCTATGGCTTAGGGCGGTTGTACCGACAATCGTCGGACAGCCTGTATACGATTTAATGTTGTTCATCGGTATGCTTGTCAGCAGTTAAATAGTTATTCGTTTTCGGTTGGCAAATATACGAAATATTTTCCGAACGCAGAAATATTATATGTGTTTTTTGTACAGTTATAAATTTATTCGACAGCTTGCAGATATGCAATCAGTGCGATTCCGGATATATGAATAATATAAAAAAATGACAGATGCGGGATGTAAGAAACGCTTATGGACGTTGGTAATAATATTTACAAAACGCTGTTCAAAACTCGCCCGTTTAAAAATAAAAACTGCCAACTTTGGCGATTTTTTATTATAATAATTTGTGCAAATCAATGAATTCTATATATCTTTGCGTTGTAAAAACGCCAATCTTGGCAAAAATTTAATGTAAGTTATGGAAATAAAAAGAGATAGGTATCTCCAGCAATTGATAGCAAGCCGTCAAAACGGATTCATCAAGATTATAACGGGAATTCGCAGATGCGGCAAATCATACCTCTTGAATGTTTTGTTTTATCACTATCTGTTGGAAAATGGTGTGACAAATGACCATATCATCCGTGTTGATCTTGAAGATCGAATGAACAAGGATTTGAGGAATCCAGATACGATGCTCCATTATGTCCATGATAGAATTAAAGACAGGGAACTCTACTATATCATTATAGATGAGGTGCAACTGATGGATGAATTCGTTGATGTTTTGAACAGTTTCCGCCATATCGAAAACGCCGATACATATGTGACAGGAAGTAACTCTCACTTTTTATCATCCGACATCCCGACAGAGTTTCGTGGCCGAGGGGAGACAATCCATGTTAATCCTCTTTCTTTTTCAGAATTTTATTCTGCTGTAGGTGGGGATAAGCAAGACGTATGGCGAGAATATTATACTTATGGCGGCTTGCCTCTCATTCAATCTTTTGATACGGAACAAAAGAAGATAAACTATTTGAAGAATTTGTTTGAGACTGTTTATTTGTCAGACATTATTGAGAGGCATAAAATAAAGAATGGGAATGAGATGCGTGAGCTGGTGCTTATAATGGCATCATGTATAGGTGCGTCATGTAATCCTACAAAGTTGTCGAATACTTTTAAGAGCGTAAAAAATGTAAAGATTGGTAGTCAGACCATTTCTAATTATCTTACCTACTTATCAGAATCGTTTCTTTTGAATAAGGCAATACGATATGATATAAAAGGAAAGAAGTATATCAACACGCTTTCCAAGTATTATTTCGCAGACATTGGTTTGAGAAATGCCATTCTTGATATGCGTCAACAGGAGGAAACGCATATCATGGAAAACATCATCTACAATGAATTGGTTGTCCGTGGTTACAGTGTTGATGTAGGAATGGTGGAAATAAAGAAGCCTGATAAGGACGGCAAGTGGCTTCGCATCCAACTGGAAGTGGATTTTATCGCCACTCTCGGTAGTAAGAAGTATTATGTGCAATCGGCTCTATCTATCCCTGATAGAGAAAAGGAGATACAGGAATCTCGTTCGTTGATAAACATCAATGACTCTTTTAAGAAAATTATTGTTGTCAAAGACCACATTATGCCTCGCCGGAATGAGGAGGGAATACTCACTATCGGACTATTTGATTTCCTGCTCGATGAGGATAGTTTGGATATATGAAAAACATATACGACAAGTAATCTGAATGCAGGTTTGTTTCTTCTGTTTCAATTTTAATAATAGCTTGGTAGATGGAAATGGAACCTCACAAAGAACTATTCCATGTTGACAAAAGATTGCATTTTATTTTAAAAAAAAGGATTTTGACGTTTTAACAAAGTGTATAAGCCTCTTGTATAAACTTGTGTTGGATGATGGTTTGATAAAAAACAAAAGTGGCGGGATGTAAAAAACGCTTATGGACGTTGGTAATAATATTTACAAAACGCTGTTCAAAACTCGCCCGTTTAAAAATGGAAATCCTGTTGCCGTAAATATCGCGGTATTTTGATGTTTTGCGCAATTGGTTGATAGTCAGTATTATATATGGATTTTGTTTCGTCCGCATGTCAAGCACTCTTCGTTTTCAAGGTTTGTGCAATCCGATTAGCGTCCCGTTGGTCTGCATTTAGTATCCCGTTGGCTTCCGTTTAGTATCTAAATGGCTCGCGATTACCTGCCAAACGGCTTCCAACGGGTGCCCCGTTGCGGGAAAAAGACGGATTTTCGATTTTCTGCCGGGCGCTCTATCGTGTTGTATATCGCAATCGGTATCGTTTCCGTTTTCTATTTCATGGAAAAAGAAAGTGTTAAATTAGTGATAAAATCATGACACTGTGACGTACCTCTCGTACAACCGCGGAGAACATAAAGCGCACAGTAATCATGTCGACAGGCGGAGAGATAACGGAGCTGTGACTTTTGCGGTTGTTTTTTCCCGATGTGTGATTGGCGTGGGGCAAATCCTGAAAATAGGCTGTTGCCTTTGCCCGCCGTCTCGATTTTATTTCTTATTTTTGCAATCGGAAACCGTTGTCGCCACTGTCGGCGACACATATTTTATAGAATAATGGCAATGGCAAACAAACTCTGGGAAAAGGATTTTGCGATAAACAGTGAGATAGAGCGCTTTACCGTGGGGCGCGACCGCGAGATGGATATCTATCTCGCCCGGTACGATGTGCTCGGTTCCATGGCTCACATCAAGATGCTCGAAAGCATAGGACTGCTGGAAAAGGCCGAGCTGGCCGAACTGCTGGCCGAGCTTCGGCGGATATACGATTTGTGCGAGCGTGGCGGTTTTGTGATTGAGGATGGTGTTGAGGACGTGCACTCGCAGGTAGAACTGATGCTCACCCGCCGTCTCGGCGATATGGGAAAGAAGATACACAGCGGGCGGTCGCGGAACGACCAGGTGCTGGTAGACCTCAAACTGTTCATCCGCCACGAGTTGAAAGAGATAGCCATGGCAACCGGCGGCCTGTTTGACGAGCTGTTGGCCAAAAGCGATGAGTATAAGAACGTGCTCATGCCGGGCTACACACACTTGCAGGTGGCGATGCCAAGCTCGTTCGGGTTGTGGTTCGGAGCGCACGCCGAGAGCCTTGCCGATGATATGCTGTTCTTGCAGGCGGCCTACCGCATGGCAAACCGCAATCCGCTCGGGTCGGCTGCGGGCTATGGCAGCTCGTTTCCGCTGAACAGGACGATGACCACCGAACTGCTCGGGTTTGACTCGATGGACTATAACGTGGTATACGCCCAGATGGGTCGGGGCAAGACGGAGCGTAATGTGGCTTTCGCCATGGCCTCGATAGCGGGCACGCTTTCCAAGCTGGCTTATGACGCATGTATGTTCAACAGCCAGAACTTCGGGTTCGTCAGGTTGCCACGGGAGTGCACCACGGGCAGCTCGATAATGCCGCACAAGAAAAACCCCGATGTGTTTGAGCTTATACGTGCCAAGAGCAACAAGTTGCAGGCGCTGCCGCAACAGATAACGCTGATAATGAACAACCTGCCCACCGGCTATTTCCGTGACCTGCAGATAATAAAGGAGACGTTTCTGCCTGCGTTCGGCGAGCTGAAAGACTGTCTGCGCATGGCGGCGTATATCATCAGCCGTATCGAGGTTAATGAGGGTGTGCTGGATGACAAGATGTATGACCCGATGTTCTCTGTGGAGGAGGTCAACCGCCTCGCGGCCGCCGGAATGCCGTTCCGTGACGCATATAAGAAGGTGGGACTGGACATCGAGGCCGGCACGTTCGTGCCCGACCGCAATATCCGCCATACGCATGAGGGGAGCATCGGCAACCTGATGAACGACAGCATAAGGGCTATGATGGCCGGCACGATGGCCGGCTTCGGTTTCGACAAGGCCGAGGAGGCGGAGCGAACACTGCTTTCGAGATAGCTTTCCGGTTCCCGGGTCGCGGGAGAGTACGCTTTCACGGGGATTTGGCATTAAGAAACAAGATCGGGAAAACCATTCTTGTCGAAACCATTACAAGATAAAAACAGCAATGACAATACGCAAGACAATCATCAATACCGTTCTTCCGGTGCTGCTCGCCGTCGCGTCGCTCTGCTCGTGCGACAAAGCGGAGGAGACATACGGAAGCAACTATCCGTGTGCTTTCGCTTTCGACACCCGGCTGCACCCTACGAGCCTGCTTACGCGGGTGATGGACAACCCCGGCTCGTTCGTGCGGGTCGACGTGCGCAAGACGCAGGGTATAAACAGGCTGTCCATATCGTCCAACAACGGCATCGATACCGAAGACCTGCCAATCACCACAGACAGAGAAAACTACAGGATAGGAAACGTGGGGGCGGCAAACAGTATAATCGTAGGCTGCTCGGTGTTTAACGGACCGTGTGCCTACGACAGCCAGTGTCCCAACTGCATTGTTACCGGCGGCACCTCGGGGGTGAGTATCCTGCTGTCATGGACGAGGGGCGGGCAGGCCGTGACGTGCGGCAAATGCAAGCGGAGCTATGAGCTGAACTACGACGGCCGGCCGACGGAGACTGGCGGCAGGCCGCTGATGCGATACAAGATTGGTTATAACGGCGTTGAGATGACGGTATACAACTGATTTTTTTTGTAAAAACGTTTGGCCGTTACGATAAATAGCGCTACCTTTGCACCCGCAATAAGAATGCGGAAATAGCTCAGTTGGTAGAGCACGACCTTGCCAAGGTCGGGGTCGCGGGTTCGAGTCCCGTTTTCCGCTCACTGATACATGGATGCCGCAATGGTGGAATTGGTAGACACGAGGGACTTAAAATCCCTTGGCCAGTGATGGCCGTGCGGGTTCGAGTCCCGCTCGCGGCACAGTGTGTAAAGGTAAAAGGGTAAAAAGGTAAAAAAGCTGTGCGGCATGCTGTTGGACAAGCCGTCTACAAAGCTTTTCTACCTTTTTACTTTTCTACCCTTTTTACTTTTTTACCTTTAAAAGTGCTAATAAAGTAAAATAAAACATTAAAAGGGGCGCTTAATCATCGCAGATGTTTATCTTTGCATAACAGTTGAATAACTTAATACATTAATAAATATGCAGAAGAATAATCTATTATTACTTTCCGCGGCATCGATGATGCTGCTTTCAACGTCATGCTCCTCAAAGCTCGGGGCGCTTTCGGCAGACAATTTCAAGGTCGTTCCCGACCCGCTGGAAGCCCATTCCGGTCAGGTGCCTGCCACGATAAACGGTATGTTCCCCGAGAAGTACATGAAGAAAAAGGCTGTGGTGACGGTAACGCCCGAGTTGCGATATGCCGACGGCATGGTGGCCCGGGGCGCGAGCGCTACGTTCCAAGGCGAGAAAGTGGAAGGTAACGACCAGACAATATCATATCTCGTGGGCGGAAACTACACGATGAAGACCAGTTTCAAGTACGTTCCCGAAATGCAGAAGAGCGACATGTATCTCACTTTCAACGCCCGTGTGGGCAAGAAAGAGGTAGAGGTACCTGCGGTTAAGGTGGCAACAGGTGTCATAGCCACGTCAGAGCTGTGCAAGACGACAGTGCGCACGGCCGAGAGCAGCATAGCTCCCGACGCATTCCAGCGTGTGACACAGCAGAAGCAGGAGGCCAACATCAAGTTCCTCATCCAGCAGGCCACACTACGCAAGAGCGAGCTGAAAAACAACTCGGTGACCGAGTTTGTCAGACTGCTCAAGGATATAAACGACAATCAGGAGGGACTCATTCTAAACAACGTGGAGGTATCGGCATACGCGTCGCCCGACGGAGGCTTCAAACTAAACGAGAAACTGGCCGACAAGCGTCGCCAGACATCGGAGAAATATGTGCAGCAGCAGTTGAAGAGCGCCAAACTTGACGCTCCGGTGGACGGCGGCTATACGGCACAGGACTGGGAAGGATTCCAGGAACTGGTCAAAGCGTCTGACATACAGGACAAGGACGTGATACTGAGAGTGCTCTCGATGTATAAAGATCCCGAGGAGAGAGAACAGCAGATAAAGAATATCAGCCAGGCGTTCCGTGAGCTTGCCGACGGCATTCTGCCGCAGTTGCGCCGCGCGCGCCTTACAATCAATTACGAGGTTGTAGGTCGTGATGACGAGCAGATCATGGCACAGTTGTCTAAAGACGCCAAGCAACTCAGCGTGGAAGAGATGCTTTATGCCGCCACTCTGTCCGAAAACCCCGCTGAGCAGGAAGCCATCTACAAGAAGACCACCGAGATATATCCCAATGATTGCCGTGCATACAACAACATTGCGGCAATGGAAATGGCAAAGGGTAACAACGTGGAGGCAAAGAGATACATAGCAAAGGCCACGGCGATCAATGCCAACAGTGCCGAGGCTAACATAAATCTCGGACTCATGGCCTTGCAGGAAGGAGACCTGAACGCTGCCGAAGGATATATAGCAAAAGGCACGGGAGCAAGCGGATATGCCGAGGCGCTCGGTAACCTGCATCTTGCGCAAGGTAACTATGCACAGGCTGAGCGCGACTTCGGCAAGGTGAGCTCCAACAGTGCGGCACTGGCGCAGATACTGAACAAGAACTACGCTGCCGCTGCCACCACGCTGAACAACGTGAAGAATGCCGACGCCATGACATCGTATCTTAAAGCGGTGCTCAACGCTCGCCAAGGCAATAACACCGAAGCGGCAGCCGCACTGCGCACTGCTGTGGCAAAGGATGCCTCGCTGGCCAGGTATGCGGCCGCTGATCTCGAACTAAGGAACATCAGCAAATAAGGAAAAATGCGGTTTACCGGATTTTTATTGCTCACCCTGATACTGGTTTCATGCGGTGCCGAGAGCGGACGTTTCCGTATCGAAGGCCGGTTCAGAAACTTGAATCAGGGTGAGTTCTATGTATACAGCAGGGACGGGGCGGCCGACGGCATGGACACGATAAAAGTCGCCGACGGCCGTTTTGCGTATGAGACGGACCTCGAAAGACCCGCCACATTCGTCATCGTGTTTTCCAATTTCTCGGAGCAGGCGGTGTTCGGAGAGCCGGGAGCCACGGCTACAATCAGCGGCGACGTGTCAAACTTGAAGGAAATGGAGATCGAGGGCACGGCCGATAATGAGTTGATGACCGATTTGCGCATGCGGATTAACAAGTTGTCACCGCCGGAGATTACCGCCGCCGTGGAAGAATTCGTAAGGGAAAATCCGTTGTCGTCGGCCGCTATGTATGCCGTGGAGCGATACATCATCATGAAAGGGACGCCCGATTACGGGAAAGCGTATGAGCTGACCGCCCTGATGATTAAGGCAAATAACGCCAACCGTAGGCTGGCCGCGCTCAACAAGCAGTTGAAAAGCCTGCAAGCGGCGCGGAAAGGCGGCAGGCCGGTCGACTTCCGTGCCACGGATACGGACGGAAAGATAGTGGACAGGGCGATGATGGACGGCAAGGTGAACATCGTCTGCCTGTGGGCATCGTGGAATTACGACAGTCAGGCGATGTTGAGGCGGATAAAAGGATTGAAGAAGAAGTACGGGGCGGACATGTCTGTGATGAGCATCAGCGTCGATGCCCGGGCCGCTGACTGCAACGCCGCGCTTGAAAGAGACTCCGTAGACTGGCCCAATATCTGCGACGGCCGTATGTGGGACTCCCCTGTGATAAGCAGCCTGGGACTTTCCACCGTGCCGGGCAACATTGTGTTCGATGCCAAAGGCAAGGTCATAGCCTCCAACCTGACCGCCCGTGAACTGGAAGAGAAAACCGAATCGATACTGAAATAAAACACGATAATGCTTGTAAAAACATACTGTGCGGCGGTGCCCGGACTTGAAGCCATAACCGTCACCATAGAGGTCTGCATGTCACGAGGGGTGATGTATCACCTCACGGGGCTTGCGGATGTCGCTGTCAGGGAGAGTCACGACCGCATTGTTGCGGCTCTTCAAAACAACGGATATAAGTTTCCGGTGGCCGATATAACCGTGAACATGGCGCCGGCCGACATCCGCAAGGAGGGAAGCGGCTACGACCTGCCGTTGGCGATAGGCATATTGGCGGCCAACGGGAAGATAGACGCCTGTCGGCTCGGTGATTATATGATGATAGGGGAGCTGGGGTTGGACGGGCGCTTGCAGCCTGTGCGCGGAGCGTTGCCCATAGCCATAAAGGCCAGAGCCGACCGTTTCAAAGGGCTTATAGTGCCGAAGCAGAACATACGGGAAGCGGCCGTGGTGAACAATATCGACGTGTACGGTATGGAAAACATCACCCAAGTCATAGCATTCTTCAATGGTGACACGTCGGTAGAGCCCACCGTGACGGATACCCGCAAGGAGTTTTATGAGCGGCAGAGTACTTTTGAGCTTGATTTTGCCGATGTCCGTGGACAGCAGAGCGTGAAACGGGCGCTTGAAGTGGCCGCCGCCGGCGGTCATAACCTGATAATGATAGGCCCGCCGGGCAGCGGCAAGTCGATGATGGCCAAACGGTTGCCGTCGATACTCCCGCCGCTGTCTCTCTCGGAGAGTCTTGAGACAACGCAGATACACAGTGTCGCCGGCAAGCTCAGCCGTGACACGTCCCTGATTACCCAGAGGCCGTTTCGCGCTCCTCATCATACCATATCGCAGGTTGCTCTTGTCGGTGGCGGGCACAATCCCCAGCCGGGAGAAATTTCGCTTGCCCATAACGGTGTGCTGTTCTGCGACGAGTTGCCGGAGTTCAACCGTACGGTGCTTGAAGTCATGAGGCAACCGCTTGAAGACAGGCATATAACAATAAGCAGGGCAAAATATACGGTGGAATATCCATGCTCGTTTATGTTCGTGGCTTCGATGAATCCCTGTCCGTGCGGGTATTACGGCGACCCGACGCACCGCTGCGTGTGCTCTCCCGGACAGATACAGCGATATATGAACAAAATCAGCGGACCGTTGCTTGACCGCATAGACATACAGACGGAGATAACGCCGGTGCCGTTCAGCGACATTTCGAAGAGAGAGCAGGGCGAACCATCGGCCGACATCCGCGAGCGCGTCATTGCCGCGCGCCATCTTCAGGAGCGGCGCTTTAAAGACTTTAAGGGCATACACTGCAACGCACAGATGACCGAGCGCATGATTCATCGGTATGCGGAACCCGATGCGTCGTCGCTCGATATGCTCCGCATGGCAATGGAGAGGCTGTCTCTCTCAGCCCGGGCGTACAGCCGGATACTCAAAGTGGCCCGGACAATAGCAGACCTCGAAGGGTCGGCCGATGTATTGTCGCATCACCTTGCCGAGGCCATCGGATATAGAAATCTCGACAGGGGCGACTGGGCAGAGAGGGGAGTGTAAGTTTAATACATGTGGGCATTGCGGTAGGCACCCACCTGTATACGTAAAGTTAAAACATCATCTATATTTGCCAAACAGCCATGTACGGCGTGCAAGAAAGCCTTTTTAATTTTCTATTTTAATACTGTCGGGCCTTTATTGATAAAAACTGTTTGAAAAGTTGCGGGAAATGGCATACCTGCAAATTGATTATGGCTCCCACTGTGAAAAATCACATTATGTTCCTGCTCTTGATGATAGGCAGCCCGAAAGCGCCTTTACCTATTTGCAGGTGATATCGTGTTCCGGTTCGTATCCTGTTATATTGTTTCAGGCTTATTTGCATCTCTTTTGTCCGGCCGTTGTCAAACTTTACTGTCATGTAATACACGTAATAAGTCTTTCCGCTTGAATATACCCGTCCACGTATGCGTCGTGTCTGTTGGCGTTTCCTGCTGAACTTCCGCTGCACGGTAACTTCTTCCCGGTGTTCGGACGAAGCGTCTTCAATATAGTAATTTCCCGCCAATATGACAAAGACGATGAGGCTGGCCGCCGTGATGGCATGCGCCGTGGCCCGTACCCATGTCTTTGTTGATGGGAACATGCGTTTCCATATTTTTTTTGTCGGTAGCCACAGGAGCGCCGTGCCCGCTGTCGCAATGGCGAGAATGGGTGTCCAATCGGTGAGTGTCTGATGATAAATCATAATGTTCCATGTATTCAGGCACACAAGAACGATTATTCCCGTAATTGTTATTGTTGTAGAAGACATTGTTTTCATAAAATATGACCTTTTAGGCAAAGTTACTCAAAAGCTGGCTTATTATTGCCTGTTTAATTCGTTTTTTATCGTCATGCGGCCATTTCGTTACGATATAACATGAAGCCATATTACTTATGACGATGTTTTTTTGTGATGTAAGGCACAGCCTGTATTGCCTGGTAAAAATTGCCTCATCATGGTAGTGATAGGCCCTTGACCGTTTTAAGCATTTATATTGCAGGTCGGTAATAAAAAACAGGCGGCAGTCATTTGGTGTATGGGATATTTTGCGTAATTTTGTTTTCCGATAACATAGCTGACATTACATTAATTTATGATAGACGAGATTTTGAATTACAACAGGGAGTTTGTCGCCTCAAAGGGGTATGAGAGGTTTGTCACGTCGAAATATCCGGACAAGCGTATTGCCATCGTCACTTGCATGGATACCCGGCTCGTGGAACTGTTGCCGGCGGCATTGGGGCTTCGCAACGGCGATGTGAAGATAATAAAGAACGCCGGAGGTACGATTGTCAATCCGTTTGACTCTACGATGCGGTCGCTTCTGGTGGCCGTATATGAACTCGGAGTAAACGAGATAATGGTGATAGGGCATACCGGATGCGGAGTGCAGGGTATGAACGCAGCCGAGATGCTTGACCTTATGCGTGAGCGAGGCATCAGTGAGGAGCATATCACTTTGATGCGCCATTGCGGTATTGACCTTGACGGTTGGCTTCACGGATTTGAAAACAGTGCCGATGCCGTGCTTGAAACCGTCGATCTTATAGCCAATCATCCGTTGATGGCGGCCGATATTCGCGTGGCCGGTTATATAATGGACTCTACCACGGGTGAGCTTACGACCCTGTGAACGCGGTGCCCGACCGTTGCATGATGAACGTTTGACATAAAAATGCGGGCGTACCGATTATCGGTACGCCCGCATTTTTATGTCGTTTTTTTATTTGTATATCTTCTTCTCCACTTTGCAGCTGCCGTCAGAGTAGATACGCTTCTCGATTACGAGCCCTTTGGCCGTGTTCACGATTTGTCCGTTTGCATTCATGCGGATGACGGAAACCGGAATGCCCGCTTTGTCATTGTCGGATATTTGTCCGATGCTGTCTTCCTGCATCTTCTCCGCAGCGAGTCTCAGTTGTGCGTGCACGTTGTAATATGCAGGTTTGGCTTTCAGGTTGCTGTCGAACATCAGCGGTTGGTTCTGCCTCCATGAGTGATTGTCCGATATACCCCATATCAGCATCGACGGGCAGTTCTCGTTTCTGAGGAATACTCGCGTGATGGCTCCGTATTCTTTTGCCTGTATGTCGAGAGCGTCCGACGCGTATGGATTGGCCAGTGCAATGTCAAGTTCGGTGATGATGCACTTCATGTCAATGTCGGCGTAACGTCTGATGTTCTTTTCCAGTTTTAGCGTGTCAAGCTCTCCGGTAGTCAGGTGGCATTGCAGTCCGACACCGTCTATCGGCAGTTTCGACGCTTTCAGTCTCTTCACGAGGTTGAAGTATGCCTCGGTTTTCGTGCCGCCCATGAACTCGGCGCCGTATTCGTTGATGTAAAGTTTTGCCTGCGGGTCGGCCTGATGCGCCCATACGAATGCCGAGTCGATGAACTCCTCGCCGATGTATGTCGCCCATATTGATGGTCTGAGCTTGTATGCGTCGGGGTCTGTGCGCACGATGCTCTGGTCGTCGTCGAGCACTTCGTTGCATACGTCCCATTCGCGGATTCTTCCCTTGTAGTTGCCCACCACGTTGAAGATATGGTTCTTCAGTATGTCAAGCAACTCGCGTTTGGTAAAGTTATGGTCGTTCTTCTTTCCGTCCTCGCTCAGCCATGTGGGAACCTGCTGGTGCCATGCCAGTGTGTGCCCTCTCACTTCCTGGTCGAATCGGTCGGCCACCCACATCACCGCGTCAGAACCTCCGTAGTTGAAGTTGCCCTGACTCGGTTCCGTGGCGTCGAATTTCATCTCGTTCTCACCTACGATGATGTTGAACTCCCTGCCCGCCAGTCCGGCTTCACCGTCGTCGCGGCTGCAATCGTAGCGATAGCTTGCCACGGCCATACCGATGTTCTTGCCGAGCTTCTGTGCGTATGTGCGCAGCGGGGTGTCGTCAGTCATGTCTGCCGTCCAGTCGTCATCCGGATACTCGCCTTTGTTACCTGTGTCGTCGTCATCATCTTCCACTTCGCCCTGGCCGCTGTAATCCAGCGAGGTCACCTTTGCCACCACGCTGTAAGAGCCGTCGGTATTCTCGCGCTGCTCCACGACCCATGTGTAGTCTTTCGGATATCTGAACCGGAAGCCCCAGTCGTTACCCTGTTTCTTCGTTGCGGTGAGCAGTGTAATCTCATCGTTCACCGTCAGTTTGGCGTCTTCTGTGAGCGCTATTGTCAGGCGTGGCATTTTCTCCGATGTCTCGAAGTCCTGTGTCTTGTTGTTGTATGCCAGTGTACCCTTTATGTCGAGCAGGTCGTGCTCTTCGGTGTTCTTGACTCTGCAAATGATGTTTGCCTCCGGGTGTAGGGTTATGTTTACGTCTGATGTCGTCGCCGCATAGTTGGCGATATGCAGAGTGCCGGGATTCTTGGTGCCGGGAGCTACATTGCCGTATACCTCTGTCTGTGCGGCCACGTTTCCGTTGCCGGCCAATGTAGTACCCTTGAACACGAACATAGTTCCGCTGCCGCCCACGGCTCCGCTCTTTTTGCCGGATTGTGCCGCCGCCGCGTCGTTGTCGATAACCAATGTTCCGTCGAGCAGGCGTATTCCGGCACTGATGTTATTGTCGTTGCCGGTGATGGTGTATGTACCCTTGCCTTCCTTTATCAGTCCTATCTTGTTGCCCTCGTTTGACGCATATATCTTTCCTGCGAGAACGGCGTCGGTATTGTTTGCGCCGATAACGTAGTAGGAGTTGGCCGAGCTTTTCTTATAATATCCGTCGAGCACGCTTCCTTCTTCCGTGTTCAGCTCACCTATTCTGATGCCTCTTGTGCCCGACTCCACGGCTATTGTCGCTCCATTGTGCAGCACCACTTTCTTGTCGGCGAATATGGTGTTGCCGCGAGAAGCCTCGATATTGTCGGGTTGGAATGTTCCGCTGCTCAGCAGCAAGCCGTAGAAACCGCAGTTTGCTTCCATTTCTTTGTATGGGAACACGTGTATGTCGCCAGTCATGGCGTTCCACTCTGGATATGTGGCGCCTTTGCTGTTAGCCGTTCCTATGTATGAGCGTTCGCCTCCGGCATAGATGTTCAACGTTCCGCCACCTGCCACTTTGCCGGTCCACTCCGAGTAACGGGATGTGCGGACGTTGGCCGTCTGCCCGACAGGGATGTATATGTTGTCCGATATGTTCTTGTAGGAGCTTGACGAGTTTTTGACGCAATAATCGAGTGTCTCTCCGTCTTCCGGGGTGATGTAGTCGTCCAGCTCTCCCACCAGTTGTATGTTGTCTATGTAGAAGTCTGAATTGTTGTGGTGTATGCCGAGGCGGATTACGCCAGAGTTATTGTCTTCGGCCACTTCTTTCAGAGTATATGCCTTGGTCTGCCATTTCCCCTTGTCGCCTTGGTGCGGGTAACCTTCGTCACGGTATACCTCTTGCGTACCGATGAAGGCGGCAAACTGTTTCCAGTCGTCAACCTCTTCGGTGCTGCGGTAGAGGTCGTATCTCACTGTCTGGTAGCGGTCTGTAATCGCTTTGCCCCTCAGCTCTGTGGGCAATATGAATTCGGGATGGCATCCCCAGTCTTTCAACACGACGTGCAGTACCTTGTTGTTCGGGTTTGCCGGGTCTGTTTCCACTTTTGCCGTCGACGCGATCTCTCCGTCGCCGTTTCGCCATAATACCCATTCCGTGCCTACTGCGTAGTTCTCGAAGTCACATACTGTCAGCGGTGCGGCATTGCTATTTCCACACCATGCCGCAAAGACAGCAGCGACCATGCCAAAGAATTTTCTTCTCATGATTTAAATATGATCCTTTTTATTAGTAATATTTATAATTCAACCGTTCATAACGATATCAAGGCTACAAAGTTACTTGTTTTTTCTCAAAACGCAGAAATAAGCGGTGAATAATCATTGTGGAAGGCAAATATCCGGTATCGATAAAATGAAGGTGTCGGTATACGTGGCTTTATTGTTGTCTATGGCGGACGGTTGTCATGCAAGCCATTCGCTGATACGTTTTCTTACCAATGAGGTCTCACTGAGAATACGTATGAATTCTTTGGCGGCCGCCTTTCTGTAACATCCTTTCAATGTCTGCACGGAACCTTCCATCCTGCATCGTTCGTGACAGATTGGAATGGCCTTAAGGTCTTCCGCGTCTTCGGTGGCCGAGCCGGATAGTATTGTGCATATACCGGTGTTGCGGACAATGCGCAGAAGCGGTGTCACCTCGTTCATCTCTATATGCACGTTAAGCTCGGTGTTGCCATCGGGCAATATGCTCTCCAACACTTTGCGCGCTTGCAGTCCTTTGGCCGGCAATGCTATCGGATAGTCGGAAAGGTCGGTGAGCGATATGCTTTCTTTTCTGGCCAGAGGATGGTCCTTCCGTGCGATCACAGACAGGCGGTCTTCAAAAAGGATATGCGATTCTATTTGCGGATAGTGGCCTTGCGGCCGGAAAGACAGCACGAAGTCCAGTTCTCTCTTCGACAGTCTTTCTATCAGTTCGGCCATGGGCATGTATACCACGTTCAGGCGTATCTCCGGATAGCGTTTGATGAAGTCTTTTATGGTCTCGTGCATCACCATGTTGAACGAGTGTGTCACTCCGATGTTCAATGTCCCGCATTTCATGTTTTTCAGATCTTCCATGCGGTTGGCGCAGTCGTCGGCTGTCTGTATGGCTCTCTCGGCAAATGGGAGCAGTTCCTTTCCCGGTTCAGTGAGTGTCACTTCGTGCGAGTTTCTGAAAAACAGGGCGCAGCCGAGCTCGTCTTCCAGTTGCTTTATAGTCTGCGAGAAAGTGCTCTGTGTGACGCATGTGGCGCGTGCGGCCTCAGAGAAATTCAGTGTTCTCGCCGCCTGTATAAATGATTTCAGGTGTCTTAGTTCCATGTATTAATGGTCGTTTCTTAGGTTTTTCTATGTGCAAAGATACATCGTTTTGCTCAAAAAAACTTTCGTCCGGCATTTATAATGTCATTTTAACTTTGTGTCCTGTGGGGAATATTTGCCGATGCAGAATATGGGCACGGTCACTCCGATGAACATAAGTACGATGATGCAGCAGCATAGAAAGCCGTTGTAGTTCAGTTGATATAGGTGGTGCATGAAGTCGTTTTCCGAAGCGTGGCGTATGCAGAGCAGGAAAGCTTGTATCGTGCGGTAAGCGTACATGCCGGGAATCATTGGCAGCAAAGCCGGAAACGAGATGCTCTCGGCCGGGGCTTTCCTGTGTGATGATAGAGGCACGGCCAGCAGGCCGATAACGAGGCTGCCGATAAAACTTGCCGTAATGACGGACATGTCGAGCCTGTCGGTCAGCAGTGTTCTCGTGCCGTGGCCTGCGGCGGCCAGCAGGGCGCAGTCTGAAAAGTTTCTGACAGGCACATTGCTTATACTGCCGAAACCGATGGCGGCAATCGCCGCAAAGATGCAATCTTCCAAAATGTATGTCATACTTATGTTTGTTTACATGATGTTGATGTTCATTATCAATAAGCAGAGGTATAACCCGGCAGACAGGCAAATGGTGGTGGTCGAGGCCGTGATGAACCGGCTCATGGCGCAGATGTGGTGACCGTTGATCAGGTCGCTCACGGCATTCATGTAATGTATTCCCGGCACGAGGTAGAGCACACTTGTGGCCAGTGCGGTGTCGGGAGTGCCGCTCCAACTGAAAACACGTGCTGAGCACGACATTACGGCAGATATGCAGCTTGCGGCTATGATGGATAGGCGTGGGTCGATATGCCACTTTCTGTGCAAGGCGTCTTTGACGTAAAAACCGCAGGCCGTGGCAACGAGCACTATGAGCATTGCCATGCCGTCGCCTCCGAACAGACGGCAGAACGATGCATTGGCAAGCGAGGTGAGGGCGGTCACTGCCGGAAAAGGTATTCTCGGCGTGCCTGTCACTTTTCGGTATAGCATGATTGCCGTGCCGAGCGGCAGATGTCGCTCACGGCAGTGGAGGCTTAGTTTGCTTAGCGATTTCACAGTGTGATAGTTCACGGCGCATAGGCATGTAGCCTTGCTCCTGACGATGATGCTGCCTGCCGCCTCGCCTTTTACCACTACTTCCACGTGGCGCGGATAGATGTTCACTTCCGTCTCGCTGCCGTATGCCTCTGCCATGCGTAGAACGTTTTTCTCTATCCTTACCGTTGTGGCTCCGCATTCAAGCAGTGTCGCGGCATAGTCGCACAGGAATGTTTCAAGCTCATGCCTGTCGGTGGTTGTGTGTCTAATTGTCGTCATCGTCTGTTGAATATATTGTGTCGTTGTCCCATGATATGATATGGTGTTTCTTGTTCAGTGAGCTTAATTTTTTGCACACTGTGTCGCCGAATGCCACGAAAGCCACGAAAATGAGGCATCCGTATATTGGCAGCGCTTCGTCGGATAGTAATATAGCTGTTGTCATAACTTATCGTTTTTTTGTATTCATCCGGCAAAGTTACGGCATGATTGTCGGGCGGAAAATGATTTGGATGCGTTATTGTGAATAGCGGCTATCGGTAAATGGTATATAAGGAGGTATTTATTTGTCTTTTAATTATATTTTAAGTAATTTTGTCATCCTGTAAAATCAAAAGTATAGGAATGGATAATATGTTTTCGGATGGTATAGAGGTCATCGTGTTTGATGCCGATGATACTCTTTGGGACTGTCAGTCGCATTTCGAGAAGGTAGAGCGCCGCTACTGCGAGTTGCTCTCGTCGTATGGTGATGAGAAGACGGTGGCCGGCGAATTGTTTCGTACAGAGCGGGAGAACATGGCTATGCTCGGCTATGGCACCAAGGCTTTCACGCTGTCGCTCATAGAAAATGCAGTGCGGGTCAGTGGTGGAAAGGTGTCCGGTGATGTGGTCGGAGAGATTGTGAGGATGGGTAAGTCGCTGTTGTCCATGCCGGCAGTGCCGCTTCCCGGAGTTTACGATGCGTTGGCCCGACTGTCCGGTTACCGTATGGCAGTGTTCACCAAGGGCGAGCTTCTCGATCAGGAAAATAAGTTGCGCCGTTCGGGACTGTCCGGTTTTTTCGAGCATGTTGAGATTGTTTCTGATAAGACCGAGCGTGAGCATGCCGCTCTGTGCGATCGTCTCGGTGTCGTTTCAAGGCGTGTTCTCATGGTTGGCAACTCGTTTCGCAGCGATATCGCTCCTGCGGTGGCTATCGGCGCCCGTGCTGTTCATATCCCGTTTCACGTCACATGGGAGTTGGAAAAGACGGAGGAATACGCCCATGAGCGGATTGTCAGGTTGTCGCACATCAGCGAATTGCCGTCACTGGTATTGTCCGGTCGGTAACGTTTGCGACTGTGAGGCGTATGTAAAACAACTGTGAGGCATATATAAAGTGTATGTAAAATGTTAACGGCGCAAAGTCTGATCGTCAGACTTTGCGCCGTTAACATTTTATAGAATACGTGAAAAGCGGGTTATTTGACAAACTTGTGTCCGTCGACAATGTATATACCCTTGCCCACTTTGTTTATATCTGTTCCCATGTACCGTCCGTCAATTGTGTATATATGTCCGTTCCGGTATTCGGTTGCGGTCGTTTTGATGTCTTCTATGCCGTTGATGTCGGTAGGTGTCACAAGAACCTCATCAAGGAAGAAACGGCGCCGGATGGATCTGAGAGTTAATTTAATTTTTCCACTACCTGTAATGATAGTGTTACAATCGTTCCATTGATTTTGTTCCAACCTAAAAGATGTTTTTGCCAATTTCGCGTTTCCATCGCTTACTGATAATACGATTGTTGTTCCGTCACCGGTCCATGGCGCGGCTTTAAACATGAGGGTTGTCTCTCCGTCTATTTCAAATTCCGGTGTGGTAACTTCTCCGTTTCGCGAACTGTTTCCGAACAAAGCACATTTGTCGGCTCCAGCCATGACTGTTGTTGTCCATCCAGTGTTGTCTGGAATGAAAGAATTGTTGCCAACATTCTCTCCGCTCCATATGTTGTCATTTCCTCCGGCTCCACTACACATACTGAACGACTCATAGAAAATGGCTTCATCAGGTTTGTTTATATTCTGATTCTCGTTCTTTTTCACCTCAAACGATACCGTTCCATTGTTATGACGGGCAATGTTGAGAATGGATTTGTCCATATAGTAAGTACCGTCAGTGTTTTTGTTGTATAACATGGTTGACGGTGTGGTGGTAGCCGTGATGCAGTTTACCGAGCCGTAAGGGAACGGGTCGCCGGCAAAATCAGCTGCCGATGTGCTTCCGTCTTTGTTGTCCGCATGGATGATGGTGCACCTTTGGTGATCGTTGATATATGGGTTTGTGGTGCAGTTAACCATGTTGTAACTCCATACGGATTTGTTGAAGTCCACGTGCAGCACGAGCAGTCCCGAACCGTAAAGCTCGCTGTCCCATCCGGTCTGTTGCCTGTTTTCAAACAGGTAATACTCGTTTTTATTTCCTTGATTGTACATTATGTAAGTATCGCCGCCTTCGCCAATTGCTTTCATGTCGGTGATGACGGTGTCGCCGGTAATCTCTATCGGCTGTTTCCATCCGCAGTACATCCGCTCGTAGCTTGTGTATGACGGCGGTGTGAAACCATTGTCGAGATGGCTGCCCGAGTCCATGATGTCCCACACTCCCATGCCGAAGTTACCGCCGTACTGAGTGTCGTACATGTCGGGCAGTCCCATGCAGTGTGAAAACTCGTGGCAGATCACTCCGATACCTTCCGGCTGCGTGTCGCTGCGCATCTCGTTGCTGCATGCGTATGTGTTTATGACGACTCCGTCGAGCTTTATTCCGTAGCCGAGTTGCGACTCGTGGGGCCAGATGGTGTTCTCGTCGCCGCCTGTTGCCTCGCCGCGTCCGGCATAGAGGATGAACACCTGATCCACGGCACCGTCGCCATCCCAGTCGTAATCGGCAAAGTTCACCTGGCTGTCTGCTTGTTGGCAGGCTTCGACAACCATGCTGCGCACGTTAAGGTCAATGGCTCCGTTGTATCCGTTGGCACCGTAATAGGCATATCCCTTTGGCATCGTCATCGGACCAACCACATCGAAGTCGAGTGTGAACTGTCCTTCACTCTGGTCACGGAAATAGTCTTTTACGCTGCCCACGAATCCGTCGTTGCTCGTGAACCCTTCCTCGTTGGCTATTCTGTCGTACAGTGCCTGGTCGTGGCCGGGTTTAAACTTGGTGTCGGCGAACTCCACGAGTATTATCAGACCTTTCTTCGTACCTGTATATGCGGGGTGGTCTCCTCCGATTGTCGCTTTCATCTGGCCTTGTCCGGCTTTTGCCAGCATACGTTTTGTATTGGCTTCCTTTCTCAGCTCCATCGCCCTTTCGGCTATCATGGTTTTGTTGGCAATCTCGTAAACCTCGGTTCCTTGTTTCTTTACGTATCCGGTTCCGTCGGCCGCCTGCCAATAGTGTCCGAATTCGTCGCCTTTCAGTTCCACTCTCACTTCCCTTCCATCAGCCAGGCGCACGGTTTTCCAGATGCCGCGCTGTGCCGGAACGGCCATGGCAAGTGTTGCCGTGGCGATGAACGACAGTGTCATCAATAACTTTTTCATGTCATTATGTTCTTTGTTTGTTATGTTATTTTATATTGTAGATATGCTGTTTTCGGTAGTGTGCGCAGCAATTTGCAAAGTTAGTGAATAAAAATGAGAATATAAAGATAAGGGAGTTAAAAGAGAGTGTAAGCCGTCGAAATGGTGAAAGCCGCATTCCGCTAATCTTCAAAATCGGCCTCCGGTCGTGTGTCATACCCTCATCACCGCTCTTACGGCAAACCAACAGTGCATCGCCAAAGTGACGAACCTGCCGTAATGGGCTTCCATTATGCGGTAACGCTCTTTCAGGGAACTGCGGAGATGCTTCGTCGACAGGCCCTCCTCGGTGTAGTTTGCTATCGTGGCCTGTACGTTGAGGAGCGGCAGTTGCCTGCTTTCAGCCTCTTTCATCACTCTGATGCACCAGTCTACATCGGCCGAATAGCGGTATCGCAGGTCGTAAGCGATGCCTCTGGCTATGTCCTTTCTTGCGTAGAAAGCCTGATGGCACACGAGCATTCCGTGCCTGAACGATCGCCATGTGAGTCGTTTCGGCGGTGTCAGTCGCCGGCGGCGCAGAAACACCCCGTTGCTGTCCACGATGTCCGTATCGCCATACAATACGGCGGGCAGTTTGCCAATAGCCGCTTTTTTAGCCTTTGCTTTTCTTATGATTGACGATACGGTTGAGGCTTCGGGGTAGAAATCTCCGGCGTTCATGAATACGATGTAGTCGCCGGTGGCCATTGCCAATCCTTTGTTCATAGCGTCATAAAGTCCATTGTCCGGTTCCGACACGATTATTACCCTGCGCCTGTTGTGTATAGTATAGCTGTCTCGCTTGTATTCTTTGGCCATTTTTACGGTTCCGTCTGTCGACGCTCCGTCTACGATGATATGCTCGATGTTGTGATAATTCTGTGTGAGCACGCTCTTTAAAGTGCGTGGCAACGTCTCCTGTGCATTATAAGTGACGGTTATGATGCTTAGTCTTATCATACGGTTTCAGGCTTTGTCGTTTATTAGTCGGTTGTATATCTCTATATATCTGTTTGCCACGGCACTCTCTGAAAACCTTCTCTGCACCTCGTTGCGGAGTTCTTCTCTCCGGATGTCCGTCTTTATGCACCAGTCAATGCCGGCCGCGAGGTCGTCCGTAGATTGGTATTTGGCGAGATAGCCGTTCTTTTTGTGTCTTATTATGTCTGTCTGTCCGCTGTTGTCGAACGATACTGGAAGGCAGCCGCAGGCTTGCGCTTCTATCAGTGTCTGCCCGAATGTCTCATAAAGTGATGATGACACAAGCGTGTCGGCAGCCGAATAAATCTTCGACAGCGTATCCTCGTCGCTCACGGATCCTGTGTGTTTGTATTCCACGGGCATGTCGTCGAGTATGCTTTTGTCTCTTATCGCTCCGAAAAGCAGCAGGCATACGTCTGTCCTTGCATATCCGTGGCGCTTCACGAGGCATGCCAGTGCCTCTTTCAGGAAATGAAATCCTTTGATGGGTGTATCTATTCGGGCGGCTCCGAATGCTATGACATGTTTTTGGGCGATACCCAGCGCTGTGCGTGATGTTTTCCGGTCGAGCGGTTTGAATTTTGAAAGGGGCAGCGAGTTGGGAATCGTATCTACCGGTTGGCCATGCAATAGCGCGCTCGAGCGTGCCCTGTCTGCCAGCCACCCGCTTACGGCCACGAAATTTATGCGTGCTCCTTCGAGCAGGTCCCGTTTGCGTATGAATGTCCTGTAAGCCAAATCCTTGGTGCCCGGAAACCTCAGCATCGGGCATTCTCGGCATTCTGTGGCGTATTTGCCGCATGTGTGTGCGTGATGGCAGATGGCCGTACACTCCCACATGTCGTGCATTGTCCATACCACGGGCTTGCCTGCCGACAGTATCTTGCGGATGCTTTTCAGCGACAGCATGCCTTGGTTTATCCAGTGCAGGTGTATGATGTCGGCCTCTTTGAACTCCGCCGTCCGCGTGATGTCCATTCCGGCGTCGGCCGTCGACACAGCGAAGAGGTTCTTCCGGCTGAACAGATTATTGGCCCAGATGACCAGCCGCTCGTACAGGAATGCCGCCTTGTGCCTCATTCCGCCGCCGCATTGCGCCACATATAGTGCGCCAGTCTGTTTTTTTGCCACCAGCATGCGTGCCTTTATGCCGTTGTTGTTCAGTGCCTCGGTCAGCCGTCTGGCCGCCACGGCCGCTCCGCCGGTGCATTCACTCGTGTTGACTGTCAGTACTCTCATTGTCATTGTGATTGTGTTTGCAAAGATAGTGTTATTTCTCGAAAGTAGCATGATTGTTTGGCGCTATTTCTTCAATAAAGCGATATGCGTTTTATTGTTTGTGGATTGGATCCCGTGTCTTTGCCGGTATGCGATGCGCTGATATTCGGTGCCAGCTACAAATAAAACGCCGCCGCTTTCACAAGCGGCGGCGTTCGACCTAATGTAAAAGTGGTTCATGTCTTTTCGTTGTATTTGTTTGTTGATGATTTTATTTTTTGTTGATAAATTTCTTGCCGTTCTTTATCAGCAGCCCTTTGGCATCTGCCGAAACACGGCGACCCGTGAGGTCGTATACCGGTGCGTCGGCCTCGTATTTGGCAGCGTTGATGTCGCTGATGCCTGTCGTCTCACCGTCGAAAGCAATCTTCACGCCTTTGGCTGCGTTCGTGCCGCTGACGAGCAGATACGCCCTGTTGGCCTTAATCTGAGTGCCGGCTGGTTGGCGGAATCCGGCCACTCCGTCTTTCATTCCGAGAGTGAGCACGGTCTTACCCGGCTCGGCGGCAAGTACGGTTATGTCTGTGTCTTCGGTCACGCCTTTGAGGTCGCTTACCATGACGCCTGTTGATGTCGCTTCTTCGAATGTGAACTCACCTGCCTCATTACTTTTCACGAGCACGCCGTAATTCGCCGGGATGAAATCGAGCGTGATTTCGCTCACGGTCAATGTCGTCTCGTCGGCACTTAACTCGCCCCTGTATGCCGTCACGCCGGCGGGGATAGTGGCGTTATAGTCGAGATAGAGGCTGTAGAAGTCCGTATCGGTGGTGGTGAGGGTGTAGCTTTTGGTAGTATGAGGATATTTTACTGCTATCATGCTTGGATAGAGGACCTGTCCGTTGTCAGTAATGGTAAGTGTGTTTTCTGTTCCTGTATATGTGTATGTCAAGGTCTTTGCTTTTGTATCAACTTTATCTGCATCCTGATTGTTGAAAGACATAGCATTTACCGTGGGTGTTGGTCGGTATATACACTGGCAACACCTTTCCTCCAGCATGAATTCTTAGCTTCATATTGCGTGCCGTTGAGACTTACCTTTCTTGATTTAGTGTCGTTCGTGATGTTTTTTATATTCGCACCAATAACACTTTCAATGGTAACATTCTCCATGCTTGTCCATGTCTTTTCACCTACGGTTTTGTTTGTGTCATCAAGACTCTGCGTAAGTCCGATAGTTGTTGTCTGTGCCCATCCCATGCCGATTCCGCATGCAATGAGCATTAATAAACTCAGTATTCTTTTCATTTTATTAATTTGTTAATAGATTTATATTATGTCAATTTAATTTCGCGAACAAAGATAGTTAATAATATTCAAAAAAAACAGATGTGAAAATATTTCAACAGAGGGCTCTTTTAACCTTTTTTGCGATACAAATATACTTCCAGCGTCGGGTTGTGTGTTTATCAGGGTTGACGTGTCTCGTGTGTCGGTTTTGCCGGTGGAATATATTTTGCGGCCGTTTGATATAGTTTATCGCTATCGGCCTGGTGCGGTGCGTTGCCGGTGATTGTCGTGAATAATGTTTACAAAAGGTCGTTTATATTTCGATTTTTTTGAAATTAAAAGCCTGTGGGCTGAAATATCACAGTATTTTGCGATTTCGGCAACGGCCTGTCAGTCAGGTGATTATGTTTATATGGACATGTTTTGACAGTATTTTACCGTGTGAAGGGCACCCCGTCGGGTGTGTTTATATATGGTTTTGGGTCGCGTTTGGATACCCGTTGCGACACAACGGGTATCCAAACGCAATGCAACGGGTATCTAATCATGGAGCAACGAGTATCCCGTTGCAAAAAAATGCCGTGTTTCCGGTCTTGCAACGACAAGTCGGGCGCTTTTTATTTTCTATTTCGTGGAAAAACAAAGTGTTAATTTCGTGACTTTATTCTTACATATATAGGTTCTGTCCTGCTATCGCCTTTTTGTGTCGGGAGTTGGTGAGGCGATAGGTGATGTCATGGCGGGATGTTGTTGCCCGGTATGTTTACTGCCCGGAGACCAGCGGCCACCCGTCTGCCGTCCACTCCATATTGCGGCGAACGAGCACCGGCGCTCCTTTGTTGGTGGTGCTGTATCCGTGGCAGATGAATATGTCCTTGTCTCCGAAATGATACGCCGCACTGTGTCCCACAGCCTCAAACAGGCGTTCGTCTCCCTCGATGACGACGGTGCCGCCACCATCGCGCATGTCTCGTCCATCCCGGTCGAGATACGGGCCGGCCACGTTGCGGCTGCGACCCACCGCCACCTTATATGTGCTTTCCGTTCCGCGGCAGCAGTAGTCCCACGACACAAAGAGATAGAAATATTCTCCGTGGCGGAAGATGAACGGAGCCTCCACGGGATTTTCACGGCCGCCGGTCTTGCGGCGGGCTATCGTGCGGATGCTGTCACGGCTCGCTATGTGCATGGTAGAGTCGAGCGGGGCGAGCTGTATGCCGTCCCAGAAAGAACCGAACGCAATCCATGGACGGCCATTCTCGTCGATGATGAAGTTGGGGTCTATGGCGTTCCAGTTGTCGCGCCCGCCGCGCGAGCACACCAGTGCGCCTTCGTCTTTCCATTGTGTGCCTCCGCCTCCTCTGCCGTCGGGTGCCACGAGCCTTTCGGCCGAGGCCAGTCCTATGGCCGACGTGTTCTTTCCGAATGTGGAGCAACTGTATGCCAGCCACCAGCGGCCCCGGAACCGGATGATGTCGGGTGCCCACACGTGGTCTCTGAATCCGGGCACGGAGTCGTGCGTCCACCCGGGAATGGACCCGAGTACGGGGGTGCGGCTCCACACCGTCCATTCTTTCATGTCTGCAGATGTAGCCAACTGCAAGCCGTGTCCTGTGCTCATCATGTAGTATGTGCCGTCTTGCACGGCCATTACCGGGTCGTGTACCATCGGATTGCATGTCTGTATGCTCTGCTGTGCGGTTGCCGTTGCGGCGATCAGTGCGAATAGGGATAGTGCGGTTTGTCTCATGTATGTATATTCTTAATATAGCAGTACGGCTCCGGCAGCGGCGCTGTATGCGATCATGTGTATGGGATTGATTTTGAAAAACATGGTTCCGGCGAAGGTGGCCGCGAACAATGCTGTGCTGATGAAAAACCGCCACGGGTTTTCCGAGGGTGTGGAGAAGTTGTCGGGGGTTATGAGCAACAGAGTGGCCGCCCCGAGAAGTCCCACCACGGCGGGGCGCAGTCCGGCGAATACAGACTGTACCGTCGGGGTATGCATGTATTTGAGGAACATTCGGCTGATGACGATCATCAGTATGAGCGATGGCAGAACGAGGGCCGCCGTGGCAGTGAGACTGCCGAGGATGGCGAGAGGCTCGCCAAGTCCGGCGTTGTGTACGGCGGTATATCCGCAGTATGTAGCGCTGTTGATGCCTATCGGGCCGGGTGTCATCTGGCTGATTGCCACGATGTCGGTAAACTCGCTCGTGGTCATCCAACCATGGTTGTGCACCACTTCGGCCTGTATGAGAGACAGCATGCCGTAGCCGCCGCCGAAACCGAAAAGGCCGATGAAGAAGAAGGTGACGAATAGGTCTGTGAAAATCATGATCTTGCGGTTTTGTCGTGTGTGCCGTCAGTGTGCGGGCTGTCTGTTCCGGTGTGCTTGCCGTCTTTCTCTTTGGTCCGGCAGATGTATCTGCCGTATATCCATCCGCCGGTTCCTGCTATGATGATGACGGCTATCGGCGACACGCCGAGTGTCCATATTGCGAGTGCCGACACTATCGGAATCCAGCAGTTGGTGATGCTTATCCGTGCGCTGCGGGCCATGTTGAACGTGGGCACTGCGATTAGCGCCACCACGGCCGGGCGTATGCCTCTGAACATTGCCGCCACGATGGTGTTGTCTTGGAAACGGCGGAAGAACATGGCGATGAGAAGTATGATGACGAATGAGGGCAGGGCGGTGCCGAGTGTGGTGCACACGGCTCCGCGTGTCTTGCGCAGACGATATCCCACGAAGGTGCTTACGTTGATTGCGAACACGCCGGGACAACTCTGTGCTATGGCGATCACGTCCATAAGTTCCTCGCGGGCCATCCACCGGTGGCGGTCCACTATCTCTTTTTCGATCAGCGGTATCATGGCGTAGCCGCCGCCAAGGGTGAACAGTCCTATCTTGAAGAACGTCTTAAAGGATTGTAAGAGCATGTTTTTTTAGGAGAGGCTTTTTTAGGAGTTAAAGGAGCTAAGGGAGTTATGCAGGCCACCGCCTGTGGGGTTAAGGACAATACTGATTATAATATATATAGCTGTTATATGAACTTGATACAACTTTAAGCATTTGTCTTTAACCCCACAGGCGGTGGCCTGCATAACTCCCTTAGCTCCTCTGGTTTCTAAAAAATTATTGTCTTGCTTTTACCCATTCCCTGGCGTTCACGAACGCTTCTATCCAAGGGGTGACATCGTCTGCACGGCGGTCGGCAGGATACCATGCGTTCTGCCATGGGAAGATGGCGCGCTCCAGGTGGGGCATCATGGCCAGATGACGACCGTCGGCGCTGCATATTCCCGCCACGGCGAAGTCGCTTCCGTTCGGGTTTCCGGGATATTCGGCACGGTTATACTTAGCCACTATGTTGTATTGGCTCTCGTCTCCGGGCAGGGAGAACCTGCCCTCGCCGTGAGCAACCCAGATACCGAGTCTGTTTCCGGCCAGTGAACGGAGCATCACACTGTCGTTCTCCGGTATGGCGAGACTCACGAAAGAACTCTCGAACTTGTGCGAGTCGTTGTGTTTCATCTGTATCTGCTTGATGTCGGAAGTCGGTTTGCCATCGAGCAGGCCAAGCTCTACCATGAGCTGGCAGCCGTTGCATATACCCAGCGACAGGGTGTCTTCGCGTGCATAGAACTTTTCGAGCGCCTCTTTGGCCTTCGGGTTGAAGAGGAACGCGCCTGCCCAACCTTTTGCCGAGCCGAGCACGTCGCTGTTTGAGAAGCCTCCGCAGAACACGATCATGTTGATGTCTTCGAGTGTCTCGCGGCCGCTGATGAGGTCGGTCATCATCACGTCTTTCACGTCGAATCCGGCAAGGTAGAGCGAGTATGCCATCTCACGCTCGCCGTTGGTGCCTTTCTCACGTATGATGGCGGCTTTGATGCCGGATGGTGTGCGGCGGTCGGGGTCGATGCCGTATTGCGACAGCCGGCCGGTGAAGTATTTGTTGAACTTCATCTCCAGAGGCTGGTTCTTATAGTTGGCGTATCTCTCGGCCGCGCAGCCGTTCATGCTCTGTTTGCGGTCGAGCAGGTATGATGTCTTGTACCATGTGTCGCGCAGTGCGTCGATGTCGAACTTATGCTCGAAGTCACCGCATTTCACTGTGATGTTGCGGTCGTCTGGCGTTGAGTAGCCGATCTTGGCAAAGCCTGTTCCGTGCTCGTCCATGAATGTGCGGAACTCCTCTTTATGCTCGTCTGATACTTCGATTATCACTCCCGGGTTTTCGGCGAAGAGTGTCTTTACGATGTCTCCGTCGGTACACAGGTCGTGCAGGTTGATGTGCATGCCGCCCTTAGTGTTGGCAAAGCACATTTCGAGCAGTGTGGTTATCAGTCCGCCGGCGCTGATGTCGTGACCTGCCATTATCCAACCGCGGTTTATCAACTCCTGAACGGCGTGGAAGGCGTCGCGGAAATACTCGGGATTTTTCACCGTGGGGACATCGTCGCCCACCTTGCCGAGACTTTGTGCGAATGCGCTTCCGCCGAGGCGCTGCTCGTCGAAAGAGAAGTCTATGTGGTAGATGGATGCGTTCTTGTCGTTCACCATTACGGGCGATACCACCTTGCGGATGTCGCTTACCTCGCCGCCGGCGCTCACGATGACCGTTCCCGGGGCAATGATCTTGTTGCCGTCGGGATATTGCTGGGTCATGGAGAGCGAGTCTTTACCGGTAGGCACATTCACCTGTATGGCGCAGCAGAAGTCGGAAAGGGCCTTGACAGCACTGTAAAGGCGGGCGTCCTCGCCCTCCTGCGAGCGGCAGGGCCACATCCAGTTGGCCGAGAGGCTGAGGCTGTCCATGCCTTCCGAGAGCGGTGCCCACACGATGTTGGTAAGAGCCTCGGCCACGGATAGCACGCTGCCTGCCTCGGGCGAAGCCAGGCCTGCCTGCGGGGCATGGCCCAGAGCGGTGGCGATACCCTTGCGCCCACGGTAGTCGAGAGCCACCACGCCGCAGTCGCTAAGCGGCAACTGTATCTCGCCCTGGCACTGCTGGCGGGCTATCTTGCCCGTAACTGAGCGGTCGACTTTGTTCGTCAGCCAGTCTTTGCAGGCCACGGCTTCGAGCTGTAACACGCGAGACACGTAAGTGTCCAGTTGCGTGTGTCCGGCTGCCTGTTGGCAACCGTTGTCCGCCTGTGTCTTGTCCGTGCAGTTGTCATAAGCCAGCCGAGCGTAGTTGCGCCGCACCGTGTTGTCTTTCATAATGGTTTTCGGTGAGTGGCCGAACATCTGGGCCACATCGAGGTCGAACGGTCTGATGCCGTCGCCCTGCTCGAATGAGAAGTGGGCGTCGCCCGTAGTCTCGCCGACCACGTACATAGGGGCACGCTCCCGCTCGGCAATCTTACGCACGTCATCTATGTGTTTCTCGTCGATGAGCAGTCCCATGCGTTCCTGACTCTCGTTGGCGATAATCTCTTTGGAGCTGAGGGTCTTGTCGCCGATAGGCAGTTTGGCCATGTCTATCCGTCCGCCGCACTCCTCGACAAGCTCGCTGAGGCAGTTGAGGTGACCGGCTGAACCGTGGTCGTGGATGCTGACCACCGGGTTGACATCGCCTTCGCACAATGCTCTGACGAGGTTGTAGGCGCGTTTCTGCATCTCCGGGTTGGCACGCTGCACGGCGTTAAGCTCTATTCCGTTTGAGTATCGGCCCGTATCTACCGACGATACCGAGCCGCCGCCCAGTCCGATGCGGTAGTTGTCGCCGCCCACGACAACCACCTTGTTGCCTTTCTGCGGCTCCTTTTTGAGGCAGTCGCGCTTCGTTCCGTAGCCTACTCCGCCAGCGAGCATTATCACTTTGTCGTAAGCGTACTTCTCGTTGCCCTCGCAGTGCTCGAATGTGAGCAGCGAACCGCATATCAGCGGTTGGCCGAACTTGTTGCCGAAGTCGCTCGCTCCGTTGGAGGCTTTGATCAGAATCTGCTCCGGTGTCTGGTAGAGCCATTTGCGTACCGGCAGTATGTCTTCCCAGTCTCTGTCACGGTCGCCCGAGAGCTCGTCTTCCGCGAGTCTCGGATAAGAAGTCATGTATACGGCTGTTCCGGCGATTGGCCATGAGCCTGTTCCGCCGCCCATGCGGTCGCGGATTTCTCCTCCCGTACCGGTAGCGGCGCCGTTGAAAGGCTCCACGGTGGTGGGGAAGTTGTGTGTCTCGGCTTTCAGGGATATAACGCTCTCCACGTCCTTGACGGTGAAGTAGTCGCTGGTAGTCTGGTCGGCGGGAGCGAACTGCTCGACGACCGGTCCTTGGGCGAAGGCCACGTTGTCTTTATATGCCGATAATATCTTGTTCGGGTTTTCCTGTGTTGTCTTTTTAATCATTGCGAAGAGGCTCGACTCCATCTCTTTGCCGTCGATGATGAACGTGCCGCCGAAAATCTTGTGGCGGCAGTGCTCGGAGTTTATCTGCGCGAAACCGAATATCTCGGAGTCGGTGAGCGGCCGGCCGAGCTCTTTCTCTATCTTGTGTAGATACTCTATTTCCTCTTTCGAGAGCGCAAGTCCTTCCTGCTCGTTGTACTCTTCGAGGTTGTCCACATGCATGATGGGCTGCGGGGCGAGGTCGACGGTGAACACCGACTGGTCGAGTCCGTCGTACATGCGTTGCAACATCGGGTCATGTTCGGCCTCTTTCGATTCCACGGGGAAGAACTCTTCTATACGAGAAATGCCGTTGAGATTCATGTTCTGTGTAATCTCTACGGCATTCGTGCTCCATGGTGTTATCATTTCGCGGCGCGGACCGATGAAAAATCCTTCCATACTGTCGCCCTCTACCGGCTCGGCGTTGCCGTACAGCCAGCAAAGCTCATTGATTTCGTCGCTGTTCAACCGATGGTCTGTCTCGGTCGCTATTACGCTCTTCTGCGGAGTCTTGAAAAAAAGAATCATGCCTTATATTTTATAATTAGGGGAAAAATACGTATTTGCCCGCAAAGTTACATCAAAATAAGGAGAGAGCAAAATATTAAAAGGTCTTTTTTGTATCGCGTTCAGTTGCCTTTAGCCTTGCGTTTGGCTGCCAAACGGTATGTTTTCAAAAGGTCGACACCCACTTTCACGGTGCATACCGACGGCTTGATACCGTCTGTCGTCTTGAAGAGGGGTGTCAGTCCGATAGTCGTTCCGATGTTCAGCACGCCAAACTGCATGTCCAGTTCCATGTTCATGCCGAAGCGGTTGAGCCGCAGGTAGTCGGTCACGCCGTCCGTTGCGTCGGTCGACTTGAAGTTATACTTGGCGTTTGTGCGAGCCTCGAACGACAGACCGATGTTGCAGGAGTATATGTCGTCGATGCTTTGGATGCGGAACATCACCGGCAGCCGCAACGAACCGAAGTGTATGTTGTTCTCCGTTGTCGCGGGGTTGTCCGTGCGTTTCACCATGTCGCCCTCGTGACTCATGGCATGGTTCTTGTCGAAACTGTACCGTGAGTATACCAGTTGCACGCCGGCCGATATGCCGATGGTCTTCGATTTGTTCATGGCGAAAGCGACGGAGTAGGGTGTCAGGCCTATTTCGAGCGACCCGGTGCGGTGTGCCCGTGTGCCGTCGTAACTGCTGCCGAGCGGTTTTGTGACCATACTTCCGAAGCCGTACCATACCGTCGGCATGCCCGGGTCGAACTTCCGCTTGTCTAAATCCTTGATGCCCGTCATCGCCATGCCGGAGAATACGCATTCCTCTTCGGTACCGTCGGTGAACACACTCTCTTTCGTTTTGGTCAGATAGTTGTCCTTTCGGTCGAATACCTTGAAGTCAGGCTCACCTCCCCGCTCGCCGATTACTATTCTCTTGCCTTTGTAAATGACGGTGGTGTCGTTGGTTTCTTCTGCCTGTGCCGCAATGGCGGCAAGGCAAAGCAGTGCTGTGAGTATCTTGTTTGTCATGATATGGGGCGTTTGTTTTTTATATATGGGTCGTTTGCTTTTAATGTATGGGTTGTTTCGTTCCAAGATATGGGTTATTTCTTCTTGAACAGTTTGAATACCTTGTCTATATCGGCGCCTATGCTTATCGAGGTCATGTTGGCCTTCACGCCGTCTGTTGTCTTGAATATCGGTGTGAGACCGGTTTTCAATCCGAGGTACACGGGGCCGTAGTTGATATACATTTCCAAGTTTACTCCGAAGCGGTTGAGTTTCAATCCGTCGGACATCCCGGTTGTGTTGTCCGACGCTTTGAAGTTATACTTGGCGTTGGTGCGTGCCTCGAACGACACGCCTAACGACACGGCGCCCGGCATTTGAGGCTCTTGCAGGGTGAAGAGGAGCGGTACTCTCACCGAACCGAAGAACATATTGTTTGCCGTTGTGGCGTCGCATCCGATGCGTTCCACAAGTCCGTTGTTCATTCTCATGCCGTAATTGTGGTCGAAGCGGTATCGGGAGAACACGAGTTGCAGGCCCGATATCAGTCCGAATGTCTTGGCCCTGTCGAGCGAGACGGCTGTCCGCAGCGGTGTGACGCCCGCCTCAAACGAGCCCCACATGTTGCTGCCCATGGGGTTGCCGCTACTTCCAATTCCATCGGTAAGTTTGTTGATGCCGACCCATACGGTGGGCAACATCCCTTTCACGCCCATTGTCTGCAACTCGTTCTCGCCCGAGAAAGGCGAGCTTACGTATGTCCTTACGACGTTGTTGCCGTTTACAAACACGCTTTCTTTTATCTTGTTCGTGTCATTTTGGTATACGGTTATCTTTGTCTCGGTGTCGTTTGAGCCGATGACGAACTTCCGTCCTTGATAGTTTACCGTGGTGTCTGTCGCCTCGGTGGCGTTCATTGTGCATGGCAGTAATGCTACGATGGCTATGATAATACTTCTCATTGTCTGTTGTTTGTTTGCCGCTTGTCATGCTAAAGCGTTCCCGCTGGCATGTCTTGCGTTCTTGTTTTGATTATGGTGGAGTTGCAGTTGATTATGGCGGAGTTGCCATTTATCTCTGGTTGGCACCTTTTTGTCCGGCGCCCGGTGGGTTGCCCCGTCCTGCTTACAGTATCACTCCGAGGCCGACAGACGTCGTGTAGCACTCTGGCGCATTCCCTTTTTTGAACAGTGGAGTGAGTCCTACGCTCATGGTAACCATCAGGTTGTTGTAGCCGGCATAGAGCTCGGCGTTGACGCCCATCGGATTCATTTTCAAGTTCTTTGACGGTGTCACCGTTCCTTGCTCCGTTTTGTATCTGCTTAGCTCGTTGAAGCGCGCTTCCAAGGACGCTCCCGCACCGATATACATTTCGTGATTGCTTGTCCCCAGCCGGGTCTGCCACTCCAATACGACAGGCAGCTTGATCTTCTGATAGCTTATGTAGCTGTTTTTCACTTCTCCTTCTTTTATCGGCACGAGCTCGCTGCGGTTGCCGTCGAATGTCATTGTCCAGCCTTTGTCGAGGTGGTGGTGGGTGAATACATACTGCACTCCCATGCCTATGCCGAATGTTTTTGAGGCGTTGAACGATATGTTGGCGTTAATCAGCGTAAGTCCTATTTCGTATGACTTGGTGTTTCTTGTGTGAAGCGCGTTTGAGTTGCCGAACGACAGGCGGCTGTCGTTCCACAACGCGGAGTTGAAGAAGAAGTCGGGCAGATGCACGTTGAACTTGTTTTTTCCTCGCGCGTTCCACGTGTTGGGCAGAAACGGCGACGATACATATACCTGTTCCACTTCCTGTCCGTCGGCGAATGTCGTCTCCTTGACCATCCTCATGCCTGTACTGTCGTTCTTGAAGACGCTTACTTTTATCATATCCCCGTCTTCCGACACTACTATCTTCCTGTCTTTCGTATTCACCACCGTGTCTGTTTTCACTGTCGTTGTGGCTATGCTGTCGTTTGCTTGTGCGCCTATGGCCATTACAGCGGCGGCTATTAAAGTAAAGAGTTGCTTTTTCATTATATTTGTTCTTTGGGGTTTTCTGTATGTTTATTGTCATTTTGAGTAGCAGATGCTCATGATGTCCTGTGGCGAAAGTTTGCCCTCTATGTATATTACCGCACCGCGGTTACTGTCGGTATTGCTGAAAAGGATGTAACGGTTGATGTTTTTTTCTTCTGCCGGCATCATGTAGTATCCGCTTACGATGCGTCCGTTTTCCACCACTTCGCGGATTTTCTTGGCCCGTTTGCGGTCTTCTTTGAGCAGCGTGGCGATATTTTCCCCATATTTTTTGTAGGTGAGGCTCTTGTAGACTTTGAGCTTGTAGCCTTTCAGTCGGGTGTCGTGCAGTTCCACCATTTTGCAACCTTTGGCGTGACCATATTGTTCAAAGGCCTTTCCTGTTTTCAGATCGCCTTGTGCCAGTGCGGTCGCTGTAGCCATGACAGCCATCAACAGGAGCATTGACAGTCTTTTGAAGATGTTGCGTTGTCTCATGTTATGTCGTTTTTTTTGTTTCTTTAAAATGTTTATATTCTCTATATCATATTTTAGTGAAAATGAGTATGCTTGTTGCCTTTCTTGCGGGTGATGTCCTGTCAATCATCATCTGCTCATCATTTTCAGTGCTTCAAACGGGTCGTCGTCCGTGCTTGATACGAGTTTGAGTGCTTGTTCGGCTTCTTGCATGGCAAGGTCGTTGTCCGTATATTCGATACCGTCTATCACCACATGGTTTATCGCTGTCGCGGGTCGATGCCTGACGATGCCGAAAACGAGCATTGCCGCTGCCGCCGCTGGGCAGACATACATCATGACGCGATGTAACGTGCGTCCGGCTTGCTGTTTGTGCCGTTCCGGTTGGTGTGCCGTTTGGCTTGTGGCGGTTTCTTTCCGCTCTGCCGTCACGAAGGCGAAAATAGCCCGTAGCGGCTCCCATTCGTCCGGAATGCTGTCGCCTGCCGTATTGAAATACTCTCTGAGAGCCTGTTCCTCCGATCCGGTGGTGTCTCCGTCCATGTATCTCTCTATTAGTTTCGCGATGCTTTCTTGTGTCATATATTGTTCCTCTCACTTCTGTCTTTTATTTGTCAGATGTCTTTTTCCGTGATGTGCCTGTGGCTTTTGCAGGCTTGCGGGCTTTATCTACGCATGGCGGAAATCCTTATGAACTCTTCCCTTACTTTGCGTCTTGCCCTCGACAGGCTTTGCCTCAGGCTCTCGGCTGTGCATCCGGTGATTTGCATTATCTTGCCGCTTTCATATCCTTCTATCTCTTTCATTCTGAAAATAGTGCTTTGCAGTGCCGGCAACCGGTCTACGATGGCTCTTATCAGCCTCACCTGGTCGGTCTCTTCCACTGTGTTGTCTTCCGTGTATGGTTCGGCATAGGCATTTGTCTTGTCCTGTTCAAACCTCTTGCGGCGCCACGAGTCGATGGTCTTGTTGCGAAGGATTGTCATTGCCAGAGCCTCTATGTTGCCGTGATTTTCGAGTTTGTCGCGCATGTTCCACAGGCGGAGCATGACTTCCTGCACTATGTCTTCTGCGGTGTCGTCATCTCCAGTCAGTGTGCGTGCCCGTGCCACGAGCCTTGGTCTGATTGGTGTCGTTATGCTGTTGAACGTCTCTATCTTCATAATCGCTTTCATAAATAAAACGATTATGGCGGTGTTTTGTGACACCGTGACATGATTTTTTTTTAGGAGTTGGGGGAGTAAGTATTTGTGTAGTAAGTAGAATTGCTTGGGAATAGTTATGTAATTCTTTTTAGGAGTTGGGGGTAAGTATTTGTGTAGTAAGTAGAATTGCTTGGGAATAGTTATGTAATTCTTTTTAGGAGTTGGGGGTAAGTATTTGTGTAGTAAGTAGAATTGCTTGGGAATAGTTATGTAATTCTTTTT